>ENA-ORCV01000090-ORCV01000090.1-marine-metagenome-genome-assembly--contig:-NODE-90-length-185202-cov-4.531554_pt1 | contig 185202 bp, 182 predicted proteins | sample MGYA00237779_ERZ508509 | MGnify/ENA primary metagenome ERZ508509 (study PRJEB26180, sample SAMN06268772) | marine metagenome | isolation source: Bioluminescent Bay, La Paraguera, Puerto Rico | place... | reverse complement strand
TTCGGCGGCGGGGATTCGATCCTTCTCCTCAACGTCGTCGTCGCAGACCTTCATGAAGACGATTTTATCTTCAGCTAGCGTTGTCTCCGCCTTGTGCGTCAATGGTCGTTTTTATGGGAATTCGCCATATCGGCAGATATGGATATAGGTAATATCTGCGAGGCATGATATAATATGTCGCTATACGGTGTAAACGCGTTTGTTTACGGCTTATTTTCGCCTCTAATTTTGGCCCAAAGGTTTCTGAATTCGATGTGAGACCTTTTGATTGAATACGCGCTTCGCGTCTACGCACAAGGGAGAGATGGTATGCCAACGCCCATAGAATGGCTAAGCGAATTTCAGGCCAATACCGGAACAGCAGAAACCGGCACCCAGAACCAGCCGCAGATTATCGGTCTTTCCAACGGCAATATTCTGGTTGCGTGGGATGAGCTTAGCGTAGGCGTTGGAGCCAGCAACGGAAGCGATGTGGTCGGCAAGATCTTTGACGCCGAAGGCAATGTCGTGCGTGACTCATTCCAGATCAACGCCGTTCGCGCCGTCGATAATGAAGGCGACTTCGATATCGCCGCCACTAATGACGGCGGCTTCATCATGGCTTATGTGGATGAAGACATTTCCACCCCGAACCACACCACTATAGTCTGGGAGCGTTATGACGCGGACGGGACTCCGGTGAGCTCGGGCGTGGTCGCCGATGAGAACATCGCCGCTGACGACATTTCGAACCCGCAGATCGCGCTTAATTTTACCGACAACAGCTTTGTGGTCACATTCACCGATCTGGCGGGCGGCGATACCAATGTAAACGCAGTTCACGTCGAATTCACCAACATGGCTGGCACCACGTTTACTCAAAGCACCGAATTCAGCGCCGCTCAAAACAGCTCCGACATCGATGATATCGGCGATGTTGCGATCCTGGCGAACGGCAACTATGTCGGGACCAACCGCGAGTTCGACGGCGCCACGCCGGGCATCGATATTCACATCTTCCAGCCCGATGGAACCATCGTTCGCTCCATACAGAACTTCGCTCTTGGCATCAACGCGGCGCCGCGCGTGAGCGGGCTGGCGAACGGCAATTTCGTCGTGGTCTGGAACCAGACCAATTCAAATAATGGCGATATTTTTGGTCGAATTTACGACGCTGCAGGCGACCTTGTGACGCCCATGACCATCACAATCACGGGCACGGATAACAGCGAAAATGAACCTGATGTTCAAGCGCTGCCTGACGGCGGGTTCGTTGTTTTCTGGGACGATGAAAGTTTTGGCCTTCGCGCTCAGAAATTCTTGGCTGATGGGACGGCTGACGGTTCGGTGTTCGATGTTGCGGAAGGCGCCGCTTCGGACAGCGATGTCGGTGTTGCGGCGGATGGGCGTATCCTGTTCGCATGGCAGGAGGCCGGCGAAATGTTTGCGTCTTTCTGGGATGGACGCGAAAATCCGATTGAAGTCGCAAACTATAAGATGGGCGCGCCGAATTTTCTGAACGCCACGGGACCCATTACAAGTTTTCTTGGCGACAGTGTTGTCAATGGCTCCGCAGATGACGATCTTCTGGTCGGGTATTTTGGCGACGACACAATGAGCGGCGGCGGCGGCGCCGATACGATCGAAGGCAATGCTGGGCGCGATTCCCTTCTTGGCGGGGCTGGCGCGGATTTATTGTTTGGTTTCGGCAGCCATGACACGCTGCTTGGCGGGGCCGGCGATGATGATGTGCGCGGCGGGTTCGGCAGAGACCTGTTGAATGGTTCCGGCGGCAACGACATCCTGCGCGGCTTCGAAGGCGATGACCGCTTATTTGGCGGCGGCAATAATGATACGCTTGTTGGTAATGACGGGAACGACTCGCTTACCGGCGGGGGCGGTGAGGATCGTCTGAAGGGCGATGCGGGCGCCGATACGCTGAACGGGCGGTTTGGCGACGACCTTGTTTCCGGCGGCGGCGGCGACGACACATTCGAGTTTCGGCAAGGGCACGGCAACGATACGTATGATGATTTCGTCGCTGGTAGTTTCTCATCGCTGGATCAAATCGAGCTGATCGGTTTTGGCGCTGCTTTTGACACTTTCGCTGAAGTTCTGGCGGCGGCGAGTGACAATGGAACCCACACGACGATTGACTTCGGCGGCGGGGATTCCATTCTCCTCCTCAACGTCGTCGTCGCCGACCTCCATGAAGACGATTTTGTGTTTTCGTAGGAAGGAGCATCTCGTCTAGTCAATCACGCCCGGCCAGTTTTGATCAGCGAGGGCGACGAATCCCGGAATGTCTTTTTCCCAGCGCGCCTGAATCTTGTCGTTGTAGTTGAGATAGAGCTTGCCCTCGTAAATCGTCCAGTTTTCCGGGTCGCCGCTCGCCGTGTAGCCCTGACTCACCGCCCAGGCGCAATAGCCGCCATATTGCGGCGCGTAAGCTTCGGGGTTCGCCTTGAACGCGTCGAGGTTTTCCTGCGACGAAAATCGCCACCGGGCGCCCATATAGTCGGTTTCGAAATTCTTTGACCCCTTGACCGGTCCGCCTTCGGCGAAATACGCAACGGCGTCATAACCGCTGACCGCGAGATTGGAAAAGCGCGGCGTATAGACTGGATCTTTCGCCAGGGCGGTAGAGAGCCCGCTGAACGCCAGAAGGGCGGCGAAAGCGGCGATGAGATTGCGGCGGATCATGAATGCGCTCCCGTTTGCTGTCCGGCGGCACGTTAGGCGCGGCGCCGCCCGGCGGACAACGCACATTCTCTCACATCAACGCGATGGGGAACAGGCGGCGCGCGGTTTTGCGGCGCTTTCGCATCATGCTATTGACAAGGCTGATTAATCACCGCGCGCGGGGGAAGGCTTGGCGCGCTCATCAAGGGATATGGCTATGCGCATCTTATTGACCGTGATCGCCGCGCTTTTCTCGACAGCAGCCTACGCCGGCCCCGACGGCGATCTCGAGGCGTTGATCGACGAATACTGGGCGAACGAGATGGAGGAGCATCCGTTCTCGGCGACCGGGGCCGGGATGTTCGAGTATAACGACCGGATGCCGGGTGTTGCGCCTGAAGATTATGCGCGGCGGCGGGATGAGGCGGCGGCCTTTCTCGAACGGCTGGACGCCATCGACCGCGAAGGGCTGAGCGATGAGGACAGGACAAACGCCGATCTTCTCCGCTTCATCCTGAAGCATGACGTGGCGCTCGGCGCCTATGACAGATGGCGCATCCCGTTTCTCGCCGACACGGGCTTCCACACCAATTTCGGCTATACGGTGAGTTCAACGCCGTTCCGCAAGGAAAAGGACTACGAAGACTATCTGAAACGTCTTCACGCGTTTCCGGCCTATGTCGACCAGCAGATCGCCAATATGCGGCGAGGTCTCGCTGACGGGTACACGCAGCCGAAAGAAATCCTCTCTAACATCATGCCGTCCTTCGAAGCGCAGGTGGCCGATACTGCCGAAGCACACGCTTATTACGCGCCGTTCAAGGAGATGCCGAAGACGATTTCCGGAGGCCGCCAGAAAGCGCTGCGCAAGGAAGGAAAGAAAACGCTGGAAGAGGAAGTGATCCCGGCTTTCGAGCGGCTCCTCGCCTTTATGAAAGACGAATATGTACCGGGCGCGCGCGAGACTTTGGGGATTTCCGCTGTTCCGGGAGGCGCGGATTATTACGCGGCGGCGACGCGTTATTTCACGACGCTTGATGATGCGGACCCGGAAGCCATTCACGAGACCGGCCTTAAGGAAGTGGCGCGGATTCGCAAGGAGATGAGCGCCGTCATCAAGGAAACCGGGTTTAAGGGCGATTTCGCCGCGTTTCTCGAATTCCTGCGCACGGACAGGCAGTTCTATGCGGACTCTCCACAAGAGCTGCTCGACCGCGCCGCATGGATCGCCAAGGATATTGACGGCCGTTTGCCGAAATATTTCGGCAAGTTGCCGCGCCAGCCCTATTCGGTGGAGCCGGTGCCGGCGGAGATCGCGCCGAATTACACCAATGCGCGCTATGTCGGCGCTTCGCTTGACGCTGATATCGGCGGGCAGTTCTGGGTGAACACCTATCACCATGAAATTCGCCCGCTCTATCAGCTCGCCGCCATGGCGTTGCATGAGGGTGTTCCGGGGCACCATCTGCAAAGCGCGCTGGCGCTGGAGATTGAAGGCTTGCCGGAATTCAGAACGACGTTTTATCCGCATGCGTTCGGCGAGGGCTGGGGGCTCTATTCCGAAAAGCTCGGCGTCGAGATGGGTGTTTATCAAACCCCGTACGATCATTTCGGGCGCCTCACCTGGGAGATGTGGCGCGCCTGCCGGCTGGTGATCGATACCGGCATTCACTTGAAAGGCTGGACGCGTCAACAGGCGATTGACTATCTCGCCTCTAACACAGCGTTATCGCTGCATAACGTCCAGACTGAAGTCGACCGTTATATCGCCTGGCCGGCCCAGGCGCTCGCTTACAAGATGGGCGAGTTATCGATTTGGGAACTGCGAGCCAAAGCTGAGCGGGAGCTTGGCGATGACTTTGATATTCGGGAATTTCATGACGCAATTCTTGTCAATGGAGGATTGCCGATCGATATGCTCCGGGTGCAGATCGATGACTATATCGCAGACAAGAAAGAGAAATGAGGCAGAATGAGCAAACCGCCGTTTTCAGCGCCAGTGGTTGAAACGGTGCGCTTGCGCCTTCGTCGCCAGCGCCTTGAGGATTTTCCGGACATTCTAGCGATGTGGCGTAGCCCACAAGTGGCGCGATATGTAAGCGGCGAGCCGCAAACCGAAGAAACAATTTGGACGAAGTTTCTTCGAAAGATCGGGCATTGGCGCTTGCTGGGTTTTGGTTATTGGGTTGTGGAAGACAAGGCCAGCGGATGTTTCCTTGGTGAGGCAGGCTTCGGCGAGTACAAAAGAGACCTGCACCCTTCTCTTGTCGGCGAACCGGAAATCGGCTGGGCGTTTGCCGGATCAGCTCATGGCCAAGGTTATGCAACCGAAGCTGCACGCGCGGCGCTGAACTGGGCGGATGAAAATTTTGGACAGATTCGTTTGTCCTGTATGATCGGCGTTGAGAATTCACCGTCGTTGCGTGTGGCGACGAAGTGTGGTTTTGAGGAGACGCGCCGTGCGCTTTATCATGGCGACGAAGTTGTTATTCTGCATCGTGATGTACGCCGCAGCTCAATAAGCGCATACGAGTGAATATGAATTTTAAAACGCCCATAGTTGAAACAGAACGTTTGCGTCTGCGCGGGCGCACGCTCGATGACTGGCCGTTGATCCGTGACATGTGGTCGGACCCGATCGTCACGAAATTCATCGGCGGCAAGCCCAAGTCTGAAGAAGACAGCTGGACGAAGTTCCTGCGGATGATGGGACACTGGCCGGCGCTTGGCTTCGGCTACTGGATCGTCGAGGAGAAAGAGAGCGGGAACGCGGTCGGCGAGGTCGGGTTTGGGGATTTCCGGCGCGAGATGGAGCCGCCCATGGCGCGCGACCCGGAGATCGGCTGGGCGTTCATCGCGTCGGCTCACGGCAAGGGCTACGCGACGGAAGCAGCGAAAGCGGCGGTGGCGTGGGGCGATGAAGCCTTCAACGGCGGGCGTATGTCCTGCGTCATCGATCCCGGCCATAAAGGCTCGATCCGGGTCGCAGAAAAGTGCGGTTTTAAGGAATCCTATCGTGCGATCTATCACGGCGAGGAAGTGATGCTGCTGCACCGGGGATAGAAAACCGGTGTTCTGATTACTATATTATATGAATGGGGAATCTTGTTGAGATAGCCGCATTTTTCGATCCCGAAGAGGCTTACTGTGCGAGAGGCTATCTTCAATCATATGGCGTCGATGCCATTCTCCAGAACGAACACCACCTTGCTACGGCGCCTTGGCTTCGCGTAGCGCTTGGCGGGTATCGTCTAATGGCGCCTTCAGAGCAGGTGCGTGAAGCGCAGGAATTGCTGGAGAAGGTTCAGCCTCTTAAAGATTCTTCACTTGCAGGCAAGAAAAACTGGATCTGGCTACCCGTCGCATTCATGTCGGCGGTGCCGTTCATGCCTAAACCGAAGACCGGACCCATGGCATTCGTACAATTCATGCTGTTGATGTGTCTCTACGCGTTAACTTTATACGTATTGTATTATTGGTTCTGGTGGGTGATGAAGTTTGCGGCCTAGGCTGCGATATTTTACTTTGTAATAAAAACTTGCGCATAATCTTGTCGCAGGACTTGCTTCTGCACCTTACCCATGGCGTTGCGGGGAAGGGCTTCAACCCAGAAAAACTTTCTCGGGCGTTTGAACCTGGCGAGCGTGGAAAGCGCATCCTGGAGAACAGACGCGTCAAGGGGGGCGCTTTCCGCCACCAGTACGGCGGCGACGCCTTCGCCCATATCGGGATGCGGAACGCCGATGACGGCGCTCTCGGCGACGCCGGGAATGGCGTCGAGAACCTGCTCGATCTCTTTCGGATAGATGTTGAAGCCGCCGGCGATGATGAGGTCCTTCGAGCGCCCCATGAGGGTTAACCTGCCGTCTGCGCTAAGCGCGCCGATATCGCCGGTGACGAACCAGCCGCCCTCGCGGAAGTCCTCTTTCGTCTTCTGAGGCTTCATCCAGTAGCCCTTGAAAATATTGGGCCCTTTGACCTCTACATTTCCCGGCGTATCGGCGGGGAGGAGCGCGCCGTCTTCGCCGGTAATCCGCACCGACACGCCGGGCAGCGGATAGCCGACCGTGCCGGCGATGCGCTCGCCTTCGAGCGGGTTCGAGGCGATCATGCCGGCTTCCGACATGCCGTAACGCTCGAGGATTTTGCAGCCGGTGCGTTCTTCGAAGGCGTTGAAGGTTTCGCTTGTGAGCGGCGCGGAGCCGGAGATAAAGAGGCGCATATGGGCCGCCGCGCCGCGATCAAAATCCGGTTCGGCGAGAAGCCGGGTGTAAAAGGTCGGCACGCCCATCATCACGCTGGCGCGCGGCAGGGATGTTCGGATTTTCGCGATGTCGAATTTCGGCAGGAACAGGATTTCACAAGCCGACAGCATCGCCGTGTGGAGGGCGACGAAGAGGCCGTGAATGTGAAAGACCGGCAGCGCGTGCAGAAGCACGTCTTCAGATGTGAACCTCCAAAGCTCATTCAGGGCTAGCGCGTTCGAACGGAGATTTTCATGGGTCAGCATCGCGCCCTTCGAAAGGCCGGTCGTGCCGGAAGTGTAAAGGATCGATGCAAGATCGTCGGCGTGGCGCGTTTGAATGTTTTCGAACGGCGGCGCCGACTTTGCGGCCTGTGCGAGCGTTCCGCAGCCGTCAGCGCCGAGCGTCAGCGTTGAGCCGGCGCCGGCGGTTTTCGCGAGCGGCGCCAGCCTCTCTTCCTTTGTCGGATCGCAGATGAGGAGGGAGGCTTTGGCGTCATTCAGAAAGTAGCTGACTTCATCAGTCGTGTAGGCGGTGTTGAGCGGAATGTAGACCAGCCCTGCGCGCATAGCGCCGAGATAAAGCGCGACATTTTCCGGAGATTTTTCGACTTGCGCCAGAAGCCGGTCTCCGGGCCTGGCGCCGGCGGCGAGGAGCGCCCCGGCCATGCGCGCGGAAAGCGCGTCAGCTTCCCCATAAGAAACGGCGCGGCCGTCAGGAAGCGTCAGAAAAGGCCTTGCTTCAGCCCCTTGAAAGCGGCTTTTCAGGAGGGCGTAGAAATTGTCAGAACTCATGACGCTTTCATACTGGTATGCGCGTCCCGAGGCTATCCCGCGCCATTCGGGACCTTGAAGATTTCCGGGTCAAGGGCGTGCATCGCCTCGAACTGGCTCAAGAAAACCCGGCCGTTGAGCGTCTCAAGAAAGTGCGTGCGTTTGAGCCTGTCCATCACCGGCCCTTTGACCTCCGACAGATGAAAGGAAAGTCCCGCATGGCTCAGGCGTTCGTTGATTGCTTCGAGGCTTTCAAGGGCGCTTCCATCGATCTCGTTGATCGCCGAACACATCAACACGATGTGTTTGAGTTTCGGCTGGTCGGCGGCGAGCGCCATGACGTGATCTTCGAGAAAGCGGGCGTTGGCGAAGAAGAGATTGCCGTCGATGCGGATCGCGGCGATCGCAGGACTGGTGATGACATTATGGCGCGCAACATTCCGGAAATGCTCCGTGCCCGGCACCTGACCGACAATCGCGTAGTGCGGTTTCGATGCGCGATAGAGCAACAGAAGAATTGATAGAATGATTCCGGCGACAACGCCGACCTCGACGCCGAAGGCGAATACCCCGGCGATGGTGATCATCATCGCTGCGAAATCGCTTTTCGAATAAGTCCATGTACGCTTGATAACGCCGACATTCACGAGCGACAGAACGGCGACGATGATCGTCGCGGCGAGCGTCGCTTTCGGAAGATAATAAAGAAGCGGCGTTAAAAACATGGCGGCCAGTGCGATGCCGACGGCGGAAAAGGCGCCCGCGGCGGGCGTTCTGGCGCCGGCGTCGAAATTGACGACGCTGCGTGCGAACCCGCCGGTAACGGGAAACCCGCCGGAAACGCCCGAGGCGATGTTCGCGGCGCCAAGGCCGATCATTTCCTGATCAAGATCGATCCGCTCCCGCCGTTTGGCGGCAAGGGTCTGCGCGACGGAAATCGATTCCACATAGCCGATAATGGCGATGAGGAAGGCGGGCCCCGCCAGTTCGCGCCAGAGATCTGCGTCAAAAGCCGGCGGCGACAGGTCCGGCAAGCCGCGCGGCACGTCGCCGACAATGGCGACGCCCTTTGCATCGAGGCCGAGAAAATACGCCGCCGCGGTCGTGCCGGTGACAGCCAGCAACGGCCCCGCCTTTGCGGCCGAAGCGGCGAGTTTGTCATCAAGTCCGATGGCGCGGAGCGCAGTCGCCAGATGGTTCCTGCTCCAGAAAAGAAAAACGATCGATAAGGCGCCGACGGCGACGGTCGCCCAGTTGAGATCGCCGATATGGACGATGAGGCTTTCGAGGATCTCGAAAACATTATCGCCGCCGCCGCTGATCCCGAAAATATGTTTGAGCTGGCTTGCCGCGATAAGAACGCCGGACGCGGTAATAAAGCCTGCAATGATCGGGTGGCTCAGGAAATTCGCCAGAAAGCCCAGCCGCAGGGCGCCAAGGGCGAGGAGCATAAGCCCCGTCAATAAAGCGAGAGCCATGGCGGCGGCGGCGTAGTCGGCGCTTCCTGTTTCCATCATCCGGCCGATCGCCGCCGCAGTCATCAGCGAGACGACTGCGACCGGACCAACGGCGAGGGTGCTGCTCGTGCCGAAAATGGCGTAGGCGACAAGCGGCAGGATGGATGCGTAAAGGCCGGCTTCCGGCGGCAGTCCGGCGATCAGCGCATAGGCGAGCGATTGCGGGATCAACATGATCGTCACGATTGACGCGGCGAGCATGTCATCGCCAAAAGCGCCGGCGCCGTAAGACGGCGCCCAGCGCAGGATGGGAAAATATTTTTTCAAGACCGGATCAGAACTGGTTGATCGGCATTTTCAGATAGCTGACGCCGTTGTTCTCGGCGGGCGGCATTTCGCCGGCGCGCATATTCACTTGCACCGATGGCAGGATCAGCTTCGGCATGGCGAGGGTCGCGTCACGAGCCTCCCGCATTTCGACAAACGCGTCCTCGGTTTTGCCGCCGCCGACATGAATGTTCTTCGCCTTTTCCTCGCCGACAGTGGTTTCCCAGGCGTAGTGGTCGCGGTCCGCCGTTTTATAGTCGTGGCACATGAAAAGCCGCGTTTCTTCTGGCAGGGCGAAAATCTTCTGGATCGAGCGATAGAGCGTTCGCGCGTCGCCGCCGGGAAAGTCGCACCGCGCCGTGCCGTAGTCGGGCATGAAAAGCGTGTCGCCGACGAAACCCGCATCGCCGATAACGATGGTCGTGCAGGCTGGCGTATGACCGGGCGTGTGCATGACGAAGGCGTCGATCTCGCCGACCTTGAACTTGGCGCCGTCTTCGAAGAGCACGTCGAACTGGCTGCCGTCCCGCTTAAACGCTGGTTCGGTATTGAACACCTTGCCGAATGTTTCCTGCACGGTGGGCACGCCGCTGCCAATGGCGGTTTTGCCGCCGAGCTTTTGCTTCAGGTAGGGAGCGGCGGAGAGGTGGTCGGCGTGAACATGGGTTTCGAGAATCCAGTCGACCTCAAGGCCGTTATCACGGACGAATGCGATGATCTCATCGGCTGATTGCGTGGTCGCGCGCCCCGAAGCGGCGTCATAGTTCAGTACTGAATCGATGATCGCCGCTTTCCTTGTCGACGGGTCGTAAGCCACATGACTGAAGGTGAAGGTCGCTTCGTCGAAAAACGTTTTCACTTCAGGTTTCATTTTCTCCCTCCTTTGATGCGTTTGCGTTTTGTACGCGTCGAAACTTCGCCTTCGCCGCCAAAAGCGCGGCAGAGGGCGTCTATCAGATAGGCGAGCCTCTGGTCGGCGATCTTGTAAAAGACGTTTTTGGACTCTCTGCGCGCGGAAACAAGCCCCGCTTCGCGCAGTCGCGCCAGTTCCCGCGAGACATGGGGCTGGGCGATGTCGGTGTCTTTTTCGATTTCTCCGACTGATTTTTCCCTTTCCGTCAGACAACAGGCGATCAGCAGCCTGTTGGGGTGGGAAAGGGTTTTCAGCAGTCCCGAAACCTCGTGGGCGCGGGACTGCAGATCCTTGATATCGACGGGCTTTGTCATCTGATCCGTTCTGGCTCGGCTAACACTTGTAAGTTAACATATATGATATATATTAAGTTTCAAGAGATGCGACATCGCGCCATCGGAGGAAAAGCGCTTTATGGATAGTTTTACGCCCCTGTCAGCCGCCCTTGGCGGGTTTCTCATCGGCCTTTCCGCGGTTCTTTTTATGGCCCTCAACGGCCGCATCGCCGGCATCAGCGGCATCGTCGCCGGGGCTTTAACGCCGGTGAAAGGCGACTGGGCCTGGCGCGCGGCGTTTGTCGCCGGCCTTATCCTCTCGCCGCTTGTTGCGTGGCTTGCGATTTCGGAAAAGCCCGCTGTCACATTTACGCATCCCATATGGCTGACAGCGCTGGGCGGGCTGCTCGTCGGTTTCGGCGCGCGGCTCGGCGGCGGCTGTACATCCGGCCACGGCGTCTGCGGCATGGCGCGATTGTCGAAGCGTTCTATCGCGGCGACCGGCACGTTCATGGCGACGGCGCTCGCCACCGTGTTCATCCTTCATCGTATCCTTGGGTTTTAATATGCGACTGCTTTCCTCCTTCCTCGTCGGCCTTCTTTTCGGTCTCGGGCTCGTCATCTCGCAGATGTCCAATCCGCAAAAAATTCTCGGTTTCCTCGATATTGCAGGGAACTGGGACCCGTCGCTTATCGTTGTCATGATGTCGGCGCTCGCGACGACGCTCATCGGCTACCGTATCGTGCTGGCGCGGCGGAAGCCGGCGTTTGAAGCGGCGTTTCAACTGCCGGTCAAAACCGTGATCGACCGCCCGCTTCTGACAGGAGCGGCGCTTTTCGGCGTCGGCTGGGGCATGGCGGGACTTTGCCCGGGGCCGGGACTGACAATCGTTACGATCGGCGGTCTCGCGCCTTTTGCGTTTTTGGCGGCGATGCTGGCGGGCATGGGTCTTCAGCGATTGGTCAAGGTCTAGCCCCTGCTATCCTGGCGCGCTAAGACGTGGCGTTCAGGATGGGCCGGAGTTGGGATTTGACGGCGGTGTTTGACGAAGAAAGCAGTACGAGCGGAGCGCGGTCGAATTTCGGCCCGCAGTTGACGGCGTCCATCGAAGCGGCGGCGGACTGGCTCGCCGCCCGTCAAAAGCCCGAAGGATACTGGGTCGGGCGGCTTGAATCGAATTCCTGCATGGAAGCGCAGTGGATTCTCGCCCTGTGGTTCATGGGGCTTGAGGACCATCATCTGCGGCCGCGTCTCGCGGAAAGCCTGAAGCAATCGCAAAGCGAGGACGGTTCCTGGCGGATCTATTACGGCGCGCCGGCTGGCGACATCAACACTACGGTCGAGGCCTATGCAGCCTTGCGCTCCTGCGGCGTTTCCAAAGACGATCTGGCGATGAAGAAAGCCCATCAGTGGATCATGTCAAAGGGCGGGCTTAAAAATATCCGCGTCTTCACGCGTTACTGGCTGGCGCTGATCGGTGAGTACCCATGGACGAGGACGCCGAACCTGCCGCCGGAAGTCATTTACTTTCCGAACTGGTTTCCGTTTTCGATTTACAATTTCGCGCAGTGGGCGCGCGCGACGCTGATGCCGATCGCCGTGCTTTCCGCGCGGCGTCCTGCGCGCAAGCTGCCGCCGGAGCAGCGGCTTGACGAACTGTTCCCCGAGGGCAGAACGAACTTCGATTATGCCTATCCGGAAAAACCCGGCGCCGACATCATCGACAGCCTGTTTCTGGGGATCGATCGCGCGCTGCATATCGGTCAGTCGGCGGGCATCGCGCCTTTGCGCAAAGGCGCCGTCAAACGCGCACTTGAGTGGATCATCGAGCATCAGGACGCGGACGGCGTCTGGGGCGGCATTCAGCCGCCGTGGATTTATTCGCTGATGGCCCTCTACAATGAAGGTTATGCAACCGATCATCCGGTGCTGGCGGCGGGGCTTGGCGCGCTTGACGACCCGCGCTGGCGCGTCGATGTCGGTGAGGCGACCTGGATTCAGGCCTCGACCTCGCCGGTCTGGGATACGGTGCTGACGCTGCTTGCTTTCGACGATTGCGCGCTCAACAAACGGCAGGCCGTGGTGGTTGAAAAAGCGCTCAACTGGGTGCTCGATCAGCAAGTATTGCGGCCCGGCGATTGGCAAGTGAAGGTACCCCATGTCGAGCCGGGGGGCTGGGCGTTCGAATACAAGAACTACTTTTATCCCGATACGGACGACACGGCGGTGGCGCTGATCGTTCTTTCGCAGTTCCGCAACGATCCGAAATGGAAAGCGAAGGGAATCGAAAAAGCGATTGAGAAGGGTGTCAACTGGCTCTTCGCCATGCAGTGCAAGAATGGCGGCTGGGGCGCTTTCGACAAGGACAATGACAAGAAGTACCTGACGCGTATTCCCTTCTGCGATTTCGGCGAGGCGCTCGACCCCCCTTCCGTCGATGTGACGGCGCATATCGTCGAAGCGTTCGGAAAGCTCGGCTTCCGCATGGATCATCCGAATGTCAAACATGCGATTGACTATCTCAAAGCCGAACAGGAGGCGGACGGTTCATGGTTCGGCCGCTGGGGCGTCAACTATATTTACGGAACCGGCGCCGTTCTGCCGGCGCTTGAAGCGATCGGCGAGGACATGTCGCGGCCCTATATCGCCCGCGCCTGCGACTGGCTGAAGTCGAAACAGCAGGAAGGCGGCGGCTGGGGCGAAAGCTGCGCGTCCTATATGGACGCCAAGTCGAAAGGCGAGGGCGCGCCGACAGCGTCGCAAACCGCCTGGGCGCTTATGGGACTGATCGCCGCGAACCGCGCAGAAGACAGGGATGCGATCGAAAAGGGCGTCGCGTTTCTGGTCGAACGCCAAAATAACGGCACATGGGAAGAGCCCGAATATACCGGCACAGGCTTTCCGGGTTACGGCGTCGGCGCCACCATCAAGCTTGGCGACCCGCTCCTGGAGGAACGCTTGAAACAGGGCGCCGAACTCTCGCGCGCCTTCATGATCAATTACAATCTTTACCGCCACTACTTCCCGTTGATGGCGATGGGACGGGTGCGGAAGGCGCTTCGCTTGAGCTGATTCGCCGCGAAAATTCGCATTATTCCGACTCAGGATAAATTTCCGCCGACATAGCGATTCGGAGGCGGCGATGCGCATCACTTTTTTTGTAATCCTGTTGGGTTTCTTCAGCGCGACAAGCGGCTATGGCGAAGAAGTGTCGATCTACGCCGAGCGCTCGGCTGGAAGGGACGGCGCCTACGCCACCAAATACGGGCGCGCGGGCGACTGGCTCGTCGCCTGTACTGAAAAGCGCAACGGCGCCGCCGTCGGAACGCGCTGGTGCTCTTTGAAGCCGGCGAGCGGCAAGCTCTTTTCCGACAGCCAGTATGCGTGGGCGCTTGAAGGCGTGTCGATTGAGCTCTGGCGTCATCCGGATACGCCCGGCGCGGCCGGTCAGGATGCGGTGATCGACTTCACGCCGATCTCGCGCATTGAGCCGGGCGTCGCCTATGTCGTTCATTGCGGCGGCCAGAAAATTATCGGGCTCGCGCCGGGCGACGGCGTGCGTCGCAAGGCGTACGGCGGACCGCAGGCCCATGCGGCGATTTCGGCGATGCGCCTTGCGAAACAGTGTCAGTTGAATGTGCTGAGCGAAACCGATGAAAGCCTCGGGCTGAGCGTCGCCGGTTTCGAAGACGCTTTCGCCTATGCTGCTGCGTACACGGATTTCGATTATAACAGGGCGGATTGACCGGCGCCGGAAAATGGAATCTCGGTCAATCGCCCGCGTTACCCGCAGTTCCCATCCATCTGCGCAATCCACTCGGCGATCAGTGCGACGCCTTCCTCATGGGAAACCGCGCGGCCGAGCTCCGGCATCATCGCGCCGGGGTCTGTTGTTTGCAAACGGAATACGGTGATCGATTGATCCGGCGCGCCGGGAACAATGTCGAACGGGCGACCGCCGGAGCCGCCGCCCGCGGCGATCGGCGATTTGCAAAACCCCATGGCGGGGCCTTGCGCATCCGGTTCTAGATTGAGCCCGGACGTGTCCGCTGCGCCGTTCGGGTTGTGGCAGTGGGCGCAATTTGCGTCGAGATAGGCGCGCGCCCGGCGCTCGATTGTTGCGGTTTCATCCGTCCACACGGCGTTTTGCGGAACCGCCGCCGCATTGCCAACGTCTCCGGTGAGAAGGCCGGCCGTCATCCAGTCTTCAAGCTGGTTGACGCCATGAACAAAGGTCGACGGCTTGTTGAGATGCCGCGCCTTGGGGCCAATCGGCTTGATCGCTCTCGTTGTCGCATTCGTCGCATGACAGGCCGCGCACTGGTTTGCGTCCGGGACGAGGTAGGCGAATTCTTCGGCGCGGCCGTCGGTGCGAACGAGGGTCAGCCGCTGGACGTCACCAGTGCGTTTCAAATATGCGTCGGTCTGATCTTCGTTCCAGACATAGGGAAGCGCCGCCCATCCGTTTTCGCGATGAACGAGCACGCGCGTCTCTATCAACCGTACGCCTTCAAGCGGCAGGGCGTTATAGGACAGGACAGGCCCTTCGGCTTGCAGGACTGCGCCGGTCCATGCCGCGCCTTCTTGTTTGTAATAAAATGTCTTCGTGAAAACTGTGCCGACAGGGAAATCAAACGCTTCGCTTTCATCATAGGTCGCCGCCTGACTTTCCGGAATCCAGACGGTCCGCAGTTTCAACGCGTAGTCGGAAAAAAGCGGCGTGGCGAGATCGTAAGGGGTGACGCCTTCGGCAAGACGCAGCGCGCCGTCCGAAACGCCGGACATGCCCCATTCGCTCAGGCGTTCGGGATTGTCCGTTGCATGATAGGCGGGCTTCGCCGTCTGTTCGCCGGAGCAGGCGGCGATCAGCAAGAACGCAATAACGACCCAGCCGCGCATTACTCAGCCAGCGGCCCGGTCAGCGTGACAGCCGGCAGTTTCGGCAGCGCGCAGTCATGATCCGCCGTTGCGACGCGCGGGTTCTTGAATTCATTCGGCCCGTCGACATTGATGACCTCGGCGTCGCCGTTCTGAATACAGATGCGCATGTCGGCGGGGAGCGCGCCGTTCTCAAGTTTCGCCGGATCGACGAAGCCGTCCCACAGCACATCCGGCAGGGCGCCGAGGGGGCCGAACTTGGCGATTTTGAGCGCCTGTAATTCAAGCCCGTCGGGGTTTTTGCCGCCGCCGCTCATTTCATTGTCGTAGACATAGATCGCTTCCGGATAGGCGTCGAAATCTTCGCTCATGCCCTCCTGAGAAATACCGGAGGAGTAGACGCTGGAGATAATGACGTTGGCGGTCTTGTTGCCGATAATGCGATTGTTGAAAATTTCGACATAGTCGTTGGAGTTGATGACGACGCCGGAGCCTGCCGGAATAGTCGCCACCGGCGTTCCCTCATGGCCGAAATTCTTCGTGTTGTTCTCGACAACATCATTGTCGAAAACGCGCGTGCGCGCGCCGGGCTGTTTCAGGTTCGGCATGTTGAAGACGAGAATGCCGCCGGTGTTGTTGGTCGCGACATTGCCGTAAACGTCGGCGTCGAACGTGTTCTCGATCTCAATGCCGGCGACATTGTATTCAGCGCGATTGTTGCGCACGACGACATTCTGCGACTGGCCGATATAAAGCCCTGCGTCGGCGGCGGCGATGGCGACGTTTTCCTCCATCAGCACATTCTTCGTCTGCACAGGGTAGATGCCGTAGGCGCCGTTCGACGTCTTCGGGCCGCCGGTCCATTCGGTGCGCACCCGGCGGATGACGATGTTTTCCGCTTCGGAAATTTTCAGCGCGTCGCCTTTCGGGTCTTCGATGGCGAGGTCTTCGATGGTGAAGTCGTTAGCCGTGACGATCAGGCCTTCCGCGCCCGCGACCTGGTTTTTGAAGGAGAGGACCGACTTATCCATGCCCTTGCCGCGTATGGTGACGCCGTCGACGGTGAGGCTTAAGGAGCGGTCGAAGGCGAAGGTCCCTTCAGGGATTTCGATGACGTCCCCCGGCTTGGCGTCCAGAAGCTGCGCCATCAGGGTTTCCTGATAGGAGGCGTCCGCCGCCGGCGCTTCGGTTTTTTGCCCGCATGCGGCGAGCGCCAGACCCGCTCCCGCCAGAATCCAGTATTTCATGATCGCAGCCTCCCTCGTGATTGCGGGGGAGAATAGGGGATCAGGCGGTCGGGAAAAAGGCTGGCGTGCAGGTCACGCCGCGGCGTCAACCACGCCTCTGAAAAACGCCGCGCCGTCTATGCCGCCGAGCAGCGGTGAGATCATGCGTTCCGGGTGAGGCATCAGCCCCAGCACATTGCCGCCGTCGCCGAGCACGCCCGCAATATCCCGCGCCGACCCGTTGGGATTGTCTACATAGCGGAACGCCACGCGGCCTTCGCCTTCAAGACGGTCAAGCGTTTCGTCATCGGCGAAATAGTTGCCGTCATGATGGGCGACGGGAAAGTCCACATACTGGCCTTTTTCAAACGCGCTCGTGAACATCGACTGGCTGTTTTCGACTTCCAGCGTGACCGTGCGGCAGACGAAATTGAGGCCGGCGTTGCGCATCAGCGCGCCCGGCAGGAGGCCGGTTTCGCAAAGGATCTGAAACCCGTTGCAGACGCCGATGACCGGCGTTCCCGCCTTCGCCTTCTCGATCACATCGCGCATGATCGGCGACTTCGCCGCCATGGCGCCGGAGCGCAGATAATCGCCATAGGAAAAGCCGCCCGGCAGGACGATGAAATCCGTTTCGGCCGGCAGGCTCGCATCGCCGTGCCACACCATCGCCGGCGCCTTGCCGGTCGCCTTTTCTAGGGCGACGGCGATATCGCGATCGCAATTTGAAGCGGGAAAGACGATGACGGCGGGTTTCATAGGCTAGGCCATGATTTCAATTGCGTAATTCTCCATCACCGGATTGGCGAGGAGCTTCTTGCACATCTCTTCAGCTTTGGCGCGGGCGGCGGCCTCGTCGGTCTCGTCGAGTTTGAGTTCGATTTCCTTGCCCTGGCGCACGTCTGAAACGCCATCGAAGCCAAGCCCCTTAAGGGCGCCCTCAATGGCTTTGCCTTGCGGGTCGAGAACGCCGTTTTTGAGGGTAATGATGATCTTGGCTTTCATGGACATTTCCGCCGGCTGCGAGTTTCGGGCATCCCTTACGCCGCCCCGGGCGGCGAGGCAACAGCGCGGCGGCATTGCCGTTGCGTTCCGGTCCTTTTAGGGTTGCGGCGAACAGAGGGGAGACCAGATGATTCGCAAAATGCTGTCCGCCGTCGCCGCCGCCGCCTTGATGAGCGCCGCCGCAACCGCCCGCGAGCCCGCTGATGCGGACGAAGCGAAGGCGCTTGAAATCTATCGCACGATTATCGCCATGCGCACCGCAAAGGGGCACGGACAGGTGCCGAAGATGGCGCAGTACCTCGCCGGCGAACTCAAGGCCGCCGGTTTCTCCGGGGAGGATATTCACATCCTGCCGGTTGAGGAAACGGCGGGGCTTGTCGTGCGCTATCGCGGCGACGGCTCCAGCGGCAAGAAGCCGATCCTGTTTCTCGGCCATATGGATGTCGTTGACGCCAATCCGGAAGACTGGGAGCTCGATCCTTTCGAGCTCACTGAAAAGGACGGCTATTTCTTCGGGCGCGGAACGATCGACAATAAATACGGGATCATGAATCTCACCCAGACATTCATCCGTCTGAAGAAGGAAGGCTTCACGCCGAACCGCGATCTCGTGCTGGCGTTCTCCGGCGATGAGGAAACCGGCATGCTGACGACGCGCATGCTCGCCTATGACCGCAAGGACCTTACCGATGCTGAGTTCGCGCTCAACGCCGATGCAGGCGGCGGCTCTCTTGGGCCGAACGGGGAAGCGCTTGGCTATGGCGTCCAGGCGGCGGAAAAAACCTACGTTACTTTTGAAGTAACAGCGCATAATCCCGGCGGACACTCTTCGCGCCCGCGCGCGGACAACGCCATCTACGACCTCGCCGCAGCCCTCAAAGCGGTTCAGGACTACCAGTTCCCGGTAATGTGGAATGACATCACGCTGGCGACTTTCGCGAGCCTCGGGCCGGCTCTCGGCGGCGATCTCGGCGAAGCGATGGTGAAATTTTCCGAAAACCCGAAGAACAAGAAAGCCGCGCGCCGCCTCGCTGAGGAAGGCTCTTATATCGGCTCGACCCGCACCACCTGCGTCGCCACCATGCTGAAAGCGGGGCACGCCGAAAACGCGCTGCCGCAAAGCGCGACTGCGACCATCAATTGCCGCATCTTTCCCGGCGTATCGGTCGATGACGTTAAGGCGACGCTTGCCGATGTCATTGACAATGAGGCGCTTGAAATCACAACGCTTGGCGACCCGACAGACAGCCCGGTCAGCGAATTGCGGCCGGACGTACTCGCCGCGCTCTCAAAGGCCGTGCACGCGCGATATCCGGACCTGCCGATCGGCTCCTATATGGAATCGGGCGGCACCGACGGCATGCATTACCGCAAGGCCGGCGTGCCGACGCTCGCGATCTCCGCGGCCTTCATCAAGGAAAGCGACATGTACGCTCATGGGTTGAACGAGCGCATGCCGGTCGACGGGTTTTATGACGGCCTCGACCACTGGATGGTCATCATGAAGGAACTGGCTGGGCCAGCCGCGGAATAGCTCCGGGAGAGAGTTACTTCTCGTTATCGCTGACCAGCACCGGGCCGGCGGCGCCGATATTCTCATTCTCGCGTAGCACGCCGAGACGTCGCGCCACTTCGCGATAGGCGTCGGTGACATTGCCGAGGTCCTTGCGGAAGCGGTCCTTGTCCATGATGTCGCCGGTTTCCATGTCCCACAGGCGGCATGAATCCGGGCTGATCTCGTCGGCGACGATGAGGCGCATCATGTCGCCTTCATATTGCCGGCCGAACTCGACCTTGAAGTCGACGAGTTTGATGCCGACGCCTGCGAAGAGGCCCGACAGGAAATCGTTGATCCTGAGCGCCAGCGCCATCATGTCGTCGATCTCCTGGGGGTTCGCCCAGTTGAACGCCGTTATGTGTTCTTCGGACACCAGCGGATCGCCGAGCTTGTCGTCCTTGTAGTAGAACTCGATGACAGAGCGGGGGAGCGCTGCGCCGTCCTCGATGCCGAGACGCTTCGAGAGGGAGCCGGCGGCGAAATTCCGCACCACCACTTCGAGCGGGACGATTTCCACATGGCGCACCAGCTGCTCGCGCATGTTGAGGCGGCGGATGAAGTGGGTCGGCACGCCGATCCGCTCGAGCCCCATCATGATGAATTCCGAAATCCGGTTGTTGAGGACGCCCTTGCCCTCCAGCACCGCGTGCTTCTGATTATTGAATGCGGTGGCGTCGTCCTTGAAATACTGGATGATCGTGCCCGGCTCCGGTCCCTCGAACAGGATTTTCGCCTTGCCTTCGTATATCTGTTTGCGGCGGGCCATTTCGTTAATCCTTTCAACGCCTTAAAGGCGAAAGCGCAAGCGCTGAAGCAATATGGGCGGGAGGTCCGCCGCGACTCACGAGAACGCAGCCGCCCGGTTTCGCTAGCATGCCTTGGGCGGATCGAGAAGCGGGGGATTTAAGGCCTCGGGACGGGCTTGGGAAGCCCTTGGCGCGAATAAGCTCTCCCTCGCGTTGCGAAGCCTTTCAAGCGGTTATAAAGAGGCTGAACCGCCTGCTTCGGCTCATAAGGTTTTGGAGAGTTTAGGAATGACGACGTTCGACGACCGCGAGGACAAGTTCGAGAAAAAGTTCGCCCATGACGCGGCGCTCCGGTTCAAGGCGGAAGCCCGCCGCAACAAACTGCTCGGCCAGTGGGCGGCGGGGCTGCTCGGCAAGACCGGCGACGATGTCGACGCCTACGCCCGCGAGGTTATCAAGGCCGATCTTGAAGAAGCCGGCGATGAGGACGTCTTCCGGAAAATCCGCGCCGATTTCGACGCCGCCGGCGTTGACCAGTCGGACCATCAGATCCGCCGCCACATGGATGAGTGCATGGAAGAGGCGGTCAAACAGATTCAAAACGAGGGATGATTTTCCGGTTTCATCCGGTCACGCGCATCCTTTTCGTGGGCGCCTGCATCTGGTTTGTTGTGGCGTTCCATGACCTGATACAGGATTATATTGCGTGGTCGGAGATTCCCGAGGGAATTTCACGGCAGGACTACAAGCTTTCTCATTCGCTTTTTTCGGTGCTGGACTCTCTGTTCATGCTCGGTTCGGCCGCCATGGTTGAATTTTTAAGCCGCATTTATGAGCGCATGAATTCTCAGTCATAAGCGTATGAAAGTCACCTTGCGCCTATGACCGTATTTGTCGCCCTGCTGCGCGGGATCAATGTCGGCGGTCATCACAAGCTGCCGATGAAGACGCTGCGGGAGATTATCGAAGGCGCCGGCGGCGAGGCCGTCTCCACTTATATCCAGAGCGGCAACGCTGTGTTCCAGGCGGCGAGCGCGAATGCGGCTACGCTGGAGAAAAAGCTCGGGGCCGCTATCGAAAAGGAAGCCGGGTTCAGGCCGGATGTCTTTCTGATCGGCCTCCCGGAATATCGCGCTGTTCTCAACAAAAATCCGTTCGCCGCGTCGTGCGGCGATCCATCGAAGCTGTTCGTCGTTTTTCTGAAAACCGCCGCGACGAAAAAGGCGCTTGCTGACGTTGAAAGCGCCCTTGTGAAGAGCGAAAGGATCGCCGCCAAGGGAAAGGCGGTCTACTTTGACGCGCCGGAGGGCGTCGGCCGGTCGAAGGCGGCGGAAAAGCTCGGCAAGGCGATGCCGGGCGGGACCATGCGCAACTGGCGTAGTTGCGTTAAGCTGGAAGAGATGGCCAGCGCGTTGACGTAACCGGGGAGCGGCGAATGTTTGAGCCCGACACATTGTTGCTTTTTCTTGCCGGCGCCTTGCTGCTCAACATCACGCCGGGCCCCGATATGGCGTTCACGCTGGCGACCAGCGGAAAAGGGGGGACGCGCGCCGGCGTCGCCGCAGCGCTTGGGGTCGGCGCCGGATCGCTCATCTGGGCGGTGTTGACCGCGGCGGGCCTTGCTGCGCTGCTCGCCGCCTCGCAACACGCCATGATGTTCATCCGCCTCCTGGGCGGGTTCTATCTCCTCTATCTGGCGCTTGAGACCTACAAGCGCCGTCATGAAACGCATGCGGCGAAGGGCGCTGACACTCTGAGCGCCGCTTTCCGGTCCGGTGCGCTCACCAATCTTTTCAATCCAAAAGTCGGCCTGTTCTTTCTCGCGTTCCTGCCGTCCTTTACCGACCCGCTCGCCGGGCCTGTCTGGCTTCAGACATTGTTTCTTGGAACAATCTTCACAGCCGGCGGCGTCGCCGTCCTGATCGCCGTTGCTTTCGCAGCGGGAAGGGCGCGGGACAGGATCGCGCGCTCGCCGGTGTTCCGCAGCTGGATAAACACGATCGCCGCCGGCGTTTTCGGCGCGCTCGGATTGCGTCTGCTTCTTGTAAAAAGTTAGGTCGCGTCCCGAAGACCATGCCGGCTGCATCTGGCGGTTCGTTTATGCGCCTGTCATTGCTATGCTCGCGCGGAAAAGCGTGAGGAGGAAATCATGGGACGGGTGCAGGACAAGAAAGTCGTGATCACCGGCGGCGCGCAGGGGCTTGGCGCCTGTTTCGGGCGCATGCTGGCCGCCGAAGGGGCGCGGGTCGCGCTCACGGATGTCAATCTTGAGGGTGCTGAAAAGACCGCCGCCGCGATCAACGAGGAATTCGAAGGCGCTGCGGTCGCCATCAAGCATGATGTCACGAGCAAGGACGACTGGGCGCATGCGCTCGGAACGGCGTCGGAATTTCTGGGCGGGATCGACACGCTCATCAATAACGCCGGCATCGGCGTTGCTGGCAGTATTGAAACCGAAACTTACGAAAACTGGCGACGCACGCAGGAGATCGATGTCGATTCGATTTTCATCGGCACGCAGCTCGCCATGCCTTATCTGAAAGACAACCAGCCGGGCTCGATCATCAACATTTCCTCCGTCGCCGGATTGATCGCCGACGGGATGATGCTTTCCTACAATGCCGCGAAAGCCGCCGTGTGGATGATGTCAAAATCGATCGCACTGCATTGCGCGCGATCGGGCTACGATATCCGCTGCAATTCCGTGCATCCGGTCTTCACCCGTACGCCGATCATCGATCCCTTGATCGCCATGGGCGGCGGGGGCGATGAGGGCGAAAAGCGTCTCGTCCAGCAAATTCCGTGGAAGCGGCTCGCCGAGCCTGAGGATGTCGGCTACTGCATCCTTTATCTCGCCTCGGACGAGTCCCGCTATATTACGGCGGCTGAGTTCAAGATCGACGGCGGCATCACGGCGCAATAGTCGCCGGGGCGGCGTTGCCGCGACCAGACGAACGCTTTATGATTGCGCCAGATTTCAATCCGGCGCCATCCCCCGTATCGTCCCGAACCGGCGCGCTTCATTCACAAAGGAGACGGCATGTCCGGCTTACTGATCGTACTTATCATCATCGTTGCGATCGTTTTCTTCGTCATCACGATCTACAACCGGATCGTTGCGCTGAGCCAGCGCACCAATCAGGCGTTTGCTGATGTCGATGTGCAGCTCAAGCAGCGTCACGACCTCGTGCCCAATCTCGTCGAGACGGTGAAGGGCTATGCGAGCCATGAAAAGGAAACGCTCGAAAACGTTATCAAGGCGCGCAACGCTGCCGTTGCGGCGCACGGCCCGGCCGAACAGGGCGCCGCCGAAGGCGTTCTGGGGGCGGCGCTCGGAAAGCTTTTTGCGTTGGCCGAGGCCTATCCCGACCTCAAGGCAAACACCAACTTCCTTGAATTACAGCGCGAGCTTTCCGACGTCGAAAACAAAATCGCCGCCGCGCGCCGCTTCTTCAACAATGCGGTTCAGGAATACAACACGGCGATCCAGCAGATCCCCGGCAATCTCGTCGCGCCGCTCGGCAATTTCACCCAGAAGGAATTCTTCGAAGTGCCCGAAGGCAGCCGCGAGCAGATCGAAGCGGCGCCGGAAGTGAAGTTCTAGGAGCAATGAACGGGGCGTCGTTCGCTGAAGCACCGATAAGCGAGGCCGGAGAGGAAGACGCCGGAAATGCGGCGTCGATCCTTTCCGAAGCCTTTGCTGACGATCCGGTCATGAACTGGACCTTCGGCGGCAACCGCGCCCACCGGACGGCGTTCCTCGAACTGGCGCGCGGGATTTACCTGAAACAAGGGTTCGGTCACCTGGCCGGCGATCAGGCGGCGACGTTGTGGCTGCCGGCTGGAACGACAGGGAAACTGCCATTCCTGAATGAGCTGCGCTTGGCGTTTTCGGCGGTGCGCGCGGCTGGCTTTGGCGTGATCGCGCGAGCAAAAAGCGTCGCCGAAGTCATGGAAAAAGCGCATCCCCAAGCGCCGCATTACTATCTTTTCGCCGTCGGCGTCAGAAAGGCCGGACAGGGAAAAGGGCTCGGCGGCCGGATCATTCGCGAGGGGCTGAAGAAGGCCGACGCGGATGGCGCGCCCGCCTATCTTGAAAATTCCAACCCGAAAAACACCGCCCTCTACGAACGGCTGGGTTTCAGCGCCATCGCGCCGCTCGGCTTGCCGGCTGGGGCGCCGCCGCTATTGGGCATGTTGCGTAAACCTGAGGGAGCCCTTTCATGAAATTGCTTGGCCTCATCGGCGGCGTCAGTCCTCAGTCGACGGCGATTTACTATCGCCTTCTCAATGACCACGCCCGAAAGCGGCTTGGCGGCGCCCATTCGGCGCGCATTCTGCTTTACGCGCTCGACTTTGGCGTGATGGTTCGCGTTTACGACGAAGCCGACTGGGCGGGCTATGAGCGGGAAGTGGTCGGCGCCGGAAAAGCGCTGGCCGCCGCGGGCGCCGAAGCGCTGATGATCTGTTCGAACACGTCGCATCTGGCGGCCGATGCGGTCAAAGCGGCGACCGGCCTGCCGGTCGTTCATATTGTCGATGTTCTGAGCAAGGCGCTTGCCGCAAGAGGTTCTCGCCGGCCGCTCCTGCTTGGCACCCCGGCGGTCATGAGCGGGGTTTATTATCTGGACGCGCTCGGCGAGCGGTATGACGGTGAAGCGCTAGTCCCGGGCGCGGATGACCAACAGGAAATCGGGCGCATCATCTTTGAAGAACTCTCGAACGGCGTCGTGCTTGACCAATCCCGCGATACCTTGCGCGCGGTCATCGCCCGCCATGATTGCGACGGGGTGATCCTCGGCTGCACTGAACTCTCGATGATCCTTTCGCAGGATGATCTCGACCTGGCGGTATTCGATACGACCGCGCTCCATGCGGAAGCGGGAAGCGCCTTCGCGTTTGAAGGAGTCTGATCCTTGGGCGCCTTCGGCCTTCAAACGCATATCTGGAACAACAACCTGAAATCCGTTCTGCTGATGTTGGGGTTTCCGGTATTGCTGCTCCTTCTGATGTATGGGCTGTCCGCTGCTTATGTGGGGATGACGGCGCCGATCGATAATGTCGGGCAGGGGCTGGCGCTGGCGTTTGACCATATGCAAAGGCTCTGGCCGTTTGCATTTCTCGGCGCCGGCGTGTGGTTTCTGATCGCCTGGGCTTTTTACCAGAATATTATAGAGGCTTCCGTCGGCGCTCGCGGACTGACCCGCAAGGAAGCGCCGGAGCTTTATAATCTCCTTGAGAACTTATGCGTCTCACGCGGGCTGACAACGCCAAAGCTAAACATCGTCGAGACTCCGGCCTTGAACGCCTTCGCCAGCGGTCTTTCGGACAAGAGCTACAAGGTCACGGTGACGCGCGGGCTTCTTGAAACGCTCGACAAGGACGAACTGGAAGCCGTCCTCGCCCATGAGCTTACCCACATCATGAACCGCGACGTGCGGATGCTGATCATCGCCGTCATTTTCGTGGGCATCTTTTCGTTTTTCGGCGAAATGGTATTTCGCGGGCTGTTCCGGTCCGGCGTCAGGATGGGCGGGCATACGCGGTCGCGTAACGGCGACAGCCGCGGCGGCGGCGCGCTTATCCTGATTGCTGTCGCGTTGATCGCCATCGCCTATCTTCTGGCGATGGTGATCCGTTTTTCCCTGTCGCGGAAACGCGAGTTCCTAGCTGACGCAGGAGCCGTGGAGCTGACGCGCAATCCCGACGCCATGATTTCGGCGCTCAGGAAGATTTCCGGGCGTTCAACTGTCGACGCGCCGAACGACATTCAGCAGATGATGATCGAAAACACGCAGCCTTTCGCCGGCGTGTTCGCCACCCATCCGCCGATTGAGAAACGGATCGACGCGCTCGTGAATTTTGGAGGCGGGGCGCGGTAGAGGTTGACTGGCGACAAATGTAGCAGTTACGAATGCTGCGCAAGTCAATTCTCGCGAGTCCCATGAAATCAGTTCTTACGCTTCTTGCCGCCTTTACCTTATTCGCTGCTCTTGGCGCTGCTTCGGCGCAAGGCGAGGGCGCGCAGCCATACGTTATTCCCTTCACCACGATGAAGGACATTAAAGCGCAGTCGAACGGCGTTAATTACCGGCTCTATATCCGCACGCCGCCGGATTACGAGACAAGCGACGAGGGCTATCCGGTGATGGTTCTGCTCGATGCGGATTATTCGTTTTCAATCGCCGTCAATCATGTGGAACACCTCGCCGACCGGGGGCAGGCGCCGGATATGATCATCGTCGCGATCGCTTATCCGGATGTTTATCCCGACCGGCGCGGTTACGCCGTGAACCGCTCTCGGGATTATACGCCCGTTTTCGTTGAACACTGCTGCTACGGACCCGAGTTTCAAAAGGCGTCCGGCGGCGGGCCGGCTTTCCGGGATTTTATCGCTGACGAACTCTTTCCGTATCTCGACAAGACCTACCGGACAAATGGCGATCGCGTCTATGTGGGTCATTCGTTCGGCGGGTTGTTCGGTGCGTTCACGTTGCTGACGCGGCCGGAGATTTTCACGCGATACATTCTCGTCAGCGGCTCTTACTGGTATGGCGATGATTATGTCATCAAGCTGGCCGGCGCGGATAAGTTGCCGGCCCTTGAAGAGACGAAACGCGTCTATATGGGCGTCGGCTCATGGGAGAACCAGCAGGGCGTTCACCTGATGGTCGATGATCAGATGCGTTTCGAGGCGGCGCTGAAAAATGCGTATGGCAGGAAGGTCGTCGTCAAATCCCGGGTCTTTGAGGATGAAACCCACGCCAGCATTTTCCCGGCGGTGCTGTCGACCGGGTTGCGGCATGTTTATGTCGGTGACGATGAAACGGACTACTGATAGAGCACGCCCGGCAGCCATGTTGCGAGCATCGGGAAGACGGAAAGGATCGCCAGCGCCAGTAACTGGATGAAGATGAACGGGATTGCGCCGCGATAGATGTCGCTGGTTTTGACTTCCGGCGGCGCGACGCCGCGGAGGTAAAAGAGAGCGAAGCCGAATGGCGGCGTCAGGAACGATGTCTGCAGGTTGATCGCCATCATCACGCCGAGCCATACCGGATCGAGCCCCATGGCGAGGAGCGGCGGACCTACCAGCGGCACGACGACAAAGGTGATCTCGATAAAGTCGAGGAAGAAGCCGAGAATGAACATCACCGCCATCACGGTGATGACAGCGCCGAGAACGCCGCCAGGCGTTGCTTCCAGTGCGGCGCGCACTGTGTCGTCGCCGCCGAGACCGCGGAACACCAGTGAGAACAGCGCGGCGCCGATAAGGATGGTGAACACCATGGTTGTGACGCGCGCCGATTGATCGACGATCGCGCTCAGGGTTTTCTCCCTACGGAGCTGAATGAAGCTGGCGATAACGCCCCAGGGCGTCAGCGCAAAAAGCAAAAAGGCGAGAGCAATGCCTGCGCTTTCAACGCCGCTGACGCTTTCGCGCCCAAGCCGCAGGTCGAGAAACGATGTCAGCAGGATAAGACCGATGATCGCCGCCGCCGACGTAACCACTGCAGGGCGGCCGGCGAGGATCGAGCCCTTGGGCGCCAGACGCAAGCCGGCGATCAGAAGCGCCCCGACAGCGCCGACGCTGGCCGCTTCTGTCGGGGTCGCCGCGCCGGCGAGGATCGAGCCGAGGACGGCGATGATGAGAATGAGCGGCGGCGGCAGGGTCTTCATGGCCGCCTTCCAGACCTCGGCGCGCGAGCCCATCTCCGCCGCCGGGATCGCCGGCGCCTTTTTGGGTTGCGTGACGGCGACGAAAACCTGCCAGAGAAGATAAAGACCGACCAGCATCAGGCCGGGGATCAGCGCGCCGGCGAACAGGTCTCCAACGGAAACCGTCTCCGGCGCGAAGACGCCTTGTTCAAGCTGAGCCTTCTGGTAGGCGTTCGAGATGACGTCGCCGAGCAGAATAAGCACGATGGAAGGCGGTATAATCTGTCCGAGCGTGCCGGCGGCGGCGATCGAACCGGATGCAAACGCGGGATCGTACCCCCGGCGCAGCATGGTCGGCAGGCTGAGCAGTCCCATGGTGACGACGGTCGCGCCGACAATACCGGTCGAGGCGGCGAGGAGCGCGCCGACAATCGTCACCGAGATGCCAAGCCCGCCCCGCAAGGATCCGAAAAGTTTCGCCATCTCATCAAGAAGCTCTTCGGCGATCTTCGATTTCTCGAGAATGACGCCCATCAGGATGAACATCGGGACGGCGATCAGCGTCGTGTTGGAGACGGCGCCGAATATCCGCTGCGGGAACGGTTTCAGGAAGCTAATGTCGAATACGCCGAAAGCAAGACCGATAACGGCGAAGATCAGCGCCGTGCCGCCGAGCGAGAAAGCGACCGGGTAACCCGCCATCAACAGCGCGCACAGTACGACCACCATCGCGATGTCGAGCCAGCCCGCAAAGGCGCAGAAGCAAAATCCGGCGTCCCCGAAAAGGTCCACTAGCCGCGCTCCCGCAAGATGTCGCCGGCGCGGGCGGCGATGACAAAACCCGCCATGGCGAGCAGCAGCGCGTAAGCCGGAATGAACGATTTAAGGATGAAAACACCCTGGATGCCGGAGGTTTCAGCTGAGCCTTCACCCACCGACCAGGAAGTCGCTACATAGGGTGAGGCCGTCCAGAACAGGAGCAGGCAAAGCGGGAAGAGCAGGAGATAGCTCCCGATAAAGTCGACCAGCGCTTTTTTCCTTTTCGAAGCGCCGCGGTAAAAAATGTCGACGCGCACATGGTCGTCCGTAAGCAGTGCGTAGCCTCCGGCGAGCAAGAAAACGGCGCCGTGCATATAGGTGATCGATTCCTGCATGAAGATGAAATTGACGCCGAAAACGTAACGCAGCACCACGACGGCGAACTGAACAAGCGCCATCAGGATCAAAAGCCACATGACGATGCGGCCCGTGACCCGCACTACAGGTTCTGCGATGACGGAGAGGCGTCCGCTCGCTTTCGCCGGTCCGCCTAGCGCGGCCACGATTATCGCCGACAAAAGCGCGAAGCCAGCCAGCCAGTAGGCGTTTCCCGGGAGCGCCGGTTCCATTCTGGGGGCGAGGGTGAGAAACAGAACGCCCGCGCCGGCAACGAGCGCAGTCAAAACCGCCCATAACATCGTCGCGACAAGTGTTGAATTGCGCGCGCTAAAAACAAGCGCCGCGAGCGGTAGCAGCATCAACGGAAAGACGACGCCCGCCGCAAGCCAGTTCAAAATGTCGCCGGTGAGATCAAGCATGACTTAAAGCGAAAACACTTCTCGGCGAATGCTCATATAGGCCTCGTCGGAGATGCGGTCCCAGGCCATCGAGCGTTCAAGTGAAGTTTTGAAGCTCTCATAGACGCGGCGCGTAATGTCGTCGGTTCCGGCGGTTTCTTCGAGAACGATCTTCGATTCCCGGGCGAGGGCGGCGAGCACGTCATCAGGCATGCGCCGCAATTGTACGCCATGATCCTCGACCAGCTGATCGAGCGCAGTGGCGTTGTGATGGATATATTCGGCGATCGACAAGTGATTGGCGCGGTGACAGGCGCCTTCGATAATCGATTTTTCCTGCAACGAAAGACCGTTCCAGAGATTGAGATTGACGCCGACGCCGAGCTGCGCGCCCGGTTCGTGAATGCCGGGCCAGTAATAATATTTCGCCTCGCGGTAGAAACCGAAAGCGAGATCGTTCCACGGGCCGACCCATTCTGTGCCGTCGATGGCGCCGGTCTGCAGCGCCTGATAGATTTCGCCGCCGGACAGTGCGACGGCGGAGGCGCCGATGCGGCGCAGGACTTCCCCGCCGAGACCCGGCATGCGGATTTTCATGCCGCGCAGGTCCTCAAGCGAATTGATTTCGCGCTTGTACCAGCCGGCGAGCTGATGACCGGTATTGCCGGCCGCGAACGGCTTGATGTTGAAACGCGCCGAAAGTTCGTCCCATAGCTCCTGACCGCCGCCAAACTCCGTCCACGCCATGATTTCGTTCGCTGTCATGCCGAACGGCACGGCGGTGAAAAATGCAAAGGCCGGAGACTTGCCGACCCAGTAATATTCCGCACCGTGATAAATATCCGCCGCGCCGCTCGAAACCGCATCAAAGCTTTCAAAAGCGCTGACGAGTTCGCCCGCCGCATAGACCTTGACGCGCATCGCGCCGCCGGACATTTCGGTGATGAACTGCGCGGTGCGCTCGGCCATGGTTCCGAGGCCGGGAAAATCTTTCGGCCAGGTGGTCACCATTTTGAGCTCGCGGGATTGGAGCGCGCCGCCGACATTCTCAAGCCCGGCCGGGACGCCGCAATCGCAAGCCCCGGCGAGACCGGCGACGCCGCCCGCCAGCAGGTGTCGTCTTTTGATCATGTTTCTCCCGTCCGGCGCGTTCTGTCGCTCTTTGTGATTCGAGTCGGGATTATTATTCCTCCTGGGGCGCCATCTGGCCAGACTGAGGAGCCGTCGCCTGATCTTCCGCCTCTTCGCGGGCCTTTTTCGCCTTCCAGCGCTCGTAATCGGCCTGTTTTTCCGCCTCGGATTTTTTAAGACCGATAAGGCTTTCCTCCGAAAGCGACGACCCAACGCCGTCATAGCCGGTTGAATAGCAGGTGGATTCCCGATCCTGGCAGCGGGCGTAACAGGCGGCTTGCGCCGGGCCGTCATTGATCCCGATGCAGCTTGAGCGGCATTGGTTGGCGGAACCGACGCAGCGGTCTTCGGCATAGCTGAAGGGCGGGCCAGCGCAGGCGGAGAGGAAGAGCGGCGCGAGGATGATTGTCAGCAGAGAGGATTTGGGCATGGGGAAACTCGCTCGAACTTAACTGATAAGAGCTTCAGGCTACCTCGCGCCAAGGCGAGAGGCAAAATGAACTCGTTATTGAGGAGCCGTTTCAGCCGGTGAGGCGATCCATGCGCACCCAGCCGTTTGCGGTGAGTTTTTCGAGCGGCTGGAACTCGGTCTTGTAGTCCATTTTCCGCGAGCCCTGGACCCAGTAGCCGAGATAGACATAAGGCACGCCAAGCTCGGCGGCGAGGGCGATGTGGTCGAGGATCATGAAGCGCCCGAGGCTGCGCGCCGATTCTTCCGGTTCAAAGAAGCTGTAAACCATGGAAAGGCCGTCGGTAAGCCGGTCGGTGAGCGCCGCCGCGATCAGCCGATCCTCGCCGTCCGCGTCGCGTTTGCGATACTCGACGATCATGGTGTCGACGGCGGTTTCCTCCACCATTGAGGCGTAGTCGAGCACGGTCATGTCGGCCATGCCGCCGTCGCCGTGGCGGTCGTCAAGATAGGCGCGCAGGATCGAGAATTGCTCGCCGGTGGCGCGCGGCCCCTTGATGCGGCGGTGAAGGTCGGCGTTGCGGGTCAGCGCCCGTTTGCGCGAGCGGGAGAGCTTGAAATCGTCGACAACGATCCGCACCGGCACGCAGGCGCTGCAGCCCTCGCAGGCCGGCAGATAAATGATGTTCTGGGAGCGCCGGAACCCCCGGCGGGTGAGGAGCGCGTTGGTAGAGGAGGCGCCGTCGCCGCTTAAATAGGAAAAGACCTTACGTTCGCGTTTGCCGGCCAGATAAGGGCATGGGGCCGGGGCGGTGATGTAAAACTCACCGCCCTCAAGGCCGAACCGCCGGGCGAATTCTTCGTTGCTCATCGTCATGATCCTACTAAGAGAATCTTAGCGGGCGATTATCGCTTGAGCAACAAAATGGGCGCGTTCCGGCGAAGAACGCGCCCATTGGTTAATGAAAGCCGTCTTACTGGGCCGGTCCGATTGTCTCCCGTACGAAACGGTCGATCTCCTGAAGCGCCTGAAGGCGGGTTTCGCTGAAAGACATATAATGATCTTCACCCTCGAGGGTGACGAATGTCACAGGTTTTCTGGCGGCGTTAAGGTTTGCATCCATCTTCTCGCTATGTTTGAAGGGAACAACGGTGTCGTCTGTACCGTGAAGCAGCAGCACCGGCGCCTTGAAGGCGCCAGCGGCGTTCGCTGGCGAGATTGCTGCAAGCTTTTCAGGATCATTGATCATGTCGCCTAACAGCTCTTCAAGATAATCCATTGTGGCGCTGTGTTTGCCGTAATCGCTCTTATCGTCTTCGACCATCATATTCATGTCTGTGACCGGCGCAACAGCGATAACACATTGATAAAGGTCAGGTGTAAAGGCTCCACCGGCAAGGGCTGCGTAACCGCCATAGCTGGCGCCCATGATACAGACACGATTAGGGTCTGCCCAACCGTTGTTAATCAGGTGATTTACGCCATCGGTAATGTCGTCCTGCATCTTGCCGCCCCATTCCCCATAGCCCGCGCGGCGATGCGCGACGCCAAAGCCGGTTGAGCCGCGAAAGTTTGGTTGCAGAACGATATAACCGCGGCTGGCGAAATACTGGGCGCGATAGTTGAAACCAAGCGAGACATAGGATTCAGGTCCGCCATGGGGGTATACGATCAGCGGGAGCTTGTCTCCGGGCTTTGCGCCGCGCGGGTGCGTGAGCAGTGAAGGAATCAACAATCCGTCGCGCGCAGGGTAGTCGATAAGATCGACGGGTTCGATTTCCTCATCTGGAATGCGCAGATATGTGTTTGTAACTTTCTCGAGGCTGCCGGTGGCGCGGTCATATAGGAAATAGGCAGGCGAAGTTTTTCCTCCATCTACATATAAAACGAGCTTTTCGAAATCACCGATCCAATCAACAAGGCTCACGCTGTCATGAGGAGCGGCGGCGGACAAATTTTTCATATCCGCGTCAAGAGCCGAGTCGAGAAAATAGTAGGAAGGTCTTAGCCCAGCGTACCAGACCCCGATCATTTTGTCCCAGTCATCGGTGTAAAGACCGCCGAGATTCCGTTGCGCCGAATCGTAGACTGGCTCTGAAATTTCTCCGTCGAAGGAAAGCTTGTGAAGAGTATTGTAGGGCTGTCCCTCAATTTCCCGCCAGACAAGCAGCGCCGATTGATCGGGTAGATAAGAAGATAACGTGACAGTCGGCCTTTCGATGTCGCGCTCTTCATAGACAAGTTCGGAGCTTCCGTTCCGGTAAGTGTAAATCCTGTAGTAGTTGTTTTCGTCGTTAAAGTCTTCGCGCCCGATGATAACGCCGTCCTCGGTGATCAACCAATCAATCGTATAAGGACTGCCCTTAGCAACAATTTTGGCTTTACCGGTTTTCAGGTTCCCTTTCAGCAGTGCGGAGGAGGGGCGATCTCCCTTCTGGCCGACGCGGGCGGTAAAGTGGGCGGTGTCAGGATCGCTCGTTGGCGTAGGCGAAAAGCCTGCGGTGGCGTTATAAAACCGAAAACGATGTTCTTTTTCCGCGGGATGCATCACCTCGCCGGTTTCAATATTGAAACTGAAGGCCTGAGTGTTTTCGAAGCCGCCCTTCCAGGCTTTGGATGTTTCGGAAACGTAAAACAGCACGTGGTGGTTCGAAACGAAAACCAAGCCTCGAGGCTTGGCCTCTCCTAGATCAGTTACGCCGATATTGCCCTTGCCGTTCTCGAAAACGACCATCAGTTGTTTGCCTTCGTTACGTAGAAAGAAGGCGAACCGGCTACCATCGGGTGAAAAATCGATAGACCGTATTTCCGGGGTTTCGCCATAGGCTTCGAGCGGCGCCTGGGCGATTGCAGGGCCGGCAAGCAGCGTGAATAACGCTGCGATGAGAATACGCATGAGATTACCCCTCAGAGCTTTTTACTTTTGCACAGGATTAGGCGCAGAACGGATCAAGTAAACCCGGGAAGAGGCAAATATTTAGAATATCTAGAACTGTGGCGTTGACGCAAAGCGCAATATTTGCGGTTTTTGGACGCGCAACAATTGCTGCGTGTGCGAAATAAGTCTAATTCAGCCCGTAATAAAAGGGTGCGACGATCGTATAGACCAGCCAGATCAAGATGATTAACGGCCCGCCGACAACCATAAAATCCCTGAACTTGTAATGACCGGGGCTCATCACCAGAAGGTTCGTCTGATAGGCGACCGGCGTCGCGAAAGAGCAGTTCGAACCGAAGATCACCGTCAGGACGAGGATGTGTTCGTCGATGCCGAGTTGGCGCGCGGCGCTCACCGCAATTGGCGTGAACAACACCGCTGTCGCGTTGTTGGAGAGAACGTTTGTCAGTCCGGCGCAAAGAATGAAGAAAGCAGACAGCACAGCCGTCGGTCCAAGTCCGCCAACCGCTGAAGAAATCCCTTCGCCGATAAGGGCGGCGCCGCCGGTGCGTTCCAGCGCTGCGCCCATGGCGAGCGAGGCGCCGATCAGAAGATAGATGCGCCGGTCAATGGCGCGCGCGGCCTGACGGACATTCAGACAGCCCGTAGCGACCATAGCGGTGGCGCCGGTAATCGCGGCGACGGCGATCGGCGCGAAGCCGGTTGCTGTAGCAGCGATGATCGCTGCAAATATAAAGGCTGCAACGCGGGCGTTGCGTGGGTCAGGCAGGCCTTGCATTGACCATTCAAGCAGCAGGATATCGCGATCTGACCGCAGATTTCTGATGTCGTTGATATCGCCAAGGATAAGGAGCACATCGCCCGCTTCAAGCCGGATCGTATTCATCTGCGTGCGAATCATGCGGCTGCGGCGTTCGATTCCGACGATGACGCAATCTGTCTGCGCATGAAAGCCGATCTGGGCGATTGAGCGGCCGATCAGCCGCGAACCCGGTGCGACAATCGCTTCCACCATTGTGAGCTGGGTCGAACGCTGGACCGATCCGTCTTCCTCGTCGGCGATCGAGGTTTCGGCCATCAGGCCTTCCAGCATCTCAGGATTGGACTTCAAAAGGCTGGTGAGCGCCGTGCGCGTCGCGGCGACAATCACCACGTCGCCGGACTTGAATGCGAAATCGTCGAAGGGCGGCAAAATCGCTTTTTCCCGGCGCTGCACCATGCGTACGGTGATATCCGGCAGATCGACGAAGAGCCCGGAAATCGGCCCCTTGCCAATCAGCGGGTGGCCGCGGGTGATTTCGATCTGCGCGATGAAATGTTTGCCCTCGCGCTCGTTGATTGCGGTCTGGTTGGGGTTTTGCCGGATCGGCATCAGCCAGCGTCCGGCGGTCAGCATGTAGATGACGCCGGCGCCGGCGAGGAGCGAGCCCATCGGCGTCAGCTCGAAAAATCCTATCTCGCCGCCAGTCGTCGCGCGATAGGATTGGAGCGCAAGGAGGTTGGTGGATGAGCCGATGATCGTCGTCATGCCGCCGAAAATTGAAAGATAGGATAGAGGCATCATGAAACGTGAAACCGATATCTTACCCTGCTGGGCGAGCGCGGCCATGATCGGGATAAACATGACGACCACAGGCGTATTGTTGAGAAACGCGCTAACGGCCATGATGAACAGGAAGATCGCCGCCGTAATGAGGATCGGCTGCTTGTCGTAAGCCCTTAAGAGATATTCCGTCGGGTGCTCGAGCGCGCCGGACTGAAACATTCCCTGACCGACGATCAGCAATCCCAGAATGGCGAACAGGGCGGGGCTGGCGAAACCCGACAGGAGGGTTTCCGTCGTCAGCTGATTGACGCCGTTATCCTCCAGCGGGGCCGCCAGGAAAAGCGCCAGCAAGGCGACAATAACGCCGCCGGAGACCAGTTCCAGCGGGAAGCGGTCGATCGTGTAAACGACAATAGTGACGCCGATAATCGCCAGCGTCGCCCACATCTGCCAGGGCGCGTCAATCAGTGATTCCATAGGGTGTTAGTCTGGCGTGTCCCGCTAATTATGTGAACGTCTGGCCTCGAGGCATGTCTTGCCGGCGGCGTACGGCGCTTTTTATTTTCCCGAATTGATGATAGGCGCACAAGGGTCAATTTTATCAATACGTTACCGAAACGTTAACGCCGCTCTGGAAGCCCGCCCATGAATGACCAGTACAGGCCCCTGAAAGACGCTTTCGCCCGGTTTGCGACCGGGGTGGCGGTGGCCGCCTGTCGCGGCCCCAAAGGCGGCTACGCGGCGATCACCATCAATTCCTTTACGTCCGTCTCTCTCGAACCGCCGCTTGTCTTGTGGTGCCTTGAAACTACCGCCGCATCCTATCCGGCGTTTATGGGGGCGGACAGTTACGCGATCAGCGTCCTGGCGGCGGACCAGCAGGATCTCTCGGCGCGGTATGCGCAATTTTCACCGACGCCGTTCAGAGACGACGAAGTTGAAATCCGTCAGACAGGCGCGCCGCTTCTCAAGCATCGCCTGGCAGGCTTTGATTGCCGCGTTCATGCGCGCCACAAGGCGGGCGATCATGTGATTCTGATCGGCGAGGTTGTCGAATTTGACAGCACAGCCGGCGCGCCGCTCATTTATTTTGCGAGCAACTACATGACGGACAAGCGCTGATATGAAAAAAGCCGCTTTTCTCGGCCTCGGCGTCATGGGTTATCCGATGGCCGGATGGCTCGCGAAGAACAAGTTCGACGTCACGGTCTATAACCGCACTCTATCCAAGGCGCAAAAGTGGACTGACGAGCATCGTGGCGCCTTGGCGGAAACGCCGGAGGAAGCGGTAAAGGGCGCTGATCTTGTCTTCATGTGCCTTGGCGATGATCCGGACGTGGCGGCGGTGGCGAATGCGATCGCTGGCGCGGTTTCGACAGGCGCGGTTGTCGTCGATCATACGACCGGCTCGCCGGCGCTTGCGCGGCGACTGCATGAGGCTTTTACGGAAGTCGGCGCCGGGTTTGTCGATGCGCCGGTTTCAGGCGGTCAGGCGGGCGCCGAAAACGGAAAGCTTGCAATCATGTGCGGCGGCGACGGCGCTCATGTTGAGCTCGCGCGTCCGGCGATGAAAGCTTTTGGCGCCCGGATCGTGCATGTGGGGCCGGCGGGGCATGGCCAGCTCTGCAAGGCCGTCAACCAGATCTGCATCGCCGGGATCGTGCAGGGTCTGTCGGAAGGCGTTCATTTCGCGGCCCGTTCGGGGCTCGATATCGAAAAAGCGCTGGAGGCGATTTCCGGCGGCGCTGCGCAAAGCTGGCAGATGGACAATCGCGCCCGGACCATGGCGTCCGATGAATTCGAGTTCGGTTTCGCCGTCGACTGGATGCGTAAGGATCTGCGCATCGCGCTGGCTGAAGCGCGTGAAAACGGCGCCCGGCTGCCGCTGACGGCGCTGGTCGATCAGTTCTATGCAGACGTGCAGGCTATGGGCGGCGGGCGCTGGGATACGTCGAGCCTCATCCGGCGCCTGACGGATGTGGACTAGGGCCGGACACGGTCCTCTGCATAAGCATGTTGCGAAGGCTGGCGGCGGAACTCACATTAGTCTCGCGATACCAGACAGGAGCCGCTCATGCCCGCCGTTCAGACCGCTAACCCGTCATGGAAGACCGATGATCTCGAGCTGTTCGAGACGGAAGTCTTCAAGTTCTTTTCCCGCGAATTGACGCCGCATGTGGAGAAGTGGCGGGACCAGGGCAAGGTTGACCGCTGGGCCTGGGAGAAAGCCGGCGAAGCGGGGCTCTTATGCATGTCGATGCCGGAGGAATATGGCGGCGCCGGCGGCACCTTTGCGCATGAACAGATTTTCTGCGAACAGCAGGTGAAAGCGGGCGTCGAAGGGTTCGGCGCCGGGCTCCATAACTGCATCGTCGCTCCCTATATTCTTCATTACGGCACGGAAGAGCAGAAAAAACGCTGGCTGCCGAAGATGGCGTCAGGCGAACTTGTCGGTGCCATCGCCATGACCGAGCCGGGTACCGGGTCCGATCTTCAGGCGGTGAGGACGACGGCGATCAAAGAGGGCAACCAGTATGTCGTCAATGGTCAGAAGACGTTCATCACCAATGGCCAGACGGCGAACATCATCATTGTCGTTGCGAAAACCGACCCGTCGGAAGGCGCCAAGGGCGTATCGCTGATGGTGGTCGAGACCGACGGCGCCGATGGTTTCGAGCGCGGGCGCAATCTCAAGAAACTCGGCAACAAGGCGCAGGACACGTCCGAACTCTTTTTCAATGACGTCAAAATTCCGACAGAGAACCTGCTCGGCGTGGAGGAAGGGCAGGGGTTCTTCCAGTTGATGCAGCAATTACCGCAGGAGCGCCAGCAGATCGCCGTTCTCTCCATCGCCTCGATCGAGCGCGCGCTGGAGTTGACGATCGACTATGTCAAGGAACGCCAGGCTTTCGGCAAACCGGTCATCGCCTTCCAGAACACCCAGTTCAAGCTCGCCGAGCTCAAGGCCAAGGCGACCATGGCGCGGGTGTTTGTCGATTACTGCACGGAACAATTGATCGCCGGCAAGCTCGACGCGGCCACCGCCTCGATGTCAAAATTGCTGCTGACCGAACTTGAAGGCGAAGTCATGGACGAGTGCCTGCAACTCTTCGGCGGGTATGGCTATATGGATGAGTACCCGATCAGCCGCATGTACGCCGACGCCCGCGTGCAACGTATCTATGGCGGCACGAATGAAATTATGAAGCTGTTGATTGCCCGAACGCTCTGATGGGAGTCAGGCGCCGCCGCGTGTTTCGGTCTTTTCTTGACGTCTGAATCGGCGCAACCGTTTACGCTATGGAAACAGTGGCGGTGTTTAGCGCTTTAACGACGATTGGATTATTCGTCTTCGCCGTGTCTGGCGCTCTGACTGCGTTGCGCAATGACCTTGATTTGTTTAGCGTGTCGGTCATGGCCTTTGTCACAGGCGTCGGCGGCGGCACCATTCGTGACGTTTTGCTTGGCCAGTTTCCTGTCTGGTGGATCGCAGATCCGGGCGCCGTATTAATTTGCCTTGCCGGTGCGGCGACGGCGGTTATCGCGCAACCGATTATTACGTCCCGACTTTCAGCGTTGATATGGGCGGACGCCATGGGGCTTTCGGTTTTCGCCGTACTCGGCGCTCAAGCAGCGCTCGAGGCGGAGTCGCCTGCAATTATCGCAATTTTCATGGGGACGGTTACCGCTGCATTCGGCGGAATTGTTCGCGACGTATTGCTGAATGAACCCTCGTTGCTCCTACGGCAGGAGATTTATGCGACAGCCGCTTTAACTGGCGCCGCTGTTTATGTCGGCGCTGTTTATCTCGGCTTGGGCGATGGCGCTTCGGCCATTACAGCGGCGCTGACGACCTTCGTCATTCGCGCCGCTGCAATTTTATTCAACATCCAACTGCCGAAATTTTCTCGTCCCCGTAAAGACGAGCTCTAGTCTCCCTCATAGAGCGGGAAGGTTATTCTCCCCGCGCCTCGAGCCAGGCGACCACTTCCGGCAGGCGCTCGCGCTTGATTGAAGCCTGGAGGGTGATGAATTGCACCGCGCGCTCTACGGACTTCTTCGCGCTTTCGGGCAGATGTTCGGCAGCGAAGGCTTCGAGCTCCCGGCCGATTTCTTCATCGCCCGTAGAAGCCGCGATGCTCGCCGCATATTCGATGCGCTCGAGCGGATCGAGGTCCGCTTCGATTTCCTGATAATGCTCCTTGTAATAGTCCCAGATCATCCGCGGATGGTCGTCCGCCATTGACCGGAAATACCGCGGGCGCAATTGCGCTGAAATCTCATCGCTCAGGAATATCTCCATTGCGCGCCGCGCCAGTGCTTCATCCTCGACGCCGTCAAGCGCGCCGTAATAAAGGCGCTGCTCGCGCGGGTTATCGGCGTTGCGCGCCGCTTCGAGAAGCTGATTGAAGATGGTTTCATCCGCCTTGCGGCCGACGACATCAATCACCCTTGAAACCAGCGCCGGGTTCAGGGAGGCGGGATCGGCGCGATAGGCGGCGAACCGGCTTTTAACCTCGGCGATGACTGCTTCGTCATCCATGGCGGAGAGGGCGCCAATCATTTGTGAGCGCAGGATCATCGTGTTGTCGGACTCGCCTGCAACCGCATCCCACCCGACATTGGCGAACGCCGGGTTCAGCCAGTCCGCCGCGAATGCCTTAAAGCGATCGGCGCCGGGCTGTCCTTTGAAAAGATCGTTGAGATCGACAAGGTTGCCGGCGACGTCGCCGGTGATGACAGGCTCTCCATCGGTTGGCGTTTTAACGACGAGATCTAGGAACCGCGAATAGGGCGCGTAACCTGTAGACCCAAGCGCGGCGGCGTCCTTGATCAGGCCGAGCTGATCGATTGAAGCGAGATCGTCATACGCTCCGGATATGTCTCCGAAAGACTCGTCCGTATAGAGCGTGCGATAATAACCGCTTTCGCCGGCGTTCACTTTCACCGCGCCGCAGCCTTTCAAGGACATGGTCTGAACGTCGCCGCCGGAAATCGTCGCGCGGGCGATGTCATTTGATCCGACAACCGCCGCTTTTACTGGCGTGCGCCAGGTCTGGTTCTGCGCTTTCGAAGCCGCGTCCGCGCCGTATTGTGTCTGGTGCAGGCTCAGCTTGGTCGCGCCGTTTTCGCAAACCGCGCCGTCCACCACGATCATCGGTACGCCGGGCTGCAGCGTGAAATCGTGAGCGATGTCGAGGACAGGCGCATCGGAAGCTGCGTCAATCGCGCCCCAGAGGTCGTCCATGCGCGCATTGCCGTAGGCGTGCTTCTTGATGTAGTTGCGCACGCCTTTGCGGAACGCTTCCTCGCCCACATAATCCTCAATCATGCGGATCACCATCTGGCCTTTCGCATAAGTGATCCCGTCGAATGCGGTCGTCGCTTCTTCCATATTGTGGACGGGCTGGCTGATGGGGTGGGTTGAGGCGATGCTGTCGACGATGAACGCGTATTCGCGATAGCCGAGCATTTGCAGCCAGACATTCCAATCCGGATTGAGGTGATCGGAAATCTTCGAATCCATCCAGGAAGCAAAGCTTTCATTCAGCCATAGATCGTCCCACCACTCCATGGTGACGAGATTGCCGAACCACTGATGCGCGACTTCATGTGCGACCACGTTGAACACGCGCTGCTTGCTGGCGGGCGTAGAGAAGCGCGGATCGAGGAGAAGAGCCTGTTCGAAGTAAAGGATAGCGCCCCAGTTCTCCATGGCGCTGAAACCGCCGGCGCCGGGCGCAGCGATCTGGTCAAGCTTGGGCAACGGGTAGGGCTCGTCGAAATAGTCGTAATAATAATCGAGAATGTCGACGGTGGCGTTCAGCGCATAACGCCCTTTTTCAGATTCGCCGGCGCGGGTGACGATGCCGAGCTCCATGCCGTGATAGTCTTGCGTGATGCGATCGAAGTCGCCGGTGCCGAAATAGAGAAGATAGGACGACATTTTCGGCGTCGGCGCAAAGTCCGTGCGGACCAGTCCGTCATCGCGTGTTGTCGTATTCTCGACCGGCATGTTCGACACCGCCATCATGCCCTCGGGCAGGATCGCCGACATTTTGAAGACCGCTTTCAGCGCAGGTTCGTCCCACATCGGCGCTACCTTGCGCGCATCCCCCGGTTCCATCTGCGAGGCGAGGAGGGATTTCCGGCCTTCCGGTGTCGGATAAGTGGAGATGAAGATGCCGGCGGCGTTGTCGTAAAGCCGGCCTGTATAGCTGACGTCGATATGATGTTCGCCGGCGGAAATCGGCTCGGCCGCAACAAAGGTCATCCGCTGGGCGTCGGCGTCGACTTCAACCGTTAAAGCCGTCTCGCCATCGAGCATGGCTTCGGCGACATCGAGATTGATCGCGTTGACGACGATCCGGTCAGTCGCTTTGTTGACCATGAAGGTCAGCTTTGCTTCGCCTTCAAAGGTCTTGGCGTCAATGTCGGGCTTGACGGCGATGTCGTAGGAAACAGGCGTTGCGTCGGCGGGCAGGATATCCCGCTCATAGGAAAACGCGGCCGCTTTCGAGGCGTCCTTCGACGGCTTGGCGGCGTTGTCGGCCGGCTGCTGGCAGGCGGCGAGCGAAAGCGCGGAAACGGCGAGAAGCAGAAGTTTTTTCATCGGAAATGCTCTATGGTTGGAGACTGCCGAAGGCCCCTGCTTCGGCGTTTCTAGGGCGAACCCTGAGCGCAATCCCCTGATTTAGCAAGGAGAGGACACTCGGTTCATCGTATCAACGACACGGCTTGTCGCCTGGCCCACATGCGAGAAACCGTCGCAAGCGCCTTGCCTGGGACCGAAATTTCGCTATTTACGGGGGCTCTCGCGGGTATAGCACAATGGTAGTGCAGCAGCCTTCCAAGCTGAATATGCGGGTTCGATTCCCGCTACCCGCTCCAGTTTTTCTCAGAAAGCAAAAAACCGCTCCTTGAGAAGGAGCGGTTTTCCGGCAGGTTAATCGCGGAAGTTAGTACTTACCCATACATTTGGAACTGTACTGGCCGCTCGGAGTCGTGACTTCCGTATAATCGCAATCTGAGAGCGCCCCTGAATTCTTGCTGGCGCTCGACGGGTGCGGCGCGCCTTCCGGTAATTTTCCCTTGTCCTGATAGATAAAGCTTTTCGGATTACCATCCTTGTCGAGTTTTTGAACGATATGCCATTCGCATTCCGTATCCAGGTGATAATTGCCGTCAGCGTCGCGAACGAGGCAGCCGGTTCCTTTTAAAGGAGTCGCGGCGTTGATCGGCTTGTCAGGTTTGGCGAGAGCCGGTTCGCTGACGATCATCATGCCCGCAGTAAAAACACATAATCCGGCCACTGAACGCAGCGCTTTTGTCCGATGTTTCATACAGGTTTCCTCCGTTGAGATATCGAGCGTGTTAAAGCCCGAATGAGGATAGTAGCAGACCGGCAATCAAGCTGATGATTACGTTTTATCCATGTTCATGGCGCGCCGCCGGCGATCAACAGCCTAAGCTGCTTCCCATCATTCGATACTTCTGCGCTGACCTTGAATACTTCACGCATGCGTTCGTTCGTCAGCGTCTTGTCTGGCGGGCCGTCGGCGACGACCTCGCCGTCCTTCATCCAGATCAGGCGGTCTGCGAACCGGGCGGCGAGGGCGATATCGTGGAGGACGATGGCTGCGCCGCCGCCTGCGTTCACATAGCGGCGGATAATGCCCAGAATATTGAACTGGTGATAAGGATCGAGCGCGGCGATCGGCTCGTCGGCGAGGAGCAGCGGCGTTTGCGATGCGAATGCGCGGGCGCAATGGACCCGCGCGAGTTCGCCGCCCGACAGCCCGTCAGTCGACCGGTCAGCAAGATGCGCGAGATCGCATTCCTTTATCGCCTGTTCGACGGCCGCAGCATCGCCGTCTTTCAGTTTCGAGAGGTTTGCGCCATACGCATAGCGCCCAAGCGCAATAACGTCGCGCACGCGCGCCGGCCAGACAAGCGGCCGCGCTTGCGGCAGGTAAGCGATGCGCCGCGCCCGCTCGATGGGGGAGAGCGACGCGACGGGCGCGCCGCCGACCGTGGCGCTTCCCGAATGCGGGTCGGTCAGGCCGAGCGCCGATTTCAACAGCGTTGTTTTGCCGGCGCCGTTGGGACCGATAATGGCGGCGAGTTCGCCCGTCCTGAAAGTCGCAGAGACGCCTTTAAGGATCTCGGCGCCGCCGGCGGAAACGGAAATGTTTTCGAGCTTGAGTTCAGTCATGGCTCGCCCGCCTTTGCATCGCGATCCAGACGAAAGCCGGCGCGCCGATCAGCGCCGCCACGACGCCGAGACGCAATTCGGATGGGCTGGGAATCAACCGCACGCCGATATCCGCGAGAACAAGGATAATCCCGCCCAGCAGAGCGGAAGGAATAAGCGTGCGCGCGGGATCGTACTTGACGAGGGGCCGCACAAGATGCGGCGCGACGATGCCGACGAAACCGATGGCGCCGGCGAGGGAAACCGCGGCGCCCGCAACGAGGCCGGTTCCGGCGATGATAAAGGCGCGGGTGCGCTTTAAATCGACGCCAAGCCCGTGCGCCGCCTCTTCGCCGAGCGTTAGAGCGGACAGCGGCCTTGCGCTCCAGACGATCAAACCGCCGCCGATCGCGAAGAAAGGAAGCACGCGAAGAATATCGTCGAAGCTGCGATTGGCGACCGACCCGAGGCTCCAGCTGATGAGATCGGAGAGCGTGAACGGGTTTGGCGCGAGATTAAGGAGAAGCGCCATCAGCGCGCCGGTGAAACTTGAAAGACCGACGCCGATCAGAATGAGCGTCACGACGGACGAGATGCGCATGGCCGCCGCCGCGAGAAAGGCGGTTGAAAGAAGCGCGCCGGCGATTGCGGCGAGGGGAACCGCGACCGGCGCGATGGCCGCCGCGCCATAGAAAAGCGCCAGCGTGGCGCCCAGCGTTGCGGTCGCCGAGACGCCGAGAATTCCGGGTTCCGCGAGCGGGTTGCGCAACAGCCCCTGCAGCGCCGCGCCGCAAAGCCCGAGGGCGCCGCCGACAATGAACGCGGCGATGGCGCGCGGCATGCGGATTTCCCAGATCACGATTTGGTCGCCCGCCGGTCCGGCGCCGATGAGCGCTGACAAAAATCGAACCGGCCCCATGGGCGTCGTCCCGATCAGGCAGGCGTCGAGAATTGCGGCCAGCGAAGCGGCGGCGAGCACCGGAATGAGCCTGGCTTGCCTCATGCGCCGCCGCCTTTCGCAAGCCGTTCGACAGCTTCAACAACCGGCCAGCCGCTACAGGAGGTGAGAGCGGCAGGTAGTTCGATCACGGTGCTTTCTCCAAGCCGTCGCTTCGCCAGCGGATGGCGCGCCGGGGTCCAGATATCGGAGTGAATGTCCGACGTGTCGAAGAAGCTCGCGGCGATCACGTCCGGTTTCCCATAAGCAAGACGTTCGAGGGAAACGCCCCCCCAGCCAGGCTGGGCCTGGAAATTCTCAAGTCCCGCAAGCTGCATCATTTCATCGACCATCGTACCGGTTCCGGCGACGGCGCCTTTCGATGTGAGATAGAGCGCCGATTTTTTCTCGTCATGCTGAGGCAGGGCGGCGAGGCGCGCTTCCATGTCGGCGACGATCGCCGCGCCCCGCTCCGCAACGCCAAGATCGCGGGCGGCGTCGAGGATGACCTGTTTCACGCCGGCGAGATCGCTGGCGTAACCGATCTGCACGACCTTAATCCCAGCGCGGTTGAAAAACGCGACAGCGTTCGGTCCGCCGCCATAGCTCCTTACAACAATATCGGGTTTTAAAAGCAGGATGTCTTCGGCGCGGGGGCGAACGGTCGGCAAGCCTTTCGACTCCTCGCGCATATAGGAAAAGATCTTGTCTGCGTCAGGCGAGAGGGCGGCGATGTTCTCTCTGTCTGCAATCTTCAACACATACTGGTCGGCGCAATAATCGACGCTGACGATGCGGAGGCCCGCCGCATCGTTCGCTTCGGGCGCTGCTGAGCAAGCTGCTAAAATAATCGAGAATATCGCCGCCAGCCGCTTCATTTTAAAATGTCAGCCTCACGCCGCCATAAGCGGAGAGTCCCGGCGTCCCGTATCCTAAAACCTGCTGATACTCCTCATCAAAGAGGTTTTCGATACGCGCATAGACTTCGATCGTCTCGTTAAATGCGTAAGCGCCGGAGAGGTCGACCCTTGTCCATGAATCGACATTTCCGCCAAAGGCGTTGTCGATTTCTGCGCCGTTGTAACGAACGACGACAGCGCCGGAGAGCTTTTCCCGCCGCCAGGCGAGGGAGAGGTCGCCGGTGTGACGGGGAACGCGGATCTGCGGGTCGCCGGTGGTTGCGTCTGTTGCGTCGATAAAGGCGTGATTGACTGAAAATGTCAGCCAGTCTGTCAGGGCGACGTCAAACGCTGTCTCAACGCCGTCTGCTGTTGTCGCTGCAAGATTTTCATACCGGTTTGTCGCCCCATAAATGATGAGGTTTTCCGTATCTCGATGGAAATAAGTTGCTGAAAGCCTTGCGGCGCCGTCAAGGAACGTCACATCGAAACCGGCGTCCCAGGATTCGCTTGTTTCGGGCTGCAGGTCAGCATTCGGCGGCAGCAGGCCGTAACTTATCGTCAGCTGGAAGATCGTCGGCGCCTTGAAGCCTTCGCCCCAGCTGCCGCGCAAGGTGAGCCAGTCCGCCGGCGAAAACGCCGCAGCGGCGCGGGCCGTCGTCGCCGACCCGAACGCGCTGTGATCGTCATTGCGCACCCCGGCGGAGAGCGTCAGGCCGTCCACGGGTTTCACTTCATAAAGCCCGAATATGGAGTTGGTTGACGTTTCCTCGCCATTCGCTTCGTTTTCTTCACGCTCGGCGCCGAAGGCGAGCCGATGTCTGTCGCCGAGCCGCACGGTTCCCTGATAACGCAGGATCAGCCGGTCGCCGTCGTCGACGCTTTCAAAGCCGCTATAGACGCCGACGCGATAAATGTCCGTGAACCCGGCGGTGACGACATTTTCGAAGCGCCCGCCGAAAAGCGGCGCGCGCAAGGTCGCGGCGCCCGAGAACTGTTCCGTCTCATAGGTGTCGTCCGTGTCGGCGAGGGCATAATTCGGCGGCGGGAAACCGTCGATGCCGGTTTCGCTTTCCATGTAACGGGCGACAAGCTCGAGACGTATATTGTGAGGCAGGTTGAGCCCGCCGCGCCCCGCAAATGTCAGCCCGTCATAAGGGTCGCGTTCGGTATTGCCGTCGGCCTCGTCGGCTTTTGATACGCCTTCGCTGGTGATTCCCGATGCGGAGAACCGGAAGTCGCCCGTATCGTTCGCACCGGAAAGCGCCGCGCCGCCGCGGAAGGTTTTGTAGGAACCGCCTTCGGCGAACATCCTGGCGCCCAGACCTTCCTCCGGGCGCTTTGAGATGATGTTGACGACGCCGCCGATGGCGTCGGAGCCCCAAAGCGTCGATTGCGCGCCTTTCAGGATTTCGATCCGTTCGATCTCGCTGGCGTCGAGCAGGGAGAAATCATAGCCGCCGCCGACGGCGGTAGGGTCGCCAAGCGGCACGCCGTCGAGCAGCACCAGCGTCTGGTCGCTCCCGGCGCCGCGAATGCGCACGCTCGCCGCGCCGCCAAAGGCGCCGTTCTGATTGATCGTGACGCCCGGCGCGGAAGCGATGGCGTCCAGAGCAAAGGCGTAGCCTTTGAGCTCGATGTCATCAGCGGTGATTACCGAAACGCTTGAGCCGATTTCGGCGGCGGGAGAGGGAAGTCTCGTTCCCTCGACGACGATATCTTCGTCCGCGAATGCAAGAGCCGGAGCAAGGCCGGCCAGCACGGTCAGGGTTTTTAAATGTCGGCGCGTCATAATTTCTCCTCTGGATCAAAACGACAAAACCGCTGCGTGAGAAACGCGGGCGGCGAACTACTTGTCGCTTCTGGGGAGAAGATCCTGTCCTTACGGCTATCCCGGCCGGGGACGAGCGACGCGACGGCAGGTCTCCTGACTGGCGGGTCACTGCTTCCGGCCTCCTTCCCGGAGCCTTGTTCCCTCTCGGGAGACTCCAGTGGTTCGTGGCCGGCGGCTCGCCGCTGACAGTTGCGGGAACAGTTCCGGGTTTGCACCGGATTCCCTATTAAGCCCGGTTAAGGGCACCGTCTGGGCGGGAACATGCGACGGGCGCCTTTCAATTGTCAACAAGGGCGCCTAAGGCATTGGACAATCATGACGAACGAACTGGAATCGCTCAGGCGCATCGCCATTATCCTAGCCGGAGGCGGCGCGCGCCGCATGGGCGGCGCCGACAAGGCGCTTATCGAACTTGGCGGCAAACGCATGATCGATCATGTGATCGAGCGTCTTTCGCCGCAGGTCGACCGTATACTGATTTCTGGCAAGAACGACTATGGAACCGGCCTGACCGCCATCGAGGATCTTAAGGAAGGGCCGCGCGGACCCGCCGCCGGTCTCGCGGCGGCCTTGCGGTGGATTGAGGATCAGGCGCCTTACCTTCAGGGCTTCATGACCGTTCCCGTCGACGGGCCGCTCCTGCCGGGAGACCTTTATGCGCGTCTTACGGAAGAACCCGGTTGCGCCGTCGCCTGCGGCGAAGCTGGCGCACACCCGACTTTCGCGTATTGGCGGCGCGAGCCGCTTGCAAACGCCATTCGCATCGCCCTGTCAGAAAACAACGTCGCGCTGCACGCGCTGGCGGAAGCATGCGGCGTGCGCCGGGTTGCCTTTCCCGCCAGGACGCTCGTCAATATCAACACGCCTGAAGACTTGGCTGCGGCGATACGCATTCGGGAAAATGATCGTGAGAGCCTGATCAAATTTCGCGCATCAACGCCGGCGGATGCAGCAGCTGTTCACGACATTTGGGCGCGCTCGGTGAAAGCGACGCACGATTTTCTGACGCTTGAGGATTTCGGCCATATTTCGGAACTCGTCCGGACTGAATACGCGCCGAAGGCGGCGCTTTTACTCGCTGAAAGGGAAGGGCGTATCATCGGTTTCATGGGGATGGACGGCAAGCATATCGATTCGCTCTTCATCGATCCGGAAGCGTTCGGCATGGGGGTCGGGCGCGCATTTCTCGCCGAGGCCGGTAAGGCCGGCGCGCCGCTCACGGTCGACGTCAATGAACAAAATGAAGGCGCTGTCGCATTCTACAAACGGATGGGGTTCGAACTCACTGGCCGCTCGGAAACGGATGACGCTGGCAGACCTTATCCATTGCTGCACTTACGCAAACAGAATTGATTGACAGACGGCTTGGCTGCTGGCGGAGAGGAAGGGATTCGAACCCCCGCGCGCCATTGGCGCGCAAATTTCAAGCGAGGGTTCGGCCAAGCTTTCTCATTAAGCCGTTCGTTCGTTTCCTGCAGAAAAATACTGGCGGAGAGGAAGGGATTCGAACCCTCGATATCCTTTTGAGATATACTCCCTTAGCAGGGGAGCGCCTTCGACCACTCGGCCACCTCTCCGCCGGCGGTTCTGCCCGGAAAAGCGTTCGATGACAACCCGGTGACAGCGATTAACGAGCGGATGGTTGAGCCGGGCACGGGTCAGCGCCGCCGCTGAACTCGGCGAGCGCCGCGGCGTTGAGCGCAGCGGCGAGATCGTCCGATGCATCGTCTCCGCTCTCCGCGGCGCCGTCGCATTCATCCGGGTCGGCTTCTTCTTCTGCTGCGCCGCTGCCGCCCATTAGAAATTCGTTAAGATCGTTGCCGGTTGGCGGCGTGCTTTCCGCGCCGCTCTCCGAGGCGATCACCGCCCTTGCTTCCGCGATCAACGCCGCCATTGCTTCATCGTTCATCATTAGATTGTTTGAGGATGTGCTCATCGCTTCGCCCGGTGCGGCGGCGCTGGATGAAGGCGAGGCGAATAATGTCTCACCCGCCAGCGCGTCAGGTTTTTCCACAGGCATGACCGGCCGGTCGGCGGTTTCGCCGAGCGATAATGCAATTGGCGCCGGTTTCGCCGGTTGCGGGAGCGGCTCCGCGGCGGGCGCATCGATCATCCCGGTAGGCGCTGCTTCCGCTTCGGGCTCTACAAGGGTCGTTTGTTCCAGATCGGTCGGCGTTGCCGCCGGCGCAGCGCCGCTGTCTGTCTCTGCACTCGGCTTGTTCTTCGAAGGCCTGCGGTTGCGCCGTGAGTTTGAGCGCCTGTCCCGGCTTTTTTTCGCCGGTTCGGTTTTCACAGATGTTTCCGCCGCGGCCTCGGAGTCTGAGCGGGCCTGTTCGATAGCGGCGAGTTTGGCCGCCTGACTGGCTTGATATTCTCTGGCGCGTTCTGCTGTGCGCTCCGGCAGCGGCGCGAGCATTTGTGCGCCATGTTTCGTGGATTTGAGCGCCAGTACGCCCGATGGGGCATGGAGTTTCGCCGCTCTGCCTGATGCGCCGCCGCGTTCGATGTCCGCAGACAAGCGGCCGGAGATCGGCGCCTGATTAAGTTGCCCGCGATAGACTTGCGTATTCTCAAGAACCCGCTGGACGTAGTTGCGGGTTTCGGAAAACGGCACGAGTTCGATCCAGTCGATCGGGTCCACATTTGGACTCCGTGGGTCGCCATATTCCTCAATCCAGCGTTTCGCCCGATGCGGCCCGGCGTTATAGGCCGCCAGGGTGAGCGGCAAGGAGCCGCTGAAATCACTCATCAGATGCGAGAGGTGCGCTGAACCCAGAGTCAGATTGTAAACCGGATCGTCAAGCAGCGCCGATCTCGAATAGATCAGCCCTTCCTTACGTGCGGTGATTAGCGCTGTGGAAGGAATAAGCTGCATCATCCCGCGTGCGCCGGCGCGGGAGAAGGCGCGCGGGTTGAATTCGCTTTCCTGGCGCGACAGGCCGAGGATGAGTTCTGCAGGAACGAACCGCGTCGCCTCCTCGGGTACAAAGACAAGCGGGTAGGCTACATTCGCCGCAAATGCGTCGCGTTGCACGGCGACTTTGCCGGCGCGCACCGTAAGATGCGGCGCGCCTTCGCCATTGGCGAGTTTGGCGAGCTCGACATACTCGCCCGGCCGTTCGAGTTGATCGTCGATATGATACGCGAAGACCATGAATTCATAATCGAGGTCGAGATCGGAGAGCATTTTGAGGGCGGCGACGGTGGGGCGCGCTGAAAACAGCGCGCGGTCGGCCGGCGTCGCAACGGCGATCGGCCCGAACATGTATTGTCCGGCGCCGGCGCCAAGCTCTTCAGCGGCGAGTTGTCCGTAAAAGGAGTAATAATATTGCGCCGCTTTTTCGTAATAGGCGACGGCCATCTTGGCGTCCCCGCGCTCCGCTGAAGCGCGGCCCAGCCAGTAATAGGCGCGGGAAAGGGAGATCGGCGTACCGACCGCGGAGGCGAGGGCGAGGAAGTGCGTTTCAGCGCGGTCCGGCGCATGGAGAAAGCGCAAGGCGATCCAGCCTGCGTTGAATTCGGCCTCGGCAAGATCGCCGCCGGCTTCAAGACCGTTATTGGCTGCGAGTGCGTAAGCATCGTCGAAACGGCCGTCTTTGAGCGCGCCGCGCATCAACAGCTGGCGTTCGTACCACCACCGTCCGGGGTTGCGCAGCGCTTCAGGATCCTGCGGGGCCAGCGCTGAATATTCGATCGCCTTTTGCTCATCGCCGGCGCGGCGGTAATATCGCGTCGCCGCCATCAGGACTCCGGAGTCGAGCTGATCCTCGCGCGGCAGACCGCGATAAAGCTTCGGCGCAGAGGCCGCGCGCACCAGAAAAGCGGCGCGCGCCTGCGCCTTGTCCCTCTCTCTCGGAGACAAGCGGGTAAAGATGCGCCGGGCGTTTGTGACCTGACGCTCCCATAAAAGCCGGTCGACACGAGAGGCGTGATCTTCGGCGGACAACCGGTGCCCGAATTCGGAAAGTATGCGCCGTTCCTCGGTGACGGTGAAATTGTAATTGACCCACGCCTCCCGCAGATGGATCGAGGCCGCTTCGTCTTCACCTTTGGCGAACAGCGCGCGCGCCAGTTCGATGCGTCCGTCACCGCTCACAGGGTCGCGTGTGTCGAAAAATCTTAATACTTCTTCGACCGGGGTTGTGGATTTTAGTCTCCCCTCGACATGACGCTGAATGTTGCGGGCCAGGGGCCAGTCGCCATGCGCGTCGAGAAAGACGTCCGCCTCGTCGATATCAACCGTCGGGTCTTCGGCTTGGTAGTACATCCACTGGCCAAGCGTGCGGGCGGCCGGGTCGGCGACCTCGCCAATCAGCTGCCTGGCCTCGGTAAAGCGCTTCTTCTTGAGCGTGTCCGAGAGGGACAGCAGGCGCGCATGGTCTGCGCGGGTAAGATATTCGGGGCCTGGCGCAGGGGGCTTCAGGCGCGGCGTCGGCATGCCGCTCGCGAAAGCGGTCGTCGAGAACGCCACTACAACCGTAAGAACCCCCGTTATCAGCCACTTGCGCGCTGATCTGATCATGCCGTACTCCCGCTAACCTTACGCAGCTCCGCCTTAGATTAGCCTAAACGTCCCTTTATCAAAACAGTCGCGCCTTGCTGATTTTCCAATTGGGCGTTATCGATCGGTCACATTTCAGAAAAATGAGCCCATGAAACAGCTTAAAGGGTCAATCACCGCCCTCGTCACCCCATTCAAGAACGGCGCTATCGACGAAGACGCGTTTGCCGCCATGGTTATACGTCAGATCGAGGCGGGCACACGGGGACTGGTTCCGGTCGGAACGACGGGCGAATCAGCAACCCTCAACGATGAAGAGCATGAAAGGGCGGTTCGGCTTTGCGTCGAAGCGGCTGACGGCCGGACGCCGGTCATTGCGGGCGTCGGCTCCAACGACACAGCCTATTCAATTTCCATGGCGCAGCGCGTTCAGGAGCTCGGCGCAGACGGATTCCTGGCGGTCACCGGTTATTACAACCGTCCAAATCAGACGGGATTGCTGGCCCATTACACGGCGCTACATGACGCCACCGATCTTCCGATTATTATTTACAACATTCCGCCGCGCACCACGGTGAACATCTCGGTCGAAACCATGGCGGCGCTTGCGCGCCTGCCGCGGATTGTCGGCGTCAAGGACGCTACGGGCGATCTGGCGCGCGTCGCCTTGCAGCGCCGTCATTGCGGGGCGGATTTCATCCAGCTTTCAGGCGAGGACATGACGGCGGTCGGGTTTAACGCGATGGGCGGGCGCGGGTGCATTTCCGTGACCTCGAATGTCGCGCCCGGGATATGCGCCGACATGCAGAGCGCGACAATGGAAGGCGATTTCGAGCGCGCGCTTTCCTTGCAGGACCGTCTCGCGCCGTTGCATCACGCGTTGTTTTGCGACGCCTCTCCGGGGCCGGTGAAATACGCCATGTCGCTTCTCGGTCTTTGCGCTGAGGAAGTGCGCTTGCCGATGGTCGCCGCCAACGAAGAGGCGAAGGCAAATGTGCGCGCGGCGATGCAAGAGTTGGAACTGATCGGCTGATGGCGCCCAAAAAGGATGAAGGCAGAAAGGTGGTTGCTGAAAACCGCCGGGCGCGTTTCGACTATATGATCGGCGACGTTGTCGAAGCAGGGCTCGTGCTGACCGGGACGGAGGTCAAAGCGCTGCGCGAAGGCAAGGCGAATATCGCTGAAAGCTATGCGGCGCCGGAAGACGGAGCGATATGGCTCATCAACGCCAACATTCCTGAGTATTCCGCCGGTAACCGCGAGAACCATGAGCCAAAGCGTCCTCGGAAACTGCTGCTTCACCGTCGGGAGATTGCGCGCCTTGCGCAGGCCGTGGAGCGTAAAGGATATACACTGGTGCCCTTGAAGCTTTACTTCAACGAGCGCGGGCGCGCGAAGCTCGAGCTCGGGCTGGGGCAGGGTAAGAAACTTCACGACAAGCGCGACACGTCGAAGGACCGCGACTGGACGCGCGCCAAGCAGCGATTGTTGCGCGATCGGGGGTAATCATGAATGAGTCTTGCGAAGACAAACCGGACATCTCGCTCCACCCGCCGACCATTTTCATTTCCGCCTTGCTTATCGGTTTTATCATTCGCGCGTTTGCAGGCGGCTGGCTGCCGCTGCCGCATCTGGTCGCGGAAGCCCTCGGCGGCGTGATGCTGCTCGGTTCTCTCATGCTCGCGGTCGGCGCGATTTCCGCCTTTGCGGAAGCGGGCGAGACCTTGAGGCCGGCGACGCCCGCCCATCAGCTCTTTACAGCCGGGCCTTATCGCTTCTCGCGCAATCCGATTTATCTCGCCATGGTGGTGTTCGGCGCCGGGTTCGGCGTTGCGACCCTCAATCTGTGGGTGATCATGATGTCGTTCGCTACGGGGGCGATCTTCAACTTCTTCGTGATACCGGAAGAAGAACGCTATCTCGCCCGGCGGTTTGGGCCGGAATTCGAACAGTACCGCCAGCGCACGCGGCGCTGGCTCTGACTCATTCGTAATAGGGAACGAAGGCGAGCACTGTCTGGAACGCCGCTGCGGCGCCTGCGCCGCCCGAGACGCACAATAGCAGGACGCTGATGAAGTTCGGCGCGATCAGGCCGATATTCATTCCGGTGATCAGCACAATGAAAAGCACGATCGCCGCCCGCACGTAAAATCGCAACAAACTCGAGAAGGCGTCGCCCTTGCCGGAAAACTGAGCGGCGAAACGCGGCCGCGCCAGCCAGATATAGGCCCAGCAGCCGAAGCCCGCAGCGACCACCGCCGTAACGAGGTTGCCGCCGTGAAAGAGATTGGCGATCACTTCGCGCGCTTCAGCAAAACTGATAGCAGCGACCGATGCGCCGATGATGCCGAACACCGCGGAGACGAATAGCGTCATTAACGGCTTCGCGGTCTTGGCGTCGCGGACCGCGGCTTGCTGTTCTTTCGCGGGCAGGCCCCAGTTTCGGGTCATCGCATGTTCCTCCGCCGGGATAAATTCGTTCGAGCCGGTCTTCAGCCGGTGTGGGTCCTGATTGCTGCAAAGACGTCTTCAAACATCTCAGTGGTCAGCCGTCCGGTGTTCGTATTGTAACGCGAGCAGTGATAACTGTCGAATAAGACAATCTCACGGCCCGGAACCTCATGCCGGGCGCCATGGGCGAAGGGCGCCTCTTTGGCTTTCATTCCCAGTGTTTTGAGCGTTGAGTCGTGGGAGATCCTGCCGAGGCATAAAACCGCCTTCAATGAGCGCATGGCGTCGATCTGATTAATGAGGAATGGCCGACAGGCGTAAATTTCCGCGGTCAACGGCTTGTTCTGCGGCGGCACGCAGCGCACGGCGTTGGTGATCGCCGCCCGCCGCAAAATCAGGCCGTCATCCGCGCGCGCGTCGTAGCGGCCGTTCGAGAAGCCGAACTTTTCCAGCGTTGCATAGAGAAGGTCGCCGGCGTAATCGCCGGTAAAAGGCCGGCCGGTCTTGTTGGCGCCGTGCAGGCCGGGCGCCAGACCGACGATCAGCAGCTTCGCCTTGTCGTCACCGAAGGTCGGCGCCGGCGCGTTGAAATAATCCGGATAGGTTTCTGCGTTTTCCGCCCGGAACGCCGCAAGCCGGGGGCACAAGGCGCAATCCGCGGGAGGTTCTATCGGCGAGGCTGCGCTCAAGACGCGCGCCTAGTCGATTTCTTCATACTCGTCATCATACTCGTCTTCATAATCATCGTCGTAGTCGGAATTTTCCTGTCGGGGTTTGCGCGCCGGGCCGCCCGAGCGTCCGATGGCCTTTTCGAGATCGACAAGGTCGATGAACGCATCGGCCTGCCGGCGCAATTCGTCTGAAGCCATCGGGGGGGACGACTTGATGGTCGAAACGACCGTGACCCTGACGCCCTTCGCCTGGATGGCCTCGATTGCGCGCCGGAAATCGCCATTGCCGCTGAAAATGATCAGGTGGTCGAGCCGGTCGGAGAGCAGCATCATGTCGACCACAAGTTCGATGTCGGTCGAACCCTTGAAGCGTTTGCGGCCCTGCTGGTCGGTGAATTCCCGCGTGGTCTTGGTGACCATGGTGTAGCCATTGTAGTCGAGCCAGTCGACGAGCGGGCGAAGCGGGGAGTAGTCCTGCTCGCGATCTTCCTGGATGGCGGTGTAATAGGATGCCCGGATCAGCTGGCAGGCGTCTTGCGCTTTTGCCAGCAAACTCTTGTAATCAATATCAAAACCGATATTGCGGGCGGCTTTGTAAAGATTGGCGCCATCGATAAAAAATGCAGTCTTTTCCGTTTCGCGAAGTCCAAGGAAATGTGTCATTGAAGCCTCTGATATGTGCAGGTTCTCGTATATTCCGTGCGGCGCGGGTAATTCATTTGGTCTGAAATGATCCTGATCGCGGCCGGCTCAAACTTGCCTTTTTGCGGCGTTGATTCGCAACAGCTTGTTTTACGCGCATTTTTTGCAGTTGGAAGAGTGGCGCGCATCGACGCGATGTCGCCCCTCTATCACAGCCCCGCCTGGCCGGACCCGGCCGACCCGCCCTTCGTCAATGCGGTCGCGGCGGTGAGCACCGGGCTTTCCGCGGCGGCGCTGCTTGAAGCGCTCCATGCTATCGAGGCCGGTTTCGGCCGCCGCCGCAGCCTCAAAAACGCGCCGCGCACCCTCGATCTCGACCTTATCGCTTATCATGAAGAATGCCGGGAGAGTGCAGGCAACGGGCTGGTTTTGCCGCATCCGCGCCTCGCAGAGCGGGATTTCGTTCTCGCGCCATTGCGCGATATCGCGCCCGAATGGCGCGACCCGCGGTCGGGCGAAACCGCCGCAGCGCTGCTCGCCCGCCTGCCGGCCCGCTCAGCCCGGCGGCTTTCCGGCTGAAATCACGTTTTTTTGCGCCGCAGCGCTTGTATCTGCAGCCAAGGGGCGATATTCCACCTAGCTTGCTTGAAAGCCCCCTAGGAGATTTTGATGGCCCGCGTCACGGTGGAAGATTGCGTCGAAAAAGTCACCAACCGCTTCGATCTTGTTCTGCTGGCGGCTCACCGCGCCCGCGTGCTGTCATCCGGCGCGCCGCTGCTTGTCGATCGCGACAACGACAAAAATCCGGTCGTCGCACTCCGCGAAGTCGCGGACGGGGTTTTGCAGCCTGAAGAACTGGATGAAGATCTTGTCCAGTCCCTGCAAAAGCAGGTCGAGATGGAAGAAGGCGAAGAGACCGAAGCCGCGTCGGAAAAATCCGATGCGCCGGAATTCGATCAGACGAGCGAAGAAGAATATCTGAAGGCTATTCAGGCTGCCGGAATGACAAGCCCGCAGACCTTGCCGAAAGGGTAGTGACAACGCGCTTCGGCGTCCGGGCCGGGCGGCGTTTCGGCCGAGCGCCGCGATAGTGGCCGATGGGAAATGGCTGAGAAAGTAACGGCCGATTCAAAGAACGATTTAGCCAATGCGGAAGAACCGCATCCGACTCCTGCGACGGCGGCTTCAGCAACGGGCGGCGGCGAGGCGGCTGCTGACCTTGATGGATCAGCGCAGGCGCCGAGCGCGCAAACGCCTGCTGCGGATGCAGCGCCGGCGCCGAAAAAAAATCACCCCGTAGGGTTCATCCGTCAAACCGAGCTTGTCGATCTCGTCAAGGCGTATGATCCGAACGCCGACGAGGACATGCTCAACCGCGCTTATGTCTTCGCCATGAAAGCCCATGGCGGGCAGACGCGCCAATCCGGCGATCCGTATTTCTCCCATCCTCTCGCCGTTGCGGCGATCCTGACGCAGATTCGCGCCGACCCGGCGACGGTGGCGACGGCGCTGCTTCATGATGTCGTCGAGGATACGGATTACTCGATCGCGGATATCGAGCGCGTATTTGGCGCTGAGATTGCGCGGCTTGTCGACGGCGTCACCAAGCTCACCCAATATGAGTTACGTGATGAGGCGAGCAAGCAGGCGGAGAATTTCCGCAAGTTTGTTGTTGCGATGGCTGACGACGTGCGGGTCCTGCTCGTCAAGCTCGCCGACCGTTTGCACAATATGCGTACGCTCCATCACATCCAGAAGAAGGAAAAACGCGAACGCATCGCGCTGGAGACGATGGAAATCTATGCGCCGCTCGCCGGGCGCATCGGCGTGCAGCGGTTTCGCGAAGAGCTCGAAGACATTGCGTTTCGCGAGCTCAGCCCGGACGCGCATGAAACGATCAGCAACCGGCTCGAAGAACTGCACGAACATTCCGTCAGCAGCGTTGTCGAACTCGCCAATGTGCTGCGTCAGCGTCTCGCTGCGGAGGGCCTTAAAGCGCAAGTCTACAGCCGCGAGAAGCGCGCCTATTCGATCTGGCGCAAAATGACTCAAAAGAATGTCTCTTTTGACGAGCTGGCGGATATCTACGCTTTTCGGGTGCTGGTCGATGACGTGCAGGCCTGTTATCGCGCGCTGGGGGTCATTCATTCGAACTGGCGGATGATTCCGTCGGAATTCGACGATTATATTTCAGCGCCGAAGCCCAACAATTATCGCTCCATCCATACGGCGGTCATCGGCCCGCCCTGGCGGGACGGCCGCCGCCAGCGGATTGAGATCCAGATCCGCACTTATGAAATGCATGAGACCGCCGAACGCGGCGTCGCCGCGCACTGGCAGTATAAGGATCCGGGCGCCGGCGAGGGGGCGAGCGTCGAAATCGTCGCGCCCGGTCAATACGATCCTTACGAGACGCCGCGTCGGCTGGTTGAAATGTTTCAGAGCGGCGAAGACCCTGACGAGGCGCTGCGCTATGCAAAGCTCGAACTGTTTCAGGATCAGGTCTTCTGTTTCACCCCGAAGAGCCGCGTGATCGCGCTGCCGAAAGGCGCGACCGCGCTCGATTTCGCCTATGCGGTTCATACCGATGTCGGGGATCAGTGCATTGGCGTCAAAATCAACGGCGTGCAGCGTCCCTTGCGCACGCCGCTTGAAACCGGCGATGTCGTTTATGTCCTGCGTTCGGAAAACGCGCCGGTGCCTGCGGAATGGGAAAGCATTGCGCAGACCGGCCGGGCGCGGAGCGCCATTCGCCGCCGCATCAAGAAGATGCAGTATAATGAGCATCTCGCCCTTGGCCGTTCGATTGCGGAGAGCGTGTTCACCGGTGCCAATCTTCAGTTCTCGATCAAGGGCGTGCGCGCAGGTTTGAGAAAGCTTGGCCGCAAGTCGGTCGAAGACGTGCTGGTCTCCATCGGCAAGGGCGATTTACCGGTCAACCAGCTCATCGAGGCGGTTTATCCCGGCGCTTCAGCGGCGAACGAAAGCGAAATTCGCCCCGCCAGCCTTCGTGGGTTCAAGCCGTCGATCGCGATTTCCGGTCTGACGCCCGGCGTCTCGGTGAAGATGGCGCGGTGTTGCACGCCTTTGCCTGGAGAACGCATTGTCGGCATTCGCGGCGATGATGGCGCGATCACCGTTCATACGATCTATTGCGAAACGCTCGCGGAGGAGGATCCGCCGCAAAGCCGCTGGCTCGATCTTAAATGGCGCGAAGGCGAGGAAGAAACGACGAGCGCGTTCGCGCGTATCGTCATCACCGTTCAGAACGGGGTTGGCGTTCTGAGCGAGGTCGCCGGCATCATCGCCCGTTACGGGGTTTCCATCGCCGCCATTCGTCTTCAGAATCGCTCCAAGGAGTTCATCGACCTCCTTATGGATGTCGAGGTCAAGGATGCGAAACATTTAAACCAGGCGCTCGCCGGCGTTCGCGCCGCGCCGAGCGTCATCAATGCGGAACGAAGCGGATCGGATCATGATGACAAGCTCTGAGGCCTTGCGGGAATTCGAAGAAGCGGGCGCCTTGCAGAAAGGCCATTTCATTCTCTCTTCCGGGCTGCACAGCGACACCTATCTCAACAAGTCGATTGTCTCGATGTATCCGGATCGCACCGAGCGCCTGTGCAAGGCGCTGGCGCAAAAAGCGGCGGAAGAAATTGAGGGCCGGATCGATTGTGTAATCTCGCCGGCCATGGGGGCGATCATCTACGGTTACGAGACCGCGCGCCATATCGGCGCGCCGTTCATGTTTCTGGAGCGGGTCGATGGCGAGTTCATGTTGCGCCGCGGGTTTTCGATAGAGAAAGGCACGCGCGTGCTCGTCGTTGAAGATATCGTCTCGACCGGGCTTTCCGCCCGCGAAGCGATAGACGCCGTCAGGAAAGCCGGCGGCGAGGTCCTGGCGCTCGCCTGTCTTGTGGATCGCTCGGCTGGCGAGACGCAAGTCGGCGCGCCGGTCATTCCACTCGCCGAGCTGAAGGTCGACGCCTGGCCGGCTGATGAACTGCCGGCGCATTTGAAAGACACCCCGGCGGTGAAACCCGGCAGCAGGGGCGTCAGTCAATGACGAAACCTATTCGTCTCGGCGTCAATATCGACCATGTGGCGACGATCCGTAACGCGAGAGGCGGCGTTCATCCCGATCCCGTGCGCGCCGCCGAGCTTGCGGCCACATGCGGCGCCGACGGCGTCACCGCGCATCTGCGCGAGGATCGCCGCCATATCCGCGATGACGACATGCGCCGGCTGAAGGACGAGATCGGCCTGCCGCTCAATTTCGAAATGGCGGCGACGGCGGAGATGCTGAAACTGGCGACTGAAATTGCGCCGCACGCCTGCTGCATCGTGCCGGAAAATCGCAATGAAAGAACCACCGAAGGGGGGCTCGATGTCGCCGGCCAGCATAATTTCATCGCGCCATTCGTTCGCGAACTGACCGACGCCGGTATACGCGCGTCACTGTTTGTCGACCCTGAACGCGAGCAGATCGAGGCGGCGAAATCCGCCGGCTCGCCCGTGATCGAAATTCACACGGGCGCCTATTACGAAGCGACATTTGCGACCGATCCGGCTCGGATCAAACATGAACTGGAAAAGGTGAGGGCCGCGGCGTCTATTGCTGACGGGCTCGGTCTGGAGGTTCATGCGGGCCACGGGTTGACGTTCATGAACGTCCAGCCGGTCGCCGCGATCCCGGAGATCGTCGAGCTTAATATCGGCCACTTTCTTGTCGGCGAGGCGGTGTTCATGGGATTGGGCGAGGCCATTAAGGAAATGAAGCGCCTGATGCAGGATGCGCGCACCGGGGGCCATTACTGATGATCCAGATCATCGGCTCGCCGATCTCTCCTTACGTCAAAAAGGTACTGACGCTGCTGATCCTGAAGGGCGTTGAATTCGAGGTTGACCCGATCACGCCGTTTTACGGCGATGATCGCTTTTCGAAGCTTTCGCCATTGCGCCGGGTGCCGGTGTTTATCGACGGCGATCTGGTGCTCAACGATTCATCGGTCATCGCTCAGTATATCGAGGAGACGTGGCCGTCGCCGCCGTCCCTGCCGGGCGATCCCGCCATGCGCGCGCATGTCCGGTGGATGGAGGAATATTCCGACAGCCATATCGGCGATGCGTTTATCTGGAAGGGTTTTGCGGCGATGATTGTCGCGCCTTTTGTTTTCAAAACCGAACCGGATGTCGAGGCGTTTAAGGAAAACGTTGCAAACAATATTCCGCCGATCATGGACTATCTTGAAAGCGTTGTTCCGGAGGAAGGGTTTTTCGGCGGCGTATTCGGCGTCGCCGACATTTCCATCGCAGCCATGTTTCGCAATATGTATTATACGAAATGGGCGCCCGATGCGGAACGCTGGCCAAAAACATGCGCGTGGCTGGCCCGCGCTGAAGCGGAGCCGTCGCTCGCGCTCGCCAATAAATGGTCGGATGCGCTCTTGACCGTGCCCGCGCCGGAACGGCGCAAGCTGGCGGCGGAGATCGGCCTGCGTTTGACGCCCGAAACTGTCATGCAGAAAACGCCGCGCCGCGGTCCCATGACGCAAATCGGATGACCATATGATGGATATCCGCGAAGGAGGACTCGACGATCCGCGCGTCGTCGCGCTTCTTAGATATCACGTTGACATGAATGTCGCCGTGACGCCTGAAGGAAGCGTTCACGCCTTTGAGCTTGATCGTTTACGCGCGTCCGACATTCATTTCTGGTCGGCCTGGGAGGGCGAAACGCTGCTCGGGGTCAGCGCGTTGAAGATGTTGACGCCGGATCATGGTGAAGTGAAATCCATGCATGTGAGTGAACCGGCGCGCCGAACGGGCGTCGGAGCCGCGCTTCTCAAGTTTACTATCGAGGCGGCGAAAGCGTTTGGCGTATCGCGTTTGAGTCTTGAGACGGGCTCGTTCGATTTTTTCGCGCCGGCGCGCGCGCTCTACCAGAGTCATGGATTCGCCGAATGCCCGCCATTCGCTGATTACAAACCTGACCCGAACAGTACTTTCATGACGCGGGAGATTTGAAACCCATGATCATCGGCATCGGCAACGATCTCATCGACATCCGCCGGGTGGAGAAGACTCTCGAAAAACACGGGGATCGCTTCACCAACCGCATCTTCACCGAGATCGAGCGGGTGAAGTCCGACAGGCGGCTCAACAGAGCGGCGTCCTACGCCAAGCGATTCGCCGCCAAGGAGGCCTGCGCCAAGGCGCTGGGGACGGGGCTTTCACGCGGCGTCTTCTGGCGCGACATGGGCGTGGTGAACCTGCCCAGCGGCGCGCCGACCCTCGCGCTCACCGGCGGCGCGGCGAAAAGGCTTGGTGAAATAACCCCTTCCGGCCATGAGGCGGATATCCATCTCACCATTACGGATGACTTCCCGCTCGCCCAGGCCATTGTCATTATCTACGCCCGGGTTAAATAGGACCCTCGGAACAATCGTCGGCGGGGCGGCAAAAAGGTATTCAGTTATGGCGTTCTCCCTTAAAAAACTGTTTGGGAACAAGGGGATCGAGGGCGAAGCGGTGCCTGCGAAGCAAAAGCTGACGGCTGCAGAGGAAGTCTGGGATCTTGCCAAAACGATCCTTATTGCGGTGGCGATCGCGCTGGTGCTCCGGATGGTCGTCTTCCAGCCGTTCAATATTCCCTCCGGCTCGATGCGGCCCAATCTCTTGGTAGGCGATTTTCTCGTCGTCTCGAAACCGACTTTCGGCTATTCGCGCGCCTCGCTGATTTACCCGTTTACGCGCATGGACATTCATGGCCGCGTGTTCGCCAGCGAGCCGAAGCGCGGCGACATTGTCGTGTTCAAAAACCGCAAGGACGGCAACAAGGATTACATCAAGCGCGTGATCGGCATGCCAGGCGATACCGTTCAGATGAAAGACGGCCGCCTCCTGATTAACGGAAAGCCGGTCCAGAAAGAATTTCTCGGCATGCAGGATGTCATTTGCGATGATCAGCCTGTGCCGGCGCCGACCTATCGCGAAACGCTGCCGAACGGTGTCTCATATCTCGTTCAGGAATGCGCTGGCGATGACGGCCCGCTCGACAATGTCGGACCTTATCAGGTGCCCATGGGGCGGTTTTTCATGATGGGCGACAATCGCGATCATTCGCAGGACAGCCGCGTCACCTCGCAGGTCGGTTATGTGCCGCTCGAAGACATCGTCGGCCGCGCCGAACGCCTTTTCTTCTCCGTAGACGGACACAAGGCCAAAATCTGGGAACTCTGGAAGTGGCCCTTCGCCATCCGCTACGGGCGCATTCTCGACAAGGTTGAATGACCGCAAACTCCTTTAGCGAACTCGAAGACCGCATCGGCCGTCACTTTCGCGACCCGTCGCTGCTCGAACGGGCGCTTACCCATTCGAGTCTGTCTGGCGGGAACGGACATGTGCGCGATCTTGAACGGCTTGAGTTTCTCGGCGATCGAGTGCTGGGCTTACTGACCGCTGAAGAATTATGGCGGCGTTCCCCTGACTGCGAAGAAGGCGAGCTTGCGCCGCGGCTGAATACGCTGGTTCGCAAGGAGACCTGCGCCAGGGCGGCGCTGCATTTCGGGCTAGACCGGTTTATCCGCATGTCCGAATGGGAAGCCGAATCCGGCGGGCGAAAAAAGAAAGCCATTCTCGGCGATGTCATGGAAGCGCTGCTGGGCGCGCTCTATATCGACGGCGGCCTTGAAGCAGCAAGGCTTGTCTTCGACGATTTCTGGAAACCTGACCTTGAAAAACTCTCGAAATATCACCGCGATTCCAAGACTGCGCTGCAGGAATGGAGTCAGGAAAGAAAGCTTGGCACGCCTGACTACGACGTGATCGATGCTGAAGGTCCGGCGCACGCGCCGGCGTTCACGATTGAAGTGAAGATAAAAGGCATGCAGCCCGCCCGCGGGGAAGGGCGGTCGAAACGGTCGGCGCAAATGGAAGCGGCGCGGACATTCCTTATACGCGAAGGCGTGTGGTCGAAAGATGACTGAAATTGAAACCCGTTGCGCCGTCATAGCCGTGATCGGCGCGCCCAATGCGGGCAAGTCGACGCTTGTCAACGCGCTTGTCGGCGCGAAGGTCTCGATCGTCACCCAGAAGGTGCAGACGACGCGCGCGCGCGTGCGCGGTATCGCCATGGAAGACGCGGCGCAGCTCATCTTCATCGACACGCCCGGCATCTTTTCTCCGCGCCGGAAACTCGATCGCGCGATGGTCGCCGCCGCCTGGGAAGGGCTGGAAGGCGCTGATGTTACGCTCCTCATCGTCGATGCGCCGGCTTACCTCGCCGGAGAGAGCGAGCGCGGCGCGGCGGGCAAGTCCCGCGCCGATGCCGACCGTATTATCGATGGCCTCAGGACGGCGAACCGCAAAGCGGTTCTGGCGCTCAACAAGATCGACGATATCGCCCGCCCGAAACTGCTGGCGCTGGCACAGGCGCTCAATGATGCGGGCGTCTTTACCGACACCTTCATGATCTCCGCGAAGAACGGCGATGGTCTAAACGATCTCAAGGCGTTCCTGGCGGAAACGGCGCCGCCGGGGCCCTGGCTCTATCCGGAAGATCAGCTCTCGGACATTTCAGACCGGCTGATGGCGGCTGAAGTCACCCGGGAAAAGCTCTTCCTGCGCCTGCATCAGGAACTGCCCTACGATCTCACGGTCGAGACGGACGACTACAAGGAAGCCAAGTCCGGCATTCGCATCGAGCAGACGATCTATGTGGCGCGCGACGGGCAGAAGGGGATAGTTCTTGGCAAGGGCGGAGAGACCCTGAAATCTATCGGCAAGGCCGCCCGCGAGGAGCTTTCCGAGCTGCTTGATCGCCCGGTTCATTTGTTCCTGCATGTGAAGGTTCGCGAAGGCTGGGCCGAAGAGGCGGCGCGCCTCAGAAATATCGGTTTGGATAGCGTCGATTAGGCGTTCTATCGCGCGTCATCAGGAAAATTAGGACGCATGAAACGGGTCGTTCAGGACGCAACATGTTATAAACGGCCGATTCGCGCCTGATCGGAGAGAGCCGTGAACGACATACAGCAAAAAGCCAAGCCGCCGCGTATCCAGTCCGTCGATTTCCTGCGCGGGCTCGTCATCGTCATCATGGCGCTCGATCACGTGCGCGATTATGTGACGAATGTCCGGTTCGACCCGCTTGATCTTGATGAAACGAACGCCTCGCTGTTCTTGACGCGCTGGATCACGCACTTCTGCGCGCCTGTTTTCGTTTTTCTCGCCGGCACGAGCGCCGGTTTTCAGCGGCATGCGGGTAAGACTGGCGGCGAACTCTCCATGTTTTTGTTTACGCGCGGGCTATGGCTTGTGTTTTTGGAGTTTACAGCCGTGAAACTCGCGTGGTTGTTCAACTTTCCCCCTGCGCTTTACATCATGCAGGTGATATGGGTGATCGGCGTCAGCATGATCATTCTCGCCGTGCTGGTGCGGTTGCCAATGTCCGCTGTCATCGCCGTCGGCCTTGTTACTGTGGTTGGTCATAACGCCCTTGACGCCTTTGGCGCTGCGTCCTTCGCGCCGTCGCAGGCGATGGCGTCGGGGCAGGGACAATCAACGGCGCTCGGCAATTTGTGGAGCGTGTTGCATATCCCCGGGCAAATACAGGCAGGTTCCATCACCTTCCTGATCGGCTATCCGCTCATTCCGTGGTTTGGCGTAATGGCGCTCGGATACGCATTCGCCGATCTCTATAAAAAGCCCGAAAATGTGCGACGGTCTTTGATCCTCAAAATCGGGATCGGCATGATCGCCGCCTTTGTGTTGTTGCGAGGGATCAATATCTATGGCGACCCGTCACGCTGGGCGGTGCAGGGTGATGCGGTTAAAACCTTCCTTTCCTTTATCAACACGACGAAATATCCGCCGTCGCTGCTCTATCTGTTGATGACCCTTGGGCCGACGCTGGTCGTCTTATCTTTTGCGGAGAGATGGAAAGGAGCGCTGTTCAGCGCCATGGTGACCTTCGGGCGCGTGCCGCTCTTTTTCTATATCATTCATCTTTATGTCGCTCACCTTGCCGCAGTCTTTATCGGTATGGCGCAAGGATATAAGGCGGACTCGTTTTTTAGCCTTTTTATCTTCTTTCCGCCGGATTACGGCGTCGGGTTGTTCGGCGTTTATATCGTCTGGATTGCGGTCGTCGCGTTGCTCTATCCGCCAAGCAAATGGTTCGCCGGGGTTAAGAAGCGCAACAAGTCGCCCTGGCTGTCATATTTCTGAACAGAGGGGTTTCGCCCGACATGTCCTACAGCGTTATTCCGGAAACGCCTTCTGTCGCCGACTATATGCGTTTGAGATTGGCTGGCGGTTTGACGCCGTTCGCGGAAGAGGCGGCGCAGAAAGGACTCGGCGGCGCCTATTATGGCGTAACGCTGATCCATGGCGATAAGGCGGTCGGCATGGGCCGGATCATCGGCGACGGCGGCTGCTTTTTCCAGATTGTCGATATCGTTGTGGAGCCGGCCCATCAAGGCAAGGGACTTGGCAAGAAAATCATGGGCGCGCTCATGGATCATCTGAAAGAGCATGCGCCGAAATCCGCTTATGTGAGCCTGATGGCCGATGTCCCGGCGGACAAGCTCTACACGCAGTTCGGTTTCAAGCCGACGGCGCCCCGATCCATAGGCATGGCGCAGGTTTTACGTTAAATCAGAGAGTACAAGTGCAGAAGATGAGGACGGAGAGGAAATTATGCTGTTCTTCAAACCGCAGATGAAGGGCTTCTCTCTTCCGGCGCCGGCAATATTCTGCGCATTCCTGATATCGAACGCCGTAGCTGCGCAACCGCGCGACTGGAACACGGTCGAGACGGATTCCGGCAAGCCGCTTTCTGAAGAACAGGCGGCCTATGATGCGCGCCATTACGATCTCGATTTGAGCATTGATCCTGAGACGCAGCGCATCGCCGGAGAAGTCGCGGTGAAAGCCGTAGTCATCGCGCCGCTCAAGACATTTGTTTTAGATCTGGACAAGCGCATGCAGGTTTCCGCTGTCGCCCTGTTGTCCGATGACGGGCGCGCGCCGCTCAAATACAAGCACAAGAACGGCAAGCTCAGTATAAAACTGCCGGGCAAAGCCGATGCTGGAACAATTCTCAAGATCGCGGTCGCCTATGAGGGCGCGCCGCGCATCGCGCCGAATCCGCCCTGGGAAGGCGGGTTCACCTGGGAGAAAACAGCGAGCGGGGAAGACTGGATCGGGGTTTCCTGCCAGCTTGACGGCGCTGATATGTGGTGGCCGGTAAAAGATCACCCCTCGGACGAACCGGAAGAGGGCGTTTCGCTGCATTTCACGGCGCCGAGCAAGCTGGCGGTTGTCACCAACGGGCGCCATGAATCGAGTGTTGATAATGCCGACGGAACAACCACGCATAACTGGCGCGTGACGACGACAATCGACACCTACAACGTCACGTTCAACGCCGGCCCTTTCGAGCCCGTAAAAATCGATTACACAAGCGTCAGCGGCAGGCCTTTGCCGATAACCTATTGGGCGTTGCCCGAAGACGTGGAAGCCGCGCGCGCCCAGGTGCCGGAACTCGCCGGCCACCTTCGTTTTCTTGAAGAGACATTTGGTCCTTACCCGTTCCAGGGCGATAAATACGCGCTTGTCGAGGCGCCGTATCTGGCGATGGAGCACCAGACGAATATCACCCACGGCAAAGGCTCGCTTGTCGCCATGCGGATGGGCTTTCATTACATCCCCTTGCATGAGCTCACCCATGAATGGTGGGGCAACCTCGTCAGCAACAAGGATTACTCGGATTTCTGGCTGCAGGAAGGGTTCAACGGTTATACGGAGGCGCTCTATGCGGAAAAGACGCTGGGCGCGGCGGCCTATCACGAATATATGGCGCGGTTCGTCCGTGCAGGCGTACAGGAAGATAAGGCTGTCGCCGCACGCGGCGACGCGACGGTTCGGCAGGCGCTTGCTGATTACGATCCATATCTCAAAGGCGCCATGCTCCTTCACACATTGCGCTATCTCGTTGGCGATGAGGCGATGTTCGAGATACTGCGACGGCAAGCCTATCCCGAGCCGGACTATTCGGCGGATGAGTTACTTTCATGTTCGCAATGCCGGTTAGCGACCAGTGCGGAATTCATCGCGCTTGCCGAACGGATCAGCGGCCGCGATCTCGGCTGGTTCTTCGAGCTTTATCTTTACCGGCCGGAATTGCCCGAACTTATGACGGAAGACCGCGGCGACAGCCTTTCCATTAGTTGGCGCCTTCCTGAAGGCGTTGAGTTTCCGATGCCTGTAGAGGTTGTAAAGAACGGCGAAACCATGCGTATCGAGATGACCGACGGCGAAGCCATACTCTCCAAAGGCCCCGGCGACACTATTGAACTCGACCCGACATTCTGGATTTTACGCAAGACGAAACCGGACCCCGACAAGTTCGGCCGCCTCGGGGTTGAGGATTATGCGGGCTTGAAGTCAGCGGAATAGCGACAGGCCGGAAAGAAAATCGTTTCGAGCCCTGCGCGCTCTACAAGGTCTTATGTCCTTTACCGACAACGGCATCATTCTCGACGCGCGCGCTCATGGAGAAACCCATGCGGTGGTGAATATCTTCACCGAGCATCACGGCCGCCGCGCCGCATTGGTCTATGGCGGACAGGGAAAACGCATGCGGCCGGTCTTGCAGCCCGGCAATGAAGTGAAAGTAGACTGGAAGGGGCGCGGCGAAGACTCGCTCGGACATTTCACGCTTGAAATGGAGCGCGCGCGCGCCGGCGAAGCCATGGGCGACCGGCTTTCTCTTGCCGGGCTTTCCGCCGCGTGCGCATTGGCGCTGGCGACCTTGCCGGAGCGGGAGGCGCATCAACGCGCATACGCCGCCATGGCGGTGCTGCTCGACAATCTCGATGATCTCGATCTCTGGCCGGCGCTGATGGCGCGCTGGGAGCTGGGCCTCCTGGCCGAACTCGGTTTCGGCCTGACGCTTGACCGTTGCGCGGCGACGGGCGCGCGCGATGACCTTGTTTATGTCTCGCCGCGTTCGGCCTGCGCCGTCTCGGCGGCGGCAGGCGAACCTTATAAGGACAAGCTCCTGCCGCTCCCGGGTTTCCTGCGCAATGCTTCAAGCGCGGCGAGCATGCGCGACGCGTTCGAAGCGCTCCGGATGACGGGTTTTTTCATCGAAACGCGGATCTTGCATTTGTCCGACCGGGAGTTGCCGGAAGCAAGGCTCAGGCTGGCGGCGTTGCTTGAGGCGCATCTGGAGCGAGAATAGCGGCGACCTCATCGAGCGTGCGATCGTTGTTCGATACGCCATCGACTTTCACCCGGCCGAAATATCCCTTGACCCCGGCATGGGCCATATTCCGCATGCGATGCAGAACAACTCTGCCATGCCGTTTTGCGGCGTTCCAATCGGAATGAGCCATGGCTTTCCAGCGCTCGGGATACATCGCCGCGCCGAACCGTTCCACCGTGTCACGCTCGCCGACGATATGATCGAGGCGGCGAATGAATTGCAGCCCCGGATCAGATCCCATCACCCCGCCAATGGAAATGACGTCGATCGGCGCATTGAGACGCGACCTTAAAAATGTCGACGCGCCGATCGCGATTTGCGCGCCGCCGCTATAACCGATGATGACGACCGGGGCGCCGCTCCCTCGAGCATAACCTGCTCTGGTCAACGCGCCTTCTATCACTTTCGCCGCGCCCTGATTGAAAATCGGACCGTAACGGTGGTCGGCGGAAATCATCACCTGAAAAATGTTTCTCATATTGATCAGGATGGCGAGCAGCGCCGTGCGGCCCTCGAGCTTCAAATATTGAACCCACCGCCACAGCCGGTCGAATAGGCGCGGGCTTTCAAGGAGCGGCAGACCGGACGGGGAATAGGGAAAAACGTCCGAAATGACTTTTGCTTTCGGAAAGCGGGCTTTGAGATTTTTTATAAAGGCTTTCTCTCTCGGGATGAGAAAGCGGCCAGAGATCGATGCGACGCCGGATAGGTAGACAATATAGAGACGATCGGCATTCTCCTGCACTGGAACCGGCGCGTCCTCATCGGCGATCTCGCTTTCCGTCCAGCCCGCCCACCAGCTCAGTGTTTCAATCGGCGCCAGCGCGCCGGTGACGAGGAGCGCGACCGCCCCGAAGCCGAGAACAACGAGAAAGATCGAGGAGATCACGACTTCATCTCCCGCTGCAGGGCGTCTACGAGATCGTCAATAATCTGCTGCGGACTTTTGTCGAGGGGGGAGCCGCTGACCATCAACCGCACGCGTCCGAGCGGTTTGGCGAGCAGACGGCCGAGAAAACTTCTGAGCCCGTAGGAAACCGCCCAGCCGGCGCCGCCGCAAAATACTGCGGCGCCCAGCGGCAAATCGAGCGCCGTGTGAAGGCCGAACATGGCGAGCGCCATCGCCCAGATTTCGAAAAGATTGCCGAGCGCCGCGCCAAAATAGGGGGCTATCGAAAACGCCCCGAACAGGCGTGGCGCGAAGGCGAGGGCCAGAACGCCCATCACGCTTGCAAAGTCATTCAGGCCAAGAGCGCCGACACGGGTCAGCGGCGCCACGGCGAGGGTGCTGAGCCCCCAGACGAGCGCCGTGAACACATAGGTGAGACCGGTGAAGGCGAGGCTCGCCAGAAACCGGTACAGCGCGACGCGATTGACCACGAGGATGACGCTCTGTCCGAGCATTTCCGATACGCCGGCGAGAAAGGCGATCGCGAGCGCCGCCGATTGCGCTTCGGCGCTAGACGCGGCGCGTAAAAAAGCCGCCGCCGAAAACACCATCGCGGCGCCGGCGAGCTCGAAAAACAGCGCGAGGAAACCGATAATATCGTTGATTATCGCCATCCTGGATGACGTAGCCGATTTTCTCCACAGTTCAATATCGAACGGCGGAGCCTTCATGCGGCTGAAAAATGCTAAAGGCGGCGTTTTACGCTCCTCTTGGGCGGTTTTCCGACTGGCGGCGCGGCCAGACTCTGCTATGTCCATCCGCTATGGCCCGATCGAAAACCAAAAAACCCGCCAAGGCTGCCAAGCCTTCCAAGCCGGAAGAGATTTTTCTTGAACCTTTCGACGAGGCGCTGTCGCAGCGCTATCTCGCCTATGCGCTTTCGACGATCACCGCCCGGGCGCTGCCCGATGTTCGCGACGGCCTGAAACCGGTTCACCGCCGCATTCTTTACGCCATGCGCCAGATGAAGCTCACCGCCAGCGGGAGTTTCAAGAAGTCGGCAAAAGTTGTCGGCGAGGTCATGGGCAACTTTCACCCTCACGGCGATCAGGCGATCTACGACGCCATGGTGCGTCTCGTGCAGGACTTTTCCGTACGCGCGCCGTTGATCGACGGTCAGGGAAATTTCGGCAATATCGACGGCGATAACGCTGCGGCCATGCGGTATACTGAAAGCCGGCTCACGGAAGCCGCGCAGCTTCTCCTCGACGGTATTGACGAGGATACGGTCGATTTTCGCGAGACATATGACGGCGAGGGCAAAGAGCCGGCGGTGCTGCCCGCGGCGTTTCCGAACCTCCTTGCGAACGGCGCTTCGGGCATTGCAGTCGGCATGGCGACCTCGATCCCGCCGCACAATGTCGCCGAGCTGATCGATGCGTCGCTTCACCTCATCAAAACGCCGAACGCGCGCACGGCGACGCTGTTGAATTACGTCAAGGGGCCGGACTTTCCCACTGGCGGCGTCTGTGTTGAGGATGCGGCGTCGATGGAGGAAGCCTACGCCACCGGCCGGGGCGGTTTTCGCGTGCGCGCGCGCTGGTCGACGGAGGACCTCGGCCGGGGCCGTTATCATATCGTCGTCACCGAGATTCCCTATCAGGTTCAAAAGTCGAAACTGATCGAGAAAGTCGCCGAGCTTATTCAGAGTAAAAAACTGCCGGCGCTCGCCGACATTCGCGATGAAAGCGCGGAAGACATCCGGCTCATTCTCGAGCCGAAAACCGGCAATATCGATCCGGCGGCGCTGATGGAAACACTGTTCAAGCAGACCGAGCTTGAGCAACGCTTCTCGCTCAACATGAATGTGCTCGGCGCCGATGGGAGTCCTCGCGTCATGGGCCTGCGCGAGGTGTTGCAGGCCTATCTCGATCATCGGAAAGAAGTGCTGGTCCGGCGCACCCGGTTCCGCCTGGATAAAATCGCACGGCGGCTTGAAATTCTTGACGGGTTTTTGATCGCCTATCTGAACCTCGACGAGGTGATCCGCATCATCCGCTATGAAGACGATCCGAAAGCGGAACTGATGAAAGCTTTCAAGCTTTCGGATGTTCAGGCCGAAGCGATCCTCAACATGCGCCTCAGATCCTTGCGCAAGCTAGAAGAAATGGAGATCAAGACCGAGCACGCGGACCTCAAGAAAGAACAAAAAGAGCTAAAAGCGCTTTTAAAGTCTGATGAGGCGCAATGGAAAAAAATCGCCGACGAACTGCGGAACGTCCGCACGATCTTCGTTCCAAAGAGCGAGCTGGGTCGCCGACGCACCGACATAGCGGACGCGCCCGCCGTTGAAGACATCGATCTTGAAATACTGGTCGAGAAAGAGCCCGTTACAATCGTGATTTCCGAAAAGGGCTGGGTGCGCACGATGAAGGGGCATGTGGAGGACAGAAAGTCGATCAAGTACAAGGAAGGAGACAGGGAGCACTTTGTCGTCCCTGCGCAGACGACGGACAAGCTGATGCTGTTTGCTACGAACGGAAAGTTCTATGCGCTTGATGTCAGCGCCTTGCCGGGCGGACGCGGCCATGGGGAGCCAATCCGGCTAATGGCGGACATGGGCAATGACGATGCGGTTGTTTCCGCCTTCCTCTTTGAAGGCGGACGGAAATTTCTGGTGGCGTCGTCCTCCGGCCACGGTTTTGTCGTGAAGGAAGAAGACTGTCTGTCCAACACGAAAAAAGGCAAGCAGGTGCTGAACGTTCCGGCGGGCGCGGAGGCGGCGGTCTGCCGGCCGGCGGAGGGGGATATGCTGGCTTCGGTCGGCGATAATAAAAAGTTTCTTGTTTTTCCGGCGGCGGAACTGCCGGAAATGTCCCGCGGCAAGGGCGTCGTGCTTCAGAAGTTCCAGAAGGGCGGGCTTTCCGACGCCAAGGTGTTTTCAGCCAAAGAGGGGCTTACATGGACAGACCGGTCGGGCCGGACCCAGACCGTTGATGACTGGAAATCCTATCTCGGCAAACGCGCCCAGGCCGGCCGGATCGCCCCTAAAGGCTTTCCGACCTCAAAGAAATTTGGGATGAATTAGGCCGTCGCCGCGATGCGGTTATTCGGGCTTTGAAAAGCAGCACACTTTGTTACGGCCGGTCTGTTTGGCGTTGTAGAGAGCGCTGTCCGCCCGTTGAAACAGCTCATGCGCGCTGAGGTTCGCTGCAAATTTCGACACGCCGAAAGACATCGTGATCTTGCCGAGGTCATCGTTGTTCGCCTTGTTGACGAGCCGTTTCTTGCTGATGGCGATTCGAATGTTTTCCGCCAGCTTCATGGCGTCGCCAATCTCGGTGTGAGGAAGGGCGATAACAAACTCTTCGCCGCCATATCTTGCGATCTGGTCCTGCCCCTTGACGTTTTCCCTCAGGGTTGATGCGACGAGCTTCAGGACCTGATCGCCAATCTGGTGACCCCAGGTGTCATTGAACTTCTTGAAATGGTCGATATCGGTCACGATCATGCATAATGGCGCATCGTCTTCGATCGTTTCTTCGATCATCTTGTTCAGGACATTGTCAAAATGGCGGCGATTGCTCAGCTTCGTGAGGAAGTCGGTGTTCGCGTCATTGGCGATTTCTTCAACAGCTTCCTGAAGCGATTCAATCTTGGATGACGCCTGAGACAGGTTTTTCTCCAGCTCGGCGTTTCTTTCGAAGGCGGTTTTCGCCGCATCGAGTAACGCCTCGAGCAATGCTTGCGGGTCTCGTTCGGCGGCCTTGGCGGCGTTGTCGAGATCTTCATTCAGCGCTTTTGTGGAAGAATCAAACTTGTTGGCGAGGTTGTGCAGATTCTTGGTGTGGCTGAGAAGCTGTGACGCATAGTCGTCGAGATAGCTCGCCGCTTCCGTATGCTGGAAGTATTTCCCATGAATGTTTTTCAAGAACACTTCGTCGATCGACTGTCCGGCGGACAGCTTTTCTTCGATATCGGCCGAAAGCTCTTTATTCAGCTTTTGAAGGTGGGCGAACCAGACCTCATAACAGGCGGGCACCGGCGGGATCGACATGTTCTCAAGGTCGCGCATGGCGAATTTGCCGATCTCGGCTGGATTGATCGCATTGGCTTGCAGCTCGTTCACAGTAACTCCCCCGGCTTTTTTGCATGAACCAATAAGTAGCATCCTTATAAACCACGGATTGCTTGAAACACGGTTAATCAGGCGCTTACGCTTACATCTAGTGCGGTTTGTTAACCTTTCATTAAGGATATTCGCGTTAATGGTGTGTTCATGTGTGTTATCAATTAATTGTTGGTTTACGAATAATTTGCACGATTTACTGAGCAAAGGGTGATTTAGGAAAGTGAGGTTCGCGTGGGCTCGGTACAAAGTCCCTATCAGCAGAATATTGTCGACTCATATGTTGGTCGGCGATTGAAGCTGTTAAGAAAGCAGCAGGGCGTCTCCCAGAAGGAGCTGGCCTCGCGGTTGGGCGTTACCTTCCAGCAAATCCAGAAATACGAGAAGGGTTTGAACCGGCTTCCGGCCAGCAGGATGCTGTCTATTTGTTTCGCGCTGGACATTACGCCGAACGACCTGTTTCACGACTTGCTCAACAAGACGTTCCCGTTGCCGGAACCGACCGATTATACAAGCGAAGAAATTGACCTGATCGAATGCATTCGCCGGTTGGAGCCGTCTGGAAGATCAAAGGTAAAGAGCGTCGCCATATCGCTTGTGCGAAATCCCACGCATTAGAGGCTTCCGGGTTTTTTATCCCTGTTCAGACGCATGATGGAGAGGCTTTCGCGCCGCCGCTCAGCCAGGTCCTCATTTTTTTTCTGTATCTTTCGCCAGGCCTCTGTCGAGAGCCGATCCGCAACGAGCTCCTGCAGTTTGGATTGGCTTAGCGCCTGCTTTTTTTCGCTCAGTTTGTTGTCGACTGCTGACGCGCTCATCTGGGCTGATTTGAGGCGCTCCGCGAGCTCCGCCTTATAGCGCTGGGCGTTCTTGATATCGGCGATATTCTCCACGCCCGCCGCTTGTGCTTTCGCCTGGCTGTCGAGCGTCTTGATTTCTTGAACGCGATTCTGCGCGGATATGGCCTCACACCGTACGCGGCTAAATTCAAATTGCGCGTTACGGGCTTTCGCGAAGAGCGCCGCATTAATTTTATTCAGATCCCCTAGCTTCATGTCAGATCCGTACTTTTCGGTTTCTTTCGAATGGTGTCGGCGTAGTGAATCGCCGCCGCAACCGCTGCATAGTGTTCCTTGCGGATTTCTTCGCCAACTTTGACAAGGGCGTGGATAGAACGCGCGGTCGGCGGGTCTCGCTTGATGGGAACGCCGGCCAGCGAGGCCGATTCGCGGATCTTTGCGGCGACTTCATCAACGCCTTTGGCGACACATGTGGGTGCTCTCTGTTTGTCGCGTTCCCATTTGAGCGCGACGGCGTAATGAGTCGGGTTCACAATAACGATGTCGGCTTTCGGCACGTCGAGCAGCATTTGGTTGGTCGCTATTGCTTCGGCGCGGCCGCGTCTGGCGCTCTTGAGATGGGGATCGCCTTCCGTCTCCTTGCTTTCTTCCTTGACTTCCTGATGGGTCATTTTCAGCCGGCCCTTGTAGCGGAAATGGCGCCAGGGCAGGTCGATCATGGCAATGAACAGGGCCGCCGCGGTGACGAGGCCGGTCAGAAAGATCGTGTCGCGGAGAAGGTGGGTCCCCACCGATTGCGCAGGCGTTCCGGTGAGGGAAGAAAGACCGAAAAACCGGTCCTTGAAGGCGAAGAGCAAGATAGCGAGCACTGCGCTAAGTTTGGCGAAGCTCCTTACGAACTCGGCGATGCCGTCCGGCCCGAATTTCTGCTTTGCATTTTTGACGACCGACAGCTTTGAAAACTTCGGTTTGATCTTTGAAGGGGCGAATACGAATGCCTGCTGAGCAACGACAGAAAGCGCGATGCACAAGATCAGCATTAAAAAGAGCGGCCCGAGGCTGAACAAAATACCGGAAATAACTTGCGCAAGCGCGCCTTCGCCCTGCGAGTGCAGCAGCAGGCGGACGAAATCCTGGGGCTTGTCAAAGAAGGCCGTCAACTGCGTCACCAGTCTCGATGCGCTCCAGCCGGCGAAGAGAATGCAGGCGAGAAAGAAGCCGATATAGGTCGCCGCCGTCGTCGCTTCCGGCGAATAGGGTACGTCGCCTTGCTTACGGGTTTTTCGCAGCTTTTCGGCTGTCGCCTCATGCGACTTTTCTCCGGCGCCGGATTGTTCTTCTTCGCTCATGGCGCCGTCCCCAGCAACGAGAAGACGATCCTATTGACGATGCCGATCCACGCGTTGAGCATGGCCGGCGCGGTCAGCGCCAGCAGGACGAGCCCCGCAAGCGTTATCGCCGGCGCGCCGACGAAAGCCACCATGAGCTGCGGCATTGCGCGGTTGGCGGCGCCGATCGCCAAGTTGTAAATGAACCCGAGCGCCACGAACGGCATGGCGAGTGACAACGCCGCAGCGAAGGAATACGCAGCGCGTTCCGCCGCCCATGCGCCGCTTTCCCCGGCGCCAGGAAAGGCCCCCAAGGGCATGATCGAGTATGACGCGATCAACGCATTGATCATTTCGATATGAAGGCCGGAAGCCAGAAACAACACGACACCCGCAATCATTAACAGCGTCGACATTGGCGCTTCCGGTTGGGAGTCGAGGCCGGCGCTGAACAGCTGAGCGAGCGAAAAACTTTGACTGGCGATCGACCCGGCTGTCTGGAGAATGAATATCGAAACCCTGATGCTGAAGCCGATCAGCGCGCCCGCGATCGCTTCGGCGGCGATCATCATGGCGGCGGCGGAAACCGTTAAGGCTTGCGGCGGAAGGGTGCCGACGGCAGGGATCACCATGAGCGAAACGGCGAGCAAAGCTGCAAGCTTGATTCTGACCGGCGTCGTCCTTTCCGCCAGCCCCGGCAAAAAGAAAAACAGTGCGGACAGCCGCGTGATAACGGCGAAGCCGACCGCGACCGCCGGGAAAGCCAGGCTCTCGATGAGTGCGCCGTCGACCGGTCCCATCCGCGTCTCCCTAGGCGACGCCGAGAATGGAAGGCCGTTCGGTGGGGTCGATCTCCTCGTAAGCGATGACGGCGTTCCTGATGCCTTTCGCTGATAGTACGGTGCTCAGAAACCGCCGGCGTCGCGCGCTGGTGACGATGGCCGGGAACCGTCCGCCTGCGACCGCCTTGGCGACCTTGTCGCGGATGGCTGAGGCGAGCCGGTTAAAGTCCGCAGGGGGCAGAGCGATGTCTGCGCCGCCGCCGGCTTCCTCCCGCTCATTCTGGGAGAACAATTCCTCCCATTCGGGCGCCAGCTGGATAAGCGGCAAGAGGCCTTCATCGTCGCGCAGGTTCGAAATGAACTGGAAACCTATACGCTGCCGAACATATTCGGCGATCTGTTCAGGCGTCGACAAGGCGGAACGGCCTTCTGCAATCGCTTCGAGGATGACCGGCAAGTTACGGATTGAAATGCGTTCTTCCAGTAGCAGCCGCAAAATCGCCTGGATCAGATCGTGAGGCGTTTTATCCGTAACGAATTCGTCGAGGATCTTCTTGTTGGCCGCCGCTTTTGATTCATTCGATGTCGTAACAAACTCATGGAATATACGCTTGAGCGCCCGTCGCGTCATGAGGCGGCCAAAGTTCGACTTGATAACCTCGAGAAGATGGGTCGCCGCGACTTCGGCGGGCTCAATGACCGGCAAGCCGAGAACGATGGCGTCTTCCTGCCTGTCCCTGGAAACCCAGCGCGCCGGCGCATTGAACACAGGCTCCCTGACGTCAACGCCAGGTATGTCGAGCGGAATTTCATCGGAAAGCAGGACGAGTACGGATTTGGGGTCGATTTTGCTGCGCGCTACCTCGACGCCATGTACGCGGATCACATACTGATTGTCAGATAACGATGTGTTGTCGGTCAGCCGAATAGCCGGGACAATGAAACCGAATTCCGCTGCCACATATTTCCTGATTTTCCCAATTCTCGTGTCGAGTCCGGAATCTGAGTCCATGCAGACAGGAATGATATTCGGCGCGAATTCAATGTGAATCTCGTCGAGATCAAGGACGTCGCCAAGTGACTCCTCTTTTGGTTTTTTAGGCGCGGCTTCCTTGGAGACAGCTTCCTGTTTCTTGCTCTGGTTATGCTGATACGTAAAATAGGCGAGCGCGCCGAGGCCGCCTGCACCGGCGATGAAAGGTATAAAAGGCATGCCCGGGAGCAGGGCGAAAACGGCGAGAATACCGGAAACTGTGGCGATCGCCGCCGGATATTCGCCGAGCTGGTCGAACAGCGCGCGGTCAGTCGGCCCCAGAACGCCGCCTTTTGAAAGCAGGAGCGCTGCAGCGATAGAAATGATGACCGCGGGAATTTGCGAAACCAGACCGTCGCCGATGGTCAGGATCGAATAGGTTTCAATCGCCTCGCCGAAAGACAGTCCGTGGACGCCGATGCCGATGGCGAGGCCGACGATCAGGTTCAACAGCGTGATGAGAAGACCGGCGATCGCGTCGCCCTTGACGAATTTCGATGCGCCGTCGAGGGAGCCGAAAAACGTCGTTTCTTCCTGTTCAACCTTCCTTCTCGCCTTGGCTTCTTCGTGATTAATCGCGCCGGCGGCGATATCGGAGTCGATCGCGAGCTGTTTGCCCGGCATGCCGTCGAGAGCGAAACGTGCGCCGACTTCCGCCATCCGCCCGGCGCCCTTCGTAATCACCATAAAGTTGACGATCAGGAGCACTGTAAAGACCACCAGGCCAATGAAGACGTTGCCGCCCATGATAAACATCGCGAAGCCATGAATGACGTCGCCGGCGGCGTTGGGGCCCGTGTGCCCCTGACCGATAATCAGCTTGGTGGAGGAGACATTGAGCGACAGCCGCAACAGCAGTGATGAAAGCAGGATCGTCGGAAACGATGAAAAGTCGAGCGGTCTTTCAATAAAGAGCGTGATCGTGAAGATCAGGATCGCAAGCGCGAATGACACGGTCAGACCGATATCCACCGCCCATGCCGGCGCCGGAAGGACCATCATAACGATGATGGCCATCAGGGCGATGGCCAGCAATATGGTCGGCTGAAATATGGTCTTGGCGTTTAACACGGGAGATCTAATCCTGTTCGATCTGGATAAGCGCGCCGCCGGGCGGACGAACCAGCGGCGAAAGACTGGTGAAGACGGCGAGTTCGACGCCGCCGAGCTGCCCGGCTGAGGCGGCTGCGGCAGTCAGTAAAGGGGTTGCGACGGGAAATCGCGGCGCGTCATTGGAGTTGAGCGCCTGCTGGGCGGCGGCGATTTTGCGGCCGTAGACTTTCCCCCGGTTTTTTTCGCGCGAGTGATATTTTTCCGCAGCGGTCTTCCAGTCGCCGAATTCCCTGTATAGCTGCGTCAGGAACTCAGCGGCGTAACTTGCGGCATCCGCCGCATTGAACATGCTGGCGACAGAGTCAAAAGCCCCGCCGTGCCATTTGAAATTCAGCTGAAAGCAGCCGATATCCATCGACGACACGTTTAACGCCCGCTTCGTCTGGGCGAACTTTCTGGCTTCCTCATATGTGTCAAAGTAATGCCCCTTGCCAAGGACATTCACTGTCCAGGGCCAGGCCCGTTCGCTGCCCGCGCCTTCGCGTCCTGTTTCGACAAGGGTTATCGCCTGCAAAAGTCCGTCCGGGATTTTGTAGTCTTTTTCGGCCTTGATGGCCGCGGCCCGGCAAACGTCGGTTTCACCGGCGGCCATTGCGGGCGCTGCACTGAAAAGCGCCAGGACAAGAATGAAGAAAAACCGCACCATGTTACCCTGACACGTAAACCGCAATGCTTTCCTTGAAGATCGACAGCATCAGTTGCGATGAAAAGCTGATGCACAGGGTGAATGCGATCAACATGGCGACCAGCTTGGGTACGAAGGTGAGTGTTAGTTCCTGAATTGAAGTCAGCGCCTGAAACAGGCCGACGACAATACCGACGGCAAGCGCCGTCAGCAGGAGCGGGGAGGCGACCCAAACGCCCGCCCATAGGTACTCCCGGAGAATATCGATGACATCGGCTTCAGACATAATCGGTCCTGCCCTCTATACCGGCATTCTCAAGAGTTCTTGATACGCTTCGACGACGCGGTTTCTGAGCGTCACGGCGGTCTCGACGGCAAGCTCGGCAGCCGCCATCGCTTCGACGACAGAGTGGGGATCTGCTTTTCCGGTCATGAAGGCGGCGGCCGTGTTCTCACTTGCAGAAACCGTCGCGACAAAATCCTTCGCCATTTCGAGCGGCTTGAATTCGCCGCCGCCAGGCGTTGCGGCTTCCGGCTTGCCGGGCGTTAGTGTTTTCTGAGCGGCGCCGTATGTCTTGATGGCGTTAAACGCGTTGATATCCATGACTTCCTCTAGCGCTTGAGAATTTGAAGCAGGCTTGAGTACATTTCCCGGGCCTGCTGGAACATTGACAAGTTCGCCTGATAGGACCGGTTCGCCTCGCGGCTGTCGGCGATTTCAAGCAGCATGTTGACGTTTGACATTTCCACGTCGCCGTTTTCATTCGCCAGCGGATTGGACGGATCGTGAATCACCTGCAGCGGGGACGAGTCCTTCGCGAGGCCGGTGACTTTTACATGGCTGGCGCCGCTCGCGGCGTCGAAGACGTCATCGAAAGCAATGGTTTTGCGATGGAATCCCGGCGTATCGGCGTTGGCGATATTCTCGCTGATCACGCGCATACGGTGGCCTTGCGCGCGCATGCCGCTGGCTGCGGCGGACATGGAATTTGCGAAGAAGTCCGTCATGAGCCCCTCTTATGCGCCTCGTCCAAGGGTCGATCTCAAGATATCGATGGATTTTTTGTAGATCGTGATCGCCGCGTCGAACTGCTGCTGGGTTTCAGCGCTGCGCATCATCTGATCTTCAAGTGAGACGGTATTTCCGTTCGGCGATGCGAGGTCGTTGTTGGAAACGGTTTCAATGTTGTATTGCGTGGCCTCCAGCCGATCGAGCCCGCGGCTGTCGAGTTTGCCGTCCGGACGTCCCGCCATGCGCGTGAACGCATCGGAGAACGCTTCGAGATCCTTGGCTTTGTAATTATTCGTGTCGGCGTTGGCGATATTCTGAGACAAAAGCTGGTGGCGCGCTGTTGCATGCCTCGCCATCGCCGACGCCAGTTTCAGAATGTTCACGTCATTAGTCATTTGCCGACGTCCTGTTAAGGATTACAGTTTATGAAAATGCTCTTCAAAGTTGAAAATTAAATTAATGGGATTGTTTACCTTATGGCGATCGGACTGGCGGAAGCCGTCAAAGGCGGCGTTGAAAGCTTAAGCCCTGTTAAGACCTGGGGCTCGGTCGACGCTATCAATGGCGGTGTTATTCGCATCACCGGCATTAGCCGTAACGCCAGGATCGGCGACCGGGTAATGTTTCAGGGAAGCGAACGCACATTCGGTGAAATAATCGCAATTGCGGAAAGTGAAGCGCTCGCCATGCCCGACTCCGGCATCGCTGGCATGTCGCCTGGCGATCGCGCTTATCTTTGTCCGCCAGCGAGCGTTCGGCCCTGTAGCGCCTGGATTGGCGAAGTGATTTCTTCTGACGGGGTTTTCCTGAACGGCGCGCCGACGCCGAAAGGCGAGCGCAGGATGCCGCTTGCGCCTGCAGGCGTTCCGGCGACGAAGCGGCGCGGGCTGGGAGAGCGGCTGAATACCGGGCTTGCCCCTTTCGATACGTTCCTTCCGATCTGCAAAGGGCAGAGGATAGGGATATTCGCCGGCGCCGGCGTCGGGAAGTCGTCCCTGATCGCCACGCTCGCCAATAAAATGGCAGCAGATGTGGTGATAATCGCCCTGATTGGCGAGCGGAGCCGGGAAGTTCGCGACTTTGTTCTTGATTCAATGGGGCCTGAGGGGCGCTCGCGCAGTATCGTTTTCGCTTCGACTTGCGACGATCCGGCGCCGACGAAAAGAAGGTGCGCCTTGTCGGCGGTCGCGGCTGCGGAATATTTCCGCGATCAGGGGCTTCAGGTGCTGCTCCTGTTCGACTCGATTACACGATATGCGGACGCGCACCGTGAAATCGCGCTTACCGCCGGTGAGACGCCGTCCTTGCGCGCGTATCCTCCGTCGACCTTCCGTGAACTTGCATCGCTTGCGGAACGCACGGGGCCGGGAATAGACGGTGCGGGCGATATCACTGCCCTGTTTACAGTGCTTGTCGCCGGATCGGATATGGAAGAGCCGATCGCCGACATGGTCCGCAGTATTCTCGACGGTCATTTCATCCTGGAAAGAGAGATCGCCGAGCGCGGGCGATTCCCGGCGGTGAATATAAGGCGTAGCGTATCACGCTGCCTGCCGCATGCGGCGACGGCGGAAGAAAACAAGCTTTTGCTCAAGGCTCGTAATCTCATTGCCGCTTACGATGAATCTTCCGCCATGATTCAGACCGGTTTATATGCTGCGGGTTCCAATCCGACCGTTGACCGGGCGATTGAGATCTGGCCGCATCTCGACGGCTTTATTTCAGATGAATACGAATCAATCAGCGCCAGTTTCGAGCGACTCGATAAAATACTGGGTGACAACAACGAAGCTGCATCGATGTAAAGCAGCGTGTGTTAATAGGTCGCTTGTGAGAGTATCAAGCTGCTGATCGAGGATGCCCCAAGGCCGGTCGATTGCAGCATCGTCAGGGCGGCGTATCCCGGCGTCGTCTGCGAGGGACCTTGTTCTATCTGACGGTTCAGGAAGAACCGGCGAATGAGGAGATCAATGTTTTCCGGATCGGAGAGGGCGCTGACAGAAGAATCGCCGAGGATCTGATTGGCGCGATCAGCGAATATTTCCTGTTGTTTGTCGACGTCAAGTTGCGCAACTTCTGTGGGTATGTTGAGGGCTGTTGCCACAACTTCCCTGAGCGGCCTGTTACCCATGACCTGAAACCACTTGGTGACATCCGAGGCGTCGCCATTGGCGATGTCGGCGATTTCTCTTTTGAAGTTCATGGCGAGGCGCATATCGTTGTCGACTTCGCCAACAGCCCGTTCAAATTCCAGCGCTTTATAACGAGCGACAATGTCGTTCTGAAAAGATTCAGTCAGGATTTTCAGGCCGCCGTCGATATTGCCGTAGCTGAAAGCTTTCACGAAGGCTTTGTAACGGGTGTCTGTGAATCGATTCGCCAGCGCGTCTTCGTCTTCCGTGCCGCCCTCCAGCATACGGAGGACGAGACCGCGATTGTTGATTTCTTCGCCAAGGCCGAATGCGCCAAGCGCTACGGTCAACAGCCGGTAGTCGCTGACAAGGTCTTTCGGGGTCAGCGCTTTGCCGACATTCTCGAGAAAATAATCAATATTACGGTTCAGCGAAGGCGTGCGTTCAAATGCGGCCTGTTGGGCTGGCGCGGTTTTTTCAAGAACGCGCCATCCGACCAGTCCGCCGCCGCCAGTCGTTGGAAGAAAAGTCATGGCGTCGCCTTATCCGAGCGGGTCTACAGTCGCTTCGGCGTAGCCGAGAAGGCGGTCTTCATGAGGCATGAGGTCTTTTAGGTGGCGCATGACCTGAAAAAACTGCTGCGCCCGAGCGCGTACCCGCGCTTCCTGAATAAGCGCGCCGCAAAATTTCTCCGGCAGGGCTTCGGCCAGGGAATCAAGGCCTGAAACGAGCTTGTCTTCAGCTTCGCGCTCGCCCATGTCCCCGGTCAGCGCAAGCTGGGAAATGTAATACAGTCTCTTGACCGGTGTATTCGCATCGTCGGGATGCATGGCGTCCCGCAAACGCAAGACATTCACGTTGGAAGACCTGACCCTGAAGCTCACCCTTCTGTCGCCGTTTTCTATGACGGCGCCATTGATCAGGCACTTCTCGTGGGGTTTTAATCTTATGATGAGCCCGCCGGACATTCTTCGCTTCCTTCAGCCGGCTGCGTGCGCTTCAGGCCTTTCATGATCGCGGTATTGATCTCGATCAGGACTTCCGCATCGCCATCGCCGGCATACACTTTCGCGGTGTGATGGCGTGTGAATTCGGCAAGGTAAAACAGTTTCGAACGAAGCTCGCCTGGGAGTTGATTGTTATCGTTGGCGACGTCGTCAGCGAGAATAGCCCAAAGGCGCAAATTCTTGTGCAGGGCCTCTGTGATCCTGGCCGTATAATCAGGCGCGGTTCTATCGGTCGCTGAAAGATCGCGCGTTATCTGAGCGAAAGCAGCGTATTCAATGCTGCGCGGCCCCCCGGTGGATTTCAGCGAAGTCGAGTACCCGTTTCTGGCCATCGCCGCTTCGATTGTCATTTCGCCCCCATACCTCCCTTAAATAAAAAACCCGGGAGCGGCCGAGGCCGCTCCCGGGGATCAGAATTAGCGGAACAGCGCCAGCAGGGCCTGCGGCTGACCGTTTGCAATGGTCAGCGCCTGGATGCCGAGCTGCTGCTGCACCTGCAGCGACTGCAGGCGAGCTGAAGCTTCTTCCATATCGGCGTCCGTAAGACCGCTGATGCCGGCCTTCAGCGAGTCCGTCAGAGTGGTGACGAACTCGTTCTGGATGTCGATGCGCTTTTGCGCGGAGCCGAAGGCCGCGGCGGCGTCAATGCCGACCTGAATGAAGCCTTCGATCGCCGTCAGCGCGGAAGTGGCGCCTGCGGAAGTCGTCACATCGATATTGGAGACGGCTGCGAGGCCGGCGGACGAGGCGTCGGCGACATCAGAGCCAAGATCGACAGCCGCCGAACCGGTGTTGGTGAAGGTAAGCACCGCGCCGGAAACGCTGACCGAAACATCTTCGATATTGTCGCCGATAACGGCGGCGAGACCAGCCGCAACATCGTTGACGCCATCGCCAGTGCGGGCGACGTAGTAATATTCGTCAGTGCCGTTCGAGATCGTGTAGGTTTCGCCGGCGATGACCGTGCCGCCGACCGTGGAGGTCGCGGTCGTTGCTGTCGTCGAGCCATCGGCCATGGACGCCGGATCGCCGAGCGTGCCGGTGGCGGTAATAGCCGTGCCGCCGGTGACCGAGATGTCATTCCGAGAAACGGAGATATCCGTCGTCGAAACAGTGCCGTCCGCCGCGCGGTTGAGCGAAGCGAGGATGTCAATCGAGCCCGTGCCTTTGAGAAGGTTCAAGCCGTTGAACTGCGCCGCGTTGACGATCGTATCGATCTGGCTGACGAGCTGGTCGATATCCGTCTGAATCTTGGCGCGGTCGACGTTGTCTTCCTGAGCGGCGACGATGTTGTCCTTCATCTGCTGAAGAAGGCCGGTCACCTGTTCCGAAGCGCCGCGAGCAACAGCGACCGTCGAGGCGCCAAGGTCGAGCGAATTCGAGATTGCGCTAAAGCTGTCGACGTCCGACTGCATAACAGTCGACACCGCCCAGATGGCGGCGTTGTCGCGAGCGTTAGAAACCGATTTACCGGTTGAAATTTCCTGCTGAACCATCGCCAGGTTCTTGTTAATCGAACGCAGCGTGGTCAGCGCTACCATTGCGCTTTCATTTGTAAGCAAGCTAGACATGTTTCACGTTCCTTCTCATTGATCCGTGCGTGTTGCACATTCCGGACTCAATTCAGGCTTTGCCGTAAATCGAGAGAACTGATTTCACTGACAGTGGAACGGGTTCTGCCTATCCCACGCGCGGCTTTGCTCAAGCCATCGCGCGGGACAATACAACCTACAGGATAAATATCGGTTAACGCTAATCAGGCGAGCGACTGCTTGGTGACTGATCCGTCATGCGCGTTCAGTTTGCCGCCAGTTGCGGTATAGGTGCCGACGCTCTGCGCACCGCTCATCAGGTTCTGTATTCGAACTTTTGCGGACGTAACGCCGGACTTAACTGCGGACAGCAACTTTTGATTTTCTGCTGAAAGCGCTTTGATCCGGCGCGCCTGCGCAGCAAAAGGCGAGGCGTCGTTATCCGCAGTCAGTAGAAATTCATCTATCGCTGAAGCATAACGAATTTTTTCTTCGGCGATCTTCGGAAGCTCATCAAGGTTGAGTGCTTTCAGATGCCTGTTCTCGGCTTCTAAAAGGCCGATCATATTCTCAAGCGTTTGTTTAAAGCTCTGACTGTGTTCCATCGCCCGTCTCCGAAGAAAGCTGTGCGTAGATATGTTTGGCCAGCCCAAAGCCGCCCGATTCCACCATTTTGTCGGCATACTTTTCGAGCAACATAGTGGAATAGGCTTCGCCGCCGAAGCCGGCGTTTTGGCTTAAAGCATCTGCAAAGCCGCCATGTTTGAGCATTTCCGCAATGAACACCGCTTCAAAGCGCTCAGCTTGCACCTGCGCCGCATCCTTAGCGTTTGCGGGGGCGGTCTTGGCTGCGCCTGCGGTCCCAACGGGCAAGCGGTCTAAAAGGTCAATCGGCGTCATTTTCATCATCGCGCGATTCCATAAATCCTTAATGCAGATACACGCAAAAAGTTAGTAACCATTTTCTGTCATTATACGGCTAATAAAGTTTTAAAGGCGTAGTCATGATCGACCTGTTGACGTTTATCGACCCCGGGCGCGCAGCGCCGGCCTTATCGAAAAACCGCGGAAATTCAGAAGGAACGCGAGTAGAAGCGGCGTCCAAAAGCGGGGCCAAATCGCCAGAAGGCGATACGGCGCCGATGTCAGGCGACGCTGAAAAAGATGAATTCGACAGCGTTTTCGCGGGCCAGGAAGATTCGGCGTCTGCTGAATCCGATAATGCTGTGGAGCCTGCGCCGGCATGGCGCCGCACCGTTATCTCCAGTGAGTTCCTGGTTGAGGGAGACCGGCCGAACGGCCCGCCGCTGTGGAAACTGGTCGACGGCAACGAGTTTAATATGGGGGATTACCCTATCCAGCCGCTGCAGATTCAGGCTGATGCGCCGAAAGCGGATATCAAAACGCCTGCCGCGCCTGCGAATGCGCCAGAACCAAGCCGGACAATCGACTTCAAGTTTGGGGCTGATCCGAAACCGGAAGGCGTGTTCTTTGAGAAGTCAGCGACGCTGGCGGAAGCCCTGCAGCGACAGACGGCCAGCATTCCACTGCCTGAGGAGACAGTTCCTGCAGTCGAGCTAAAACCGGTTCCGGTTGTTGAAGAAAAGGGAGACTGGCGCCGGGAGATTAGCCAGCTTGCCGACCTGAAGGTGAAGCCAGACGCGAAGCTGAGCCCAGCTTTAAAGATCGATATCGGTAAAGCGCCGGAGCTGCAAAGCGTAATCGCCCAGCCTGCCGCTGAAAATGCGCTCGGGCAAACGACGGTAAAGCCGACAGTCGATGTGGCGCAACCAATAATCGCCAATAATGCGCCGACGGTCCATCAGGCAGCGCATGCGGCCGCGCAGATCGGGGCTGCAATCAGGGCGAACGGCCCGAGCGCGAATATTGAGATCCGGCTTGATCCGCCGGAACTTGGCAAGGTGCGTATTGAGTTTTCGATGGACACGCCCGACGCGGTAAAAGCCGTGCTCAGTGCTGAACGTACGGATACGCTTGACCATCTACGCCGCAACATATCCCAGTTGCACGACCAGCTGAAATCAGCCGGCTTCTCCGACGTTAATCTCGAATTTTCACAATACCAGTCTTCAACGCAGAATGATTCTGCATTCAGCAGTGAGGGCGTCGAATTCCAGAATGAACAGGAAGGCGGCGCGGCTGCCATCACCTATCTGAAGCTGCGCGATCCTGGCCGGCTCGACCTACTGGTATAGCGTAAGGGATGTAGGAAGGACTGAAAGATGATTACAGACAGCGCGGCATCCAGCGCCAAGAGCGCGACGACAGGGGCGAGTTCTTCCCTCGCAAGCAAGTCTGCGACGGCGGCGTCCGATTTCCATAGTTTTCTGACGCTTCTGACGGCGCAGCTCCGCAATCAGGATCCGCTGAGCCCGCTTGATTCGACGCAGTTCGTCGAACAGCTCGCAAGCTTTTCATCCGTAGAGCAGCAAATCGAAACGAACCAGCTTCTGGAAACGCTCAATGCGAAAATTTCAGGCTCCGGTCTCGACGCCGCCGCCGGGTGGATCGGTATGGAAGTCGAAACGGAATCTTCTTCCGCGCGCTACCAGGGAGAACCGCTCAGCTACAAGATACCTGGAGATCTGGGGCCGGGGGAGATTACTGTAACTGATCGAACCGGTAAGGTCGTTCATCGCCAAGCGGTATCGTCAAGCGGAGATACGATGTTCACCTGGAATGGCGTGGACGCCGCTGGCGTTGGAGCGCCGCATGGCGAATACACAGTGGCGATCAACTATACAGACAGCAGCGGCCAGGCCAGGACGGCTGCGCCGATCGCTGTAGCGGAAATCGTGGAAGCAAGGCTCATTAATTCCGAAGTGAGGCTTGTCCTGTCAAACGGCGCGATCGTCAAATCCGATGAGATTACCGCGGTGCGGGAAAAACAGGATGAAGAGTCCGCTGCTGCTGACGTTTTATCCTAGATCAGGCGCCTGCCTAAAGTTCCTGTTTCGAGATACTGAGTATCAGGACGTTGTTGACTTCGTCTGTGGCGACGGATCTCGCTGCAGTCAGCAGCGTTTCGCGTAACATGTCCAGGTTGGACTGGCTCAAAAAATCGCCGTCGAATACATCCTGATTTGAAAGTTGGAGCAGTGTGGAAAGGAGAACGTCCCGCAGTTTCGGCTCGCGGGCGTAAACCGAATCGAGTGACGATGCCGGCACTTCAAGATTCAAATCGAGAACTACCAGAGAATTGACAGCATCGCTGCTTACGACGGGGACGATGAACTGACGTCCGAATTTCATATATTCGTACTTCGAATCGCCGCCGGCTTTCGACGAACCGTGATGACCGCCAGATTTTTTTGATTTTTTGCCGCCGCCATGGGCATTATCTTTGGCCGGTTTTTTCTTTTCGGAATGACCGGATGCGTCTTCTTTTTTACTTTCAGCACCATGGCCGGCGTTCCCGGCTTCTTCATGGGACGGAGTAGGGGACTGCCCCACATTTGATTTGTACCAGAGGCCGGCGACAGCGCCGGCGCTCACCATCAGAACCTGAAATATCAGCGCGACAAACTTCATGATCGAGACTCAGTATGGCCGCACGGCGTCAAGAATCTTTTGACCGTAGCGAGGCTTCTGGACGTCGCTGATAACCCCGCGACCGCCGTACACGATGCGGGCGTCCGCAATTTTTTCATAGGTAATCGTATTGCGCCGGGAAATGTCTTCCGGCCTGATGATTCCGGCCACTTGCAGGTCGCGCAACTCGTGATTGACGCGAACTTCCTGATTGCCGGAAATCACCATGTGCCCATTGGGAAGTACGCTAACCACGGTCGCTGCAACCTGCAACGTAAGTTTTTCTTCCCGCTTGATCGCGCCGTCGCCGGTCGTGCCTGACGAAGAGGAGGCTTCAATCGCCGGATCAAGCCCGGCGCCGCCGGGGAGTACGTCCTGGGCCAGGTTTTGCACGCCGAAAAAGTTCGGCACGGAAAGTCCGTCTTCGGCGCTGTGCGTGCGGTTGGTTCTGTTCTTGATCTCCGCCTGTTCGTCAATTTCGATGACGACCGTCAGGATGTCGCCCTGGCCGCGCGCGCGGCGATCGCCGAAAAGCGATGTCGGGCCGGACCGCCAAAGCGAACCGGAAGAGCTGGGCTCATTGGCGTGAGTGTCGATATTGGACGCAAGCGCGAGCCGCTCCGCAGATGCGGGCGGGACTTCCTCTCGCGGCTCTCCCGGGGGGGACATGCTCGGCGCGCGGGTCAGATAGTCGAGCTTGTTGCTGCATGCCGATAAGGCGAGCGCGCTCAGTGATAAATAAAGGGCAGCGTATCTCATATCTTCGCCTCAACAATGTCGGTCCCCTTGATGGTGGCCGTTACAATTCGCTTGGAAAAAAGGTTCATGACGCGAATACGTTCGCCCAGCGCGCCGCTGTCGAGCGCGCGCCCTTCCGCAACGATTGTCAGCGAACCTTTCGCATATTCCATTTGGACGATCTTGTTGCGTTCGACGAGGGTTGGCTTGCGAAGGTCATCGCTGTCGATCGCCTGTCCTTTATAAATGGTGCGGGAAGCCTCTAGGCCGACAAAGCTGAGCGCCCGTCGCAGATCGCTGAGATTTTTCGGCGCGTCCATGTCTTCAGCGGACAACGCCTCGCCGGCGCGAATGCTGCGCGCGGCGACAATGTCGTCCGCGAGGGCCGGAGCGGAACCAGCGGCCAGCAATCCGCTTACGATAATGCCTGCATATTTGCTCATAACGTCACCTGATCTGTGTCGTCGACGCCATCATCTGATCGGCGGCGGAGATGACTTTTGAATTGAGTTCGTAGCCGCGCTGGGCTTCGATCAGCTCGGCGATCTGCTGAACGACATCGACATTGGATTCCTCAAGGTATCCTTGACGCATGAGCCCGATGCCATCCTGGCCGGCCTGCCCCTGGATAGGGTTGCCCGAAGCCTCGGTCTGCCGATAGAGATTGCCGCCCATCGGCTCCAGCCCCTTAGCGTTCGCGAAGGTCACAAGGTTGATTGTTCCGATTTGCTGCCCAGCGGGCTGACTTTCGAAATAAGCGTAAATCTCGCCTTCGGCGTTGATCGTAATGCTTCTGGCGTTGTCAGGAATTGCGACGTTGCCGGACAAGGAAAAGCCGTCGCGGTTGACAATAAGGCCGTCCGATGAACGCTTAAACGATCCGTCACGGGTATAGGCGGACTCGCCAGAGGGCAGCGTGATCTCAAAAAACCCTTTTCCTTCGATGGCGAGATCGAGGTCGCCGCCGGTGTTCTTGAGCGTCCCTTGCGTCATATCCATCGAGATAGTTGCGGTTCGAACGCCCAGGCCCATTTGTACGCCTTCCGGCGCGACGCTGCCGGTAGAGGAAGTGGAGGCGCCAGCCGCCTGAACGACCTGATAATGCAGGTCTGCGAATTCGGCGCGCCGCGCTGAAAAAGCGGTCGTATTCATATTGGCGAGGTTGTTGGAAATGGTTTCGACGCGTGTTTGTTGTGCGTCCATTCCGGTTGCTGCAATGCTAAGCGCGCGCATAAGTGCCTCCTGGCTTATAGCCTTAAGATCCGCTCAACGTGCGGATTGTCTGTTCGATCCTGTCATTGTCTTCATCAGTGACGGACTTGCTGAGTTCATAGGTCCGCTGGACCTCGATAAGCCGGGCGAGCTCCTGAACGGGGCTCACATTCGAGCCTTCGATCGCGTATTGCCTTATCGTGGCGTCGGGAATTTTGGTCAGCTCCGCCTCGCCGACATTGAACGCATTATGGCCCATCCTGGAGAGCAGGGCGGGGTCGACGTCGACAACAGCCAATTTTCCGACGGCGGCGCCGTCCGCGAAGATTGCGCCATCAATCGCAATGTCGATTTGTTCGGCTTCAGGCGGGATCGTAATGGCGGCGCCGCTTTCATCGAGTACGCGCGCGCCGGTAGACGTGATGAGCTGATTGGCGCCGTTTAGCGAAAACGCGCCATCACGGGTAAGACCCTGACCCTCTTCAAGCTCGATCCGGAAAAAACCGGGGCCGTCAATCGATACATCGAACGGATTTCCGGTGGTTTTGAGTTCGCCTGGGGTAAGGTCGATATATCGCTTGCTCAGTGTTGCGAATGAAACCTCGTCCTCGGCGTTTTCCATTCCCTCAACTTGTTCGGAGAAAAGGGCGCCTTCGCGCCGGTAGCCGTTCGTGCTGATATTCGCAATGTTATGGGCGATCGAATCCAGCTCGCGCTTCAGTGAATTCTGGCGGGCGACACTGACATAGCCAATGTTATCCATTTTGCAGCACCTCCTCGATCATGCGGATTTCCTTCTCGGCGCTGTCGACGCTTTGGCGGCTGCGTTCGAGCGTCGTACCGGCGGGAGAGGGAGTGAACATGCTCTCAAGCCCCTCGAGCAGGGCGGCATTGTGATTGGCGAGCACCATGGAAACGACGGCGGGCAGCGTTTTTTCCTTCGCCATATAGGCGGAGAAGGCGAAGCGTTTGGCGAGGGTTTCGTCAAAGGCGTTTGGATCCATCGACTTGTATGCGCTCGCCGCGCTCCGCCAAGAGTTGTCGAGCCAGGCGGCTTCCGCGCTGAGCCGTATCCGTTGGGCTTCATCTTCGATGGCGGCGGCGGCGATCATCGCCTCGCGATAACGTCCGTCTGCCAGATCGGCTTTCGCAATGATTTCACGAAAGCGGGACTCTCCGGCGTATGGCGCAGCGGTTCGGACGGCTTCGTCATACTCGCCGGCCTCGAAAGCAGAGAGAGCGGATTCATAAGCGAGGTTAGCGTCGATTTCCTGCGGATTGCGCGTTGAAAGAAAGAAGGCCGTATTCGGCAGGCCGTATTGGCGGGCGAGACGGACGAAACCGATCAGCGTGTCGCGACCGACATGGTTGAGCGCCAGCCAGTCCATGTTGGAAAGGAGCGCGTCCAGGGCGCTGACATGAGTCTTCTCACGGTTTTCAAGCGAGAACCCGGCGCGCAGGTAAGCAAGGGCGTTATTTCTGGCGGCTGCGCCGTCTGCAGCGGATTTTTCCGCGGCGCCCTTGAGAAGCAACATGGCGGCTTCGAAGTTTCCGACCCGAATCCATGCTTTCGCTTCCATGAGCGCGGTTTTGGCGGAGTCGTTCAGTTTCGCGACAGCGCCGATGTCTTCCGTCAGTCCTTCATAAGGCTCAACGCCGTCTTCCAGATAGGAATCTGCCAGCGCCATGACGGCTTCGTCGGTCGTTTCGGAGTTTGTAGACGCGACGTCGCGTAACGTGTTGCGTGCGGAGGAAAGCGCCCCCTCGCTCTTTTTCAGCATCGCCTCGACGAACTGAATCTCCGGCGTGGGATTAGGCGTTGCTTCCCTGGCGACAGTCAAAAGCTCTTGCGCGTCTTCCCAGGCTTCATGGGTCACGGCCGTTACGGCGAGGCGCGCCGCCATCAGGCTGCGAAGCTGCTCCGGCAGGCGGCGAACCGCGCCGTTTGACCGGCGATACTGACGGGTAAAATCGATGGGGTCGACCGCGGCCATCTGCCATAAGGCGTGGGCGCCGTCGCAATTTTCCGCGTACGCCAGCGCGCTATCCGCGCGAGGGTCCATTTCCGCGATAACGCGCGCCATGTCTTCGTAAACAGTGTGCTGCAATCCGTTGTCGGCGAGCACAGCCATGGCTTCTTCGCCAAATCCGATCGCCAGGTAAGTGCCGGCGAGTTTGCGGGCGAGGGGTTGCGACTGGTTCTTGGTCGCTTCAGCAAGCTGCATCTGCAGATCGGAAATTTTCGCCAGCGGGTTGTCCCCGAGCTTCTGCTCGTCAAGTACGAACGCAGCATCGGGCAGACATTTAAGGTCAGTGGCGCTTGTGATTTCTTCCGCGGGTGCGCTCAAGGCTGCAAATTCAGCTGGCTGCGCTGTTTTGGCGGGTTCATCTTCCGGTTTCTCTTCGCCGGTATTGATCTCGCCAGTCTGAGTATCAGCAGAACCGGTCTGTGCGGTCTCACTGTTTGAAGAAGGGCGAATTTTGACGAGCCCTTCGTCGGCGGCGCGTTCGAGAAGGGCGACCATCTGCTGGTGAGCCTGCTCAACAGAAAGACGATCCTTGTCCGTCAGCGTTGCCTCCACAGATGGGCGGGTTTCCTGTCCGGCAGCTTTCTTAGGTTTTACCTGCGGGACAGCCGCCGTTGCGATCGGCGCTTTCCTGATATCGATCAGGTATTTGCCGTTGATGGTCCGCAAGGCGCCGGTGCAATCGCAGTTCAGGCGCAGCTCAAGAGCTTTTCCGTTTTTTGTATCGACGATGCTGGCCGCCTCGACGCGATAAGCTTTATGCCGGTCGTTGATGTCTGAAAGCGTATAAGAACTGCGCTGATCGATGTTGTGTACAAGAATGTGGCGGCCCGCTTGTTCAAGCCGAACAGAGTTCGAGTTCATCTTGAATACGATGCGCGAATAGTCTCCATGCTCGCCGGCGGCGATGACGAGCGGGTCGTCAGCGGCCAGTGCCGAGTGAAAGCTCAAAAGAGAAACAATGAACAATATGCGATGCATCACGCAGCCTTTTGTATTTCGCGCAGGGCTTCTTCGACGTCATTGAAGCTCGGGCGCAGTTTTTTCGGAGCGTTTCGCCGCGCCACCTCGACGCAAATCTGGGGCGTGTGCTTGTTGAGGCTAGTGACCAGTGCCTCGCGGATAAGCGAGTAAAACTGCATTTCTTCTTCGCGAATTGCTTTCACCTTGTCGGCGAAGGGGCCGACGATGCCATAGGCGAGAAACACGCCGAGAAATGTGCCTACCAGCGCGCCGCCGATCATCGCCCCCAATACTTCAGGCGGCTTGTCGATCGACGCCATTGTTTTGATCACGCCAAGAACGGCGGCGACAATACCCAGCGCCGGAAGCGCATCGGCCATCTTCTGGAGCGCGTGGGCGCCGTGAAGGCTGTCATGGTGTAGGGATTCAAGCTGTTTTTCGAGCAACTCTTCGACCTGGTGAGCGTTGTCGAAGTTCATGATCATCGATCTGATCGTGTCGCAGATCAGCTCCATGGCGGAGGAGTCTTTTGTTATTTTCGGATATTGCTTGAACAGTTCGGAATCGTCCGGATTCTCGATATGGCGTTCGATTTCAACCGGGCTTTCCTTTGCTATGCGCACAAGTGAGAACAACAGACACAGGAGGTCCTGGTAGTCTGTTTTCTTCCAGCGTGGGCCGGTGAAGACTTTGACGACATCTCCGAGCGTGTGTTTGATGACGCTGAAGCTGTTACTGACCATGAAGGCGCCGACAGCGGCGCCGCCGATAATCATTAACTCGTACGGTAAAGAGTGAAGTATAATCGAAAACTTTCCACCGGCGATTACATAACCGCCGAAGACCATCGCCAGGATGAAAACAATACCGATTATCGCGCCCATGACATACTTTCCACGGCTTTCGCTGATCGAAAACGCGTCATTGGTGTATAAATTTTTATGCTTAATAAGCCGTAAAACGGCGCTAAAAGCTTACTGAAAAACAGCCGCGTTTCGACCCGCGATAATCATGCTGGTTTCGTACGCTTTGTCCGTATTCATATTGGCGAGAATGAGCGCAGCGCTGTCGGTGCTCATTTCCGTCAGGAAGCCGGCGGCGTATTCCGGGTTCATCTTGTCGAAGATTTCGCCAGCCTTTTGCGGTTTCATCTGCTCATACATTTTTGCGAGCAGGGCGATATCTTTTTCGGCCGCTTCATTGGCGAAAGAAACGAGCGCTGAAAGCTCCTGATTGTTCTTCTTGAGTTCGGCGAGCTTTTCATCGATCCGATTTTCGATGACTTCGAGGGTTCGGATACGGTCCTCGATTTTACGTTCTTTTTGGTCGAGTTGCGCAGACCGGTCCCGAATGGCGGCGAGAAGGGATGCGTTACGTGTGGCCTTCTCCGCTGCGGAGAGGTTTTTTTCTTCCGCTTCGGCAAAGGCGCTGGTTTCATTTTCATGCGCTTTGCCGGTTGTCTCGTCGGGCGCTGCCGTTGCGTGCTTCGGCGCTATGTTGACGGGCGCTCCGGGGTCAGTCGCGGCGAGGAGCGACTCGCTTTTTTCTTCGGACGTTTCCGTCTTTGATATCGATGCATTGGCGATACTTGCCGCGCGTCCCACGAAAGACACGCCGAAAAGCGCCATGATGATGAGAAGCGGTGTCGGCTTTTTCATGCAGCTTCCCCGGTCTCGGATTCGTCCCCGATGACAAACTCAACCTCGTCGCTGTCGCCCTGGCTTATTTCGCAGTTCGCGACGTTTTCAAGCAAGGTGCGCAGGTCGGATGCTTTCTTTTCAGATTCGCTCAGCAACTGTTCCAATGCTTCAGCGTTTGCTCTCGATGTCTCATTCATGTTTTTCATGACGATCTGCATTTCTTCTGCAGAATGCGAAAGCGCGGCGATGCCGGTTTGAAACCCGTCTTCGTTGCTTTGCAGGGCTTTAAGCCGCTTGTTCAACGTCCAGCAGTAAAAACATGCGCAGCCGGTCGTCGCGAGAAGAAGAAAATCGAGAATAAAGCTCATGGCGCTGCTCCTAGTTCAGCACGAAATCGGTAATCAGAAGGTCTGACACGATCTCCGGATCGGCGACGACCTGGAGACGGCGTAGCATTTGGGCGCGAAGGCGGGTCATCGCGGCCGGCTCTGCGAGGTCCCGTTCGTCAACCGCCCGCAGATAGGTGTTCAACACGTCGCGAAACCGGGGCTTCAGGTGTTCGGCCGCTTTTGCCTTGTCGTGCGCGGTTTCAATGCTGACGTTGATTTTAAGATATTCGGACGTTGCGTTAGGACCTAAGGTGATGACGAGCGGGTCGAGATTAACAAACTCGACCTCTTTGTAATTTTTCATTAACGAATTGACATGCGCCGGTTCCGCTTCAGCGACCACGCACTTCTCAGTGCGGATTGGCGCGAAAGCGGTAACCGCAGCGACAGCAGCGCCTGACGCCACTGCTGACAAAACCGGAAACAGCACGCCCTTAAGGCGTTGCGGCTTCTTTTCGGTCTCTTCTTCTACAATTTCATCGTCGCTCATGGTCAACGCGCTCTTCCTGTCGCCGGCGCAAAAAGCCGTGCCGGATCGGGATTCTTTGTAACCTCCTCTTAATGATCAAATGGTAAACGAAAATGCGCGTATTGAGATAATTCGAGTTAGAAGCGCGTTAAGCAGTGGAGATAAGATGCAAGGTATAGTTTCCCTCTGGCAGTCTCTTCCGGTGACGAAACGCATCATGCTTGTGGGCGCAGTGGCGCTGACAGTGACGATGGTCAGCATGCTCGCCAAGACGGCTTCGAAGCCTGATATGGCGTTGCTGTATAGCGGGCTGGATACGCGCGCCGCCGGCGAGGTTATCGCCGCGCTCGAAAAACTTGGCGTCGATACGGATATCAGGGGCGATGCGATTTATGTTCCCGCGCGCCGCCGCGACACGCTGCGAATGTCGTTGGCGCGCGACGGATTGCCCCAGCAAGGGCAAGCCGGTTACGAGCTGCTCGAAGATCTCAACGGATTTTCGACGACCTCTGAAATTTTCGACGTCGCCTATTGGCGCGCAAAAGAAGGCGAACTCGCCCGCACGATTATCGCGACGCCTGGCGTTTCCGCCGCGCGCGTTCATATCGCGCAATCAAGGAGCGGTCCTTTCGTTCGCAACGGGCCAGCCCCGAAAGCGGTCGTAACGGTCACTATGGGCCGTGGCGCGCTTTCCTCCTCACAAGCCCAGTCCATTCGATATCTCGTCTCTTCCTCCGTGCCCGGTTTAAGTGCGGAACAGGTGGCGGTGCTCGACTCCGACAAGGGCGTAATTTTGAGCCCGGGCAGCCTCGAAACCGCGACCGGCGATCAGTCGGAAGCGATCGACCGGGAAGGGCGCTTGGAAGCCGACCTTGTCAACCTCCTGGAAGCCAGAGTGGGCGAGGGGAACGCGCGCGTTCAAATCGCCATGGAACTCGACATGGAGCGCGAAGCTGTTACCGAACGGGTTTTCGATCCTGCCGGCAAGGTGCTGTCGGGTAAGGAAACGACCGAAATTTCGGAAAAAAGCATCGGCGCCTCGAACAATAGCGTCGGCGTTTCAAGCAATTTGCCTGAAGGCGATGAAAGCGCCAGCAAATCGACCACAGAACGTACGCAAACCGACGAGACCGTTAGTTATGACGTGTCGGAAATTCGCCGGGAGAGAGAAAAAGCGCCCGGCGCGATCAAGCGTCTCAGTGTCGCAGTGCTGGTGAACTCTATTCAAGATGCGGAAAACGACGGCGAAATCACGCCCCGGTCCGAAGAAGAACTGAATTCAATAAGAGAACTTGTTTCCATGGCCGTCGGCCTCAACGAAGCGCGCGGCGATACGCTGACCGTTCAGAGCTTGCCTTTCCGGCCCACAGCATCTTCTGAAGGGATTGTTGTTGAAAAAAGTCTCATGGACGATTTTATCAGCCGCCATCTGATGACGGTTATTCAGGTCGGCGTGTTGGGGATCGTCAGCCTTGTGCTTGGGTTATTCGTGGTCAAGCCGCTGCTGAACAGCGCGGCGGAAGCGGCCTCCAGCGCGCCCGCACAGGTCGCCGCTGCAGAGCCGGCGCGGCCGGCAGAAATGCTGGAGCAGGCCTCAAATCCGTTCGAACAACTGCGCGGCCTCGCCAATGAGCGAACCGATGAAACGGCGACCCTGATCAAGTCATGGCTTGAAGAGGAGAACGCGGCGTGAGCAGCCTGAAGGCGCTTCTGGAGCAATTCGACAGCGAACCGGACGTACAGGCTGCGGGGCGCGCAGAGCCGCTTGATATCCGCTTGCAGCAGGAAAAGGCCTCGGCCTACGCTGCTGGATATGCAGCCGGCGAAGCCGCCGCCAAAAGCAAGTCGACATCTGACACGGAGTTTTTAGAGAACGCGCTCGCCAAACTCGATCAAGCGCTGAAAAAACACATTGTTGACGGCAATGCGCAACTTACAAAGGCCCTGTTGAGCGTCATCGATACGGTTTTTCCCGCGCTGGCCGAGAAAGCGCTGCCGGAGGAGCTGACGGCCATAATCAACCGGCATCCGATTTTAAAGACGGATTCCGCTGCTATACTTACGCTCTCTCCCAAACAGGCGTCGGCTTTTCAAAAGCGCATCGAAGCTGTCCGCACGGATTTGTCCGTGAGGATTGAGGCGGATAAAGCGATGAACGACATGGAAGCCTCCATCACATGGGAGAAGGCTGGCGTTGACGTTAACTTCGGCAAGACGATTGAAGAGATAGAAATCTATCTTGGCGCCCTGCTTGACCAGTTTGAAAAAAGGAACGCGTGATGAATACCAAGACCGCATCGAAAGCCGCTGATCCAGAAGACGGTATAATTGTCGGCGTGGAAGAAAACGCAGATGCGAAAAGCAGCGGCGAAGCGCCGGTGCTTGAGCGCCGCTCGGAAGGCGATATCAACAAGCTCAAACGAGCGATTTTCAACGTCCCGATCGAAGTGGTCGTTTCTGTTGGCTCCGCAAGGCCGCTTATCGGCGATTTGCTCTCCATGGGCCGGAATTATCTGCTTCCGCTCGACAGCAAAATAGACGATCCGGTGGAATTGCGTGTCCGCGACAAGGTGATTGCGCGCGGCGAGCTTTCGGAAATTCCAGATGAGGACGGCCAACTTGGCATTCGCATCACTGAAGTCGTGAATATTTCGGAGCTTCACGAAGAATGAAGACTGCCGTCAAACTCGCGGCGATCGTGCTTCTCGCGCTGGCGTTGTCGCCTGTTCTGATCGAACCGGCGCACGCGGCGTCGCCGATTACAGGCGCGCTGGATGCTGAAGGCGGCCTCAGCGCGCGGGTCGTGCAGCTGTTCATGCTCGTTACTGTCCTGAGCCTCGCGCCGGGAATCGCGATGATGATCACTTGCCTGCCGTTCATGGTGATCGTCTTTTCGATCCTGCGTCAGGCGATCGGTCTGCAACAGGCGCCGCCGAATATGCTGATTATGAGCCTCGCATTGTTTTTGACATATTTTGTGATGGAACCGGTCTTCTCGGACGCCTGGGGAGCGGGCGTTCAGCCCTTGCTCGACGGAAACATTACGGAAGAGCAGGCGTTTGAGCGCACCCTCGCGCCGTTTCGGTCTTTCATGGAAACCCGCGTATCGCCGGTCGCCATGGAAAAGCTTTCAACCACGGTTCGGCCGGAAACTATTGCGGCGGCGGATGGCGCGACGCCGCTTTCCATGCTGATCCCGGCGTTCATGCTCTCCGAGATTCAGCATGCTTTCGAAATTGGATTCGTTATTTTTCTGCCATTCGTAATTATCGACCTCGTCGTTGCTTCCGTCCTGATGGCGATGGGCATGATGATGGTGCCGCCCGCTATCGTATCGTTACCGTTCAAGTTGGCGTTTTTCGTGCTGGCGAACGGCTGGGTCGAAATTGCGGGCGCCGTTGTGAAGGGATATGGATCATGAACGCGAGCACCAGTAAGGCGATTGCGCTTCCGTCGCCGGGCGGGCAGGGAACGCCGCAACGCGGGAATGAGTCTTCGAGTGTAGCGCCGCCCGCAGTCCAGCCGCGCCCTGCCGGCGCGCATCTGACTACAGCGCAGAAAGCTGCGCTGATCATCGCCGCGCTTGGTCCGGAAGCGGCCGGTCCGATTATTGAGCGCATCGAAGACAAGCATCTGCGCTCTTTTGCGCGTGCATACGCCCATCTGCAAAGCATTCCCAAGGAAGTGCTGCAAGGCGTTGTTCAGGAATTTGTCGGGCATTTAGGGACGGACAACAACGACATCAAAGGCGGATATGAAGAGACTAGAGAACTCTTGTCTCAGTTCATTGGCTCAGACGACATCACGAGGCTGATGGATGATATCGACGTGCCCGGCGGACAGACCGTCTGGGAAAAGCTCGAACGCACGCCGGATGATGCGTTTGCGAAATACCTTGAAAAACAGAGCCCGCAGCTGGTCGCCGTGGTGCTCTCCAAGATCAGCACCGAACAGGCGTCCCGTATCCTGGATCTGTTCGATGAAGGCCTCTCACGGCAAGTGATCTTGCGGCTTTCAAAGCCCATTCAGGCCAAGCGGGAGGCGCTGAAGGTGCTCTCTGACACGCTTGACCGTGATTTTCTGTCGCCTCTTCGGCGGTCTGTCAAAACAAGAGACCCCGGCGAGATGATCGGCGCCATGATGAACAATATCGGTTCTGAAAAGCGTGAATCCCTGCTCGGTTTCATCAGCGACTCCGTTCCTTCGATCCTTACAGGCGTGCGGAAGTCGATGCTGACCTTTCAGGATATTCCCGATCGCGTGCCTGGCAATGCCATCTCGATGGTGATCAAGGAGCTGGAGACCGCCGACTTCCTTCAGGCCGTTAAATTCGGCAAGCAGAATGCGCCGTCTTCGGTTGAGTTCATTTTCAAGAACATCTCCCAGCGAATGGCGAAGCAGTATGAAGAGCAGCTTGAAGATCTGAAGAAAGTCAGCATCGAAGACGCCGAAAAAGCGCAGGCGATGTTCATGGTGGCTGTTCGCAAACTTGCCAACGCCGGCGATATCACGCTCATCGATCCCGAGATCGAAGAAGAGGGCGGGGAAGACTAGGCGTTTTCCTTCAACGCACTTTGCTCAGCTAAGCGCTCAAAGCGTTTGCCCGGCTTTTCCTCGTAATCCGCCTTCAAACGAATGCGCTTAACTCACGCGACTGTCCTGTGCGCGAGTGTGCATAATGGCGTCATGCTTGAGCGCCCGGTTTACCGGTCAGGGGCCCCAGCCCGATAGTCTACTGAACTACCAGCTCGGCGTGAAGCGCGCCGGCCGCCTTGATGGACTTCAGGATATCGATCATCTCGCGGGGGTTGACGCCAAGCGCGTTCAGCCCGTCGACCAGGTCGGCGAGGGTGATGTTCTCATCGAGGACGGCGACTTTCCGGTCTTCAGATTCTGATATGTCGATATCCGTGCGCGGGACGATAATCGTCTCGCCGTTGCGGGAGAACGGGTTGGGTTGCGACACGCCCGGCGTCTCGCGCACCCGGATTGAGAGGTTGCCTTGCGCAACCGCAACGCTTGAGATGCGCACTTGCGATCCCAGTACGATCGTGCCGGAGCGCTGATCGACCACGACCCGCGCTTTTTGCGCCGGAACGATTTCAATATTCTCGACCTGGCTGATGAGATGCGCAGGAGAGCGGAAGCGCTGGTCCATCTTCATCGAAACCGTCGCAGAGTCGAGCATCGCAGCGAAAGAACCGCCGAGCGCCTGGTTAATGCTTTGTTCAATCCGCGCCGCTGTCGTGAAATCAGGCGCGCGAAGCGAAAGATTGATGTTCTGGAGGCCGTTAAAGTCAAATCCAAGCTCCCGTTCGATCCGCGCCCCGTTCGGGATGATGCCTGCGGTCGGCACGCCTTCGGTGACGGATTCCGCTTCGCCGCTGGCGGAAAAACCGCTGACAATGATCGGTCCCTGGGCAACCGCGTAGATCTTGCCGTCCGCCGCATTGAGAGGCGTCATCACCAGCATGCCGCCGGTGAGATCCTTTGCGTCGCCGATCGCCGAAACAGTGACGTCAATCTGCGAGCCAGTGCTGGCGAATGGCGGAAGGGTGGCCGTCACCAGAACGGCGGCGACGTTTTTCGGCCGGAAGTCTTCGCCCTGAACGTTGACGCCAAGCCGTTCGAGAAGGCTCGACAACGCCTCTTCCGTATAGGGCGTGTTGCGAAGGCCGTCTCCGGTGCCGTTGAGACCGACAATGAGGCCATAGCCGACAAGGTCGTTGCCGCGTACGCCTTCGATTTCGACCAGGTCCTTGAGCTTCACCCCGGCGGATGCATGCGGGAAGGGCAGCAAAAGCGCGCATGAGGCAATCAGAAAGAACAAGCGTATCACGGCATCACCTCATGAAATTCGTCAGGGAGAGATTCCCAAGTCTGACCGAGAGCAGATAAGACGCTTCAAGCTGGCTCTCGAGAAGTTGTAGTTCGGACGCCGCCTCATAAGGGTCTCGCGCCGTCTTCTCATTGTAAAGCTTGCCGAGGACGACTTCCTCGTTGGCGTAACGATCCTTCGCCGCAGCGATGCGGGCCTCGTTGACGCCGATGCCGGCGCGCAGCGCGGTCAGATCGACTTCCGCCCGCATGACCCGTTCTGCACCGGCTTGCCCGATGTCTTGCGCGTCTCCGTAGGTCGCTGAATCGTAAAAGGCGAGTTCCGCGAGCCCGCGCATAAGCGCTTTTATTTCAGTCGAATTGGCTTTCGCCGAAATATCGACGCGAACGCCTGGCGACAGTTCGACGTTGGGCGTTTCGCCGTCCCCGCCGGCATATATATTCGTTTCAAATCCGCCCGCCGGATCATCGAAATAGGCGTCCAGCTGGGCCTCAAGATCAGCGGCGTCGGCCGCGCTTGCGAAAATCGCGTTCATATCGGCGAAGAATAGATCCGGGGCGGTCAGGGCCGGACCGTCCGGCGCGTCGCCGGCGAACAGCGTTCTTCCGCCGAGCGTGGTGTTGAGATCGGAAAAAAGGCTGGTGAGCGCGCCGCGGGCTTGCGTGCTGATTGTTTTAAGCTGTGTCTCATCGCCGGTGCTGAAGGCTGAAAAAGCCGCCGGGCCGATGCCATTGGCGGACGATGACGCGCTGTCCAGAACAGATTGCGTCATTTGCGCTCTCAGCTCCGCCTGCGACAGGAGAGAGCCATAAGACTTTGCATCGTTGATAGCCTTTTGCAGGAGATGCGCGCTGCCGACGTCGCCCTTCAACTGAGCGGTTAAATCTTCATAGCGCCCCGTCACCGCCTCGGTTCTGGTCGTGTCGGCGCGAGATTTAATGTCAGCGATGCTGCGAGACAGGCGCGTAAATGAGAGAATATCCGGAACGGAGAAATTACTCATTTATATCTCCAACAAGGTCCGGAGCATCTCGTCCGCTGTTTGAATAACGCGAGCGTTCGCCGCGAATGCCTGCTCGATGATCAGCAGTTTTTGCATCTCGAGGTCCGTATCCACGGAGGTGACGGCGAGTTCTGCTTCTTCCAGCGACTGCGCGCGCGCCATGTTGGCCGCGAGCCGCGTTTCCGCGGTCATACGCGCGGCGCCGATCAGTGAAGAGACATCGGCGACCGCGGAGGCGGCGGTTTTCTGTCCCTCGACGCCAGCGCCCGCCGGAATGCTTTTCATTTCCGTCAATGCGTCCAGCAAGACAGTCAGCAGGTCGCCATTGCCGGCCGCGCCTTCGCCAGCCGCGCCGAGGCCGTCACGCAACCGCCACAAAGAGCCGCCTTGCGCCGGGTCAACGGCTGCGTTGAGCGTTATTCTTGATGCGAGCCCTGCTTCATTTGCCGGATCGAACGCCGCGCCTGCATCGGTAAATAGTCCTGGCGCGCCTACGGCAAGCGTCGGATCAATTCCTTCGAAACGCTCGATCATGTCGCGCGCAAGTCCGTCGATCTTCGTCTGAAAATCGACGCCAACGCGATCTCGCGTTTCAAAAAGACCGGCGAGGGCGCCTTGCTGGATGGCTTGCGAACCGCCGCCCGGCGTAATGTCGGCGCCGGCGACGGTGAGACCGGAAAGCGCGCCGTTTGCAAGCGTGGCGTCCGCCGTAACGATATTGGCAGGCGTAAACTCGATTGGCCGCGCTTTTCCGGCGAGCAGGAAAACGCCTTCGTTAGTGATAAGATCGACTTTGCCGTAGTCGCGTGCGACTTCCCTGACCGGAATGATGGCGGCAACCTGGTCGATCAGGACTTTTCGCTGATCTTCGAGCGCCGCGACGTCGCGGCCGCCAGAACCGCCGGTGCTGATCTGATTGTTGAGAGACTCGATCTGCTTGACTGCGTCGTTGACGAAACTGACCTGTCTGGCGATTTCAGAATCGGCGTTCTGGCGCATGGTCTGGGCCTGAACGGAAAGTTGTTGGAAACCGAAAACCAGCGCATTCGCCGCATCGAGGACCTGCGATTGCATCGGCTGGGATTCGGGCGTTTGCGACAAGGAGCGCAACGCCGTTTCGAACGATTCATACTGTGCAAACAGGCTGTAAGGGTCCGCCGGGTCGCCCAACGCGTTGCTCAGCGTAGCGTATGCCGTTGAGATCAGTTGATCGCGCTGCGCCATGCCATCGGCTACCCGCCGGTCGTTGGTGATTGCAGGGTCGATAGCTCGGCTGACGCCGCTGACCTTTACGCCCGCGCCGATGCCGCCAGCGACATTCTCGCTGACGCTCAAGTCGCGCCGGACATAGCCGGGCGTCAGCGCATTGGCGATATTGCTTGAGACAAGGCCGGCGCGACGCGAAGCGGCGCTCAGACCGGAATTAGCGTTTGATATGGCGGATGTTAAGCCCATTCTCGAACGTTCCCGGCCGGAGCCGCTTTATTGCCTAGCGAATGAGGTTCGTGGTTTCCTGAAGCATCTCGTCGACTGTCTGGATGATCTTCGCGTTGGACGAATAGGCCCGCTGCGTCTGGATCAGGTCAGTCAGTTCGGCGGCGATGTCGGTGGTCGATTCGGTCAACGAGAAGCCGATTGTCGTACCGACCGGCCCGGAACCCGCGTCCCACAGATAAAAATCACCGCTCGACTGGGAGACTGCGAAGGTCTGGTTATCGAGCGCCGTCAGCCCGTTGACGTTCGGCACGTCAGCGAGCGGGATCTGATAAAGGACGCGGCGGAAGCCGGTGTCGTAGATTGCTTCGAGCATACCGGTTTCGCTGATTTCGACTGCGCTCAGATTGCCGATCGGCGCACCGTCAGAACGAACGCCGACAGGCGCAAAGGTCGACGAGAGCTGCGTCAACAGGCTGTTGCCCGGTACGCCGATTTCGATATCGATATCGCCTGACGCGACCGAGACCCCGATCAAGCCGCTTGTTCCGTCATATGTAGCGCCTGCGCCCGGGGTGACCGAAAGGAGCGATCCGCCTGTGGTGGTGGATTCGTCGAAAACGACATCGAAAGTGGCGATCGGCGTCGTCGGGTCGCCTGCATGATCGTAGATATCAACGGTCCAGGAGTTACTGGAGCCGGTGGCGGGAACTTGCGGCGTAAACGAGAGAGAAAGCGTCTGCGAGCGGCCGAGGGAATCGAAATATTCTATTGGCAGATCGTATGGCGCGCCGTCAGAGCCTGCATTGGTCGCGGAGGCGGGGATGTTCATGCCGAGCGTAATGTTGGCGGTCGGCGCTGTAATGAACTGATCAGAACTGATCTGCACCGGTTCAAGACCCGCGGACGTGTTACGGCCGGGTACGGTTATCGATCCATCGGCGTTGGCCGGCCAGCCCATCAGATAGGACCCGCTTGGGGTGCGAAGATAGCCGTTCTGATCGGACGAGAAAGAACCGGTCGTCGTGAGCAGCATCGGGCGGTCGCCGGACTGGGAGCTGAGGCCGGCTGTCGTCGTTACCGGGAGCATGCCCCGGCCGGCGACGGAAATATCGGTGCTGTTGCTGGTGGTGACGAGGGCGCCTTGTGCGGCCACATCCTTGAAGGTCGTCACACGCACGCCGCCGGCGGTGTATTCGCCGCTGCCCTGTTGCAACACCATATTGGTGAAATCGGTTTCAACGCGCTTGTAGCCGTATGTTTGCGAGTTCGCGATGTTATCGGAAATCGTTGAAAGCTTTGTCGAATTGACGGTAAGGCCCATAACGGCGGCGTTCATTGAAGATGAAAGACCCATAACTCACAACTCTCAATTGGCGTTAATGTTAACACTGCAGTCTGAACATTCGTGCAAAATGATTAAAATTTGAATAAGTATAATATCTGTATCAGGATCGTTTGATCGTGATGGATATGCGCCGGTTCTGGGGAGCGTATTTATCGTCAACCAGCGGATCGGTGTCCGCTTTGCCGGCTACTTCACTGATTTGAGTAGAGGGAAAGCCGGCGTTCACCATGATGCGGCGTGCGGCGTTGGCGCGGCCGGTAGAAAGATCCCAATTGCTGTAGCCTTCAGGATTGGCGTAGGCGTAAGCATCGGTGTGCCCGACAATTGACACTTTGTTTACCACCATTGACAAAGTGTTGGACACGATCGTGAGCAATACGTCCATGGTCGGCGATGATTTCGTCGACCCTTTTTCGAAAAGCGGGCTGCCGTCCGTATCGACAAGCTCGATAACCAGGCCTTCCGGCGTCACCTTTGTCTGGATGTGTTTGGCGAGGCCGCTGGACGGATCGGAATTGATCTGCTCCATCAATTCTTGCTGCAGTTTCTGAAGCGCCTGGTTTTGCTGTTCCTCATCCGTCTGTTTCAGCACGTTCGCTTCCGGATCGTGTTCGCGCGACCGGCCGGTGTTGGCGCCGCCAGTGCCGTTCTTGGCGAGCGTGTCTTCAGCGAAAATCGTGGCGCCATGCAGTAATTCCGCTCCCCCGCCTGATACCGGGCTGATTGGAACGGCGGGATTGAAATAGTCGGCGATGCCTTTTCGCTGATCCTCTGTTGTTGCATTGAGGAGCCACATGAGGAGAAAAAACGCCATCATCGCCGTGACGAAGTCCGCATAAGCGACTTTCCAGGCGCCGCCGTGATGGCCGTCGCCCGTCACTTTTTTTACTTTCTTGATGACGATTTGAGACGAGCCGGACACTTTACACGCAACGATTTTGGCGAGGCGCGAAAGCTATGCGCACAGCGTTAATTTGCCGCTAACACCAGCAGCGCGAACAATTATTAGGGTTAGCAAAAATTAAATGAAAACCGTCTATTGATCGTCGGCAGGTTAATGAGGCTTGGGAAGGCGGTTATGGCGGCGGGTGAAAATTCAGTGATGATCCTGAAGGTCAGGTCTTCCAATCTGGATCTTGCTGCGTACCCGCAGCTCCAAGATCTTGCCCGATTCATCAATACGATGACCGCGCAGATTCTTGCGGAAATGACTGGCGCGACGGTTGAGCCTTCATCCGGGCGTTCTGGAATGGCGGCCCTTGCCGAGGCTGTTGCAGACGCGCCGGCGAACGCGGCCGCTTATGTCCTTCCGGAAAGCGGGAAGACCGGCGCGGCGATTATTTCAGTTCCGCCGTCATTCGTGGCGGCTTTCGCTGAGAGTCAGTTCGGTGGTGCGTTTGGGGCGGACGAGACAGAGAATATTCCTGGTCCGATTGAACTCGAACTCCTCAGAGAATTTATCGAACGTGTGCGCGCCCGTATCAACACGTATTTTCGTCAGAACGGACACGTGGCAGGTCCGGACTTGCTGTCAGATTCTGAAATCGCCGATAGTCTTGACGGCCTGGCGTCGCGGTTTGATTCAGCGATTTTTTTCAGCATCGAAGTCGTTGGAACAGTAGCGGAAGGGAAGGAACAACCCTTCGCGAAAGTGTTTTTCCCGATGAACATGCTTGAACGTCTCGGCGTTCTTGAGCTGCAAAAGAAATCGGCGGCGCCTGCGGAAACGAACGACGAATGGCGCCCCGTGATGGAGCGAAACCTTTTGCAACTGGATTTGGAGCTTGGCGTCGTCATCGATCGTTACACGGCGATGATTTCTGACCTTTCACGGCTTGAAGTCGGTGACATCATCCCGCTGTCGGGCAACGCGCAAAACGCGCTGGATATTACGCTGCGCGTCAATGACGGCGAGGTTTCGCTAGGGAAGGCCCGGCTGGGCGTTTATAAGAACAAGAAAGCGATAAAGCTCGAATCGGCCCTGTCGCCGCAATAAAAGACAATATTATAAAGGGTTTAAAATAGAAATCTTTGGTTATTAGATAAAATAGATTAGTTATAATACTGAAGAAAATACGATTTATACTTTAGTGTCAATTGCTCATTTGCGCGCATTTCAGATACGGCTCCACCCAGCGCCAAGGCGTCTGTCTTCGTTCGTTTTTATAGTGAAATGCACAGGCCATACGCCGCAGTTGACATAATACAGGATTTCTATTTTCTGTGCCGCAATGAAATATTGTTAATATTAGAGGGGCCATGCAGGGGAGAGCTGATCTTGGCGGCGATTACGCCGCGAGCGTGGATGGTTTTGAAACTGTCGATGGTCTGGTAGCCAGATATAAGCGTTTGCAAACCGAGCAGCAGGACCATGAAGAAGCCGATCGGGTTGGGGATTTAATCCTGAATGAGCTCGCTTCGGCTGGGCTCGAACTGGCTAGGCGCCCTGCAGATAACATCGACCAGCTACTCTCAAAAGTGAAACTCTGGCGGGCGCTCGCCCCTGAGGAAGTGATTGCGCCAGACGAAGAACCGACAGACATGCAAGTACTCTTGTCGATCATGAGCGACATTGAGCGGTTGCTCAAACAGGACGGTAGCGAAAAGTAGGGAGTCGCCGACTCTGAGTGCTTGCCGCTTGCTGTGTCATTTTTTGCTGATTGTTGAGTGATAACAAGCTCATCTGCGCAACAGAGAGCTTCCTGCCGGTTTCCGATAATCCAACACCATCCCCCGCTTCGGGAAGTTTCGATGCTGGTGCGGCGGCCAAACCGGTTGCCTGGATTGTTTTAAGCCAACATGGTCAAGGGTTGGCGGCTCGGTCTAAAAGAGGCCCATCCGCCGGTTCGACAAAATGTTTCATCACCGCAGAACCGCTCAGGATTCCCGTTCCGGTCTCCGTGCGTTACTCGTTTAGCGCGCTAGTAGAAGTGAGGGGTGTGAGGCGGCAAACGGGCTGCTGATGCAGTTCTTTGACGGCGATTGGGGAGGTGAGGCCGGTTTGGTCCGCGAAGCCTGCTCAAAGCAATATAAATTCGATTATCTAATCATATCTTTGCACAGCCTATCTGCATATCGTTGTTATTGCTAATAAAATAAAGACTCAAGGGTTAGGGCTGGCGCAACTGCGATCAAAATTGCTCAAAACTGTTTCGTTTTTCAAATTAATATTTATAACAGCCCTATCAATCCATCAGATTCGGCCATCGCCGCGTTGAAACGCGTTCTTCGTGTTTTCGCTTAGCCGGATCGCGAAGGCCTGCGGTCGCCGCAGGCGAAAACCACCGAGGGGTATCGTCAGTGAATAAATATCTTACCGGCGCATCATTGATCGCCGTTTCCGCCGTCTTTTGTTCCGGCGCGCAGGCGCAGGTCGACCAGATTGTCGTCACCGCTACCAAACGGGCTGAAAACGCGCAGGACGTGCCGGTCGCCGTTCAGGCGCTCGGCGAGAAAAGCCTCGACGAACTGCGTGTCGATAATTTCAACGATTACCTCGCGCAACTGCCCGGCGTGACCGCCGGCGGCAGCGGCCCCGGACAGAACACGATTTACATTCGCGGTATCGCCTCGACGACGCCAAACCTGACGACGGCGGGCGTCGCCGGCCTCGCGCCAAACGTCGCGCTCTATCTCGATGAACAGCCTCTGGCGCAGCCGGGCCGCAATCTTGATGTTTATGCGGTTGACCTTGAAAGGGTGGAGGTTCTGCCAGGGCCGCAAGGCACGCTTTTCGGCGCCAGTTCGCAGGCAGGCACGGTGCGCCTGATCACTAACAAGCCGCGCCTCGGCGAATACGAAGCTTCATTCGCTGCTGGCGTAGAAACCACCAAAGGCGGCGAACTGAGCAAGAAGTTCGAAGGCATGGTCAATGTCCCGCTATCGGAAAGCCTTGCGTTGCGCGTGGTCGGCTATCTCGATCAACAGGGCGGATATATCGACAACGTCGCCGGCGTCCGCGATGCGTCAGATTCAGCGCGCTTCCGGCCGGAAGGTACTGTCCGCGCCAATGGCGTGCCTGTGTCGGCTGGGCGCGCCGGTTTTCAATCCACAGACGATCTGTCGGGCGTGACGTTTCTGGAGGCGAATAACAACGCGCTGGTCGAGGAAGACTTCAATAACCTTCAATACGCCGGCATGCGTATCTCCGCACTCTATGAAATCAATGATGACTGGCGCGTCACGGTGGGGCATGCCCGTCAGGATATCGAATCGGAAGGCGTGTTCTTCGCCGACCCCGAGCTTGATGATTATGAGATCCAGCGGTTTGAAGACGATAATATCGAGGACGATTTCAACAATACGAGCTGGACGATAGAAGGCCGTCTTGGCGCGCTTGAAGTCCTCTATACAGGCGCCTACACGGATCGCGACACCCAGCAGACGGTCGATTACACGGACTATCTGTTCGTCGGTCAGTACCTGCCTGACTATATTTGCGACTATAGCGTCGTTTATCCGGCGGGCGATCCGATGGGGACCTGTCAGCCGCCGAACCTCCGCGTAAATTCAACCACACAGACGCAAGTCTTCACCCATGAGCTGCGTTTCAACACGCCGAAAGAGAAACAGTTGCGCGCGACTGTCGGCGGTTTCTATCGCAATCTGGAAATCGCTGAGCGCAATGACTTTGTCTATCCGGGCGCGCTTGCGATTATCAATTCCGACAGTTCCGTCGGCATCGGTTCCTTGCCGCCAAACTTTCCGTTGACGAACGGCGCGGCGACGGCCGGACAAATCGGAAAGGAATCCGACTTTGGATATTTCAGCGATCCGGGACCCTTCCCCGATGAGGTGATATTCCGCAATGATGTGCTACGCACAGATAAACAGTTCGGTTTCTTTGGCGAGATCAATTTCGATGTGGTGCCGGACACGCTGACACTGACATTCGGCACGCGTTATTACGATATTGAAGTCGACCTTGAAGGCAGCGCGAACTCGGCGTTCGACCGGTTGTTTCCGACAACGGACACAAACGGAGACCCCGTTGAATCGCAGTGCTGCGGCACCAATATCAGCGCGCAGTTTGCGCCGGGCAACCCGTTTGGCGCGCCGGATGCGGCGAAGACGGATGGTTTTATCTTCAAGGGTAATATCAGCTGGACGCCGACCGATGACGTGTTGCTCTACGCAACTTACTCCGAAGGTTTCCGTCCCGGTTTGCTCAATCGTCCGGGCGGCGCTGCGGGGCCCGGCGGCTACACCGTACCTTATGCAATCGATACGGATGAAGTCACCAACTACGAGATCGGATGGAAAGCGCAGCTCTTTGATAACCAGCTGCAATTCAACGGCAATGCGTTTTATGTCGATATCGAACGCCTGCAAACGACCATATTCGATCCAAGCATTGTAAACCTGTTCTTTTCGGACAATGCAGCGAATGCTGAGATCGTGGGGGTTGAAGGCGATATCATCTGGGCGCCGGCTTCCATTGACGGGTTGACTGTGTCGAGCGCATTTTCTGTCCTCGATACGGAAATCAAGGAGGTCCTGACGCCGACGAATGATGTGACCGCCGGTGCGGAACTGGCGTTCGCGCCGAGCTTCCAGGGCAATATACGCGCCCGTTACGAATGGGATGTCAGCACGAGCGCCCGCGCGCATTTCCAGGCGCAAGTCGTTCACTCCGGATCAGCCTACAGCGATATTATCGAAATCAACAAGGCCTATATGGATGACTGGACGACCTTCGGCGCATCATTGGGCGTCAGAAACGATAGATGGTCGATTGAAGTCTACGGTGAGAATCTTGGAAACTCCTATGGGGTTCTCGCCAACAACTTCGTTTATGACCGTGAGCGGATCACCGTTCTCCGGCCGCGCACGATCGGTGTTCGCGTCGGCTTGAGTTACTGATCGTGACACCGCCTGCTGCGGTTTGATTTTGCAAAATGGACAAGCGCCCCTTTTTGAAAGGGGCGCTTTTCATCAGAATGGATTTGATGTCTGGCGCGCAAAATACTGAGGAGTTGCTCAAACAGGCGAAAGCCCGTCTTTATGACGGCAAGTATAACGACGCCCTGGATTTTCTCGGCGTCATCTTGCGGCGCACGCCGGATCTGGCTGACGCTTTGTATATGAGCGCGGTTTGCGACCGTTATCTGAAAAGGCCGGATGCAGCGTTTGAATGGCTGAAGAAGCTGAAATCCGCAGCGCCGGAATTTGGGCGCGCCTATCAGGAGGAAGGACATCTTCTGCGGTCGCTCGACAGGGATGACGAGGCGCTGAAAGCGTATCAACAGGCATGTCTGTTTAACCCTGCGCTGGAGGCGAGCTGGCGCGCGCAAGCCGAAATACTGGAGGCTTCCGGGCGGGAAGAAGACGCTGCGAAAGCGCGTTATCAGGCTGACAGGTGGGCGCGATTGCCGAAGCCGCTGATCGCGGTCGCCAATCTGATTTATGAGGGGCGCTTGCTGAAAGCGGAAGAGATATGCCGCGCTTTCATGCAAAAAAACCCGCGACATGTAGAGGGGATGAGGCTGCTGGCGGATATCGGCGCGCGGTTCAGTGTATTCGAGGACGCTGAATTTCTGCTTGAGAGCGCGCTGACTTTTGAGCCGGAAAATGTAGAAGCCCGCATTGATTACATCAATGTCTTGCGCAAAAGGCAGCGATATGACCTTGCCCGCAAGGAAACCTTGAAACTCTATCAGCGGCATCCCGAAGACCCGTTCTTTCAATCGCAACTTGCGATTGACTGCATGCATCTTGGCGAGTTTGACGAAGCGCTCGCACAATTTGAGAAAGTGCTCGAAAAATCTCCTGACGATCCGGCGACGCTTGTCTCGCGCGGACATGCTTTGAAAACCTGTGGCAGGCAGGAAGAAGCGGTTCAATCCTACCAAGCGGCGTATCGCGCGCGTGCAAGCCTTGGAGACGCCTATTACGGCCTCGCGAACCTGAAAACATATCGCTTCACGGAAGATGAACTCGCGTCGATGCGTGCGCAGGAGAGCAGCGAGCAACTTCCCTATGGCGCGCGTATTCAGCTCTGCTTTTCGCTCGGCAAAGCGTTTGAGGATCTTGAGGAATTCGAGGCGTCCTTTGATTACTATAACAAGGGGAACGAACTGAAGCGTGTTCAATGCCGTTATGACGCCGATCAAATGACCGGCGAGCTCCGCGCGCAAAGCGAGGCATGCACTAGCGAACTCTTTGACAGACGCAATGGTGGCGGGTGTTCTGCGCCGGATCCAATTTTTATTATCGGTTTGCCTCGCGCCGGCTCGACGCTGCTCGAGCAGATCCTCGCCTCCCACAGCCAGGTGGACGGAACCTTTGAACTACCGAACATATTAGCGATGGCCCATAAATTACGGCGGAAAAAGAAAGTTGATGGAGAAGAGGTTTACCCGCACTCGCTGTGGGAGATTGAGGCGGACCAGCTTTCTGCGCTAGGCGCGAAATATATTGCCGACACGCGCATACATCGCGCGGGAGCGCCTTACTTTATTGACAAGATGCCGAACAATTTCAGACATGTCGGGCTTATCCAGCTCATCCTCCCGAATGCAAAGATCATCGACGCCCGCCGCGAGCCCATGGCGTGCTGCTTCAGCGGATTCAAGCAGCTCTTCGCCGAAGGGCAGGAGTTTACTTACGGCCTAAAGGAAATCGGCCAATATTATCGCGATTACATTGACCTCATGCGGCACTGGGATTCGGTCTTGCCCGGAAGAGTTCTTCGGGTTCAGCATGAAGACGTGGTTGAGGATCTGGAGGGGCAGGTGCGCCGGATTCTTGATTATTGCGGCCTTCCTTTTGAAAGCGCCTGCTTGGAATTCCATAAAACGGAACGCTCGGTTCGTACAGCGAGTTCCGAGCAGGTGCGCAAGCCGATCACTAAATCCGGAATAGATCAATGGCGGCGGTTTGAGCCCTATCTTGGCCCGCTCAAACAAGCCCTGGGTGCGGCGCGAACGGAGTTTAAAAACTGATGACAGAAGCGGACAATGAAGATCAGAAATTCCTGCTTCCAGAGCAAATCGCGCCGGATGAGTCGGTGTACGACACGGACTATAATACCGGTCAGGACAATATTCAGCTCCTTGGCCTTGATATTCACAATCCCGTATTCTTTATCAGCGCCGCGGCGATTTTAACATTCGCTCTCGGGACGCTGGTGTTTCCCGCGCAAGCCAGCGCATTACTGATCGGCGCCAAGGACTGGACGCTGCTTCATTTCGACTGGTTTTTCGTCATCACGACGAACATCGTTTTCCTTTTCTGTCTCTTTGTCGGCTTGTCTCCCTTGGGCCGGATTCGCCTTGGCGGGCCGGAAGCGAAGCCTGAGTTCAGCACAAAGTCATGGCTTTCCATGCTGTTCTCGGCTGGTGTTGGCATCGGCATGATATTCTACGGCGCCGCCGAACCCATGGCCTATTACACGGACTGGTTTGGCACGCCGCTCGATGCGGCGCCTTTAACGGAAGAAGCAAGGCGGCTGGCGTTCAGCGCGACAATCTTTCACTGGGGGGTGACGCCCTGGGCGGTCTATGCGGTCGTCGGTCTGGCGCTCGCGTTTTTTACGTTCAACAAGGGGCTGCCTCTGACAATACGGTCGGCTTTTTATCCTTTGTTAGGGGAGCGTGTTTGGGGATGGCCGGGCCACATTATCGACCTGCTCGCCGTACTGGCGACTCTGTTCGGGTTGGCCACGTCGCTCGGGCTTGGCGCGAAGCAGGCGGCGAGCGGCCTTCATTTCCTATTCGGTGTTGAAAACAGCCTCACAACTCAAGTGATCCTGATCATGGGCATTACGTCGATGGCTATTTTCTCCGTTGTGCGCGGGCTCGATGGGGGCGTCAAAGTGCTCAGCAATATCAACATTGTTATAGCAATCGGCCTGTTGATATTTGTTATTATCGCCGGGCCTACCGGCGACATCCTGAAAAGCTACGGCAAAAACGCGATCGGCTACGTCCTCGATACGCCCCGTCTCAGCAACTGGATCGGGCGCGAGGACAAGGAATGGTTTCACGGCTGGACCACTTTCTATTGGGCGTGGTGGATTTCCTGGTCGCCGTTTGTGGGCATGTTTATTGCGCGCGTGTCCAAAGGGCGGACGATTCGCGAATTTCTGAGCGCAGTGATGATTGTCCCGGTGGTTATCAGCATCATCTGGTTTTCATCGTTCGGCGTCACGGCGCTTGACCAGATCGACAGAAATGTAGGCGATTTGCCGAACGGCATTTCGGAAGTTTCGCTCGTCTTGTTTCAGATGCTAGAGAACCTGCCCTTCGCCGAAGTTTCAATGTTCGTCGCCATTGTTCTTTTAATCGTTTTCTTTGTGACCTCGTCGGATTCCGGTTCGCTCGTCATCGACAGCATCACGGCGGGCGGCAAGCTTCATGCGCCAGCGCCGCAGCGGATTTTCTGGGCGACCATGGAAGGGCTGGTCGCTATTGTCCTGCTCGCCGGCGGCGGCTCTGTCGCCTTGTCTTCGCTGCAGGCGGGGGCGATTACGGCGGGGCTGCCGTTTACATTAGTGTTGCTGGCGTGTTGCGTCAGCCTCTATCGCGGATTAAGGACGGAAGCGCCCAAGCGGCGATAGCCAACCCGGAACGTTGATCCCTTACGGCCATGAACGATCGTCTCGACCCCGCCCTGATCGCCCTGCGCCAGATCTTGCGCGCGACGGAAATCAGTTCGCGGGCGCTCGCCAAGCAATGCGGGCTGACGCCGTCGCAGCTGATTCTCATGCAGATCATCACCAGCGCGCCTGATGCTACGCCAAGTTTCCTCGCAAAAGAGATATCGCTTAGCCAGGCGACAGTGACGGCGCTGATCGACAAACTTGAAAAGAGGGGGCTCGTTAGACGGCGCCGGGATGAGACCGATAAACGCCGTGTCTATATTGATTTGACGGAGGAGGGGTTCGCGACGCTCAGCGATGCGCCGGACAGTCTTCAAAGACGGTTCCAGAAAGGATTTTCGAAGCTTGAAAGCTGGGAACAGTCTTTTCTGGTTGCAGCGCTGGAGCGAACGGCGTTTTTGCTGAACGCGGCTGAGCTGGACGCCGCGCCTGTTCTGGATGTTGGTGAGATCACGGCGCCGCCTGACAATTTTCCTGACAAAAACGGCGGTGCGTAGATACGCGGCGCCGTGTCTTCAGTTAATCGGAGAAACGCGCTGACGCGGCTTAAATAGCCGGAGAACTCTCGCACTGGATTCTATTCCTTTTATCGCTCAGCATTATTAAATCCGACCCGCGGCATCGGCTCCCAAACTGCTTTCTTGCCGCGGAAATGGGCGATGACGCCTTTGATGCGCCAATAGTTGCAGAGCTGTCTGTAGCCGAAATGTTCTACAATCGATGTCAATATAAGACGCCCAATATCCTTTGGTGACGCAAACCGCTCCAGCTCAGACTGTTCGAGTAGCACTGACATCGTACTGATGAATACGCCAAAAACAATGACAAGCGCCAGATAAGCAAAAAGAAAATGGACGCTCAAAATTCCTGAAGCGGCAAAAAGCGGTATCAGGATATAGCCGGTCAGTTCGACAAGAGGAGCGATCAGATCAACCAGCAGCATCAATGGCAACGTCACCATGCCAAATCTACCGAATTTTGGATTGAAAATCATATCGCGATAGCGAACGAGGCATTCGACCGCCCCCCGCTGCCACCGTACCCGCTGGCGCGACAGCGTCGTCAATGTCTCCGGCGCCTCTGTCCAGCAGACAGGCTCCGGCACATATCTGATCTCATAAGGCTCGCCCTTTGTCTTCATATGCCTGTGCAGCTTGAGGACCATTTCCATGTCTTCACCGAGCGTTGTCCGGTCGAAGCCGCCAGCGGCGATCGCGACGTCGCGGCGAAAGATACCGAATGCGCCGGAAATGAGCGCAAGGGTTCCCACCCTGCTGCTTGCAAGCCGCGCCATCAAAAACGCCCGGGTATATTCGACAACCTGTATGCGCGGCAAAAATTTCTTGGGCAGGCCAAATTTGATCATCTGCCCATTCTTGATGACGCAGCCATTGGCGATGCCTACCGTTCCCCCGACGGCGATGACGGGCGCGAATGATTCCATGAAGGGCCGGACCGCCACCAGCAGCGCGTCTGATTCTAGCACGGAGTCAGCGTCGATAACGCAAAATAACGGCGTGCGTACGCAGGAAAGACCTGCGTTGGTTGCATCCGCCTTGCTCCCTCCGTTTTTCTTGTCGACTACAAGCAGGTCAGGATAAATCGATGAGCTGTAAACGCCTCTTATTTCTTCATGCTTCAAAGATTCGCGGTCTCTGACGCGCACTGTCGGCTTCAGGTCGAATTTCTCGATCAGAACCTGAAGCGTGTTATCGGTAGAGCCGTCATTGACGACAATTAGCTCAAAATTCGGATATCTGAGCGCCAGCAGGGATGAAAGGCTTTCTGCGATTGTCGCTGCCTCATTATAGGCCGGCACGACTATTGAAATTGGCAGACTTGCTTTCGACGTCAGAAATTCCCATGCGGTCTGGGAATCCTGATGCTGTGAATGTTCTTTTAGCTCGCGCCACGCAATGGGGATTTGAGACGCGTAGACAAGGTTCTGAATCAAACCGACGGCAATGATGGTCCAGGAGATAAATTCTAGAACAAAGCCGTACTGCGAAAGCCAGTCGATGAAAAACGTCCAGTTTTGTTCCATCATGGGCGCTCCGCTTCCGCAAGGACTTCCGTCGCCAACACGCTTTCTGCGCCGCCAATGCGGGAAAGCGAGCGGAGAATGGCTTTTCCCTCGGCTCCAAGCCCCAGCAGGGCCTGGCATGCGCGATAGCGCACCCACCAAACGGGATCAGAATAAAGCTCCACCAGCTTGTCCATAAGAGTGCGTTTTTCCGCGGTCCTGATGGCCGAAGCCGCGCGCGCGCGCACAAGCGCGGATTGATCCGATACTGCGCTCAAAAAAGGGGCGTCGGATTCCATATGCGTTGCGCCGGCAAGCGTGACCGCGGTCGCACGGATATTTACGTCTGGACTTTTCATGCAAGCTTCCAAGTCCACAGACACTGTCGGTGCGGAAACATATGTCAGCGCGGTGAGCGCGGCGGCCCTTACAGTGGCGCTTTCGGCGGACATCGCCAGTTCGGATAGGAATGGCGAAATTTCCGCGCCGAAACGGTATAGAATTCCAGCCAACAGTCTTCCGTTCTGGTCGTCTGATCGCTTTAGCCTTTCGATTATGCCTGGAATGAGGTGAGTCGCGTTTCGCCTGGCCGCCGCGCGCATGGCGGCAAGTTGAATATAAGAATCTCTCGACTCAAGATTCCTTGAAATTACGGCGAGTGACTTCTCAGACGAAAGGTAGGATAGGACAGCGATCGCTTCAATTCGTCCGCCGCGCCGTGCTGACAAGGCTTGCGCGCAAGCTATGTCTTCCGCCCCCCAGCTTTCGATGATCTGTGTTAGTTTCTTCAGGACCGGTCCTGACAAATTACGCAGCAGCATCAACAGCGCATCTACAAGCGGGCTTGCGTCCTCCTTCTTCAAACGCGGCAGGATATCCGACGCGTTTTCAATCTTCTGAAAAAGAACGATATTGAGCGCCTGCGTCAGTTCCTCGTTCCGATCCGCCTGCGCGCACCGCAGCCTGTCTCTCGCGGCCCTGCGGATTGCGAGTACGCCAACCATCAAGATGGACGCCGCCGCCAATGCCAGCGAAACGCCAATAATGGCTTCCAGAAGGAACCGTTCAAAATCTGTGAGTGACGTTGACACTGAACACGTTCCTGATGAATGAGTTTTGCCGATCGTCCCTTGCATAATCGGCGCGCAAAGACAGCTTGTCTGATATGTCGAGCAGCACCCCGCCAAATACCGACACCGTCCGAACGACAACGCCGTCAATGGCCTCAGGCGCATTTGCCGCGCCGAGCGTGACGCGTATGTTTTGAACGACCGGCGCCGTTAGGCGCGCCATGCCGCCGATCTCGACCGACTCGTCGCGCTGTGCGCTAGTTATCAAGCGTACGTCAAAAACCCAGCCGTTCGCCAGATATGCATTGGCGCCCGGTGAAATCATATGGATTGGCTGTTCGGCGTACTTGTCGAAATTGTAGCGGACATACGGCCTCAGCGCTGGAATATCGGAGGATAGAAAAAACGTTCGCCCAATTTCGACGTCAATGGCGAATTCAGGCCTAAAATCGGCGTCTGGAGTGCCCTCAATGGTCAGCGCGGCGTCCCAGTTGTCGCCAATTTTGCTTGCTGCGCCGATGGCGACCGTAGAATCGCGCAAGCCGAAGCGTTGATAATGCTCGCCTTTTATCCACAGCGATAAGCCGCTGCGCTGTCTCGTTATTTGCGCTGTGTAGTACTCCCATTTGTCATTGGATGAGCGCTCAAAAGTATTTAATTCCGCGGCGTAATCCAATCGCCAACGGCTTTTGGGATCAGCATCTGCAGACGACAAGGCGCGGTTGGTCCGTTCCAGCCCGATTATCGCATCGTCATATTCCGGATAAGCCGCCGCCACTCTCGCGAAGCGTTTTTTCGCGGCTCCGAAATCTTGCTGATAATAGGCGAGTTGGGCGTATCCGATCAGAATATCGGGGTCCTCGGGATAATCTCCCAAAAGGTCCTGATAGACCTGCTCAGCCTGATCGTATTCGCCAGCCCAGGCGAGTATCCGCGCCCGAGCGAACCGAACTTCATAGGCGGCGGAAGCCCGGCCGTCTAAAGCGTCAAGAGCGGAAAGCGCGTCTTCATACTGTTTGCCCGCGGCGAGGTTCAGGGCGCGGACAACATGTGGGTCTTGCGCATGAGCCGGCTCGCCGGTTGCGAATAACATGAAGCAAATCGACGCCGCTGAAATAAGGAGAGATGCTGACCTCGGGTTATTCCTCATGAGCGAGATTCAAAATTCGCGACACTCGGAGCACAACCTCTTCCGGATTGAATGGTTTCGACATGAATTCGACCGCGCCACTCTGCAGCAATTTCAGCGAATCCTCCGGGTTGCTTCTGGCAGTAAGAATGACGACAGGAATATCTTTATATTCATCCTGGCGTTGCAATTCGCTGAGAACGGCGCCGCCTTCCATTCCCGGCATCATCCTGTCGAGTATGATGAGGCTTGGCGTTCGCTGGCGAACTGCTTCAAGCGCCTCAATGCCGTTGCGCGCCTCGAAACATTTAACGCCAATCGTTTCAAACCGATAGGACAAGAGCGACCTTATGGATGCGTCGTCGTCTACGATCAAAATCGTGATATCTCTTCGCGAAAGCAGGTCACGAATATGATTCACAAACTTCACCGGCTCGAAGGGCTTGGTGAAATAGTCGCTTGCGCCAGCTTTGATTGCTTTCAAAACATTTCGAGGATCAGCGTTGCCTGTCAGCATGATCACTGGAATCTCACTCAGATCGTTTTCTGCTTGAAGCTTTTCGATGACCTCTATTCCCGTCAATCCTGGAAGATCATCGTCAAGCAAAATCAGATCGGGTTTTTCTCTTTTTACGAGATCGAATACGCCACAGCCGTCGCTGGTGAATATGATGTCCATCTCGTGCTGCAGGAGATTCTTGAGAAGCTCGACCACAATCGGGTCATCCTCGGCCATGAGCAGCTTGGGTCGTGACAGTGCGGACTCCGGCGCCTTATCTCCAGGGGCTGGCGCGATCTTTAAGTGATCGGCCTGGCCGTCATCAACGGTACATAATGCGTCAATCAGGACCAGAAGGCTTTTTTTGAGCACGCCGGCGCCGCGACTATTGATATCTCGAACATCATTTTCGACAGCGCGTGCAGCGACCCCGACAGTTTCGAAACCAAAAGTTCCAGCGGCCCCGGCCATCTGGTGCGAGAGCATGCGCAATTCCGCTAGCTTTTCCGGTTCAATCCGGCCGGAACGGAAATCAGCCAGGAATCCGCGCAATTGCGGAATGGACTCGTCAAGCTTTACGCGATAGTCGCGCTGCAAAGCGTCGAAAACATCAGCATAGCCGGTATGATCAGCTTTCACGCTTGCTACTATCCCTCGCGTTGTCCGCCCGACAGGCAGATTGAACAGATATTCAAGCCGCTGCTCGCCAAAGATTCTTTACTTCCGACGCCAGTGACACCGGATCGAACGGTTTGACAATGACGCCGATCGCTCCGGAATGTTCGTAGCGTTGAATTTCATTAGGCTGCGCCTTGGCGGTCATAAACACTGCAGGAACAGCCGCTAACGCCGGCAGGGCGCGGATGCGTTGCAGCGTTTCCAGTCCATCCATTCCCGGCATCATCATATCGAGAATAATCAATTGCGGCTGAAACTTTTCGATATGTTCCAGCGCCTGCGCGCCGCTCTCATAGAGAGTAATCTGAAACCCGCCGAGATTGGCCAGCGACAATTCCACGATTGACCGAATATCAGCGTCATCTTCGACGCAAGCAATTCGCTGTAATTCGGAATGGCTCATACGCTAATACTCACTCGGTAGCCGGGAGGAGGGGCGGATAATAGCTCAAAGCTCGCCCTGAAACCGTTACTGCATAGCAATTAACCAATTTAAAAACCCTTAACTGTTAGCGCCTAATAAGCTTATAAAATTGTGGGATACAGGCATGAACAGCATCACAAGCCGGATTGTTTTCACAGCTGTGGCGCTCGTCTTATGTACGGCCGCAACAATCGGCCTTATTCAATATCACGACTATACGAAAGATCAGGTCCAGCGCCGGGGCGAGCTTCTCGCCTATGAAATTGAAAATGTCGCCGCCTATCTGACAGACACCATCAATGATGCGAGCCGCGACGCACTTTTGCTTGCTGAAACGCCGCCGATTCAGGGGCTGATCAGAGCCGGAAAAAACGGCGGCGTTGATCCGCGAGACGGGTCAACAGAAAAGGTCTGGAAGGACCGGTTGGCCCATATTTTCACCAGTCTTGCGAGCACCAATCCCGACTATATGCAGGTCCGCTACATTTCCTTGGCTGACAAGGGCCGGGAAATATTGCGGATCAACCAAGATCGAGACGGCATAATTCGAGTGCCCGACCAGGGGCTTCAGCAAAAAGATCAGCATTCATATGTCTCGGAAGCGATAAAGCAAAAGCCGAATACGGTTTTTATCTCCGAGATCAATCTCAATCGCGAGTTTGGAGAAATTCAGAACCCGCTGGCGCCGGTTCAACGTATTTCAACGCCGATATACGCCGAAACCGGCGAGCCATTCGGGGTTGTTGTTATCAACGTCAACATGAACACCGTATATAGCCGTCTGAACGAATTCATACCTAGTCAGACGCATTTCTATCTGGCGGATCAGGATGGAAACTATCTGGTGCATCCCGATCCCGGCAAAACCTTTGGCTTCGATTTGGGCGCGCCCTATCGGGTTTCCGACGAATTTCCGAAACTGTTCACCGAGCTGGAAGCGCGCGCAGATGGCGTATTCACAAGCATTGCCAAGCTGCCGAGCGGCAAGCAAATCGTTCATTTACAGAAATTGCCTTATGACAATAAATATGGCGGCGGCGGAAAATATATGATCGCGGTCGCAATGTCACCGCAAAATTTGCTGCTGGCTGATATCCATGCAACCCGGAACAATATTCTACTTGTCACGCTTGCTTTCGCCATCGCCGCCGGCTTTCTCGCGTTTATCTCAGCAAGGATGATCGTCAAGCCTCTCGATGATTTGACGAAGGCTGCGAAAGAACTTGAAGCCGGCGCCTTTGTGGAAGATATATTCCGGCCGCGGGCAGGGGCAGGAGAAGTTGCAACCCTCAGCAATTCGTTTTTTTCGATGGCAGCAGTGCTTCGGGAACGCCAGGGTATTCTGGAAGAGAAGGAAGCCAGCATCCGGTCGATACTGGATAACGCCAGAAGCCCGATTCTCACTGTTAGTCATTCTGGCGTGATTGAGAGTGCGAACCCTTCAACAACGCAATTGTTCGGTTTTCCGAATGAGCACCTGGTGGGCTCAAACCTTCTTGATTATGTGGTGCAACCTGATGGTTCTGGCAATTCACAAAATATCGAAGTGAACTGGCGCTCCATTCAAAGCGCCGTCAGCGCCGGTCAGGAAATCCTTGCGCGCTCAAAGGACGGTCAGTCAATTCCGGTCTATGCTTCCGTGAGCGAGATCGAGGCGAGGGGCGACAAGCTCTACACTGTTATTTTGACCGATATAACAGAGCAAAAGAAAATCGATCGACTGAAATCCGATCTCAGCGAGCAAAAACGACTGGATAAATTGAAAGGCGAGTTCATTTCTACGGTCAGCCACGAACTACGTACGCCAATGACGTCTATCATGGGGTCTTTGGGTCTCATCCGGTCTGGCGTATTTGGCGCTATTCCGGAAAAAGCAGTCGAACTCCTGGAAATGGCGCAAAAGAACGGCGAGCGCCTCGTGGATCTCATCAACGACATACTTGATATTGAAAAGATTGAATCCGGAAATTTCAGCGTTGCGATCAGCGCGCATTCTGTAAACAAGCTGCTTTCGGACGCCAAGGCCGCAAATACAGGCTTCGCCATAAAACACGACGTCTCTATTGCCGTAACGCCTTTGGGCGAAGACGTTCTTGTCAATGTGGACGATGTTCGATTTGCGCAGATTATGGCGAATCTATTGTCCAATGCGATTAAGTATTCACCGGCGAATTCCAAGGTTGTTGTGCGCGCGGGACAAACCGCCGACGGGGTTCGCATTGCTGTCAGCGACAACGGCTCGGGCATTCCGGAGCAGTTTCAGAAGCAGATTTTCGAAAAATTCACTCAGGCTGATTCTTCAGATACCCGCGCCAAGGAAGGCACAGGTCTTGGCCTAAGTATTTCGAAAGCGCTGGTTGAACTGTTCGGCGGTAAAATCGCTTTTGATACGAAAGAAGGTGAAGGAACTACGTTCCACTTTGACCTGCCGGTTTACATGCAATCTGCAGGCAATACTCTCGAAGAGGGCGCAAAGCCTGACACCGGCCTTCCAACGATATTGATCGTTGAAGATGATCAGGACGCGCTTTTTGTGCTGAAAAAGATTTTGGATGGAATGGGTGATATTATTACGGCCGTGAACTATGCCGAAGCGGAACGTGAAATATTTTCGAAAGCGCCCGACGTCGTGATATTAGACCTGCAGCTTCCCGATAAGTACGGCATGGAGTTAGTCCACAAGTTTTTTGGCGATGCCGATGCGGCGAGCACGCTTATCATATATTCTGTTGAGGAAGTTCCATCTTACCGTGTTCCGTCCGGCGCGCAAACGCTGGTGAAATCGAAAGCGAGCAATAAAGAGTTGCAATATGCAGTGTCATCGGCGCTGAAACATGCAGCTGTTAAGAACATTCGACGCAGTGTCGGACAGTGAGCTCCCGGATGGGGTAGCGGTAGTTCTATGAAATCCCAATAACTCGGGTGTTGGCTTTCATCGCTTGCTTGCACGGGAATCGCTAATAAGCCGCAACTCTTTGCGCCATGGGGCGCCCAGCGTCACAGGCTGCTGACTTGAGGATCCCCGACGCACCCAGCGATAGCAATTTTCCGTATTTAGATCGTTGGCGCTTCTACTCGCCCGCTTGCCGTAGTTCGAAATCAAAAATCGATTCGACAATTTATATATTAATTCATTGATTATATTGAAGGAAATAAATGGCTCCCCGAACTGGACTCGAACCAGTGACCCGCTGATTAACAGTCAGCTGCTCTACCAACTGAGCTATCGGGGATCGCCCTTGGAAAGCGGCGATATAGCAAAGGCTTCGGCGCGAATCCACCATGTTTTTGCCTTGCCCGCAGGTTTTTGGTCGTGAAGCGGCGCCATGTTGGAAAACAGTCACGGAATCAGCTTTAGAGCGAGAAGCGCGCAAGGGCATTTCTGCAGGTGGTGCAGGGAGAGAGCCCGCGGGAGGCCAAAAAGCGAGACGGCCGCGTCTTGGGGGAAAACGCGGCCGGTACTCACTGTCGTGGGGTATGGTGGGGTATCTTCTCGGGAGAAGACACCTTTAACCTCTCATCAAGGTGTTAACATAAGGTTAACACAGATCCGGGCCCCAAGCCTTATTCCGCCGGCCCCGGACGCCACAGCGGATTGCGGCGCTTGCGGCCTGAAAGATCGGCCTTATGCGCTTGCGCCGGCAGCTCCCCATATTCGTTTTCGAGCGGGTGGCCGTGGCCGACCTGGGGCTGTTTTTCGCCAGTCCAGGCCCAGCGGTAGAAGCGGGCGATATCTGCGCCCACGGCGTACATAGCCGGGACGAAGAGGAGGGTCACGAAAGCGGCGAAGAAAACGCCCCAGGCGAGCGCGACCACGGTCGGCATCAGAAACTGGGCGTCGCTGGACCGTTCGAACATGATCGGCAAGAGGCCGACAAAGGTCGTCACTGATGTTAGCAGGATCGGTCTGAAGCGGCCGACCCCGGCCTTTACGAGCGCGCCGAAGGCGCCTTCGCCCTGCGCTCGCAGCCGGTTTACATAGTCGATCAGAACGAGGTTGTCGTTGACGACGACGCCCGCCGCGGCGCCAACCCCGAAGAATGAGAACAGCGCGAAATCAAGGCCGAAGATGAAGTGGCCGAACGCGGCGCCCATGAAACCGAAGGGAATGGCCGACATCACCAGCAGCGGTTGCCAGTAGGAGCCGAAAGCGATGGCGAGGAGCATGTACATTGCGAAGAAAGCCATGGCGTAAAGCGACATGAACTCACCCATGAACTCGGCCTGCGCTTCCGCGTCGCCGCGTGCCGCGAGATTGACGTTCGGATGACGAGCTTTCCACTCGGGTACGAACTGGCCCATGAAGACTTTCATGATCGCCGCGCGATCGACATTCTCGCGGAGCTCGGCCGTGATGCGCGCCGAACGCGTGCGGTCGCGCCGCTCGATGCGTTTGAAGCTTGGCGCGAATTTCGCGTCGGCGACAGCCGATAAAGGCACTTCGCGGCCGTCGGCGGTGCGGATGCGCATGTTCTCGATCGTCGTCAGCGACTCACGCGCGCTGCGCGGATAGCGGACCATGACGCGGACATCCTGCCCCTCACGCGGCAGGCGCTGCACTTCTTCGCCGTAGAAAGCCTGCCGAACCTGCCGGGAAACCTCGGCAAGCGTAAACCCGAAGCGCGCGGCGCCCGGCTTGAGGCTGATCTGGAGTTCCGGCGTTTCGGACTGGAGATTGTTTCTGACGTCATACACGCCGGGAAGGGAGCGCAGGTAGTTCTGCACGTCGAGGGTGGCGATACGCAGCTCTTCCAGGTTGTCGGATTCAATCCCGAAAGCGAAATCCGGTCCGCCGTCATTGATCGTGTAGGTGACGTTGATCTCTTCGGCGTCGGGAATATCCGCAAGATAACTGCGGAACTCTTCAGCGACTTCCTGTGTGGACTGCTTGCGATGTTCGGCGCCGGTTATCGTAACATAGGAGACGACCTGGGTTTCGTCGGCCCGGATGTAGACCGCTTTGACATAGTCCTCGCCGGTCTTGTCCTTGCCTTTTGCTTCCTTGAGCTTCTCGGCGGCGACTTCAACCTCCTCGAAGATTTGAAGGCTGCGGTTAAACGAGGCGCCTTCCGGCAGGCGCACAGTCATTGAAATGAACGTGCCCTGAACCTCGGGCATGAACTTGAAGGAGATCCAGCCCTGAGCCAGCAGCGCGAAAGCGACCATGAACGCCACGATAAAGCCGGACACGGTGAAGTAGCGTAGCCGGAGCGCCAGCTTGATGATCGGCTGATAGACATTCTTGGCGAAGTCCATCAGGCCCTCGGCGAATACTCGCTGCAGGCGGAAGTAAACGCCTTCGCGGTTCTGGCGTTTCATGTGCCCCAGATGCGAGGGCAGGATGAAAAAGGATTCGACCAGTGAAAATGTCAGCGCGAAGATGATCGTCAGTGTGATGTGCTTGGTGAATTGAGACGTTCCGCCCGACATGAAAAGCCAGGGCAGAAAGGCGATCATGGTCGTCAACACGGCGAACAGCACCGGCTTGGCCACAAGCTGGGTGCCGAGTATCGCGGCGTCGATCCCGCTGTTGCCCTCCTCAGTCTGGTTGTGAATGCTCTCTCCTACAATGATTGCGTCGTCGACCACGACGCCGATCACAAGCAGAAATGCGAACAGCGAAAGCATGTTCAGGGAGACGCCGGTCGCCGGCATGAAAATAAAGGCGCCGGCGAAAGAAACCGCGATGCCGACGCTCACCCAGAAGGCGACAGACGGGCGCAGGAAGAGGAGGAGAATAATAAGGACAAGGATCAGGCCGATGACCGCGTTCGAGGAGACAAGCTCCATGCGCGCGAAATAAAGATCGGCGGTGTCGAACCACACGAAAATTTCCGCCGAACCGTCAAGCTGTTCGTTCTTCTGCTTGACCCACTCGTTCACCGCGGCGGAAAGCTTGACGATATTGAGTGTCTCCGGGGCCATAACGGCGATTGAAATCGACGGTTCGCCGTTCATCTGCCGCTTCATTTTCCGGTCTTCAAAGCCGTCGACGACGGTGGCGACGTCGCGAACCCGCAGCACGGAGCCATCGGGGTTCTGGCGCACGACGATGCGGCCGAATTCCGCCTCAGTATCGGCGAGGGCGCGGGCGGCGACCTGGATATTGCCGGTTTCGGTGCGGACCTGGCCGGCGGCGATGTTGAGTGAAGAGCCGCGGATAGCGCGCGCGACATCGTCGAAGGTTAGTCCGTAGCGGCGAAGCGCCTCTTCAGAAACCTCGATCGAGACCTCTTCACGCATTTCGCCCCACAGATTGACGAGGGGGGATCCGTTGGGGATTTGCGCGACTTCATCGCGCAAGTCACGCGCCAGGCGGTTGAGCTCCCTTTCAGTCAGGTCGCCGTATAACGCCATGTAAATGGCGCCGCCCTCATTTCGCCATTGCGCGACAACGGGCGGAAACGCGTCCTGCGGCAGTGTGGAAATGCCATCGATGCGGTTTTTGATGTCGTTGATAAATCGCGTGGCGTCGACGGTGTCGATACCTTCGATGTTAATAGCGGCGACGCCTTCGCGCGCTGTGGAGTCGATATGTTTGACGCCGTCGATGTCGGCGATCGCTTCCTCGATGCGCAGGACGATCTGCTCTTCGATTTCACGGGGCGATGCGCCGGGCCAGGCGACGCTGACGGTTGCGCCGTTAAAGTCGGCGGAAGGAAAGACTTCCCGTTCAAGACGGAGGAACGCCAAGACGCCGGCGATGATGCAGGCGATCATCAGCAGATTGGCGGCGACGCCGTTGCGCGCCCACCATGCGATCAGTCGGTTCATTGGCCTTCTCCGGAGCCGGCGTTTTCGCCAGAGCCGCTCTGGGCGACATCCTGCTCATCATCCGTGGAAGCGGTATTCGCGATCGCCGAAGGGTCTGAGGGCGTTACCTTGTCGCCTTCGCTGGCGCCGCGAAGCGGCGAGGTGACGACGCGTTCGCCCGGCTCAACGCCGGCGGTGATTGTGATCGTATCCTTGTCATCGGTCACGATGTCGACCGTGCGTTCTTCAATGGTGTCGTCGCTCGTGATGACAAACACGGCGTCGCGGCCGTAAAGCGCTGAGCGCGGAAGAATGATCGCCTCTTCATAGGGCTTGCCCTCGATGACGGCGTCCACAAAAAGCCCCATCGCGAGCGGCGTACCGTTATCGGCGCCCTTGCCGTAAGGGTCGTCGACGACGGCGATAACGAATACTTGCCGCGTGTTGGGATCGATCGCGCCTTCGGCCCGTTCGATGCGCCCTGTCCAGGTGTGTTGTTGACCCGCAATATACGCCGTCATGATAACCGACGGTCCCGGGTTGTCCTCGGTTTCGACGAACGCGATCGGCAGACCGAGCTTGGCGAGGTCGGTGTCGGTGAGCGCCAGCCGGATTTCAGCAATGTCGGTGGAGAAAATACGGCCAAGCTGCGCGCCCGGCGCGACATACTGGCCGACGCCGACGATGCGTTCCCGCACGCGTCCCTTGAATGGCGCCCTGATCGTCGTGCGTTCAAGGTTTAATTGCGCCGCCCTGTATTCCGCCCGCGCCTGTTCGAGTTGCGGGATGCGCAAGGCGAGGGCGGTCGGATCTTCGTCACGACCGAGGTCTTCGTAATCCTTGCGGGCAAGCGCGGCTTCAGCTTCTTCCTGAGCGAGACGCGCGCGCGCCGCCGCCGCCGTGGCGCGGTAAGGGGCGTCTTCAATTTTGATCAGGATGTCGCCTTCTTCGAAAGCGCCGCCATTGACGAACGCGTTGGACGTCGAAACGACCTGGCCGGCGACCTGTGCGGTCAGGTTGATGTCGGTGCGGGGGCGCACTTCGCCCTGCGCGGCGACATCGAGCGTTACCGAACTCGATTCAGCGACAGTGTAGAACACGGTCGGCGGCGTGATCACCGGTTCCTTCGGTTCGATCTTCGGGCGCATGGCGCCCATCATGCCGATCAGGACGATCCCGCCGAACAGGATTCCGACCGTGCCGATGAGTGTGAATAGTTTGCGAAACATAACGCTTACTCGCTTTCCCCGGTGTCATTTGTGGCGAGATCGGCTTCCGTCAGGAAGTCGCCGCCAATCGCGAGATAAAGCTGAACGCGATTGGATACCCGCTGCTGTTGAGCTTGGATATATTGGCTCTCCGCCGAAATTCGGCGGGTTTGTGCGTCTAGAAGGTTAAAAATGGTCGCCGCGCCATTGGCGTAACGCCGTTCGGTCAGTTCCTCCGCGGCGGCGGCTTCTTCATAGGCGAGCTTCAGCGCTTCTTCACGGACCGCGAGAAGACCTTCGGCGGCGAGCGCGTTTTCAGCTTCCTGAAACGCGTCAAGCACTGTCTGCGCATAGTTATAGAGCGACGTTTCAGCTGCGGCGCGGGCGCGCTTTGAATTCGCGAGCAGCCGGCCGCCCTGGAACAATGGCTGCAAGACGCCGCCGGCGAGATTGCCGCCGAGGCGGTAAGGGTCGACGAGGTCTGCGAGCTGCGGTCCGGACGTGCCGACCTGTGATGTTAAGGTCAATTGCGGCAACATTTGCTTGCGAGCGGCGCGAGAACGCAGGCCCGCCGCTTCCATCCGGGCTTCGGCGGCGATGAGATCGGGTCGGCGGGCGAGAATGTCGCCCGGGGCGCCGGCGCCGGCGAGCGCTGGCAGTTCGGGAAGCGACTCCGCAGCTTCGAGTTCCGCAGCAGGGTAACGGCCGAGCAGCACTTCAAGCGCGCGGGACGCTTCCTGCTCGAGGCGCTGGCGCAAGGCGAGCGTAGCCTCGCTTGAGGCGAGGGCCGATCGGGACAGGCGAACGTCGAGACTTGAGGAGACGCCGCGCTCGTAACGGCGCTCCGTTACGCGCAAGTTGCTCTTGCGGGCCTCAACGTCGCGATCTGAGAGTTCGCGCTGCTGGCGCGCTTCGATCAGCGCGAACCAGGCTTGCGCCACGCGACCTGCGATCGACAGGCGAGAACCGGCCAGATCGGCGTATGCGGCTTTGGCGTCGCGATAAGAAGCGCGCGTTTCATCCGTCAGCCGGCCCCAGAGATCGATTTCCCAGCGGAGCGAGCCGCCGAATGAAAAGTTATTAATATAGAGTCGGCCATGACTGTCGGTATTCGGCAGGCTCGAACTTGTCGAACCGCCGCTCGAACCTGCCTGGGCGGCCGTCGTCGGATCGGTGACGATGGCGTTGCGTGCGGAGTTGAAATTGGCGCTCAACTGGGGAAGGAGGCCTGCACGCGTTATCTTGGCGTTGGCGCGGGCCTGATCCAGATTGGAAGCGGCGGCCAGGAACGTATTGTTATGAGTCAGGGCTTCGTCGATCAGTCGGTAGAGCGCGTCGTCCCTGAACGCCGCCACCCAGTCTCCGGTCAGCGGCGCGCCGGCGTCGGGATTCGCCGTCCAGGCCGCCGGGGTGTCGGGCAATTGAGCTTCCAGCAGCTCCTGATTAACGCTGGCGCACGACGCGGTGAGTACGGTTGCAACGATAATAGCCGTCGACCGCATCATAAGACGCTTCGTTCCTTGGGCTGCACGCATTGAATATCGCCCCTCATTTCCTTTGCACTTCGGCGTCTTAATTGATGTCAGGCGGCCTTGACCGCAAGCTTTATTCGGCGGGAAGTGCGGCGCGTGCGATGAACGCCGCATAAACCTTCCGGTTGAGGTTACGAAGCCAGTTTAACGCTATGGTTAATATTACCCCCGACCCCAGAAATTATGCGGGAATTAGCCGATTTGACGCGGACTGAACCCCATAATTGACGCTCTAGGGTCGGTTTTTGAGCCGGTGATGTTTAACCGCAACGGCGCAGAGGGGCTGCTACGTTTGTAGGAGCTAATCCGCAGCCTGCTTCGCGCTGCTGCGATCCTCGTTCAGGTGGGGCGAAGCGGCAGCGAGGGCGGACAAATCGAAGAGGCGGCCGAGATAGGTCGCGCCGGCTGCGCTCAAGTGGCCTCTGTCGCGATAGACGAAAACGCCGTCTTTCAGCGGAGAGCATCGCTCGTCGTCGCAAAGCAGGTTGATGGGATCGATATAGACGACGTTCGGATCGCCGCGAGCAAGGGATTCGAAAACGGGCTGTGTTCTTGAAAGTCCCCGTGTCGCATGCTCGCGGTCGAGGCCGCAAAGGGCGGGGTCGCGCTTCGCGGCGACGGCGTCGACCACGCATCTGACCGGGAGCACTTCATAGTGCGGGATCCTGCCGATGATCAGCACTTTGATCCCCCGCGCTTCGAACATCTCCACGATGCGGCGCATATAATCGTCAAAGTCTGACTCAGACGTCAGATCGGCGGCGAGGTCGGCGGCGGCGGCGTTGGGCGTTATGGCCGCGCCATAGGTCGGCCAGTTGCCAGAGAGGACGGCGATTTTCAGATCCTCGTTCCGATTGATGAAGGCGAGCGCTTGCGCATGATAGTCTTCGCAGGTCTCTTCGAGGGACGCTGAAAGCCTTTCGCGTCTTGCGCCGAACACCGGCCCGCACTGCGATTGCGTCACCTGTCGGGCGGAAAAGCTGTTGGCTTTCGCCCACTCAGCCAGGAATGGCGCAAAGTGATCGGCGTTTGAATCGCCGAACAGGGCGACGTCGAACGATGCGCCTTCCGGCTTGGCGACGCCAAAATTGCAGGCCGCGTCTTTTCTGAAAATATTTTCAACGCCGTCACACGCCGCGCGGCGCGGGTTGCCGCCGCTCATGTCGACAAAGATCTGGGAGACGGCGGGCGGAAAGCGCCCGGGCAGCCCGTCCGTCAGAACTATGACGAGGCCGCAGAGCGCGGTTATTCCCATTGCGCCGGCCCCGCGCCTTAGAACCGGCGTGAGGCGTGTGAGCTTTGCGCTTCGGAACGGCGTTTCCACGAAGCGCCAGGATAGATAAGCGGCCGCAAAACTGACGGCGAGAACCAGAAGCGTTTCCGGCGTCGTCAGCGAGCGGCCCAGCCCATATCGGCTGAGCGCCAGAAGCGGCCAGTGCCATAGATAAAGGGAATAAGAGATGAGGCCGACGAAGACGGCGGGTCTCGAAGCGAGCAGCGCGATCGCGGGCGACGACGCGCGCATGACGCCCGAAGCGATCGCCATCGCCGTGCCGAGACAAACAGGAACCGCGTAAAAACCCGGCGCGCGCGCCTCATCGCCGACAATGAAAAATCCGGCGATGATCATCGTAAGACCGGCAGCCCCGAACCATGGGGCAAGCGGCGCGCGCGACGCCGCTTGCGGAGCGGCGATGGCGAGCAGGGCGCCGGTCATTAATTCCCATGCACGCGGCGCCAGCATGTAGAAAGCGTAGCTTGCATCGGATCCGAGCATCGCCTTGGCGTAGATGAAAGAAGCAGCCGCGAGCCCCGTAATCGCCGCGATCATCCATCGCCGGCGCAGGTAGACCGCGAGCCCGAGAAGGATGAGCGGCCATAACAGATAGAACTGGTCTTCGACCGCGAGCGACCATGTATGAAGCAGCGGTTTCTCATTGGCCGGCGCTTCGAAATAGCCGGTGCGGTCGTAGAAATAGAAGTTGGCGTAGATCAGCGCCGCTGAAGCAAGCGAGCGGCCATATTCTTTATAGGCGTCCGGGAGGAGGACGAAGCCGCCGATGATGCTGACGAAAAGAAAACAGACGACAGCCGCCGGCAGGAGGCGGCGCATGCGCTGGGCGATGAAGCCGAAATAGGAAAACCGGCCGTCCCTGATTGCGCCATAGAGCTGGCGGGTGATGAGATAGCCGGAGATGACGAAAAAGACGTCGACGCCGAGAAACCCGCCGGGAACAAGGGAAGGCCAGGCGTGATAGGCGAGGACGCTTAAAATGGCGACCGCCCGTAGGCCGTCCACATGGGGGAGATACGAGTCTTTTTGCGTCATGGCGGCTGGTCTTAACCGAATCGCCGGCGAACGGCATCCTCGTAATCGCTCCAGGGATAAGTAAGGACTTTATGGAGGCCACGCCCGGAATCGAACCGGGGTACACGGCTTTGCAGGCCGCTGCGTCACCACTCCGCCACGTGGCCGTCATTCGGACCGGCGAGGCCGGCCCCGAGAGTGGGGCGGCTCTCTTAGCGCGGGGGCTTGCGCCGGTCAAAAGAAATTGGGGCGAACAGGCGCGAGCCGGCAAATCGGCCACATTGCGCGGCCTGCCCGACAGCGCTATGCCGCTCCGCATTGGAATTTTGGCCTTCAGGGAGGGCGAGATGGATTACGCAGCCGCGCGGCGGCGCATGGTCGACAGCCAGGTGCGTACGAATGACGTCACCGACTTGCGAATCCAGACGGCGATGGAAGCAACCCCGCGGGAAATATTCCTGCCGTCTGAGCTTCGCGATCAGGCTTATGTCGAACGCGAGATCGTGTACGGCCCGGGGCGTCATCTCCTTCGCGCCCGGGACTTCGCCAAACTTGTCGCCGCGGCCGATCCCCAGCAGGGCGATCTGGTGCTGAACGCGGTCTGCGGCAGCGGCTATTCAACGGCGATCCTGGCGCGTCTTGCTGACATGGTCGTCTCGCTCGACAGCGATGAGGCGCTGGCGGCGCAGGCTCAGGAGAATTTGACCAGTCTCGGGTTTTCGAACGCCGCGGTGATCGTCGGCGACGCCTGGACGGGGGCGGCGGATCAGGGCCCCTTCGATCTCATTTTCCTTGGCGGGGCTATTGAAACCCGGCCGGACCGGCTGCTCGATCAGCTCAAGGACGGCGGACGGCTGGCGACGATCTTGCGCCGCGACGGGGTCTCAAGGGGGGGGATCTATCGCCGCAATGGCGACGCCTGCGCCTTCACCGGCCTCTTCGACGCAGCAACGAACGCCATTTTACCGGGCTTTGAGAAACCGAAAGCCTTTGTATTCTAAATATTAAGCCTTGAGGCTGTGGTTTTTCCTTGAATAACTGTCATGATCAACAAACCTTAACCAGGGTTTGCCAGACTTGTCTTGAATTGGGCCGGACGATGCGTGAGCCGGCGCGAGTGTTAGTAAGGAGGCGTTCAGGGTGCGCGCGCTATTCCTGATTGCGGCGGCGAGTGTCGCGCTGGCGGCGCCGGCGAACGGCGAAACGCTGAAAGATGCGTTATCGACAGCCTACCAGACCAACCCGACTATCCGCGCCGAGCGCGCGCGCCTGAGGGCGATCGAGGAATCGAAGGCGCAGGCCTGGGCCGGCGCGCTGCCGCAGATATCCGCGAACGGCAGCTATTCGAAAACCGATTCCCAACAGACGGCGCTTTTCACAGGAACGCCGTCGCAGATCGATTCCAACATCTCGCCGCTGATCGGCGCCGTTCAGGCGGAACAGCCGGTTTTTACGGGCTTCCGGAATTTTAACGCCATCAAACAGGCCCATGCGCGCGTGCGCGCTGGCGGCGCCCAGCTTGCTTCGGTTGAACAGCAAGTCCTGCGCGATGTCGCGGGCGCCTATTTCAACGTGCAGCTCAACATGGCGATTTACGACCTTAACAAGCGCAATGTCGCAGTGCTGATGCGCCAGAAGGAAATGGCGTCGGCGCGGTTTGAGGTCGGCGAGATCACACGGACCGACGTCGCCCAGGCCGACGCCCGCCTCGCTGAGGCGCGCGCCAACCTTACGAATGCGCAAGGCAATCTCGCCATTGCGCGCGCGTCCTATGCGCGGCTTGTGGGCCAGATGCCCGGCGATCTCGAACCGGTGGAAACCCTGCCGGACCTTCCTGAGAATCTTGAGGCCGCTCATGCGATCGCCGGCGAGTTTGCACCGCCGCTGATCGCCGCTCGCGAGCAAAGCGAAATATCCCGGCGGCAAGTGAATATCGCCCGCGGCGCGTTGCTGCCATCTGTTTCGCTTACCGCCGGTTATCAGTATGCGGATGAGCCGAGCAGTTTTGTCCTGCAGCAGGAGGAATTCTCCTACGGCGTGCGGGCGAGCATGCCGATCTTCCTCGGCGGGCTCAACTATTCGCGCGTCCGTGAGGCCAAAGCCCTGCATGCAAGCGACCGATCGCGCATTGTCGAGGCGGAACGGCAGGTAGACGAGAATGTCGTCTCCGCCTGGGAAAGCCTTGTCGCCTCGCAGGCGGTGATCAAGTCATCGCAAAGCGCAGTTGAGGCGAACCAGCTGGCGCTTAACGGCGTCAGGCAGGAAGCCATGCTCGGCACGCGCACCACGCTCGATGTGCTCGACGCAGAGCAGGAGCTGTTAAACGCCGAGGTGAGGCTCGCCCGGGCCCACCGCGACGCCCAGACCGCCGCATACGGCCTGTTGGCGGCTGTGGGCCTTCTGACGCCGGAAGCCGTCGGGATCGAAAGCCTCGATGCAGACCCTGAAAATGGCGGCGAACTTCTTGATTCGCTCAGGCGTTAACATTCCCGCAAGGGGGTCTTGATAACTGGTCCGAAGCGCGGGAGAACGTTGATCTGCGGGGCCTATTGCGCGCTCGCCGTTGAATAGTTGACTTCCTAGAGGACGCCGTTTGATGGAAAATCCCCAGCCGGAACCCAGCATGGAAGAAATTCTGGCATCTATCCGCCGGATTATTTCCGAAGACGAAGAAGAGGGCGCTGCGGAAGCCGATAAAGGTCCGTCAAAACCCGCCGCCGTGAAGCCGGCGCTGGTCAGGCAACCCGAAAAGCCTGCGCAATCGAATGCAGGCGCCGAAGACGCCGCGCAATCCCGCCTCGCAACGGAAGATCTGGAAATGATTAAGAGAAACGCAGCCATGGCAGCATCAGACGAAGTCGAAGACGTCATCCTCGACAAGGGCACGGAGGAGGCGGCTTCAGCCGCGTTTCGCACCCTTTCGCAATCGGTGCGGGTCACCGAAGGCCCGGGTCGCACCCTTGAGGACATTGTGACCGAAATGCTCCGGCCGATGGTCAAGGAGTGGCTTAACGCCAACCTGCCTGCGATCGTTGAAGAAAAGGTCGAAGAGGAAGTCCAGCGCGTGGCGCGCCGCCGCCGCGGGTGATTTCCTATTCCCTGTTTGAGCTGAGCCGGCCTTCGGGCCGGCTTTTTCATTTTGGAGGGTAGTTGCAACCGCGCGCGCATCGCCTAACCTTCAGCCGGGCTCAAAGGGAGGGCGTTCATGACCATGTTGAAACAGGCTGCGCTTTGGAGCGCGGCGGCGATGCTGGCGGTTTCCTGTGCGGAAAACGCGCCGGGCGAAGAGGCGGCGAAGGAACCGGAGGCGAAGCTGACATATCCAGAAAGCAAAACGGTGGATCAGACCGACGATTATTTCGGCGTGACCGTGAGCGACCCCTATCGCTGGCTCGAGGCGGACGTTCGCGAGGATGAGGATGTCGCGAACTGGGTCGCCGCCCAGAACGAAGTCAGTTTCGGCTACCTCAAGGATCTTCCCCGACGGGACGAGATTGAGGAACGCCTGCGCGTCCTTTGGGATTATGAAAAATTCACGCTGCCGTCCAAAAAGGGCGACCGGATTTTCTATCGCCGGAATGACGGCCTGCAAAATCAATATGTGCTTTATGTGCAGGACGGCGAGGATGAGCCGCGTGTGCTGCTCGATCCGAACGGCTGGTCTGAAGACGGCGCGACGGCGCTCGCCGCCTATTATCCGTCACCGGACGGATCGCAGGTCGCCTATCTGGTGCAGGATGGCGGGTCCGACTGGCGCACCGCGAAAATTATCGACGTCGCGACCGGCGGCGTTCTTGAAGACGCGCTCGACTGGTTGAAATTTACCGGGCTTTCCTGGGCGAAAGACGGTTCGGGCTTTTATTATTCGCGTTACCCCGAACCGGAGGAAGGCGAAGCGTTTCAAAGCCTCAATCACAATCAGGCGGTTTATTTCCATAAAGTCGGCGACAGCCAGGAAAACGACACGCGCGTTTATGCGCGTCCCGAAAACCCGGAGGAGGGCTTTTCCGCATCGGTTTCCGACGACGGCGAAACCCTTGTTATCACGGTCTGGAAGGGCACCGACGACCGTTACGAAGTGGTGCTGATCGACCTTGCCGATCCGAACGCGCAGCCGGTCGATCTCGTTACCGGTTTCGAGCACGACTACTCTTATATCGCGACGACCGCCGGGCGGCATTTCTTCTTCACCGATGACGGCGCGCCGAAAGGCAAGGTGGTTTCAACCCCGGCCGAGGTCGGTCCTGACGGCGCCGTATGGATGGAGGTCGTTCCTGAAAGCGAACACGTTCTTTCCGGCGTGAGCGTCGTCGGCGGGCGGATTTTCACCGAATATATGGAAGATGTGAAATCCGCCGTACGCATGTTCAGTCTCGACGGCGGCGCGCTCGGGCAGGTCGATTTGCCGGGCGTCGGTTCTGCCGGCGGTTTCGGCGGCGAGCCCGACGATACGGTGACCTTCTACAGCTTTTCGAGCTTCAACCGTCCGACGACGCTTTATCGCTATGACATTGCGAGCGGCGAGACGTCGATCTTCAAAGAGGCGGCGGCGCCGTTCAATCCGGACGACTATGTCGTCAAGCAGGTCTTTTACACCTCAAAAGACGGAACGCGCATTCCGATGTTCCTTGCTCACAAGAAAGGGCTGAGCCTCAGGAAAGGCGCGCCGACGCTGCTCTACGGTTATGGCGGGTTCAACATATCGCTGACGCCGGGCTTTTCGGTGACGCGCCTCGCCTGGATGGAGATGGGCGGGGTTCTCGCGGTCGCCAATCTTCGCGGCGGCGGCGAATACGGCAAGGCGTGGCATGACGCCGGCCGGCTCCTCAATAAGCAGAACGTCTTCGACGACTTCATCGCCGCCGGGGAATATCTCGTCGAGGAAGGGATCACCACGAAAGACAAGCTCGCTATTCAGGGCGGCTCGAATGGCGGGCTCCTTGTCGGCGCGGTCGTTAATCAGCGTCCCGATCTTTTCGCGGCGGCCCTCCCGGCGGTTGGCGTGATGGACATGCTGCGGTTCAACCAGTTCACGGCCGGCCGGTTCTGGACCGACGATTACGGCGATCCGGCGAATGAAGAGGATTTTAAAAACCTCTACGCCTATTCGCCCTATCACAACATTCGCTCGGGTGAGGATTATCCGGCGATCCTGGTGACGACCGCCGACACCGACGACCGGGTCGTGCCGGGCCATTCCTTCAAATATGCGGCGGCCTTGCAGGCGGCCGATATCGGCGACGAGCCGCATATCATCCGGATCGAGACCCGGGCGGGCCATGGGGCCGGCAAGCCGACCGACAAAATCATCGAGGAATACGCCGATATGTGGGCGTTTCTCGCGCGCCACACGGGGCTTTCCGTCGCACGATAAGGATCGCGGGGGAAAGCGGTTGAGCATTTCTGCGGCGGCGGATAAACCCGAATTTCCGCTAGCCGCAGAAGACCCGCCCCATGTCCAATACGACGCTCGACAAGAATTTCGATTTCGCCGCCGCCGAACCCCGCATCTATGAAAGCTGGGAGAACTCCGGCGCGTTCAAGCCCTCCGGAACCGGCGAGCCTTTCACGATCGTCATCCCGCCGCCGAACGTCACCGGCTCGCTCCATATGGGGCACGCCCTCAACAACACGCTGCAGGATATTCTCATCCGTTTCGAGCGGATGCGCGGCAAGTCCGTTCTCTGGCAGCCGGGCACTGACCATGCAGGGATCGCGACCCAGATGGTCGTCGAGCGCCAGCTTGCTGAGAGCGGCGGCAATCAGGATCGCCGCTCCATGGGCCGCGAGGCGTTTGTCGAGCGGGTCTGGGAGTGGAAGGAACAGTCCGGCGGACAGATCCTCAATCAGCTGAAACGCCTCGGCGCCTCCTGCGACTGGAGCCGCGAGCGCTTCACCATGGACGAGGGCCTCTCGGACGCGGTCCTCAAGGTCTTCGTTCAGCTTTACCGCGAGGGGCTGATCTATCGCGACAAGCGTCTCGTGAACTGGGACCCGAAATTCGAAACCGCGATTTCCGATCTCGAGGTTGAGAACAAGGAAGTCGACGGCCATTTCTGGCACTTCAAATATCCGCTGGAGAACGGCGAGACGTATGAGTTCCCGATCGCCTATGACGATGACGGGAACCCGACCGAATGGGAGACGCGCGATTATATTTCCATCGCGACGACGCGGCCGGAGACCATGCTCGGCGACGGCGCGGTTGCTGTTCACCCGGACGACAAGCGCTACGCCCCGATTGTCGGCAAGCGTTGCCTCCTGCCGCTGGCGGATCGCTACATTCCGATCATCGCCGACGAACACCCCGATCCGGAATTGGGGTCCGGCGCCGTGAAAATCACCGGCGCCCATGACTTCAACGACTATGCTGTCGCCCGCCGACACGACATCAAACTTTACGAGTTGATGGATACGAAGGCGCAGATGCTCGACGCCGACTATATCCCTGAAAAATACCGGGGCATGGATCGCTATGAAGCGCGCATCGCCGTCGTTGAGGACATCAAAGAGCGCGGGCTGCTGATCAAGATCGAAGACAAGAAGATCATGCAGCCTTTCGGCGACCGCTCCGGCGTCGTCATCGAACCGATGCTCACCGATCAGTGGTATGTGGACGCGAAAACCCTCGCCAAGCCGGCGATCAAGGCGGTTGAGGACGGCAGGACGAAATTCGTTCCCGAGAACTGGACCAAGACCTATTACCAGTGGATGCGCAACATCGAGCCCTGGTGCGTGTCGCGCCAGCTCTGGTGGGGGCATCGCATCCCCGCCTGGTACGGGCCGGACGGCCATGTTTTCGTCGCTGAAAACGAAGAGGAAGCGACCAAGGAAGCGATCGCCAAATATACGGCGGAAGGGTATTCGCTCGCCGAGATCAACGATATGCGCCGTCACGAACATGACGGCTCGCCGCTGCTGGTGCGCGACGAGGACGTCCTCGACACCTGGTTCTCGTCGGCGCTCTGGCCGTTTTCAACGCTCGGCTGGCCGGAAGAAACGCCGGAACTTGAGAAATACTATCCGACCAGCGTTCTCGTCACCGCTTTCGACATCATCTTCTTCTGGGTCGCGCGGATGATGATGGACGGCCTTCATTTCATGAAGGAGATCCCGTTTCACACGGTCTATATCCATGCGCTTGTGCTTGATGAGCACGGGGCGAAGATGTCGAAGTCGAAAGGCAACGTCATCGACCCGCTGCTGCTGATCGACAAATACGGCGCCGATGCGCTGCGCTTCACGCTGGCTGCGCAAGCCGCGCAGGGACGAAATATCCGTCTTTCCGAAGCGCGCGTCGAAGGCTATCGCAACTTCACCACCAAGCTCTGGAACGCGGCGCGCTTTTGCGAGATGAATGCGTGCAAACCTGTCGAGGCGTTCGATCCCGACAAGGTGAAATCGACTCTCAACCAGTGGATCATTCACGAAGCGAATGAATGCGCGAGCGTCGTCACGCGCGAGATCGAGGCTTTCCGTTTCAACGATGCGGCGGGCGCGGTCTATAAATTCGTCTGGAACGTTTTCTGCGACTGGTATCTTGAACTCGCCAAGCCGGTGCTGCAGGGCGACGACAGCGAAGAGAAAACTGAAACGCGCGCAGCGGCGGCCTGGGCGCTGGGCCAGATTCTCAAGCTCCTCCATCCATTCATGCCGTTTGTCAGTGAAGAGCTCTGGGCCGCTTTCGGGACAGGCGGCGGGCGGCTGATTGTCGCCGAATGGCCGGTTTCAATGGACGCGCTGAAAAACGATGCGGCGGCCGGTGAAATGAACTGGGTGATCGATCTCATCACCGGCGTTCGCTCGGTCCGTCAGGAGATGAACGTGCCGGCGGGCGCGAAAATCCGGCTGGTTTTCGTCGGCGCGGAAGAGATCGACAAGGCGCTGCTCCTGAGCCATGAAGATGTCCTGAAGCGCCTGGCGCGGCTTTCAGAAATAAAGACCGCCGACGAAGCCCCAAAGGGCGCGGTGCAGATCGTCCATGGCGGTGCGGTCGCAGCATTGCCCGTTGCGGATTTCATCGACATTGCAGCGGAGAAGGCCCGCCTCGCCAAGGAGAAGGACAAGGCCGAAAAAGAAATCGCGGCGATCGACAAGAAACTGGCGAACAAGAAGTTCGTCGAACGCGCGCCGGTGGAGGTTGTCGAGGAACAGCACGCACGAAAGACGGGATACGCCGAACAGCTTGAAAAGCTTGAAGCGGCGCTGGCGCGGCTGAAGGATCTTTAAACCTCATACCGTTCTCCCCGGCGGAAGCCAGGGCCCAGCTTAATAAAAAGCCGGGCTTTGCCCGGCGTTATTTCTTACTGGATCCCGGCTTTCGCCGGGAAGAGCGGGTGGTTAGATAGTGTAAAATTTTACAACCCGCCGACGAATTCAATGCGCGGATCATCGATCGAGATTGTCTCGTTCAACTCGTATAGATTTTTGTAGCCGTAACCGTAGAGATTGATGAAAGTCGGGATGTTGAGCGCCAGTTCGACGCGCTTCAGCATTACCGGCGCGACGTTATCGCTGAAATTGTTGTTGCAATAAATAAGAATGCGCTTCGACTTGTCGCCAAGCAGGCGGTCGAGTTTGTCCTGCGTGAAATCCGAAAATGGGATATTGATTGCGCCCTCGATATGTCCCGCCTGAAAAGCCGCCGCCGAGCGCGAGTCGAGAATGATCGTACCCCTGTCTTCGGCGTAGGAAAGAAACGTATCGAGATCGATCAGGCGGTCCTGCCGGTAGGGGTCAACCTCGCTGACCAGCGATGAAAAGCCTGGATAGTCGACGCTCTCGTTGTTGGTTTGCGCCAGGGCTGGATTGAGCAGCAGCGCCAATAGCGGAAAAACAAGCATAAATTTCATCATGTGGACGCTTCGTTATGTCTGGAACATAAAGTCTGATCGAAGATTCTGGCGGAATTATGCCGGAAAGGGCGGTTTCAACCGGCGCTGATTGGCGCGTTGAGTTCTTCGAAAATATTCTCACCGGTTTCATTGCGAGATTCCCACTGGAATGTCTCAATCATACGCATCCGGTCGTCGGTCATGCGCTCAAGACGGCAATTGGAAACGCCGCCGTCAAGATTGCCGTTTATGTCGGTTTGACAATAGCGGAATTTGAGGGAGGAGCCTTGAACTTTTCCGACCAGGAAACCTTTAGTAACGCCGCCGCCATCATATTCGGCCCAAACGGTATCGCCGGACTGATGGAAGGAAAACAGGGTGTTGCTGTTTACGACGCCGTTCGCCGCTGTTTTGACGACATTCATTTTGACGTTGTCAAAATTGAATTCAGGCACGGGTGAATTTAGCTCGACTCTGCGAGGAATGAGAGCTGCGTAATCATCGCGTCGCGGTCGAACCGGTTGCGGTCGGTAAGGCGCGTCGGGTAGTCGCCGGTGAAGCAATGATCGGTGAAAGCCGGGGCGTCGTCGTCGCGGCGGCCTTTCCGGAACGCCTTGTAAAGCCCGTCGAGCGAGAGGAAGGCGAGGCTGTCGGCGCCGATCAGTTCGCGCATCTCTTCGACCGTACGCCCGACCGCGAGCAATTCTTCCGGCGAAGGGGTGTTGATGCCGTAAAAATCAGGATGAACGATCGGCGGGCAGGCGACGCGGAGATGGACTTCGCTGGCGCCGGCTTTTCTGACCATCTCGACAATTTTGCGGGAGGTCGTGCCGCGCACGATGGAGTCGTCGATCAGGACGACACGCTTGCCTTTCAGAAGGCCGCGGTTGGGAGAATGCTTGCGCGCAACGCCTGCTTCCCGGATTTTCTGTTCCGGCTCGATAAAAGTCCGTCCGATAAAATGCGAACGGATGAGCGCCATCTCATAAGGCAGCCTTGTCTTCTGCGCATAACCGATGGCGGCGGGAACGCCGCTGTCCGGAATCGGCGAGACGATATCCGCATCGCATGGCGCTTCCTTGGCGAGGCGTTCGCCAAGCCGCTTCCTCAGATCGTAGACGCTCTGGCCGTCGACTACGGAGTTGGGCTTTGCAAAATAGATCAGTTCGAAGATGCACGGCCGCGCGTGCGCGGGTTCATTGAACACCTGCCGGCTTTCGACCGATCCATCGGCGCGGCAGATCACGACTTCCCCGGGTTTGATGTCGCGCACGAACTTCGCCCCGATAATGTCGAGGGCGCAGGTCTCCGACGCGAGAATCGGCGCCTTTCCGAGACGGCCGAGAATGAGCGGGCGGATGCCGACCGGATCACGCGCGCCGATAAGGCCGTCCGGGGTAAGCACGGTCAGCGCATAGGCGCCTTCGACCTGTTTGATGGCGTCGATAATTTTATCAGCCATGCCGAGCTGATGGGAACGCGCCGTTAACTGGATGAAAAGTTCCGAGTCTGACGTCGACTGGAATATGCAGCCGTGTTTGGTGAGGTCGCTCTTTAACGTCCGCGAATTGGTGAGGTTGCCGTTATGGGCGATGGCGATGCCGCCGGCGTAGAGGTCCGCATATAACGGCTGCACGTTCCTTAGAACGGTGTCGCCCTGGGTCGAATAGCGCGTATGCCCGATAGCGGAACCGCCGAACAGGCGGCCAAGCGTTTCAGCGTCGGAGAAATGCTCGGAGACAAGGCCGAGCTGGCGTTCGGTATGGAAATGCTCGCCGTCATAAGATGCGATACCCGCCGCTTCCTGCCCGCGATGTTGCAAGGCGTGAAGGCCGAGCGCCGTCAGCGCTGCTGCGTCCTTGGTGCCGATAATGCCGAATACGCCGCACTCTTCCTTCAGCTTCGAATCGCCGAGAAGGAGATCAAGCTCGGATTGGCGGCGCTGGTATTTTGCGCCTTCCGCTTTCAGGAAATCGGCGGCGCGCTGATGCATGGGAGGTAAAGCGTCGCCGGAGACTGTCATTATTCGTCTTCCTCCTGAAGAAGGATATCGGCGATAGGGTCTTCTTCCTCATCGACTTCCACTTCCGGCCCGGTTGCGCCGCTCGCCGTCGGACCGGCGGTCGCCGCGATCGCGGGGTCGGTGGTCGTCACCGTGTTGACGATATCCTCAAGCCCGTTGCGGTCGCTGCGGCCATAGCCCTCGATTGCGGCGTTGCCGGCGTCGCCGTCTCCGGCGTGGTTTTCAATCTGCGTCGATTCCGGCGCGAAACTTTCAAACCATGAGGCCATACCCGCCGCGATCGGCTGCGTCATGGCGTTCCGCACGGAGTCGGGCTGGCGCTCTTCATCGAGATAGTAGCTGTAACCGAGATAGGCGAGGCCGATCAGGACAAGCCCCCGGAAAAGGCCGAAGGCGCCGCCGCCGACCCGGTCGGCGAGTCTGGCGCGCCCTTCAAGCGGCGTGCGTTGTAACAGGATATGAAAGCCGATATGGGCGATAATGAAAAAGATCGCCGCAAGCGCAGCGATCACAAAGACTGTTCCGAAGAAACTGTCGTCAAGACCCAAGACGCCCAGCAGCGGCTCAGCGATGATCCAGGCGAGACCGGCGGCGATGGCGAGCGACAACAGCGTAGCGAGTTCGCGCAAACCGCCGCGCATGGCGGCGAAAGCGGTCGACAACCCAACGACAAGTACGAACAGGAGATCGAACATTACTACGCCTGTGTTTAGTCGCTCCAATACCTAGAGCGAGTCATGGATCCCCCAAAGGCTCCATAGCCTTGAACCGGTGTTTTCTCAACCGCCAGAACGCACCCAGGCGGCCAAATCGGCGAGGGTTCGCGCCTGCGTAACCTTAAGGTCGCCTGCGGTCGCGCCCGCCGGCGCCATAGCGCCTTGAAAGCCCAGCTTTTTGGCCTCTTTAAGGCGGGCTTCGGTCTGGTTGACCGGCCGCACAGCGCCGGAAAGCGCGACCTCGCCGAAAACAACCCTGCCGGGCGCCAGGGGGGCGTCGAAGAGCGAGGAGCAGAGCGCCGCCGCCGCGGCGAGATCGGCGGCCGGCTCGGCGATGCGAAGGCCGCCGGCGACATTGAGAAAAACGTCATGCCGCCCGAAATCGAGCCCGGCCCGCGCGTCGAGAACCGCGAGCAGCATCGAGAGCCGGGCGCCATCCCAGCCGACCACCGCGCGGCGCGGCGCGGCGAGCGAGGAAGGCGAGACAAGCGCCTGTATTTCCACAAGAACGGGCCTTGTGCCTTCGATCCCGGCGAACACGGCTGCGCCGGAGACCGGCTCCTCATTGGCGGTGAGAAAGAGTTCGGACGGGTTCGCCACCTCGGCAAGACCTTCCGAAGTCATCTCGAAAACGCCGATCTCATGAGCGGCGCCGAAACGGTTTTTCACCGCGCGCAAGATTCGGAAGTCGCGGCCCTGTTCGCTTTCGAAATACATGACTGCGTCGACCATGTGTTCGACGACGCGCGGGCCGGCGATCTGGCCGTCCTTGGTGACATGCCCGACCAGCAGCAGCACCGCGCCGCTCGACTTGGCGAACCGGACGAGTTCGTGGGCGCAGGCGCGTACTTGTGTCACCGTGCCCGGCGCGGCGGGGAGGGCGTCCGACCACATTGTCTGGATCGAATCGACGATCACCGCTTCCGGCTTTTCCGCTTTCAGGGTCGCGAGAATGTCGCGCAGGGACGTGGCGGAGGCGAGTTTCACCGGCGCCTTGTCGACGCCGAGGCGCGAGGCGCGAAGTCGGATCTGCGCCGGCGCTTCCTCGCCGGAGATATAGGCGACGCTTGCGCCGCCCCTGGCAAGCCCGGCGGCGATCTGTAGGAGCAGGGTCGACTTGCCGACGCCCGGATCGCCGCCGATCAAGAGCGCCGAACCCGGCACCAGCCCGCCGCCGCAGGCGCGGTCAAACTCGGTGTTGCCGGTGAGAATGCGCGGCTCCATTTCGCCGCCGCCTGCGAGAGACGCAAAATCGAGCTTGCGGCCCTTGCCGCCTCCGAGCGAACCGGAAGGACCGGGTTCTGAAACTTCCTGCTCGATAGTGTTCCATTCCCCGCACGCCTCGCAGCGTCCGGCCCATTTCGCATAGACCGCGCCGCAGGACTGGCAGACATAGGAATCAGCAGATCGCGCCATGCGCCTACATCGCCGGTTTGGCGTCGGCTGGCAATAACCGGCGATCCAACTTAAAACCGGGGCTGAAAGACGAGGAGGGGCCGATGTTTAAGAAGGGTTTGCTTTCATTTTGCGTGTTTGCCGCGGCGCTTGCCGCCGGGTGTTCGGAACAGAAGACGGAAACCCCGCAAGCAGCGAATACATATTTCGATAATTCCGGCCGCGACGACGTTCTCGCCGGCGGCGTAAAAATGATCCCCATCGAGACCGACTACGGGACATTCCGCGTCTGGACCAAGCGCATTGGCAACAACCCGACGATCAAGGTGCTGCTGCTGCATGGCGGACCGGCTGGAACGCATGAATATTTCGAAGCCTTCGACAGCTTCTTCCCGGGCGCCGGTGTTGAATATTACTATTACGATCAGCTCGGCAGCTATTATTCCGATCAGCCGAACGATGACCGTTTGTGGACTGTTCCTCGCTTTGTCGAGGAAGTCGAACAGGTGCGTCAGGCGCTCGGGTTGAACAAGGATAATTTCTATATACTCGGCAGCTCATGGGGCGGCATGCTCGGCATGGAATACGCGCTCAAATATCAGGAGAACATGAAAGGCCTTATCATCTCCAACATGATGGCGAGCATTCCCGACTATGTGGACTACGCCAACAATGTGCTGGCGAAAGACATGGACCCGGATGCGCTGGCGGAAATTCGCGCGTTCGAAGCGGCGGGCGATTATGAAAACCCGCGTTATGAGGAGCTTCTGATCGAACAGCACTATGTGCATCATGTCTTGCGCATGCCGGCGGAAGAGTGGCCGGAGCCTGTCGTTCGCTCCTTCAAGCATCTGAACAAACATATCTATGTCATGATGCAGGGGCCGAGCGAATTCGGCGCGAGCGGCCTTCTGGAGAACTGGGACCGCAAGGCCGACATTCACAAGATCACGATCCCGACGCTCGTAACGGTAGCCGCGCACGATACGATGGATCCGGAGCATATGCGCTGGATGGCGGAAGAAATTCCCAACGCTCGCGCGCTCGATTTGCCGGACGGCAGCCATATGGCTTTTTACGACGATCAGGACCGTTACTTTGACGGCGTTATTCAATTCCTGCGCGATGTAGACTCAGGGGTGTTCGCCGCCGGTAACTAGCTATTACGCTATCTATTTGCTTTGGATAGCGAATTTCGCCAAAGTCCCCCGAACCATATGGAGGGACAACAATGGCTGCCGCCTCGACAGAACAAAAGGGAATTCTCGGCTGGATAGAACGAACCGGCAATAAACTGCCGGATCCGGCGTTTATCTTTTTCTACCTCATCATCGCGCTGGTGCTGATCAGCATCGTCGCTGCGATGACGGGATACTCCGCGCCGCACCCGACTCAGAAAATCGAGGGTACGAACGACCCGTTCATCATTCAGGCGGCGAGCCTGTTGTCGGCGGATAACATCCAGAAGCTGTGGGTGGATATGCCGAAGACCTTCACCCATTTCCACCCGCTGGGTTACGTGCTGGTGGTGATGCTCGGGGCGGGGATCGCCGAACGCACCGGTCTTTTCGCAACGGCGATGCGCGCCGGCGTGCGTAATGCACCGAAATTCCTGTTAACGCCCATGGTGGCGCTTGTCGCGATGATCGGCAATCTTGCGGCGGACGCCGCCTATGTGGTGCTGATTCCGCTGGCGGGCGTTTTGTTTGCGGCGGCGGGGCGTCATCCGGTGGCCGGCATCGCGGCGGCCTTCGCCGGCGTTTCCGGCGGCTTTTCCGCGAACCTGTTGCCGGGCCAACTCGATGCGCTGTTGTTCGGCATCACCGAGCAAGCCGCCGAAGCGATCGTTCCTTCCTGGGACGCGAACATCGCAGGCAACTGGTACTTCATCGCCGGCATGACTTTCCTGTTCCTGCCAGTCATCTGGTTCGTGACAGACAAGATTATCGAGCCGCGTCTCGGCAAATATGTGCCGGCGGGATCGTCCGGGAAAATGGTCGAGGACGGCGACAAGCCTTTAACGCCGGCGCAGAAGAAAGGGCTTTGGTACGCGTTGATCGCCGCGATCATCGTCTGCGCGCTCTGGACCGTTTTCACTATCGGGCCGGGGACGCCCCTGATAGACGAAGAGGCGAGCCCTGAAGCGCGCCTGTCGCCGTTTTATAAATCTCTCGTCGCCGCCTTCTTCATTTTGTTTTTCTTTGCGGGATGGGCTTACGGCAAGGCGGCCGGAACGGTGAAAACCCATCGCGACCTTGTCGAGATGATGACCGGCGCAATGAGCGATCTCGCCTATTATCTCGTGCTGGCGTTTGCGGCGGCGCATTTCGTCGCGATGTTCAACTGGTCAAATCTGGGGTTGATCTTCGCCGTGCAAGGCGCCGGCGCCATTCAGGCGCTCGGCATGCCGATGCCGATAACGCTCGCGCTGCTTGTTATTCTTGCGGGCGTGGTCAATCTCTTTGTCGGGTCGGCGTCCGCCAAATGGGCGCTCCTGGCGCCGGTCTTGATCCCGATGCTGATGATCTTGAATGTCAGTCCGGAAATGACGACCGCCGCCTACCGCGTCGGCGATTCGGCGACCAACATCATCACCCCGCTGATGGTTTATTTCCCGCTGATCCTGACCTTCTGCCAGCGCTGGAAGCCAGACTTCGGCCTCGGCAGCCTGACGGCGACGATGATCCCTTATTCGATGTTCCTGCTGGTCGTCGGACTGATCATGGTTATCATCTGGGTCTCGCTCGGCATCCCGCTCGGGCCGGGCGCGGAAATTGGCTATCAATTGCCGGCGCAATAACCAAAAGGCGGCGCCTTGGCGCCGCCTTTTTTCACACGCGCATAGTGAATTAAGCGACGCTGACTTCCGGCGCGGCTTCGGGGAGGTCCTCGCCGAAGGCGCGCTGGTAAAATTCCGCAACGGTCGGGCGCTCAAGCTCGTCGCACTTGTTGAGGAATGTCACCCGGAACGCGTAGCCGATATCCTTGAAGATTTCCGCGTTCAGCGCCCAGTTGATCACCGTTCTGGGGCTCATCACGGTGGAGATGTCGCCGGCGATAAAAGCGTTACGCGTCATGTCCGCGACGCGGACCATGGCGTCGATCGCCATCCTGCCTTCTTTCGAGTCGTAGAGCGGCGCCTTGGCGATAACGATATTCACTTCCTGATCGTGAGGAAGATAGTTGAGCGTCGTCACCAGCGACCAGCGGTCCATCTGGCCCTGATTGATCTGTTGCGTTCCGTGATAGAGGCCGGTCGTGTCGCCAAGCCCGATCGTGTTGGTCGTGGCGAACAGCCGGAACCACGGGTTCGGCGTCAGAACCCTGTTCTGATCGAGCAGGGTGAGGCGGCCTTCGGCCTCAAGGATACGCTGGATCACGAACATCACATCCGGACGTCCGGCGTCGTATTCGTCGAAGACCAGCGCCACGGGACGCTGGAACGCCCAGGGCAGCATGCCCTCTTTGAACTGCGTCACCTGTACGCCGTTATCGACGACGATGGCGTCCTTGCCGATAAGGTCGATGCGGGAGACATGGCTGTCGAGGTTAATGCGGATGCAAGGCCAATTGAGGCGCGCGGCGACCTGCTCGATATGGGTCGACTTGCCGGTCCCGTGGTAGCCCTGAACCATCACCCGCCGGTTGCGTGCGAAGCCGGCGAGAATCGCCATGGTTGTTTCCGGGTCGAATCGGTAGGCCGGGTCGACCGGCGGCACATATTCGTTCGGCGCCTCGAATGCGGGAATTTTGAAATCAACGTTAACGCCGAAAACCTTTTTGGCGTCGACTGTAGCGGTTGGATTTTCAGGAAACGCGTCGTCGGTGATCACGGCCATGGGGCGAGGGTCTCTTGGAATGATGTCTCGGTCGGCGCGAACCTCGCCTGAACGGCGAATAATGACAAGTGCCCGAACAGCATTTGGGCGTTCTGTCGCTGCGGGAACGCCGTCATGTTATGCTCCGTTCGAAAGCGCGCGGCGCCGATTTCCTGAACCGCCTTGGCGGTCTTTTCCAGGCGTTAAAAAAAGCTTGGGAATTCATACAAAGTCCTTGATTTTTTTAATTTTTTGTTATAATATCCATCCATCTTCCGGCGCTATTTTGTCGGAACTGTAAAGTTTTTGGGGTATTATATGATTAATCGAGTCATCAGTGCGGTAGCTTTTCTGGCGGCGTCTTCTTTTGGCGTTGCTCATGCAACGGCGATTACCGGCACGGGCGGCGCGCCCAGCGCTTCGGAACTTGCCGGCGGGACCACGATCAATTTCGATTCGGCGGCTGCCGGCGAATATAGTTCGATCACCATCGCCGGCGTGACGTTTATGGGCGTTGACGACGTTTTCACCATCGATGGCCAGTATAACGGCAACTACAACACGAGCGGCGGTCACTCCCTCCACAACGGTCCCGACAGCAACAACTCTGACTATGCGCCTAATAATTGGCGCGTTGATTTCGACGGGACGGTCAGCGCTTTCGCCTTTAACTTCGGCGCGTCAGACTCGTCCTGGCTGTTGTCGGCGTACAGCGCTACGAACGCGCTGCTCGATACCCTGCTGATCAGCCCCACGAGCAGCTCAAATGCGGGCAATTACTTCGGTCTTGCGGTTGCGGGCATTTCCTATTTCACCCTGACGAATCAGGGCGGCGGCGACTGGGTCTTCATCGACGACCTGACCTTCCTGGCGGACGGCAGCATGGGCGAAGTGCCGGTTCCCGGCGCGGCGTTGCTGCTCCTGACGGGTCTTGCCGGTCTCATGCGGCTCAACCGCAAGAAAGCCGCCTGACCCCAATCAGACGGCCTCAGTCCTATTCATAAACGCGCGCGATCGAGCAGGTCGCGCGCGTTTTCTATAGGAAGCGGGCCTTTTTCAGGATGGTGTGGGCTTTCACCACTTCGGAAAGCTGCTGCTCGGCGCTGCGGTCCCCGCCATTGGAGTCCGGATGGAAGCGGCGCACCAGTTCCGCGTACCGCCGGCGAATTTCTCCGGACGGCGCGGTATAGGGCAGGGCGAGCGTTTCGAACGCATTAACCTGAAGTTTGGTGAGGCGTTTGCCCTCGCGATAGTGGCCGCTGGCGTCGGCCTGGGTTTTGGCTTCCTTGCCGAGAACGCCGAAGGCGTCGGCCATGTCGGCGGGACCGCGCGCGCCGGCGGCGGCGCGGGCGCGGTCGTTCTTGCCCATCGACCAGGTCGGCCGGTCGCCATAGATGTTGGCTTCGCGGGCGGCTTTGGCTTCCTCCGCGGTCAAGCCTTCGAAATAGTTCCAGCTTTTGTTGTGGGCGCGAGCGTGCTCCATGCAGTACCACAGCCGGGAGCGGGGCTCGCGCGGGCTCTTGGCGACGGAACAGGCCGCCGGCTCCTCGCAGCCTTCCATCTCGCAGGTCTTGTCGACCGGCTCGGCCCAGGCGGGCGGCTTGGTTTTGCTGCGGGAGGGTTTCTTGACCCTGATGTCGAAACCGAGACGCGGTTTGTACTCTTCCTTTGGCATGGCGCTAATATGGTGCAGCGCCGCCGCCCGCACAATCTTGACACTTCCGCCGGATATGCGATGACGTCGCGCCGATGTCTGTCGCGGAAACCATCCGGAAAAAAATCGAGGAGCGTCTTGAGCCCGCCCGGCTCGAGGTGAAGGACGAGTCGCATCTCCATGCTGGCCACGCCGGCGCGCGGGAAGGCGGCGAGTCGCATTTCCGCCTGCTGATCGTTTCGGACCGGTTCGAGGGGCTTTCCCGCGTCGCGCGCCAGAGGATTGTCAATGACATCCTGCGCGAGGAGCTCGCCGGACCCGTACACGCCCTCGCCATGAAAACCCTGACGCGAGGGGAAGCCGAAGCGTGACCGCGGGCGCGCTTTCGCCTAAAAGCAACCGCCAAATCGATTGAGGGGACGATCTGATGGAACTGCCCGGCGCCCCGGCGACATACGCGCTCATCATCGCCAATCTGATCGCCAGTATATACGGGCTCTCTTTCGACCGCCGTTTTGTCGACAGCTTTCTTTTCAATGTCGGCGCGGTCGCGCGGAAGAAGCAGCATTACCGCATCTTCACGTCATCGTTCCTGCACGGCGATTATTTTCATCTTATGTTCAACATGATGACGCTGTGGTTCTTCGGCCCTGTGGTCGAAAGACTGTTGGGTACGGACGGGTTTCTTGTCGTCTATTTCGGCGCGGTGATGGTGAGCGGCATGCTGTCTTTCTACGTCAATCGCCGCAACCTGCTTTATTCCTCACTCGGCGCTTCGGATGGCGTTTCCGGCGTCGTTCTTTCGTTTTGCCTGTTTTATCCGCTGGCGCCGATCTACATCTTTTTCATTCCCATCGGCATTCCGGCGATCCTTTACGGCGTGATCTTCATCGCGATCTCGGCGCAATTAATGGGCCGCGAAGGCAACCGCATCGCCCATGAAGGCCATTTGGGCGGCGCTATGGCTGGAGTCGTGCTGACGATATTGATGCGGCCGGATGTAGTCGGTCAGTATTTCGGGTAGAAATACTTTGGCGCATTGTTTTGGCTTTCGCGCCCGAGCGACGCATCCGCCCGTTTCTGAAAATAGATCCATTGCGCGAGCGCCCGCATCGGCGGCGTGAAGAGGGCCGCATCGATCAGCGGATTGGCGGGGGCGAGGGACCACGCCCTGCGCATCCATTTTTTAACGCCGAACTTCGGGTACTCCCGCGCCATGACCGCGCCCGGATCGGCGCCGCCGTCCTGCAGATAGGATGAGATCGCCGCGCTGACCCGGCGGCCATATTGAAAAGCGAAACGGATGCCGCCGGCGGTCAAGGGCGAGACAAGGCCCGCCGCATCGCCGGTGAGGAGTACGCGGTGAGTGGCGATCGGCGAGACGACCCCGCCGCAGGGAATGGGCCCCGAGCGCTTCGCCTTCACTTCGCAATTCCAGAGCGCGAAGAACGGATCGGTTCGTTTCAGGAACGCCGCGAGATCGGGCTTTCGCTTTTCGCCGAACGGTCCGTTTGAAACCGCGACGCCTGCCTGCGTCATGCCGACGCCCGGCACGACCCAGCCGAGATAGCCGGGGGCGAGCGCCGTATCGATGAAACAATGCAGGAAATCCGGATCGACAGTCGGGGTTTCTTCAAACTCCGTCTCAACGCCGATCAGGAATTCCGAGTTGCGGCCGAGCCCGAAGACGTCCGCAACCCGCGACTTCGCACCGTCTGCGCCGAGAAGATACCGCGCGGAAAGGCCGGGCCCGTGGAGGATGACGCGGTCCTCGGCAAGCGTCGCATCATCGAACCGCATGCCGAAGAACAGATCCGCGCCGGCGCGGGCGGTCTCCCGGGCTAGCCAGCGCATGATCGCCGGCGTGTCGGTCGCGAGGAAATAATAGCCGGGAGCGGAGAGGTCCATCGAGCGTCCGCCCGGCGCGTAAAGCCGTACGCCGGGGATCTTGCGCGTCAGCGCCGCGGGGATGTCGCATTCGTCGACCGCTTCCTTGACGAGGATGCCGGTGGTGCGCACCCGCGCGCCGGGCTCGCGCTTGGCGTCGATGACGGCGACCCTGAGGCCGCGATGAGCGGCGGCGCGGGCCGCAATCAATCCTGCGAAACTCGCGCCCACAACGATGAGGTCGTAATCGGGACCCAGTTCTCGCCGTTTGCCGTTCATGCCGCTCTCCCTCATCGTCGCCTGTCTTCCTGCAGGAGAAATGGGGCCCTATCCGGGCAGGCTCGTGGAATTCGCGAGGCTGCTCATCAGGTTTTGCAGCCTCGGCTCGCGGGTGGTAGCCTTCCGCCGGAAGGACGGAGACGCCATCAATGAAGAAATTTTCAACTTTACTTTTCGCTGCTTTGCTCGCCGGTTGCGCGGCGACGGGCCCGGGCGGTTACTCGGCGGCGACCGGAGACGATTTCGGCTACACCGAAATGCGTATCGAGGAGAACCGCTATCGCGTCGTTTATCGCGGGTCGGCGGGCATGCCGCCGGAAGTCGTGGAGGATTATGCGCTTCGCCGCGCGGCGGAGCTGACCATTCAAAACGGGTTCGACTGGTTCCGGGTCGTCGCCCGCGACCTCATGCATGAAGAGCGCGGCGGCGTTTCCCTTGGCGCCGGCGTCGGCACCGGTTCATACGGCCGGCGCAGCGGCGTTTCGGTCGGGGTCGGCGGCGATTTCGGCAAGGTCGGCGCGAACGACTACTTTACGGCGCGCATTGAAGTCCTGATGAGTGAGGGCGAGGCGCCCGACGACGCGGAAGCCTATGATGCGGCGTCCGTGATCGAATCGTTTACCGGCGACTATTAGGGGACAGCACCGATGGATTGGCAGGGTTTGCGCCGCGTCGTAACCGACAATGGCAAGGACGGGCGTTCGCGTATTCTGATCGACGGCGGCGCGGCGAAAATGATCGCCGTCGAGGAGGCGGGGCTGGCAGAGATCTGGTCGGCGCCGCTGGCGAAGGACAGACTTTTCGATGCTACCGACCGATTGGCGGATGAGGACCTGAAACTCGAGCCGGCCGAAGGTGCGGTAAAAGTGCGCTGGTTCACCGTCGCGCCAGAGGATGAGGCGAAACCGAAAGAAGAGATTGAAGCCGGCGCCGCGTTTGCGTTCGGCGCGGTCGGCGCCGCGCATTGCCGTGTGGACACGTCGCGCCACCCGATGATGCACAAGACCGACAGTCTTGATGTCATCGTGCTCGTCAAGGGCCGTATCGACCTTCTGCTTGACGACGGCGAGGCCTTCGGGCTCGAGCCCGGTGATGTGGTGATCCAGAGGGGGGCCAATCACGCGTGGGTCAATCACGGGACGGAGACGGCGCTGCTGGTGGCGGTCCTGATAAACATGTAAGTGGTTTGATAGTATAACGCTGCGCCGCTATAACATTACTCAGAATACAGACGAATTGTTGACAGACAGTCCCGATTGATATCCTTTCGCAGTGAAGCGAAAGGAATATTCTGTGTCAGAGATGCTGTTACGGTGGGCTGTTGCAGGCCTCACGGTTTTCTTTATTGCGTGGATCGCGGCATTCGCCGCCTATTCGACACGCCGAAACAGAGTGAACGCGATTGCGGTGACGCCCCGGCAGGCGAGCCTATGGCAGCGAGTTTTGCTGCTGGTTGCGGTTGCGCTCGACGCCTATCTTATGTTCCGCGCGCCGTTTCCATTGTTGGACGGTTGGGCTTTCGCCTTGCCCTCGCCGGCGCCGGTATTTGCGCTGGCGCTGATGGCGCTCGGCGGCGGGTTCATGATCGCGACGCATCTCCATATGGGCGCGTCGTGGCGGATCGGCGTGCCGCAGGGCGAGGGCGATATCGACGAACTGGTGACGACCGGCCCGCACGGGCTATCGCGCAATCCGATCTATCTCGGCATCCTTACAATGATCGCCGGCGCGGCGCTCGCTGTCCCCGGACCTTTAACGATCGGCGCATTCGTCGTAACATTTGTCGGCCTGCAGTCGATCATCGCCGAAGAAGAAGCCTATCTCGAAGAGCGTTTTGGTGATGAATATGCGGCCTATAAAAAGCGGGTGCGCCGCTGGATATGAGGGGAAATGCCGGAAGAAAACCTCGCCGCCGCCATCAATGAGAGCAATGCGCCCTTCGCGCGCTTCATGGGCGCGCATATGACGCTCGTTACGAAGGACCGGATTGAGGGAGAACTCAAGGTCACGAAAGACCTTTGCACTGTTCCGGATATTCTTCACGGCGGCGCGATCATGGCGCTCGCCGACAATATGGGCGGGCTCGGCTCATTCCTGAACATGCCCCCCGGCGCATCGACGACGACCATCGAAAGCAAAACGAACTTCCTGCGGGGCGTTCCGATCGGCCAAATGGCGAAGGCGGTGACGACGCCGGTCAACATCGGCGCAACGCTTCAGCTCTGGAAAACGGAAGTCTTCCGCGAAGACGGCAAGCTCGCGGCGGTGGTGACCCAGACCCAGATGATCCGCGGCGCGAAGAAAGGCTGAATTCTCATGTACGACGTCTCGCTGACGGACTCCTATTTTCCGGCCCGAAAAGGCGGCGGAGAAAACGTTGAAACGATCGGCGAGATGTTGCGCCGAATGGCCGGGGCGATCCCCGACATCGAGGCGCTTGTCGAACTCACGGATGAGGGAGCGCGCGGACGGTCCTGGACCTACGCCGAGCTTCACGCCGATTGCGAACGGTTGGCGCGCGCGCTCGCGAGCCGTCATCAGCCGGGCGCGCGCATCGCCGTTTACGCCAACAATGTTCCTGAATGGATGCTGATCGAGTTCGCCGCCGCCATGGCCGGCGTCGTGCTGGTGACAGTCAACCCGTCCTATCAGGCTCGCGAGCTCAAATATGTGCTCGAACAGTCGCGCGCCGAGGCGATCTATTATGTGGAGGGCTTTCGCGGCAACCCGATGCAGGCGATCGTCAATGAGGCGTGCGATCAGGTTCCGGCGATCAACGCGCGCATTCTCCTGACCGATCATGAGGCGCTTTACGCCGGGGCCGCCGAGGGCGCGCTGCCTGAGGTCAAGCCGGACGATGTCGTGCAAATCCAATACACGTCCGGAACGACCGGTTTTCCGAAAGGCGCGCTTCTACATCATCACGGGCTCGTCAAAAACGGATACGACGTCTGTATGCGGGCCGGCATTCGTGAAGGCGATGTCTTCGTTCATCACATGCCGATGTTCCACACGACAGGCTGCGCCATTCTTGCGCTTGGCGGTCTTGGCGTCGGCGCGACACAGCTTCTGGCGCCGGCGTTCGATCCGGCGATGGTCGTCCGCGTTATCGAGCGTGAAAAATCGCGATTTCTTTTCGGCGTGCCGACCATGATCGTCGCGATCATCGACGAAGCCAAAAAGAGCGGCCGGGATGTTTCTTCCATTGAAAGCATCATGTCCGGCGGCGCCATGGTCGCCCCGGAACTGGTCCGAAAGGCGAATGAGGTTTTCGGCGCGATGATCCAGATCGTCTACGGGCAGACGGAAAGCTCGCCCGTTATCACCGGCGCCTGGTGCGATGATTCGATAGAGGACTTGACCGAAACCATTGGCCAGCCGCTGCCGGACGTCGAAGTCTCGATCCGCGACCCGCAAACGAACGAACTTCTCCCGGTTGGCGGGCAAGGCGAAATCTGCTGCCGCGGCTATCTCGTCATGACCGGCTACAACGACAACCCTGAAGCGACTGCGGCGGCGATCGACGCCGAAGGCTGGCTGCACACCGGCGACCTCGGGCGCATGGATGAACGCGGCTATTGCAAAATCACCGGGCGAGTGAAGGAGATGATCATCCGCGGCGGCGAAAACCTGTTCCCGGCCGAGATCGAAAACGCGCTTCTGGAACACGATGCGATTACAGAAGTCGCGGTTGTCGGTATTCCGGATGAAAAATGGGGCGAGGAAGTCGCCTGCTTCATGCGCTGCGCCGGCGGCGAACAGCCTGCGCCTTTGGAGATGAAAGCGTTCATTCGCGAACGATTGTCGCCGCAGAAAACGCCGGTCTACTGGGTTTATGTGGGGGAATGGCCGCTGACCGGGTCCGGAAAAATACAGAAATTCAAATTGGCTGAGGCGTTCCAGCGCGGCGATTTCGACGTTCTGAAAGCCTGACAGCGTTTAAAGCTGCGCCGCGAGTTCGATAAATTGCGTGACGCTGATCTCTTCCGCACGCTGCGTTTCGCGCACGCCTGCGGCGGCGAGCGTGTCGCTCAGGCGCTCGCCGAATACGGATTTCAGCGAAGCGCGTAGCATCTTCCGGCGCTGGGAGAATGCAGCCTGCGTGACGCGCTCCAGTGCGCCGGGATTTTCCAGCGGCGCCGCCGGAGGGGCGAACAGAACGACGGTTGAATCGACTTTCGGCGGCGGCGTAAACGCGCGCGCCGGCAGGTCGAACGCTCTTGAGGGGCGCGATGCGGCCTGCGCGATCACCGAAAGCCGTCCATAGGTTTTCGAGCCGGGCGCCGCGAGTATCCGGTCAGCGACCTCTTTTTGAAACATCAGCGCCATCACTGACCAAAGGGCGGGCCCGGCCTTGAGCCATTTGATCAGAAGCTCCGTCGAGATGTTGTAGGGCAGGTTGGCGGCGATTTTCACGGGCGCGCCATCGCCAAGCAGAACGCGTTCGTTGGCGGTAAGCGCGTCGCCCTCGGCGATCTTGAGCTTGCCGGGATAATGGGCGGCGAGTTCGCCGAGCGCCTCGATGCAGCGGCTGTCCCGCTCGATGGCGGTGACATGCGCGCCGGCTTCAAGGAGCGCGCGCGTAAGCCCCCCGGGGCCGGGGCCGATTTCCAGCACCGCGTCGCCGGGCGCGATCCCGGCGGATCGTGCGATCTTTCGGGTGATGTTGAGGTCGAGCAGGAAATGCTGGCCGAGCGACTTCTTCGCGCCGAGATCGTAGCGCTCGATGATCTCGCGTAAGGGGGGCAGGGCGCCGGTCATTGCCGGTTCAAGCGCCGGGCCGCCATCTCGCCGGCGAGCCTGATCGCCGCGATCAGGCTGTCTGCACGCGCAACGCCCTTTCCAGCGATGTCGAGCGCTGTTCCGTGATCGGGCGATGTCCGCACAATCGGCAGGCCGAGCGTGACATTGACCGCTTCGTGGAAAGCAAGCGTCTTGGCCGGGATCAGCGCCTGATCGTGGAGCATGCAGATCGCCGCATCATACGTCGCGCGCGCTTCTTCATGAAACATCGTATCCGCCGGTAAGGGGCCGCGCGCGTCAAATCCCAGCTCGCGCAGCCGGTCGACCGCAGGGGCGATAATCATGTCGTCTTCAGCGCCGATCATGCCGGCCTCGCCCGCATGAGGGTTCAATCCGGAAACGGCGAGGCGCGGGGCGCCGATACCGAAATCGAAATGCAATGCTTCAGCCGTTACAATCCCGGCCCCGACAATCGTCTCCATGCGCAAGGCGGCCGCCGCCTCCCGCACCGACATATGAATGGTGGCGGGAACGGTGCGTAACTCAGGGCCCGCCAGCATCATCGCCGGGCCGCGCATCCGTTCATCGGGCATCGCGGCTTTGTCGGTGAGGGCGGCCAAAAACTCCGTGTGCCCAGGAAACGCAAAACCCGCCGCCCGGAGCGAGGCTTTCTGAATAGGATTGGTGACGACGCCGGATGCGGCGCCGGCAAGCGCATGGGCGACGGCGCGTTCGATGCTTTCAATGACGGCGGCGGCGTTTCCCGGCGAAGCCTCTCCAAGCCGTGCGCCGATCCGGGAGTCGAGTGCAATCACGGGCAGCGCTTCCATGAAAACGGCGCCGGCTTTTTCGGGCGAATCGATTTGCGCAATTGTCGCGCCGAGCGCCTCAAGCGCCGCCGCGTCGCCGATGATGAAGAAGGCAGGGCCTTCAGCCTTGAGAGCCCGCCATGCCTTGATGGCGATCTCCAGGCCCACGCCGCCCGGTTCGCCCATGGTCAGCGCGAGGGGCGGAAGCGGCGACGGCGCGGTCATGTTCGGGGTCCGGACCTTTAGCCGCTGATCGACAGGGGCTCTTTCAGGCGAATGTCGACAGTCGAACGCCGCTCGAGATCGCGCAGATATTGCTGGCTAAGACGGCTTAGCTGACGCTGCATGATGTTGCTTTCGAGCTGCTCGCGGGAAGGAAGGCCAAGCCCTTCATCCTTGTCGCAGACATAAGCCACATGAAAGGCGCCGTCGGCGCGAATGACCGGGCCAGTATCGCCCCGGCTCAGATCCTCGATAAACTCGCTGAAACGCGTGTCGATCTTGTCGAGGGTCATATTCTCGAGAAGCGCGTAACCGACCTTTTCACCCAAATCGATGCGTAATTCCCGGCCTGCGCAAACATCCGCCCGCGTGATTTTATCAAAGGCGGCGCGCGCCGCCGTATCGCCGATCGCTTCAGGCGCCGTCGCATAGGCGAGCGTGAAAGTAGGCTCGCCCGCGACAACCGCTTCGCGCTTCTCGCGAACCGCGAGGATTATGAAAGCGCCTTGCGACGGGATCGGGTTCGTCACCGAGCCCGGGGGCAGGTCGCGGATCGCCTGGTCGAGTTCCGCGTCAAGTTCGCCCGCGCGCACCCAGCCCATGTCGCCGCCAACCGCCGCCGTCGTGCAGGCGGAAAATTGTTGCGCGACGACCGAAAACGGTACGCCGCGGCGCATTTGTTCGATCAACTGAAGAGAGCCTTCGTAATATTGCTGGGCTTTTGACGGATCGTCCACGGGAATGCAGATTTCCGAAACGCGGTATTGCTCCTGGCTTGCATCCTCACGCATCCGCTTAAGCGTATCTTCGACTTCTTCGGGGCTGACCCGAATGCGGTCGCGATAACGTCCTTGTACGAGTTGCGGCCAGGCGATGCTCGCCTTGATCTGCTGTTTAAGAGTGTCGACAGAAACGCCCTGGGAGGCCAGCACCGCGGTTAGTTCTTCAGGTTGAAGGTTTGATTGCGCCGCCATGTAGGCGAGTTCGGCGTTGACTTCGTTGTCGGTGATTTTGACCTCATAGGAGGTCGTTTCCTGAAGCTTGAGCTGCTCCTCGACGAGCTCGCGCAACGCCTGCTGCTGGACCTGCGGCATCGCCTCAAGCGGGATTTGGCCTTGTGCCGAGATGATTTTCAGCCGCATGCGCTGGCGCACGTCATAGGTGGTGACGACCTTGTCGTTAACGACGGCGGCGACCGCTTCCTTCGGCACGCCGGATCGTGCGATCACCTGGTCGGCATCGCTGACCGCCTGCGCAAAGCTCTGGCTGCCGATGAAAAAAGAACAGCAAATTGCTGAAATTATTGGGAGAATGTTTTTCAAAGTCATACCGGTCTACTTGTTGGACAGCGTTTCATGGACTGTCTGTTCGTTCCTCGCCGCCCCAGCGCCGCCGAAGCGACGATCCGGAAAATAGAACATATTCGCTTCCGTGCAAGCGTCACTGGACGAGGGTGTTGAGGGTGAAGGTCAAAAGCACGGCGTTGTCCGGGGGGAGGTTGGTGTCGCGCGTGCGGTCGCGGCGATAGGTGATCCCGAAGGTGGAGCATTCATCGGTATAGGTTACGTTGAAATCCTGAGTAATGGTGCTGAAGCGGCTGGCCGTCGGGTCTTCCATCAGCTTTTCCTGATCATTGAGATTGACGCGCCATGCGCCGCCTACCGACCAGTGTCGAGCGACTTTCACGGACGCCCGGGCCGTCAGTTCCTCCCGCCGGTCTACGACATCCGCCTCGATGAGCCGCACATAGCTGAGATTGGATTTCACCGGGCCGAGATTGAGAAACGCCAGTGATTCAGCGCGTTGAATTCTGCCGCTCTCATTGTCCAGGCGGAACCGGTTCTCAACGCCGAATTTGGAGCCGTAGCTGACATTGAGGCTGCCGACGATATCAGATGATCGCTCGCCGATTCCGGATGACAGGACGAAAGCGTCAGTCGTCTGCGCTCGAAACTGCTGGCCGATCGATCCCTCGATCGTAAAACCGCTCGACCATTCGGCCGCCGCGGCGACGCCCACATTCATGCGCTGACCGTCCTCGAAAGCGTCATACCCTGTGGCTTTGTTGAAGTCGAAAAGACCCGCATAGTCGAACTCGATGCTTTGCGAGTCTTCATTGAAGATCGCGTCCTCGACATTGGTCGGGCTGGCGACGAGTTGGACGCGCGGTTCTAGGAAGACGCGCACGTCGCCGAAATGACGGGCCACCGGATAAGACCATTCAAGTCCGACTGTCGGCGCGAAGCGAACCATTGAGTCGCTCTTCGCGCCGGTCAGACCCGCATAGATTTCTGTGCCCTGATCGATGTCCTGAAAGAAATAGGCGTCGCTGCGCAATTCGGTGAAGAGGCGGAAACGATGGCCGCGTCTTGTGATGATGTCGCGGTTCCAGTTTACGACACCGGTAAACCGCTGGGAGTCTGCGCCGCCCGTGCGATAGACCGATGCGATATTGGCCCCGACGGAAAGATCGCCGCCGGCGATTTTCGTTTGAACGTCGTGTTTGAAGTCGATCAACGGCAGGATGTAAGGCGTTGTCGCCGTATCGTCCTGCGCGCGCAGGCCCTGAAAAAGATAAGTATCGAAAGTGAGCCGCGAGTCGCCGCTTTCCCAGGCGACCCGGGCGTTGCTGCGGAGCTGGTTGGTGCTGCCGCGATTGAGCGCTTGGCGCAAATCGCCTTGCCGTCTGACGTCGTACCGCCGCAGATAGGTTCTGTCCGAGACCCGTTCGAAATCGTAGCTGACCCGCCAGTGATCGCCGATATCCCGGTAACCGCGGCCGAAATAATGCCAGCGCACGCCGGGAAGTAATGGTTCCCCGTCAGGAGGTATGTTTTTCGGCGCTGTGTTGTCGAAATCGATAACCCCGCCTGCAAGCACATGATAGCCGCGTTCGCCGCGGATGCGGTATTCGCCCTGCCAGAGAACGCCGTCTTCGGCGGTGTATTTGGGGTGAAAGGTTGCGTCCTGCGAATTCGAGATCGCGAGGTAGTAGGGAAGCTCGAAATTGAACCCAAGACGGCTCGATGCGCCGATATTGGGCGTTAGAAAGCCGGACTGGCGCTCAACCGAAGGATCGGGTCCTTGAAGATAGGGCGTATAGAGGATAGGCACGCCCTTGAGTTCGAGAAAGGCGTGGTGAAACCGCACGACCTTCCGTTCAAGATCGCGCGTCACGCGGAGCGACTTGATCCGCCATGTCGGCGTTTTGCCTTCGCCGTTCTCGTTGCAGACATTGCACGCAGTATAGACGGCGTTGTTGAGCCTGGTGCGCGCGCCCTGTTCCTGTATGGCGTTTGCGGCGGCGATGCGCACATTCTCTTGGAGAAGCGCGCTGAAATTCTCGACGATGCCGTCGCGCAGGTCGCCGGAAAGAACGACGCTGCCGGCGAACAGCGTCTCCATATTCTCATCGGTGATCGAAACATTGCCTTCGGCGGTGACAACGTCCGTCGAGGGATCGTAGGTCAGCCGGTCAGCGCGAAGATAACGCTCGCCGAAATACGCCCGAACATCGCCTTCCGCAACAATTGCGCCTTCATCCGTTTCGCGGGTGACGGTGTCGGCCTCGAACAGGACCTGGCTCTCATTGTCCGCTTCTGCGGCGATCAGGTCCGGTTCGTCGCGCGATGGTTTTTGAGAATCCGGCGCAGTCGCCCATACGTGGAGAGGATACGCCGCCCCAACGTTCGCTAAAACAGTGGTGATCCACAGTCGCGCTATGCGGCGATTGCGATGCAAGACGACTCCCTGACACATCCGAATCGGAATTTCTTCGCGCTATTACAGTTAGATGAGGACCATGGCGAGGTCCAGCCGAACCTCACGCAGAGGCGGAGATTAGCCCTCCTCAAAATGCAGCAGGATCGTGATGGCGGCAATGGCCGCCGCAACCGCCGGCGTCCATGCGGCGAGCGCGGCGGGCGCGAGCTCTGATTCGCCGAACGCGTTCGAAATCTCGGTCAGAATATAGAGCAGAAATCCGGCGCCGATCGATATCAGGCCGAGATAAAGCGCGCCGCCGGATCGAGCCGGGCGCAGGGAAAAAGCCGCTGCGATCAGCACCATGGCGAGGAGCTTTAAGGGGGTCGCGCAGAGGTCGTGAAACCGCAGGTGATATTTTGCGGACGGCAGGCCCGCCGCCTCGGCGAGGAGGATGAACTCTGGCAGTTCCCAGAGCGATATGGTCTCAGGCTGGACCAGCCGCTCGCGCAGGTTTTCGGCGGTGAGGGTGGTGCGGATGGCGTATAGCGGCGTGCGTCTTGTGTTCTGGTCGCTGATCGACGCCAGCCGCGCTTCGCGCATTTCCATAGTGCGCCCGGAAAGCACCGCTTCCTCGGCGTCAATGCGTTCGAGGAAGGTATTCTCAGGTCCGAATCGCCAGACGGTCACTTCTTTGAGCGCCGCCTGCTCACGGTCGAGATTCTTTGCGTTGATGATGATCTGCATGGTCGCGTCGCGCTGGCGCAGCCACATGCCGTCATCAAAAATACGGACAAGGTTCTGGGCGTTGCCGCGCTTGGCGGCCTTGATCTGCTCTGCATAGGAAAGAAGGGTTGAAGACAGAGGGTCGATCGCGGTGATGATCAGAACCCCGGTAATCGCGGATATCAGCGTCGGCGGGCCGAGAAGCCGCCAGATCGACAGGCCGGCCGAGCGCATGACGGCGATTTCAGAGCGCCGGTTCAACTGGTAGAACATCCAGATCGACCCGAAGAGAAAGGTGAAGGGTGTCAGCGCCTGCACGACCGACGGGAGCCGCAGCAGCGTCAATGTCACGGCGAGACTGAACGTGCCGTCGCGCAGCTTGCCGACAAATCTCATATTCTCGATGAGATCAACAAGCATGATAAGAACTGACATCATTACGATCAGCCCGCCAAGCGTCATGACTGTTTGAGCCGCAATATAGCGGAAGAGGGTCTTTGGCGGCATCAGACGGGCTCCTTCCGCCGCCGGGGAAGCTTCGGCCCGAATAGCAACAGTGTGAAAAGTACGAGTACGGCGCCGGGAACGGCGTAGACCGTCCAGTATGCGGCGGTGCCTTCCGCCATGCCCTGAGCGACAAACCCTAGCACCCGCACGCCGAAGATCACCGCGCCTGCGCCGACCGCCCGGGCCAGATAGCCGCGCCGACTGTATGGTCCGCCGATCATCGCGTAAAGGCCGACCATGACATAGGCGAAGGCGTAGAGGGGGCTTGCAAACCGGGCGTGCCCCTCGGCGATCAGCTTGCCGGCGTTTGCGTTGTCATAAGGCTGGGTAAGGTCAGGATTGAGGAGTTCGCTCGGATATCGTTCGGCGACCTCAAGCACATAACCGCCCCGTTGTTGCTGCAGGCTGGCGATATTGATCGCCAGTTCCTCGAATCGAAGAAAGTCGACTTCGCGCGATTCTTCGGAGAGGCGCTGGATATTGCCTTTCTTGAGAAACAGCATGGGCCCCTGAGGCGTGTCCTGAATGACGGCGCGCTCGGCCATATAGGTTTTGGGATCTTTCGGATTTCTATAATCGTTGACCAGCAATCCCAGAAACAACCCGCCGGCGTGCGCGTCGTCCACATAGATGGTGAATCCGTCGGCGAAAGTCGTAAACTCGCCCGCCTTGATGACGGAACTCGCCAGGTCGGCGCGGATATTGGCCACCGTCTCCTTAATAATTCGATTGCTCCGGGGCATCAGATCGACATTGACATAGTATGTGGCGAGCGCCCCGAAGCTCGTGATCAGCAGCAGCGGCGCAGCGAGCCGCCACCGGCTGACCCCGGCGGCGAACATGACAGCGATCTCACTGTCTGTATGGAGCCGGTGCAGCGTGAATATGCAGGCGCCGAACAGGGCGAAGGGGATGATCAGCGCCAGAAGGCTGGGGACGATCAGGGCGGACAGCAGCAGAAAGACGCCCAGCCCCTGGCCGTATTCGACAATAATATCGATACGCTGCAGGCTCTGCGTCATCCAGACGATTGCCGTGATGACGATGAGGATAAGGATAAGCGGCGTGATGCACTGACGGAGAATATATTGATCGAGGCTGTTCAACCGGGCGATATTCCCTTATTCAGCAAGGCTTCTAGTCTAATCCCTCCCGGCAGGGCCCTACCACAGCTCGTCTCCGGCTCGAAAGCGCCCGCCTGATCCGCCGGGGACGCAACATGAAATAACGAGGCGTTCATGCAAGTAACTTTCTCCGCAGCCGCTCTAGCCAAAAGCGGCGCGATTGTCATTCCGCTTTTCGAGGACGGCAAGAAGCCGAAGGCGTTCGATGCGGTCGATGAAAAGACCGGCGGCGCTTTGACGCGCGCCCTCAAGGCGGCGGATTTCAAGGCGAAAAAGGGCAAGCTTCTGGAGATCGTTTCGCCTGCGGGCGTAAGCAACGCCCGCGTCATTGTTGTCGGCGCCGGAGCATCGAAGGATTTCGGGGCCCTTGACGCTGAGGCGCTCGGCGGCGCCGCGACGGCGCGGCTGCTCGTCACCAGAGACAAGGCGGCGCTGTTCGCGCTTGACGGATTTTCGGCCAAGAAGGTCGACGATGGCGAACTTGCAGCGCGGATCGCCCATGGGGCGCGGATGCGGACTTATCGGTTCGACAAGTACCGCACCAAGGAGGAACAGGAAGAAAAGCCGGTCCTCGCCAAGATCGCTGTCTACACGCCGGCGGCCGGCGCCAAGGCGGCGTACGCCGTACATGAAAAAATCGGCGACGGCGTATTCCTGACGCGCGATCTCGTTTCCGAACCGGCGAATGTTCTTTATCCGGACAGTTTCGCAAAGCGCTGTCAGAAACTCGCAGATCTCGGGGTCAAGGTGACAGTGCTCGGCGAAGCGCAGATGAAAAAGCTCGGCATGGGCTCGCTGCTCGGCGTAGGTCACGGGTCAGATCGGGAAAGCAAGCTGGTCGCCATGGAATGGATGGGCGGCAAGAAGGGCGATGCGCCCGTCGCATTTGTCGGCAAGGGCGTGACTTTCGACACTGGCGGTATTTCGCTTAAGCCTGCCCCGGGCATGGGTGACATGAAATGGGATATGGGCGGCGCCGGCGCCGTCACGGGAGCGATCGCCGCGCTCGCTGGCCGCAAGGCCAAGGCCAATGTGGTCGGCGTGATCGGGCTTGTCGAAAACATGCCCGACGGCAAGGCGCAGCGGCCCGGCGACGTCGTCAAGTCGATGTCCGGGCAGACGATCGAGGTCCTGAACACCGATGCGGAAGGCCGTCTGGTTCTCGCCGATGCGCTGTGGTGGACGCAGGAAACCTACAAGCCGAAAGCCGTCATCGATCTGGCGACCCTTACCGGGGCCATCATTATTTCCCTGGCGCATGAGTTTGCGGGCATGTTCACCAAGGACGACAAGCTTTCCAAACAGCTCGAGAAGGCCGGCGAGGAGGTCGGGGATCTTTTGTGGCGCATGCCGCTCACCAAGGCCCATGACGAAATGATCAAGTCGGACATCGCCGATATGCAGAATATCGGCGGTAAGGGCGGCGGTTCGTCTACCGCTGCAGCTTTCCTCGGACGGTTTATTCAGGACGGCGTACCTTGGGCGCATCTCGACATCGCTGGCATGGCCTGGAACGAAAAAGACAAACCGACGATCCCGAAAGGCGGTTCGGGCTATGGCGTGCGCCTGCTCGACCAGTTCGTGCGGGAGAATTTCGAAGGCTGACACTGCATCGCTGAGAGGGTCATGGCTGACTTTTTCGATCAATTATCACCCGAACACATCGCGTTCATCGAACGCCAGCCGATGTTTTTTGTTGCGACCGCCGCATCGAGCGGCCGGATTAATGTCTCGCCGAAAGGTTATGACACGTTCCGCGTCATCGATCCGAAAACCTGCGCCTATCTCGATCTCACTGGGAGCGGCAATGAAACGGCGGCGCATCTCAAACATGACGGACGCATCACCGTCATGTTCAACAGCTTCGAGAAAAAGCCGCTGATCATGCGGCTTTACGGTCACGGGCGCGTCGCTGCGGCGGGCTCTGATGCGTTTGCGGTGCATATCGGCAAGTTTCCGGAGATCGCCGGCGTCAGGCAGCTCATCTTTATCGATATCGATAATCTTCAAACCAGTTGCGGATACGCCGTCCCTCAGATGGAGATGGTGCAGGAGCGGCCGATCCTGAAACAGGGCGCCCAGGCGAAAGGGCAAGAGGGCGTCAGGGAATATCAGCGCCAGAAAAACATGGTGAGCATCGACGGGTTCGAGACCGGACTTGTCGTGCCCGATGAATAATCGACGCGGCTGGCCGTGACTGTTTGTTAACAGATCGTCACTAACTTTCCTGAGAATTAACTGAATTCCAGCAGCTGCAGATTCAGCAGGGAGGCGTCATTCATGAAACGTAATCTGGATCTCATCCGTCGCATTCTGTTCGCTATTGAAGTCAGCCAGGATGACGAACCGGCCTCGATCGATCTAAATTTTGCGGACGTGGACGAGCTGCATATTTCGCATCATGTGCGGCTATTGCAGGAAGCCGGGTTTATCCACGCCATTCAAAGGCAAGGGTTCAATACACGGGCGTTCTGGATACCGCATTCCATCACCTGGCGCGGTCATGACTTTCTCAGCGCCATCCGCGATGAATCAGTGTGGCGGCGGGTGAAGGCGAGGGCCAAGCTTGCAGGAGAGGATTTCCCCGCCGAGCTTGTGTATGAGCTCGCCCTTGAGGAATTGAAAACCCGTTTGCGTCAGTTGGCGGCAACCGCAGCTTAATTGGCAAGGGTTGAGCCCTGCGGGCCGTCGCAAATTCGCGCGGCAGGTGTTAGGCTGGGGCATGACCGAAGTCCTGTTTTATCATCTCGAAAGCGCGTCGCTTGATCAGGTCTTGCCGGGCCTGCTCGAGAAAACCCTGGAACGCGGCTGGCGGGCGGTTGTGCGGGCGAGTTCGCGCGAACGCGTTGAAGCGCTTGATAGTCACCTGTGGACATACCGGGACGAGAGCTTCCTTCCGCACGGGGCCAGCGGCGACGGGGCTGGCCAGCCGGTCTGGATTACCGACGACGACGAAGCGCCGAACGCGCCGCAAATACTGTTCCTCGTGGATGGAGCGTCGGCCGATCCAGCGGCGCTCAATGATCTTGAACGCTGCGTCATGATTTTCGACGGCCGCGATGAAGATGCGGTCGCCGATGCGCGCCGGTTCTGGACGGCGTCAAAATCGGCTGGTCATGACGCCACATACTGGAAACAGTCGCCGCAAGGGCGGTGGGAAAAACAGGGTCAGGGCTGACATTATGGACGAACGGCAAGCGGCGCGTTTCAGGGCGATCCTTGAAGCGCGGCGGCAGGAATTGAACGCCTTGTCCGCCGGGTCATCAGAGGCGCGCAAGCCGGTTGAACTTGACCAGCAATCGGTGGGAAGGCTGTCGCGTCAGGACGCCTTGCAGCAGCAGGCGATGGCGAATGCGCAGCAAGCGCGGCGGGAGAACGAACTTAAAAGGATTGGCGCGGCGCTTGTCCGTATTGAGGATGGCGAGTTCGGCTGGTGCGCCGAATGCGGCGAAGGGATTGCCCTGAAGCGCCTCGACATCAACCCGACGGCGACGCATTGCGCGGGCTGCGCTGCGGGGCTCACGCCATGAAGGCGAGCCAGCCGAGATAGGCGGCGTAGGCGGCCAGAAGCAATGCGCCTTCCCAGCGAGCGACCCGGCCTCCGCTGAAGGCGAAGACAATCATCGCCGCTGTCGCCGCCGCCATCACCCAATTGTCAAACGCAACGATCTGACCTGAAACGCTGACCGGTTTGACAAGCGCGGTCGCGCCGAGGATGCCGAGAATGTTGTAAAGGTTCGAGCCAACCACATTGCCTAAGGCGAGGGCGCTTCTGCCGCGCATCGCCGCTCTCACCGAGGTGAACAGTTCCGGAAGCGAGGTGCCGACAGCGACGACGGTGAGGCCGATAAGGGTTTCCGAAACACCCAAATTCGACGCCGCCGTGATCGCGCCGCCGACCAGCAATTTGGCGCCGACAGCCAGCAGGAAAAATCCGAGAACCGTTTGAATCAGCGCTCGCGCCAGCGCAGGCGAGGCGGGCGCCGGCAACGCTGCGGCCTCGCTTTCGCGCCGCAAGGTTTCGGGCGCGGCCGGCGCATTGGCGTCGGTCAGATAGGCGTAAGCGATATAAACGGCGAGCGCTGTCAGGAAGAGCGCGCCCGAAAGCCGCCCGATTTCGCCGCCGGAAGAAACAGCGATGGCGAGCGCCGTTGCGCCGGCCAGGGCGAAGGCGTCGCGGCGAAAGGCTTTCGGTTCGACGATCACCGGCGCTATCGCCGCCGAGAGGCCGAGAATGAGGAGAATGTTGGCGATGTTGGAGCCGACGACGTTGCCCACGGCGATGCCGGGCGCGCCCGAAAGCGCAGCCTCGATGCTCGAAACCAGCTCCGGCGTTGAAGTGCCGAAACCGACCAGGGTGAGGCCGATCAGCAACTCGGACAGGCCGAGACGGCGGGCGAGCGCGGTCGCTCCCGCGATCAGAAGTTCCGCTCCCAGGGTGAGGAGAATAAGGCCGACGGCGATAAAAAGCAGATACATCTCGAGTTAAAGTCCCCGTGCGGACTATCCGCAGCGCCGCCGCATATTGGCGGCGCAAGCCCGCTGCGCCAGAGGTCTGCGCAATTTTTTTATTCGCCGATCCGCAGCCGGCATCGCGCCTTGGCGACCGGGCGGGCCTCATCCTCCTGCCAGCCGGTCGCCTCGACAAAGGCGATGCGCCGCCCGAGGCGCAGGATGGTTGCGCGGGCGGTCATGTCCTGCGCCCTGGAGCTGGCGAGATAGTCGATATCCACATTGACGGTTTTCAGCGTTGCGCCGGGCTCGAGCTTCGCCGCGAGCGCGCACTGTGAGCAGAATTCGAGGAAAGCCGCGATGACGCCGCCATGGAGCGCGCGGATCATCGGGTTTCCGATATGTTTTTCGTCGAAGGACAGACGATAAAGGGCGCCTTGGTCGGTTTCTTCCATGGAAAAACCAAGCCACTCCGCTATCGGGGAGGCGATGAGGGTCGGTTCCGCGCCGCTCATAGCCGTGATTCCTTCTTCAGGCCGCGCGTGCCGACCATGAAGGCGCCGGAGCCGGTCGCAATAAGCTTGTTTGTCGATTGCGTTTTCAAGTCGCCCGAAACATACGCGACCTCATCTCGTATCGTGATGCATTCCCCGGCGCAGACCACGCGCTCGCCCGGGGCGGCGTCGGCGATATAGTCGACGCGCAGGTTGATGGTCGCGATGGGTTTGAGCTGATCGAGCGCCGTGAAAACCGTGAAGCCGAAAATCGAATCCATGATGATCGTCATCAACCCGCCATGAATGACGCCGCCAGCGCCGGTGAAGCCGGCGGGGAGATCGACAGCGACGCTGAGCTTGCCTTTGCCGACCAGCAAGGGTTCGAAATTCAGCGTGCGAAACAGGGAATGTTCATGGGCTAGCCAGTCGCTCGCATTCCTCAGCATCGCGCCGATGGCGGGATTGATGTCGGGCCGGCTCATTCTTCTCTCAGGCGCTCTTCTTCATACTGGATGCCCCAGCCGATGATCAGCCGCCACAGCGCTTCGGCCATTTCAGCCGGCATACCCATTTCGTCGGCGCGGGCGCGGACTTTTTCGATCACTTCCCGGTTGCGCCACGGGACTGAGGCTTCTTCCGGCGAGCGCTTGAACACCCAGGCGCGGTCCACATAGGTCCAGCGCTCGGCGAGAAGGTCGACAAGCGCGGCGTCCACGCGATCGATTTCAGCGCGCACTTCGTTCATGGTCTGACAGTCGGCGGCTTTTTTCATTTGCTGTCCTTGTCGCATTTCGCGCATTCATCTCACAGGCATGTCATGCCCGGATTTATTCCGGGCATCCAGTCCGGTATACAATAGACGCTGGATCGCCCGGATAAACCCGGCAATGACACCTGGCTTCGGCAGCGGTTAGTTAGTAGCAGCCTTCGCCTGCTCGTATTTTTCGAGCACAGCAATCCAGGTCTCTTCAGCCTGATGGATAGCGGCGACAAGGGCGGCGCGTTCCTTCTGCAGCTTGGTCGCGCGCGCAAGATTCTTCTCGTATAGCCCCGGTTCGGCGAGCGCTTCGTCGAGGCGCGAAAGCGTCGCGTTCAGCTGATCGACCCGGGCTTCAGCGGCCTCCGCGGATTTTTTGAGCGGCGCCAGCGCCTCGCGCGCTTCGGCCGCGGATTTGCGAGAGATCTGCTTGTGATCCGTTGGTTTTTCGCCGTTTTTCGCGGAGGGGGTCTTGTTCGCGGCGACCACAAGCTCGCGATAGTCCGCAAGGTCGCCGTCATAAGGCGCGGCCGCGCCGTCTTTCACCAGCCACAAACGGTCGGCGACCGTGGCGGCGAGGTGCGCGTCATGGGTGATCAGCAGCACCGCGCCCTGAAAGTCATTAAGCGCGTCGATCAGCGCCTCGCGGGAGTGAATGTCGAGATGGTTGGTCGGTTCGTCGAGGATCAGCAGGTGCGCGCCGTGAAAGGTGATAAGGCCGAGCAGGAGCCGCGCTTTCTCCCCGCCGGAAAGTTTTTCGACCGCCGTATCCGCCTTGTCGGGGCCGAAGCCGAGCCGGGCGGTTGCCGAACGGGTTTCGGCTTCAGTGGCGTCGGGGATGAGTTCACGCACATGATCATAGGCGGAGTTTTTCGGTTTTAACTCGTCGACCTGATGCTGGGCGAAATAAGCGATCTGCAGTTTCTTGTGCTTGTAGACATTGCCCTCAAGAGGCGGAATGCGGCCGGAAATCGCCTTGACCAGAGTCGACTTGCCTTCGCCGTTCGGTCCGAGGATGGCGATGCGGTCGTCCTGATCGAGACGCAAGCTGACCTTTTTAAGAACCGGTTTTCCTTCCTCGTAACCGAGATCGGCTTCGACGACGCGTACTATCGGCGGCGCCATCGGTTTCGGGTTCGGGAAGTGAAAGGGGAGCGTCCGTTCCGAAATCGGCTCGGCTGCGGTCTCCAGCTTCTCAAGCATTTTGAGCCGGCTCTGGGCCTGCTTCGCCTTCGACGCCTTGTAGCGGAAGCGATCGACAAAGGCCTGCATGTGCCGCCGGCGCGCTTCCTGCCTTGCATTGAACGAGGCGGCGTGAGCCCGCGCCTCTGCGCGCCGGCGTTCATATTCGTCGTAAGTTCCCGGATGCACCGAAAGCTTGCCGCCCTCGAGCGCCAGAATATGCGTGACGGCGTTGTTCAATAAATCGCGGTCGTGGCTGACGATCAGCGTCGTATAGGGATAGCGCCGCAGATAGTTCTCAAGCCAGATCACCCCTTCCAGATCGAGATAGTTGGTCGGCTCGTCGAGCAGGAGCAGGTCCGGCGCGGCGAAGAGTACGCCGGCGAGCGCAACCCGCATGCGCCAGCCGCCGGAGAATTCCGAGCAGGGGCGCTGCTGGTCATGGGCTGAAAACCCGAGACCGGAAAGAATGGATCCGGCGCGCGCCTCCGCCGAGTGGGCGTCGATATCGGCGAGCCGTATCTGGATTTCCGCGATGCGGTGCGGGTCGCTCGCCGTTTCCGCCTCGGCGATCAGCGCCGCGCGTTCGCGGTCCTGTTCAAGAACGGTTTCAAGCAGGCTTTTTTCGCTCGCCGGGGCTTCCTGATCGACGCCCCCGAGCCGGGCGCCTTTGCGCAGGGAGATTTCCTCGCCGCCGGCATAGGTTTCGCCCTTGATCATTTTCAAGAGCGTCGACTTGCCCGAACCGTTGCGGCCGATAAAGCCGACCTTCCAGCCGCCGGCGATCGCCGCCGTCGCCTGATCGAACAGGAGGCGGTTTCCGATACGGTAGGTCAGGTCGTTAATATGAAGCATGACGGCGGGGTTCTACTCAAACCTGCTCCGCCGTCAAAGACGGGGCTGCAAATTATTGCGGTTTCATGTTGGAAGCGTTGCCGGCGTTCAACCAAACGCCGTCGATCTTGCGAACAAGCATCACCCAGGCCCATTCCATCTCAAACGGCGCGCCGCTTTCCTTGTCCTCCCCGGCGGCGAGGACATTGACCGCCGCCCAGCCGATATCGCCGCTTTCGGCTACTTCGATCACCGGCGATTTGAGGTCGACATAGCGCTGATAGTCGCTTCTTCCGAAGACCTCTTTAAACCGCTCACGGGTTTCCCGATCGCTTGACGCAAAGAGGCCGCCGCGGCTGACGACGGTGATTTCAGGCGCAGTCAGATCACCCATCATGCCGGCATCACCGAGGCAGTGCGCGGCGAGGAGCTTACGGTGCAGGCGGTGAATTTGGACCGGTGCAAGGTCGGGGGCATCGATTTTGTCGAAAAACCATGTGGGCGCGCGGTCTTTGATGGCGACATCCGTGTAACGATAATCGAAGACTCGTTGCTGGTCGTCGATGCGAATGTGAAAGGGTGCCATCAGTTTATTCGTCCTGCGCCAGTCGTGGAACGTGACATCGATCGGCGCCGTTTCCGGAAACAGGAATCGCAAGCCCTGAAATGCGCCGTCTTCGCCGGCGAACCGCATGACGACGCCGCCAAAGGGAAGGTCGCCCTTTTCCCCGCCGCCCGGGCCGCCATTGAAGTCGATATTCTCGAACGGCTCGATATTCGAGACGATATCCTCGAAGCGAAGCAGGAGCGCATGAAACTGATGGCCGAGAGCGAAGGATTTTGTAGCTTCCGGCGCCAGCGTTTCACCGTCTGCGTTTCGTATCCAGGCGTTCGGCCCCTCAACAGCATGGAAGCTTTCCGCATCGTCAATGATGGATAGTGCGGCTGTATCTTTCGTCTGGAAATGCGAGCGCGCCGTGTAAGTCTTCCCGTCTGAGACAGTGACGTTGGCGGCGGTTGTGACGGAAACCGTTGAACAGGCGTCGGATGCGAAGGCGGGTGTTGTGAGCGTTACGCACGCCGTACAGGCGAACGCAGCTTTTCGAAGGGCGCTGTATTTCATTCCCTCACGCTAGCCGTGTTTCTCGCGCCGGGAAAGCATTCGCCGCCACACGAAAAAGCGATGAACAACGAACACTGAACGCACTGTTGTCTTGTTCAATATTTTCGCTGCAATCGCGAATAAGCGTATGAAGTTTTTGCGAAATTCGCAGACTCATATGGGCGGTCTTCTTGTTTTCATCAGATTGCTTCCCATCTCATCTAAAAACAGAAGGAGGGCTGAAGATGTCGAGCAATCTTGGACGTTTGGCGACAGGGCCCTTCAGGGCGTTTTTCAAAATCTTTCGGCGCGGCGCGCGGGTTGGCGTAAAAAACGGCGGCCGCAACGGGGCCTCCGCGGCGGGGGCGGCTGCGAAATCGGGCGCCGGCGCCCTGGCGAAAGTCGCAGCAGCGGACATTCTTGATAATGAATATCGCGAAGAACCGCCCAGCGGCATAGAAGCGGCGATGTTCAAACAACTGCCGCGTCCGCGCCTGACGGAAAAAGCGGCGTCGGACCTGACCCTTGAACAGGCTGACAATTATGCTGAGCAGTCGAAACGATTTTATAATTTCAATTTCACGCTGTTTCCGCGCGGCGACTTTTTCTATGAGGAGATCGAGGAACACTATCTCGCTTCCGCGCTCGGCTATGACGCCGACAGTATCGACAAGCGGTTCATCGATGTCTCGACCCTGTTCAGGCGCACCCTCAACGACAATACGCGCGCGCTGATGCTTGGTTGGGCGCCGGTGATCGGTCTGGCGGTGTTTGCGGCGGCGTCCTACTGGGCGCCGCGTTTTCAGGCGCCCGGCCTGGAAAACCAGTTCGCGCAATCGGGCGCGCTCTACGGAGCGGCGGCGGCGATTGCGATGTTTCTGGCGTTCTTGGTCTATAGCTGGCCCTATAAGGTAGTGCAGCAGCGAAACCTTTTGAATCTCGACAATTACGTCACGTCGAAATTCGCGCGCATCAACAATAATTTTCAGGTCGCCAAGAGGCGGGCGCTGAATGTCGAACGCGACAAGCGCATGGCCGAACGCGACGCCCTGCGCGATGAAGCCGGTTCATGGACGCTCGCTTACCACTGGTTCGCAACGCGTCTGTTTCTGTGCGAAACCATGCTGCGCAACAAGTTCTACCAGATGCGTCGCAACACGACGCTCTACTGGGTTTCGGGCCTGTTCTTTTCCATCCTGGGACTTGCCGGCGTCGGCGCCTGGCTCGCTGTTTCAGGGGCGACAACGCCGGCGCTGACCGCCTATAGCGTGAGCGCGTTCGCCTATGTTGTCGCCACATGGGCGATCATGGCGCGCGCGACAGGCATGATGTTCAGCGTGCTTGAGTCGAACGAATGGAGCCGCTTCTACGTCATCGATCTCGACAAAACGATTCGCGACCATGTCGGCGAGGACAAATTGCAGATCGTCACTTTCCGCGATCGCAACCGCTTCGAGTAAGCGCTATCAGTGATGGCCGCCCGGCGCTGCGTCGCGAACCTCGAAACTGACGGTTTGCGGCGGCGCGTTTTCAAATTCGAGGGTCATTTCGACGGTCTCGCCCGCTTCGAGCGGGGCGGTGAGGCCGATCAGCATGATATGAGCGCCGCCGGGCGCCATGCTCGCTTCGCCGCCGACCGGAACCGGGAGCGAGGCAAGCGGCGTCATCGATGCAACCCCGTTCTCGTCCAGAGAGCTGGCGTGCAGTTCGACATTTGCAGCGCCGCCGAACAGGGCGCCGGTCAGCGCCGCCGTGGTTTCGCCGCCGTTACAGAGCGTCAAATAGCCCGCGCTCATCGGCCGGCCGGCTGGCGCGGCGCGCACCCAGGCGTCACTGACGACGATCCCTTCGCCCGCGCAGGCCGTTTTGGCCTCATGATGTGACGCCTTGTCATTGCCGCAACCGCTCGCCAACGCCGCAGAGACAAGTAAAACCGGTAAAACCGCTATCCGCATGAGTTCGTTCTCCAAGCATATCCGTCAGCCGCGACCTTCCTCCGCACGCCTGAAACAGGCAGGGAGGCGAGGTTGGCGCCCACGCCGGATATGGTTATGACGGGAGTTGCAAAAAGGGACAATACGTCATGGATCCAACAGAAATCGCCCGCTTGCAGCAGTATCTGTGCGCCAAATTCTCGCTTGAGAATCTGACAGTGCGCGGGCGCGCGAACAAGGACGACTCGGCGGAGGTATATCTCGGCGAGGAGTTCATCGGCGTGATTTTCCGAGACGATGAAGACGGCGACGTGTCCTACGACTTCAATATGGCGATCCTGGAAATTGACCTTCCAGAACGCCTTGCGAATTAGCGGCGGTCGCCTTGTCGGGGGCGCCCGCGGGCATTGTCGGCAAGATCGCCGCGCACCGGCCGGTGCTTGCAATGTCCATCCTGTCAGCCGGGCTGATTTCGCTTTGCGCGGCGGGTTTAAGACGGGCTGAGCCGGGCGTCGCCGGATTGATACTCGAATATGTCGTGAACGCGCTTTACGTCATTGCGTTGCCGATGACGCTTGTCGCGATGCGGCCGCGCCAGCCCTTACGCCGCGTTATTCTATTCGCCGTCATTTTCGCAATCGGCGGCGTGCTTGTCGCCGCCGACGCTGGACGCGTCGCCTCGCTGACCGGTGTTTCGGCTCCGCCTTATACATTGACGCTCGCCGCCATGGGATTGACCGCGTTTTTGCTGGCGCTTGCGCCGATTACGGCCAACACGGCGCGGCTCTCCGCCGCTGCTCCCCTTGCCGCCGTCCTCGGGGTCGCCGGCGGCGCCGGTTATCTGACGCTTGAGGCCGTATGGGGGACAAAAGAGGGCGCGCTCGCCGTTTCTCTGGCGCTCGCTCTTGGCGCAGGGACCGGGGTCAGCGTCGGCGCAGACTTCGCCAGATTTTTTTCAGCGGGCGAGCCGCACAAACACGCTTGTGCGGCGGCGGGGCATAGCGCGGTTGCGACGGCGGCGTTCTCATTACTGGCGGTCGCGGCCTTTTTCGGCGTGCAAACCTTCAATGCGAATTTTGGATCGGTTCAGTGGAATGTACTTTGGGCGGGCGTCACCATGGCCAGCGCCGCCATGGTCGCCGCGCTTTTCGCCGTCACGGGCACCTTGTCGATGGCGGCGATCAGCGAACAGGCCGCCGTCAACGAAAATCGCAGGCGGCAGTGGTTCGCCGCCGCATGGCGTCCGATGCGCCGGATCTTACCCGTGACGACAGCCGTTGCAGTGACGGCGATCGCCGGTGTTGCGGTGGTCGTCGCGGTTTTTGAAGCCGGCTTTTCGACCCCTGTCGCCGTGTCAGTGTTCTTCCTGCTCATCTGGCTCGCAGCCGCCGTCGCCTTCGTTTCGCTCAAGACCAGCATTTTGATCATGGCGCTCCTCGGCGCCGGCGCCGTGCTGACGGGATATTTTTATGCAGCGCTTTCACTGGAGCTCCCCGGATTGCCGGAACGGCTCGGCGCGCTCGCCTTGTGTGCTGCGGCGCTCGGCCATCTGACCGTCAGCTGGCGCGACGCCGGCGATGTCTGGCGCAATCCGCGCGATGTTGCGGAAAATGCGCTCGGAGACGGCGTGCGCCGCTTCGCCGTTATGATCGGCGTCGGCGCCGGTGCGTTTTTCGTATCGGCGCACAGTTTTGTCTGGGAAGGCGGCTACGGCGCGCTTTTATACTTTCTGACGGCCGCGTTTTTTAGTCTGCTGCTGGCGCCGGCGGTGATGATGACACTGAGCGCCCGGGCCAACCCGGCCTGAGCCCCTTCGGCGATCGCCGTCAGGAGGCGTCGGCCGAACGGTCGATGCTTTTCACATAGTTCCGGACGGCTTCGTCTATCGCCCGCCATTCCGGCAGGAAGGGGCGTTTGAAACGATAACTCACTTCAATCTTGTCGCTATATTCATAGGTGCGCCAGCATTCAGGGCTCGGTATGTCCGAGCGCTCCTTGAAGCAGAAGAGCGCGATAACATTTTCGTTTTCGTCGGCGCCGACAAAAAGTTCCGAGTCTGCATAGCCGTTGGTGGGAACATTAACCCGGCGGTCGGCGAAAGCGAATTTGGTGAGCTGGTAGGGCGTTCTGACGCCGCGCTTGTCCACTGTATTCGGCAGATAGAGCGTCTCGAGGCGATCGGCCTCGGTAATCGGCATCGTTCTTTTGGTGATGACAATGTCGATGCGGCGCGTTTGCGGATCGTCGTCAACGAATTCTCGGCGATTGCCCGGCGTGAAACCGGTCATGTTCGGCCACAGGGCGTAGAGTGAGACTTCATCGCGGGAGCCGCCCCGGCGCGCGCGGGGATAGACCGTGAAGTTCGCGGCCGGCGCGAAAGTGTGATTGGCGATCTGGATCGACACCGGCTCTTCGGTGATCGCCGGGCTCGGCAGGTCGCCTTTAAATTCCTCGACGCTCGGGCCGACGTAATAGTAGAGGAAAATCGCGCAGAGAACGAGCGTCGCAAGAAATATCCCGATGGGATATCGCCAGCTCGATTCCTGCTTAATTTCTTCGCCGCCGAAGCCGTAACCGTTACTCATGATCTAGCCTGTTTTCCGCCGCCTGCGGCGACGGAAGGGTCCTATCACGAAGGCGGCGGGTTTGAAAATCCCGACCGGGCTAGAGGACGTCGATCATTTCCGCCACAAGCGGATGGCGCACAACGTCCGCGCGCGTAAACCGTATGACTTCAACGGACTGGAGCGCTTCAAGCTTTTCGGCGACTTCCTTGAGGCCTGACATGCCCGGCAGAAGATCGGTTTGTTCGGGGTCTCCGGTGACGACCATGGTCGAGTTCCAGCCGAGCCGGGTCAGCAGCATCTTGAGCTGCCCGTAGGTGCAGTTCTGGGCCTCGTCGATCACCACATAGGCGTTGTTGAGCGTCCGGCCGCGCATATAGGCGATCGGCGCGATCTCGATCACGCCCTCGGCGGTGAGCGCCTTGAGGCGCTTGGCGGACAGCCGGTCGCAAAGCGCATCGTAGAGCGGCCGCAAATAGGGCGACAGTTTTTCTTCCATGTCGCCGGGCAGGAAGCCGAGGCTTTCGCCGGCCTCGACGGCGGGCCGCGACAGGATGATCCGGCGCACGTCGCCAGACTCGAGCGCCTCTACGGCCTTCGCGACGGCGAGATAGGTCTTGCCGGTGCCGGCCGCGCCGGCGGCGAAGACCAGCGGCACGGCGTCGATAGCGTCCAGCATGCGCTGCTGGCTTTCGTTCTGGGCTTTAATGTTCTTTCTGTATTTCTGGGTTCGATCATTGTCGTCGAGCGGCGACCAGTTTGGTTCGTCAAACAGACGTCTGACATTGTCCGACTCTTCATAATGCGCAGTCTCGTGCATACGTCGCGACGCGCGACGCGCTGAGCGTTTCGCCATTCGGATCTCCCATGGTGACAATGATGAGCTTGGTGCTGATACGGACTGAAGAAGCGTCGTCGGCGTTATCTGCGCCGATGAAAGGGCGCAGCTTTTGAGGCTTGAGTTCCCCTCTGCCGCAAAGTGGCATTACACCGCCTGACGCTGCCGCGAATCAGTTACCGCGTTCACTATAACGCGGATCAGGCGCGTCGCCGATAGAGTAGTGAGAACTTTATGTGAAAGCTTCGGCGGTTAACGAAGATTGAAGAAAAATTAACCGGCTTGCTTTATCGGCGCGCCGAGATAGGCGGCGGAAATCTTTGACGCGCTTTCGGGCGCATAATTTTTCCAGGCGGTGCGGCCGCGAGTTGCGTCCACTACGAAAATCGATTCCCGCGGCGTCAGATAAGGCGAGATCGCATTAAGCACGCCGACCGCCGTCAGCTCGCACGTAATGCTCCATACATTGTCTGCGAGCCGGAATGCGTTGCCGAGGCTGAGAACGGCGGCTTCGACGCGGCTTGCAGCGGCGTTGACGACATCGAAAACCACGACGAAATTCGCCGCTTGCGGTTCTTTTTTGCGCGACGGCTTTTTCGTCGAGTCATTGGCTGGCGGCGATTGCTCTTCATCGTCGTTGCGCTTTCCGAAAGTACGGTGCTGGGCGGCGCTTTTGTTCGAGAGGGCGTCGAAGCCGAAAAATTCCGCGAAGGTTGATTCGCGAGAGGCCTCGCGCCAGGCGCGGCTGCCGGCAGGCGCAATCAGCGACCATGAGGCGAGGCGGCCCTCATGGGCGAATTTGCGCATCTGGTCCGGCGTGTAAGGGCCGTAGACCTTTTCGTCGACTTTAACGCACCAGTTTTCGGCGAGCATGGGCAATCCTCATTCTCAGGCGTTATCGCCTTTCTTGCCGAAGCTGCGTGCAACGGGGGCGCCAAATTCAGGCGGTGTCTCAGTATCGGACGCCGTCTGGATGATTTCTTCCATTCTTTTCGCCGAACCGGTGAACACCACGCCGACGCCCTTGTCGTGCCGCCGGACGACCTTTGCGGTCATGCGTCCCAATATGAGCTGGGCGCCGAGGGGCGGGCGGGGGCTGATCTCGATCGACGCGCCGGTAAGGGAGATATCCATAATGGCGCATTTTTCGGAACGTCCGTCCTCGAAATAGACCATCGCCGGCGCATCCTGAGCAAGGCGCGGATCGTTGCGCCGGTCGCTGCCGCGGCGGCCGTGATTGACGATGCGCGTCAGCGTGTCCGCCGTGCGCGCCGTTTTCTTGCGCGTGCTTTCATACGTGACGGCGAACTTGTCCGGTCCCGAGCGGGTGACCTTCCCTTCGAAACGGCCAAGCTGATCGATGTAGATGATGACAGATTGGCCAAATGCTGGAGGGTTTTTAGCTTTCAGCAGGGCGCCGCCAGCGGAAATGTCCACCACCATGCACCGCGCTTCCTCGCCGCTTTCCTTCAGAAACCGGGCTTTCAGCGGAACCTGTACGCGTACATGCTTCCGACGTTCGGCGCCGTCCTGTGTCGGAGAGGGAGTTTCGCCCGGGGGAGGGCTCGGAGGTTTTACCATCGTGTAACCTATTGCGGCGTTGAGCCGTTAGACCTTATGCTGGTTTAGTGAACAAAGATTTGCCTGAGGCGATTGGTTGCGCGATTTTTGTCAATCACGATGCGGCCTTATCTGTTTTTGGGACGTGTTCGGCTTTTATTGTTAAGGTCTGGTGTTAGTTGAAAGTAAAGTTGTCGCGAAACGAGCCGATGCAGGATAAATCCTACGAATTGCGCCGGCCCGGCGGCGAGATTAATCCCGGGCGCGTGTTCAACGCGCCGGGCGTCGTGCTGGCGCTTTGTCTCATTACAATTTTATTTTTTGCGTTCATCGTTTTTTCACCGGACAGAACGGCGCGGGCGGTAGGGATCGCCGGCGCGGTTTTTCCGGATCGTTTTATGGCCGGGGCGGAGGCGAATGGAGGCGTGCTGCGCTGGCTGTCGCCGCTGACCGGCCACATGTTTCTCCATGCAGGCATTGCGCATCTCGGCTTCAACATGCTCTGGCTGCTGGCGCTCGGCACGCCGACCGCCCGCCGGATGGGGGCGGACAATGCGCTCAAATCGTTTTCGGCCTTCGCAGCGGCCGGTCTGTTCATGACTTTTTACCTGTTGAGTGGCGCTGTCGGCGCGCTTGCATTTGTTGCAACGCATACGGCCTCTTCCATACCCATGATCGGCGCGTCGGGCGGCGTTTCGGGGCTTCTCGGCGCAGTTGTTCGTTTCGCGTTCAACCGCACCACTTTGTTTGGTCCGGAAAAAGCGAAAATGAGCCCGTTGTTCAGTCCCGTGGTGTTGACCTGGACGGCGCTGATTGTCGTGATGAATATTCTGATTGGGGTCTTTGGCGGTTCTCTCGCCGGCGGCGGGGGCGGCATCGCCTGGGAGGCTCATCTTGGCGGCTATTTCTTCGGTCTTCTGGCCTATCCTCTCTTTGAACGTCTCGCGCGCGCTTTCGGATAAGCGGCATTAACCTATTGTCGTCCCTGCGCTTTCGTCGCACAATGCTGGTTGCGGGTGGGAAGGAGGCGCTATGAAAGTCGAACAGATCCTTCAGGCCAAGGGCGCGGACGTTTTCGCCGTGAGCGACGCCGATTCAATCGCCGAGGCGGTTTCCGTACTGAACGACAAGAATATCGGCGCGGTGGTCGTCAAGGACCAGAGCGGCGGTGTTGTCGGCATTTTGTCGGAGCGCGATATTGTCCGCCGGCTTGGAGCCAACGGTCCCGAAGCGCTGAACATGCGCGTTGCGGACTGCATGACACCGAAACCTTATACATGTTCGCCGGAGGCGACGATCGATGATGTCATGGGGCAGATGACCGAAAAACGCATACGTCATTTGCCGGTGACGAGTGACGGGGCGCTGGTTGGCGTCGTGTCGATCGGCGACGTCGTGAAACGCAAGATAGAGAACGCCGAACAGGAAGCGGCGGCGCTGAAGGAGTATATTGCCACCTGAGCGCCGCTTTGAGCTTCATGTTATTCACCAACTCGCTTGTATGTCACGCGATAGAATGGCCGCCAAGTTTCGCCTTTATCTGAAGACATGCCAATGTTCATCACGCGCTCATCGCCTGAAACCGGGATTTCCAGCTTGAAAAACAACTCGCCGCCGTTTTCTAGCGGATAGCTTGTGCCGGATTTCAGATTTGTGACTGTTAGAACGGCGTCTTCTAATTCGCCTTCGTAAACATCCATAATGCCCCAGCCGTCGTCAATCACTGAAAGACGGTAAACATCACGATACTGATCAAAAGTAATATCAAGTTCCAGAGCCGGGTTTTGCCCCTCCCAGGAGAGTCGTTCGGTTTCAATTTCAGAGATAAGCAGGCCGTTCAGCCGCTTTTCGAAAGTCGCCATAGCGACGGATTGCTCCGTCCAATCGCCGTCCTGGGTGATAATTTCGGTAACGACGCGCCAGTCGCCGAGGATGCCGTCCAGCAGACGCATTGCCGCAAAAGGCTCCTTCGCTGTTTCTGGAATGTCTTCTGCGAAAGCGCCGGGAGTCAGGGAATTGAGACCTAAACAGGCTACGACGCATGTCGCCAAGCTGATTTTCTTGTTCATGAAGAGTAACCCCAAACTTGTGTAATTGCCTCATAATTGGATTAGAATGAGATAGAAACCGATTGCTGCGGCTTTCGGGATAAATTTTGTGTTAGCCGCTCAGTCCAGATAAGCGAGGGCGCTTTCGATTTGGGGAAGGGACGCATCGACGGCTTTGGCGCCTAACTCGATCAATTCTTCAGCTCGGTCGAAATCGAGAAGCGGCACATGACCGACCTGCGGCGTGACAAGGACGTCAGCCGGATCGCCGCCGAGCCTTGAACGCGTGATGCGGTCCATAAGGATGTTGAACGACGCGAGCATGACCGAACCGAGGCCGGGGGCGTTGTTGCTGGCGTGAAATAGCCGGCGCAACATGAGTTTTTCAGTGAGGCCGCCTTTTGACGCGTGTTCGAGTTCCTCGCCGCCATCCTCTGCGAGCATTCCGAACTTTTCTTTTCGCTGCTGTACGCCAATGCCGAAAGCGTCCGCATGCAGACCAATCGCAATGACGACGCGGGCGCCGAGCGCGCGGCACGCCGAGACGGGCAGGGGGTTGACGAGCGCGCCGTCGATAAGCCAACGGCCGTCAATGGCGCGCGGCGGAAAGACGCCGGGCAGGGCGTAGGCCGCCTGAATGGCTTCGCCAAGATCGCCGTTCATCAGCCAGATTTCATGGCCGGTGGCGAGTTCGGCGGTTACCGCGACGAATTTCCTCGGCAGGTCTTCAATGTTCGCAGGCGGAAGATACTGCCGGAGCGCCTTTTCAAGGCGTTTGCCGCCCATGATGCCCGATCCGTTCAGCATCACGTCGAAATAAGTCAGCATGCGCGTCTTGGTGAGCGCGCGCGCCCAGCCTTCCAGCGCGTCGAGATGGCCGGCCAGCCAGAACCCGCCGACAAGCGCGCCGACCGAGGTGCCCGCGATGATGTCGGGTTTGACGCCGAGCTCCTCTAGCCGCCTGACCGCCCCGATATGGGCCCATCCGCGGGCGACGCCGCCGCCAAGCGCCAGGCCGACCGCGGGAGGCCGGGCGGACGCTGGTGGCGATGAGGGCGCGTTCGGGTCAGTGATGTCGGTCATTTCACGGGTAATATCGGCGGATTCGGTGACAAAACCCTGAATTCGGGGGCGGTTGAGGGCGGGCGGGCCCCTGACGAAGCCTCTGGGGAAAAATCGGCGTCTTCGGAGCGGTAAAGATTCGCGAAATGCGCGAATCTTGTCTTGTGTATTCGCGAACACCCCTATAAATATCGGTTCTTCGCTTTTTCGAATAGCTTCTGTCGCGCCCCGGCGCGCGTAAAAAGTTGCGGATTTTTTGGGGAAAACACCCCTCGAAACGCCCGCGAAAAAAAGTTTGAAATTTGCGTTGACAGGGCGGGAACGGATGGCTAAATCCGCCGCTCACCGACGCGGCCGGGACGGGCCGCCGGGGACTTTGAAAAGGGTTCCAGGGGCGGTCTCGGGAGTGTCGGTTTTTTGTCGGCTTTTTTCGTTAACAGCGGATTAAGCCGGCGGGTTCCAAGGGCTGAGAAGTTCGCGGGGCCAGGCTCTTTGAAAATTGAATATTGAGGAAGAGAAACGTGGGCGGCGGCGTCCTGGCGAACCCTTTTTAGGGTGGAGTTCTTTGAACTCCGACAGGACTGACCATCACTGACGTTTTTCAGTTTACAAACCAAACTTCGTTTATTCTTTCGAGGATACTCGGGGTTTTGATTTGTGACGTACTAATGTCAGTGATTTATGCGGGATATTCCTCCCGCTGGTCAGTTTCAAACTCAACTTGAGAGTTTGATCCTGGCTCAGGACGAACGCTGGCGGCAGGCTTAACACATGCAAGTCGAGCGCCCTGCTTGCAGGGAGCGGCAGACGGGTGAGTAACGCGTGGGAACGTGCCCTTCGGTACGGAATAGCCCCGGGAAACTGGGTGTAATACCGTATACGACCTCCGGGTGAAAGATTTATCGCCGAAGGATCGGCCCGCGTTAGATTAGCTAGATGGTGGGGTAAAGGCCTACCATGGCGACGATCTATAGCTGTTCTGAGAGGAAGATCAGCCACACTGGGACTGAGACACGGCCCAGACTCCTACGGGAGGCAGCAGTGGGGA
>ENA-ORCV01000088-ORCV01000088.1-marine-metagenome-genome-assembly--contig:-NODE-88-length-186328-cov-10.883308_pt1 | contig 186328 bp, 179 predicted proteins | sample MGYA00237779_ERZ508509 | MGnify/ENA primary metagenome ERZ508509 (study PRJEB26180, sample SAMN06268772) | marine metagenome | isolation source: Bioluminescent Bay, La Paraguera, Puerto Rico | place... | reverse complement strand
TGGGCTGCTTCCTTCCGGACCTGACCCGGTGAGCGAACGCAAACGTCCACCCGACTCCCGGGCGGGCATATGGCGGCGAAGCGCGCGGATTTCAACATTAAAGCCCCCTCCTCCTCAGAGGAGGAGGTTGGGGGTGGTACAAGACCCCAACGCCGCTGGCGCGGCGCAACCACCCCTCGGTCCCCTCCTTTGAAAAGGAGGGGAAGAAAATCAGCGGAAATTGTCCGCGTAGGCCTGCAGCTTGAGGTTCTTCGGCGGGCTCGCATACACCCGCGCCGCGATGCCGTATTTCGCGGCATAGGCCTTCGCCGCATCCTTGTCGGGAAAGGTCAGCTGGACCTGCGCCTGGGTGTCGCCGCTGCCGGTCCAGCCCATCAGCGGATCGGGACGGCGCGCCTCGGACTGCTCGAATTCGAGCACCCATTCGTCGGTCCGCGCCCTGCCGGACTGCATCGCATTTTTCGGTCGCTGGTAGATACGGGCTGCCATGGAAGCGCCTCCTAATTCAGCCGCCGCTCTTTGAAAAGGCGTTCTTCGTCTTCAAACTCGGCTTTTCCGCCCACGGTTCCTCCGGCCAGCGGTGCTTGGGATAGCGCCCCTTCATCTCCTTGCGCACCTCGGCCCAGCTGCCGCGCCAGAAACCGGGCAGGTCGCGGGTCGCCTGGATCGGACGTCCGGCGGGGCTGGTGAGCTTGAGCAGCAGCGGAGTGCTACCCACCATCGGATGGCGTTCGAGCCCGAACAGCGCCTGCACCCGTACCTCGACGCTCGGCGCGTCGTCGCCGGTGTAATCGATTTGGTGATGCGTGCCCGCGGGCGAGACGAATTCGCGCGGCGCCTCGCGGTCGAGCCGCTGGCGGCTGTCCCAATCAAGCTGGCCCAGCACCGCATCGGTCAGCTTGCCGTGCGGCAGGTCGAGATCGCGCCGCCCTCCCAGCAGCGGCGCGAGCCAAACCTCCGCCGTGTCCGCCAGCGCAGTTTCGGACAACGCTTCGACACCGGCAAAGCGAGCGCGCGCCAGCAGGTCGGCGGGAACCATGGTCCCCAACCGCTCCACAGCCTTGTCCACAAGGAGGTCCACAAGCGCCTGCGGGTCGGGCGCGGGGTCGGGGCCGCTCGCGAGCACGATCGCGCCGAGCCGCCGTTCGAGCCGCGCTTCCGCCCTGCCCTCCGCCTCGTTCCAGTTCAGCACCGACCGGCGCTCGATCAGGTACGCGCAGTGCTCCTCGATATCCTGCTGCGAGAGTTCCGCCGCGGCGGTGATCCGCGCGCCCTTCGCCTGCCCCTGTGCGTCGCCGATCGCCAGCCATTCCGCGCGCGCGAGCGGCGAGGCCGGATCGAGAAAGTACCCGCGCCCGCCCGCCGAGAGCCAGTGCTCGCCCGAGGCACCGCGCCTGCGGGCGATATTGTCGGGCCGCGCGAGCGCGAGGAAAATGGCGGGGTTGTTCGAGCCCGGGGATGTTTCGCCCGCCCCTTCGACAAGCTCAGGGCGAACGGTTGTGGGAGAATACTTGGCTCCCCCCTTCACCGTTCGTGCCGAGCCTGTCGAAGCACGCTGGCACAGCCTCTCCGCCAGTTTCGCCCAGCGCCCCGCCAGCTTGCGCGCCGCGACGGCGCGCGCGCCGCGTTCGCCGTCCCAGCGTTGCAACCGTTGCAGTAGGTCCTCGCCCCGCCCGCCGAGGCCGCGTTCCTGCAGCAACAGGACCAGCTTCGCCGCTTCGAGCGCCTGCCCTGCCCGCGCGCCGTGGAGCACCGCAGCGCCCGAAGCCGGGTCCATCGGCAGGTTCGCGACCTGCTCGCCGAACGTCGTGATCCGCCCCTCCGCGTCGAGCGCTCCCAGTTTCGCAAGCCGCTCGCGCGCGGAGGCGACGGATGCGGCGGGCGGCGGGTCGAGCCACGGCAACGATGCCGGATCGCCGCTGCCCCATTTCGCGAGGCTCAGCAACAACGGCGCAAGGTCGGCGGTTTCGATCTCGGGCGGATCGAATTCGGGCCGCCCGGCATGCCCCGCCTCGTTCCACAACCGATAGGCGACACCCGGCCCCTGCCGCGCGGCGCGGCCCGCGCGCTGTGCGGCGGAGGCGCGGCTGGCGTTGCGCGTGACCAGATGCGTGGTCCCCGCCGCACGGTCGAATTCGGCGTGCCGCGCGAGCCCGCTGTCGACCACCACCGACACCCCGTCGAGCGTCAGCGAGGTCTCGGCGATGGCGGTGGCGAGCACGATCCGCCGCCGTCCCTCGGGATCGCGCCGGATCGCCGCGCGCTGGTCGTGCGGCTGCACCTGTCCGTGGAGCGGCAGGATCGGGATATCGGGCAGCCGATCGACGAGACGTTCGCGCACCCGCTCGATCTCGCGCACACCCGGGAGGAAGGCGAGCAGGTCGCCGCCGTCCCCATCCGCCGTCTCGCGCCATGCGGTGAGTACGGCCGTCGCCATCGCATCGTCGATTCGCTTCTGCGGCGATGCACCGAGCCAGCTTATCGCGAGCGGCCAGGCCTTGCCCTCGCTCTCGACCACCGCCGCATCCTCGCCGAGCAGCCGCGCGAACCGCGCCCCGTCGATCGTCGCCGACATCACGCAGATCCGCAAATCCTCGCGCAGCACCGCGCGGCTTTCAAGCGCAAGTGCGAGGCCGAGATCGCTGTCGAGATGCCGCTCGTGCGCCTCGTCGAACAGCACCGCGGAGACGCCTGCGAGGTCCGGGTCGTCGACTATCCGGTTGACGAAGATCGCCTCGGTCATGACGAGGATGCGCGTCTTCGCCGAGGTCCTGCTGTCGAGCCGGGTCAGGTAGCCGACCGTCTCCCCCGCCTTCTCGCCCATCAGTTCCGCCATCCGCTCGGCCGCCGCGCGCGCCGCCACCCGGCGGGGGGACAGCAGGATCACCTGCCCGCTGCACCAATCCTCTTCGATCAGCGCGGGCGCCACTGCGGTCGTCTTGCCCGCGCCCGGCGGAGCGACCAGCACCGCCGCGCCGCGATCGCGCAAGGCGGCGAGCAAGTCGGGCAGGACGGCGTGGATAGGGAGGTCGGCAGGCATGTCCCAATACAGCTAGCCGATTTCGTCATCCCGGCGAAAGCCGGGATCTCGTGCGGGCAAGTCGCGCAGTGCGGCGAGAGATCCCGGATCAAGTCCGGGATGACGTAATTGCTTCACTCCTCCTCCCAGCCGAACACGTCCTCCAGCCCGACCCCGAACAGCCGCGAGATACGGAAGGCGGTTTCGAGGCTGGGGGAATAGCGGCCCTGTTCGATGGCGATGATGGTCTGGCGGGTGACGCCGACCGCCTCGCCCAGCGCCGCCTGGCTCATCGCCCCGTTGGCTTCGCGCAATTCGCGCACGCGGTTGGTGATCGGCGTACGCTTGCCCATCTCACATGGCCCGGCGGAAGAAGAACACCTGCGCGCCGTATTCGGAGACCTGGCTGAGGATAAGGCAGGTCAGCATGGTATGGAACATGCCGTTGCCGTCGGCGGTGAGCATGAACTGCCCCAGCCCGACCAGCACGCCGACCGCGAGCACGTAGGACGAGAAATGCCCCGCCTTGTCGATCGCGACCCGCTCGCGCTCGTCTGCCGGGCTCGAAGCCTCCTTTGGCGAGGCTATCGCCAGCACGATCTGGGCGGCGACCGAGAGAACGATGACGGCCAGCACGAAGGGTATCGCCGCGGCTGCCGGCGGCACCCCGTCGACCGTGACCAGCTTCACGTAGAACGCCCCGACCGCAAGCAACACCGCAGCCATGACCCAGGCCGACTTTTCCCTGAACGACATCGTGAACTCCTTCCCGTCTGTGTCAAAAATCTTTTACACAGATAGGAAGCGCGAACAGCGATGTCAAAGATTTTTTACAATGCCCCGTCAATACCCCCGCGCCACGGCGAAATGCGCCGCTTCGGCCATCGCCGCGCGGGCCTTGCTGTCGGGGAAGATCGAGATCGCGTCGATCGCACGGTCGGCGAAATGGCGGGCGCGTTCGCGGGTGGTGTCGACCGCGTCGTACTTCGCGATCAGCGCGATCGCCTGGTCGAGGTCGGCGTCGGTGGTGCGGTGACCGAGGATGGCCGACTGCCAGAAGCGCCGTTCTTCCTCGTTGCCGCGCGCATAGGCGAGGATCACCGGCAGTGTCATCTTGCCTTCGCGGAAATCGTCGCCGCGGTCCTTGCCCATCTCCGCAGCATCCGAATCGTAGTCGATCGCGTCGTCGACCAGCTGGAAGGCGACGCCTAGATTGCGGCCGTAATCCTCCAGCGCCTGCTCCTCCGCCTCGCCGCATTCGGCGACCACCGCGGCGATGCGGCTGGCGGCGGCGAACAGCGCGGCGGTCTTGGCGCCGATAATCTGCAGGTAGCGTTCCTCGCTGGTCTCGATCTGGCGCTGCGCGGTGAGCTGCGAGACCTCGCCCTCGGCGATGATCGCGCTCGCGCTGGAGAGGATCTTGAGCACCTTGAGGCTGCCGTCCTCGGTCATCAGCTCGAAGGCGCGGCTGAACAGGAAATCGCCGACCAGCACGGTGGCGGGATTGCCGAACACGATATTGGCGGCGGTCTTGCCGCGCCGCAGCTCGCTGCCGTCGACGACGTCGTCATGGAGCAGCGTCGCGGTGTGGATGAACTCGACCGCCGCGGCGAGCTTGTGATGGCGCGTGCCGTTGTAGCCGACCAGCTCCGCCCCGGCGAGCGTCAGCATTGGGCGCAGACGCTTGCCGCCGCCCGAGATCAGGTGGCCGGCAAGCCGCGGGATCAGCGGGATCTCGCTCTGCATCCGCTCGAGGATCACCGCATTGACCGCGTTCATCCCCGAGGCCGTCAGCGCGAGCATCGGATCGAGCGTGGGGTTGCGGCGCGGGAGGGGGATGATCTCGGCGGTCATGACGCCATCGCCATGCGGATACCCCGCGCGCTTGGCAAGCATGGAAGTGTTGCAAAGCGCGTGATAGATGTTGCGCAATGAGCGATACCGATCCCGACGCGCAACTCGCCGCCTTCCGCCGCAGCATCGACAATATCGACGCGGCGCTGGTGCATATGCTGGCCGAGCGTTTTCGCATTACCCAGGCGGTGGGGCGCTACAAGGCGCAGGCGAACCTGCCGCCAGCCGATCCGTCGCGCGAGCAGGACCAGATCGCGCGGCTGCGCAAGCTGGCGGAGGAATCGGACCTCGACCCCGAATTCGGCGAGAAGTTCATCCGCTTCGTGATCGAAGAGGTGATCCGGCATCACGAAAAGGCGCGCGCCGGCTAGTCGCGATAGCGCCGGCGTTCGTAGCGCCGGTCGTCCCGGCGCGGTGCGCGGTCGTAACGCCGGCGCGGGCGCGGGTCGTAGTAGTAGCCCTCGCGATGGCGGGCATAGCCCGACCAGTTGTCGCGCCACGGGCCGCGGTGCTCGGTGCCGTCGCGATAACGCAAGCGCCGCGATTCCCAATAACGCCGCGTCGCGTCGTTCCAGCGATAACGATCGCCCGAACGGCTGTAGATGTAATAGCCGGTCCCCGGATAGTAATACTGGTTGTACCAGCCGAAATAGGCCGGATAGTAGGCGCCCGAACGTTGTTCGTAATATCCGCCGCGCGCGTATCCATCGCCGTAATACCCGTCGCCGTAATCGTAGTAGCCACCGCCGTTGTCGTAGCCGTAGTGAGCACCACCGTAGCGATAGCCGTAGCCATCGTCGTAAGTGCTGCACGCGCCGAGACCGAGCGCGGTCGCGGCGAGCAGCGCGAAAGCGGGAATGCGCGGCGCCATGAGATATCTCCCCGGAAATATTCGATTAACCATACTATGCGCGAAGCCGGGTCCGGTTCCGCGAAACACGCGGTTTTTGAGTCGGTTAGCTGCGTCGAATACGGCCATTCCCGTTTACCGGAATTTCATGGTTACCGCGTAATTTACCATGCATGGCGAGCCTGCCGCATCCCGACCCCGCGCCCGAATGCGCAATCGATGCCTCCGCCAACCGGCGCGGCGCCGAACGGCTCGCCGTGCTGCTGCCCGGAACGCTCACCACGCTCGACGGCGAGTTCGAATGCGCGATCGAGGACATCTCGCGCACGGGCGCGCGGATCGTTACCGACGCGACTCTTCGCGAGGGGCGCGAATGCGTCCTCGCCTGCTCGCCGCTCGACGAATTGTGCATGGTGGCGTGGACCGAAGGCCAGGCCGCGGGGCTCGAATTCACCGACGAGGCCGCACTCGGCACGATCCGCATGTTGCGCTGGCACAACGACCGCTACCATGGGCAGAACGCCGCTGCGGTCGGCCGGATGCTGCGCGGCTGGGTGGAAGACGGCGCGGGTTAACCGGCCCGCGGCAGGCTTAGCCGTACCAGCAGACCGCCCAGATCCTCGCTCTCGTCGAGTTCCACAGTTCCGCCGTAGATCTCCGCCACGTCGCGCACGATGGCGAGGCCGAGACCCGTGCCCGGCTTGCCGGTGTCGAGACGCGCGCCGCGGTCGAAGATGCGGGTACGCTCGGCCTGGGGGATGCCCATGCCGTCGTCCTCGATCCAGATGACGCATTGCTCGCTGTCGGCCACCGCATCGACGGTGACGAACACGCTGCCGCCACCGTATTTCGCGGCGTTCTCGATCAGATTGCCGAGGATTTCGTCGAGATCCTGCCGTTCGATGCACACGCTCGCATCTTCGTTGCCGGCGAGGTCGAAGCGCGTGTCCTCGTAGATCCGCGTCACCGCGCGCAGCACCGCCTCGACGCTCGCCCACACCTCGGCGCGCGAGAGACCGGTGGCGCGGCGGCCGACCGCGCGGGCGCGCGCAAGGTGGTGCTCGACATGGCGCTGCATGGTCCGGGTCTCGCGGCAGACGAGGTCGGACAGCTGCGGATCGCGCGCGGTGGCGGCGTTGGTCAGCACCGTCAGCGGCGTCTTGAGCGCATGCGCGAGATTGCCCGCATGCATCCGCGCCTCCTCCGCCTGCTGCTCCGAATGCGCCAGCAGCATGTTCAATTCTTCGACCAGCGGCTGGACTTCGAGCGGCAGCGGGTCGGTGACACGGTTGGAGCCGCTGGTGCGGATGCGCTGGATCGCGGCGCGCACGCGGCGCAGCGGGGCGAGCCCGTACCAGCTCTGCAATGCCGCCATCACGAACAGGCCGAGCCCCAACACCGCGAAGCTCCATACCAGGATCGAACGGATGCGCGCGATCTGCGCGTCGAGCTCGCCGCGCGCCGAGGCGACGGCGAAGGTCCAGCGCGTCTCGCTGTCGGGCAGGATCACGGTGCGTTCGGCAATCCGCAGCGGCTCGCCGGCAAACTGGCCGCTGTCGTAGAAATGCGCCCCGCCGTCGGTGTACTCGCCTTCGAGTTCGAGGCTGCGATCCCACAGGCTGCGCGAGGGGAAATCGTCGTGCCCCTCGCCGCTGATCTGCCAGTAGAGCCCGCTGTTCGGTTCGAGGAAACGCTGGTCGCCGAGCGCGCGGTAGAAGAACACTTCGCCGTCGGGACCGACCTCGGCCGAAGCGATCATCGCGGTCAGGATATATTGCAGCTGGTCGTCGAAATTGCGCTGCACGAGATTGGTCAGCGTGCGGTCGAGCGCAAAGCCGCCGGCGAGCAGCAGCACCGCGATCCACCCCGCCGCGATCACGATCATCCGCCGCGACAGGCTGCCGGTATGCGGCGGGGCGTGGCCCGCCTCTATATGCTCGACGATCTCCTCCGCCGACGCGTCGCCGTCCACGACCGCGTCGCGTGCCTCGGCGTCGCCCGGAGTGGCGGCGTCAGGCGCGCGGCTGGTCGTCGGGGTCGTCGAGGCTGTAACCGAGGCCACGGATGGTGGTGATGACGTCCGCGCCCAGCTTCTTGCGGATGCGGGTGACGAAGACCTCGATCGTGTTCGAATCGCGGTCGAAATCCTGATCGTAGATATGCTCGATCAGTTCGGTGCGGCTGACCACCTTGCCCTTGTGGTGCATGAGGTAGGACAGCAGCTTGTATTCCTGCGCGGTCAGCTTGACCGGCTCGCCCTTGAGCGTGACGCGGCCCGAGCGCGTGTCCAGCCGGACATCGCCCGCGGTCAGCTCGCTCGAGGTGTTGCCCGAAGCGCGGCGGATCAGCGCGCGCAGGCGGGCGATCAGTTCCTCGGTCTGGAACGGCTTGGCGAGATAATCATCGGCGCCCGCGTCGAGCCCGGCGACCTTGTCGCTCCAGCTGTCGCGCGCGGTCAGCACGAGGACGGGGAACTGGCGCCCTTCCTTGCGCCACATGCCGAGCACGGTCAGCCCGTCGATCTCGGGCAGGCCGAGGTCGAGGATGACCGCGTCGTAGTCCTCGGTACTCCCAAGGAAATGACCGTCCTCGCCATCGGTCGAAAGGTCGACCGCATAGCCGTTCTGCTCGAGTGTCGATTTGAGCTGCTGGCCGAGTGTCGGTTCGTCCTCGACGATCAGGATACGCATGCCGGTGAATTCCCCCGTGATGGTGTCGCGCTTAAGTGGTCGCTTGTGGCAAACGCGTCAACATGAACGAAGGTTTCCCCGCCATGTCGCCCACCATCACTTGCTGCGCCGCAGGATACGGCAGGTGCGCGCATCGACGTCGACGAACAGCACGCGCCCGTTCTTGATGAATTTGAGGCGATAGGCCATCGCGGTCGAATCGTAGGCGAAGCCGAGATATTCGGCGTCGCCCATCGTCGGCAGCACGCACGCCTCGATCTCGCGCGAGCGCAGGATATTGCCCGCGCGCATTTCCTTGCGCGCCTCGCCCTGCTCGGTGCGCGGCTGCGCAGAAGCGGGCACGGCGAGGCCGGTGGCGAGAATTGCGCCGGCAAGGCAGGAGGCGATCAGCTTGCGCATGTCACCATCCTGCCTAGGGCAAACGCATTGAACAAGCTGTGAATGCTGCGGTTGCGCAGAGTTCAGGGTGCCTGCCCGAACGTTTACCGCGACATCTCGTATTTGACGGTGACGGTCACTCCGGTGCCGACTTCGCCGGGCTCGATCGGAGTCGAGGCATCGCCGCTCTCGGCAACCGCGCGCGAGGCGAGCTGCGGGCGCGGGCCGTAGCTCTGGAAAGTCTCCGACACTTCGAGCAGCCGCACGCCGTTATACCCCGCCATACGGGCGTATTCCTCGGCCATCATGCGGCCGTTCTTGAACGCGTTGCCGCGCGCCTCGGCCTTCGCTTCGGCATCGGCTTCGAGCATGAAGTTGGGACCGTAGATATTGTTCGCCCCCGCCGCGACCAGCGCGTCGAGCACCTCGCCCGCGCGTTCGAGATCGCGCAGCTTGACCTGGACCTGGTTGTTGACCTCGTAGGCGACGAAACGCGGCGCTGTGCCGTCGCGATAATCGTATTGCGCGTTGAGATTGAAATTCGACGTCTGGATATCGCCCCGCGCGATGCCGAGCGCGCGCAATTGCGCCACCACCTTCTCCATCGCCGCTGCGTTCTGCCGCACCGCCTCCTGCGCTGTCGGCGCGCGGGTCTGCACCCCGGCCCCGATCTGCGCCACGTCGGGCGCGGAATAGACCACTTCGTTGACGGTCAGCTCGACCACCGGGCCCTGCGACTGGATCTGGACCTCGGCGGCCTGTGCCGGCGCGGCGAGCGCGGCGACGGCGAGGATCGGAAGCGCGTAACGATTCATGGGGATACTCCTGCAAGTATGGGGCGCGATTGTCGGTTCGCCCGACTTACGCGCGGCTGAACCGCCCGGTTCCGCTTCACAGCCCTGCATCATGGCGATAGACGGGCGGCGGGAGGAAACCGTTCATGACCTTCATTCGCGCCTTTGCCGCCGGCCTCGCCATGCTGTGGAGCGCCGCTGCGCTCGCGCAGGGCATGGAAGAGGTGCCCGATCGCGGCGCCGACGAAGGCGGCGGGCCCTACCCCACCCTGCTCATCGCGGGCGGGACGGTGATCGACGGTACCGGCGCCCCGCCGATCGGGCCGGTCGATATCGTGGTCGAAGGCAATCGCATCGCCGCGATGCATTTCGGCGGCGCGCCCGACGAGGTGCGCAACCGCGCCGCGCGGACGGTCGATGCGAGCGGCATGTACGTGCTCCCCGGTTTCATCGACACGCACGGCCATAACGGCGACCCGGGCAAAGCACCGCAGCCGAGCTACGGTTACAAATTGTGGCTGGCGCACGGAGTGACGACGGTGCGCGGCGTGTCGTTCTATTTCGGCCCCGCCCCGGACCTGTCCGACGCCGCGCGCAGCAGGGCCAACACGATCGTCGCACCGCGGCTGATCCCCTACGCCGTGTTCGGCGACAAGTGGAGCGGCGGCATGCCCGACACGCCCGAAAAGGCGCGCGAATGGGTCCGCTGGGCCAAGGCTCAGGGCTATTGGGGCGTCAAGTTCTTCAACTCCTCGAACCCGAGCACCTTCGCCGCCGCGCTCGACGAGGCGGACAGGCAGGACCTGGGCACCGTTGCGCACCTCGCGCAGATGGGTGTGGCGCAGGTCAATGCGAGGAAGGCGATCGAAATGGGCCTCGGAGGCGTGACGCATTTCTACGGCCATTTCGAAAGCCTGCTCAAGGACGGCACGGTGCCGTCCTACCCGAAGGGCTACAATTACGCCGACGAGCAGGACCGCTTCGGCTGGGTCGCGCGGCTCGCCCCGCAGGCGGTCGAGCCGGGCAGCGAGGAATGGGACGAATACGTCGATTTCCTCGTCGAGAGCGGGGCGACGCTCTCGCCGACCTTCAACATCTACGCCGCCAGCCGCGACGTGATGCGCGCGCGCAATTTCGAATGGCACGAGGATTACACGCTACCCGCGCTGATGGATTTCTATTCGCCCAGCCTGACCAATCACGGCAGCTACTACCACGACTGGTCGAGCGAGGACGAAGTCGCGTGGCGAAACTTCTACCGCAAATGGTTCGACCTGACGCGCGATTTCAAGAACCGCGGCGGGCGCGTCACCGCCGGTTCGGACCCGGGCTATATCTACCAGACCTGGGGCTTCGCCTATATCGGCGAACTCGAAATGCTGCGCGAGGCGGGGCTGAGCCCGCTCGAGGTGATCCAGGCGGCGACGATCAACGGTGCGCGCGAAATCTACGAACCGCGCGGGGTCGCCGAACCGCCGATCGGCAGCATCGCGGTCGGCAAGCTCGCCGACCTGGTGATCGTGCCCGAGAACCCCCTCGACAACCTCAAGGTACTGTACGGCACCGGCCACCGGAGGCTCAATCGCGAGACCAACCAGCTCGAAACGGTCGGCGGGGTGCGGTGGACAGTAAAAGACGGCGTGGTTTACGACGCGCACCGATTGCTCGCCGATGTGGCGGCGATGGTCGAGGCGGAGAAGGCAGCGCGCTGAAGTATCCGGAATGATGCCGAAAGCCCTCTCCCTTGAGGGAGAGGGTTGGGTGTGGGTGTACGGCGCCGGAGGCTGCCACCGACCCGGCCATCAGCGCCGAACCCCCACCCCTAACCCCTCCCCATGGGGAGGGGGATTGGACTTGCGGGTCCGTAAGCGAGCAACTACCTGCCGCCTCCCATGGCGCAACCCCCGATCCTCAGCCTCGAAGGCGTCTCGCTGCAACAGGGCGGCAAATGGCTGTTCGGCGGGCCGGACAAGGATGGTCTCGACCTCCACATCCGGCCGCGCGACCGGCTCGCGCTGATCGGTCGCAACGGCGTCGGCAAGACCACGCTGTTCCGCCTGATCGACGACCGGATCGAGGCCGACAAGGGCCTGCGCAAGGTCAAGCCCGGCACGCGGATAGTGGTGCTCGAACAGGAACCCGATTTCTCCCCCTTCGCCACGCTGATGGACTTCGCGCTGGGGGGCGAACACGCCCCCGCCGAGCATGAGGTCGAGGCGATTGCGGGCCAGCTCGGCATCGACATGGCCACACCGACGAAGGGCGCCAGCGGCGGCGAGAAGCGGCGCGCGGCGATCGCCAAGGCGCTGGCGCAGGATCCCGACCTGCTGCTGATGGACGAGCCGACCAACCACCTCGACCTGTCGGCGATCGAATGGCTCGAGGGCTGGCTCGACCGCTACAAGGGCGCCTTCGTCGTCATCAGCCACGACCGGACCTTCCTCAAGCGGCTGACTCGAGCAACGATCTGGCTCGACCGCGGCATCCTGCGGCGCAAGGAGGTCGGCTTCGGCGGCTACGAGGCGTGGGAAGAGCAGGTCTATGCCGAGGAGGCGCGTGCGGCGGAGAAGCTCGACGCCAAGCTGAAACTCGAGGCGCACTGGCTCGAGCGCGGGGTGACCGCGCGGCGCAAGCGCAACCAGGGCCGGCTCGAGAAGCTGTGGGAGATGCGCGCCCAGCGCGCCGCGATGATCGCACCCAAGGGCACGGCGAAGTTGGGGCTGGCGACCGAGGAGGAGTTCAAGTCCAAGTCGGTGATCGTCGCCGAGAATGTCTCCAAATCCTATGGCGAGCGCAAGATCATCCGCGATTTCACGCTGCGCATCCAGCGCGGCGACCGGATCGGTGTGGTCGGCGCCAACGGCGCGGGCAAGACGACGCTTCTCAAGCTCCTCACCGGCGAGCTCGCACCCGACACCGGCTCGGTCGAGATCTCGAAGAAGCTTACGGGCGTTATGATCGACCAGCAGCGCAGCCTGCTCGAAGGCGACGTGACCGTGCGGCAAGTGCTCGCCGAGGGCGGCGACTGGATCGACGTGCGCGGCACGCGCAAGCACGTGCAAGGCTATCTCAAGGAGTTCCTGTTCGATCCCAAAGTGGTCGACACCAGGGTCGGCATCATGTCGGGCGGCGAGCGTTCGCGGCTGCTGCTGGCGCGCGAATTCGCCCGCAAGTCGAACCTCCTCGTGCTCGACGAGCCGACCAACGACCTCGACCTCGAAACGCTCGACCTGCTGCAGGAGGTGATCGCCGATTACGAGGGAACGGTGCTGATCGTCAGCCACGACCGCGACTTTCTCGACAAGACCGTGACGTTGACGCTCGGCCTCGACGGCTCTGGCACGGTGGATGTGGTCGCGGGCGGCTACGAGGACTGGGAGGCGAAACGGCGCGAGCGCAAGTCTCCCCTCCCGCGTGCGGGAGGGACCGGGAGCGGGTCCGGCAAAGCGCACAAGTCCTCCCCCACCCCCGAGCCTGCTCCCGCAACGGAGAGGGCGAGCAAGAAGCTCTCCTACAAGGACCAGCGCGACTACGAATTGCTGCCCGCGCGGATCGAGGAGCTGGAAGGCGCCATAACCAGGGGCGAGGCGATCCTCGCCGATCCCGACCTCTACACCGCCGACCCGCAGAAATTCGCCACCATCACCAAGGGCCTCGAAAACGCCCGCGCTGAGAAACACGCCGCCGAAGAGCGCTGGCTCGAACTGGCCGAACTGGTCGAAGGGTGAGCCTGCACGACGAGATAACCGCCTGCACGCTGTGCCGCGATTACCTGCCGCACGGCGTGCGGCCCGTGGTCAGCTTCTCCCCGACTGCGCGCCTGCTGATCGTCGGCCAGGCGCCCGGCTCGAAGGTCCACGAGAGCGGCATCCCGTGGGACGATGCCAGCGGCGACCGGCTGCGCGAATGGACCGGGCTCACGCGCGAGCAGATGTACGATCCGGCGCAGGTCGCGCTGGTGCCGATGGGGTTCTGCTACCCGGGAAAGGCGAGCGGCGGCGACAAACCGCCCCGAAAGGAATGCGCCCCGCAATGGCACGAGCGCGTGCTCGCGGAACTGCCCGCGGACCGGCTGACGCTGCTGGTCGGAACCTATGCTCAGGCGCGTTACCTGCCCGAAGCGCGCGCATTGTCGATGACCGAGCGGGTGCGCCGTTTCGAGGACTTCCTGCCGCACTTCTTCCCGCTGCCCCACCCCGCCTGGCGCAGCACCATCTGGATGCGCAAGCACCCCTGGTTCGAGGCCGAGGTGCTGCCGCGGCTGCGCGAAGCCGCGGCAGCCAGTCTCGCCTAGGCCGCTTTGCGCGCCGGCAGCAGCCGCGGGTTGCGCAGCAGCGCGGCGGATACCAGCGCCACCAGCAGCCCGACCGGGAAGATCTCGATGAAGGTGATCATCAGCCGGAACGGCAGATTGCCGTAGAGCGTGCGCGAGGACTCGACCTCGGCGATCTCCGCTGCGCGTTCGTCGGGCGGCAGGTCCTTCGCCTCGATGCTCGCGATCATGCTCTCGCTGTAGCTGTCGATGAAGGCGTAGTCGGTCGAGGCGAGGTAGATTTCCCAGCTGATGACATAGAACACGCCCGCGACCGCGGTGATGGCGAGGCCGAGTCCGAAAGCGGGGGCGAACTTGATCACCCCGCCCTTCTCGATGTCGCGGTAGCGCTTGATGCCGATGAAGATCAGCGACAGCACGGCGAGCATGACGAGGTAGCCCATCACCTCGCTGAAACCGTAATCCTCGTCGCCCCCCAGCGTCAGCACGAGGGTCATCGTGGCGATGATCACCGTGCCGGCGATCGCGCCGTAAATTGCTGCGTATCGAAACATGGCCGTTCTCCTTTCCAAGGAAGCCGGACAGGCCGGAGAATTGCGCGAAATGCTATCACCCATGTGGGTGAATTGGGTCGAATAGTCCGTTTTCACGGGCGATCGCCCCCCGAATCAAGGGATCAGCGCCAGCGCGCGCGCCGCCTCCACCGCCTTGCCCCGGCCCGATACGCCGAGCTTGGCGTAGAGATTGGCGACGTGCGTCTTCACCGTATTGGGCGAAACTTCCATCGCGCGCGCGATCTCCTTGTTCGATTCGCCGCGCGCCAGGCATTCGAGCACTTCGCATTCGCGCGCCGTCAGGCCGAGCGAAGCCACCGCGCGAACATTGCGTTCGAACGGCTCGCCGGCCGGCGACGGGTTGATCCGCATCCCCACCCACAGCCCGATGCCGACGAACACCACGGCCAGCACGACGATATAGGTCTCTGTCTGCAGCGACCGGATCAGGTGGCGATACTGCATGTATTCGAGCAGCATCGCCACGGCCGCCAGTCCCGCTCCATATGCCACCACCACGCGCCACATGCGGCATGGCTGCCACAAAGCGCGCCACGTTGCCAGAGCGGTCGCCGTCACCCGATCCGGTAGAAATCCGCCACCCGGTCGAGCGCCAGCCTGAGCACCAGCTTGCCGCTGCGTGCCGGCCAGTCGAGCGCCTTCTCCGCCGCGGGCAGGCTCTCGCAGCCGCACACCACGCGCCAGAGAATATCCTGCAGCCCCTTGCCCGCCTCGCGGAGCGCGCCGTCGAAGCGATCCTTGGCGGCGATCTGCCGCTCGGTCGGCGACAGGCCGGTATCGCCGGTCGTCTTCACCCGCACCGGGTCCCACCGCATGGTCACGTTGGGGCCGAGCTGCGCGCGTTCGTAATCGGCGCGCAGCCGCTCGCCCGCATCGAACAGCCGATCGTCGAGATGCCCGCGCGCATGGAGCCAGGCGAGCGGCGATTCGGCGAGGTTCACGGTAACGCTGCGGCGCCTTTTCCGTGCTCCGTTGCTCCTGCGCGGCCCCTCCTCGGTCAGCTCGCGTTCGGCCAGTTTGCGTTGCATCGTGCCTCCATCGGTCGATTCGACGTATCGATGGTCTTGCATTCATGCGGTTATTGTAGGAAAGTGAAAAAACCAAAAAGGTTACCGAGAGAGAGCGCGTGATCAATCGCATTCGCGACATTCGCAAGGAGAAGGGCTGGACGCTGGCCGACCTCGCCGAGGCATGCGATCCGCCGACCACCGCGCAGACGATCGGCCGGCTCGAAACGGGCATGCGCAATCTGTCGATCAAGTGGATGGACCGCATCGGCGCGGCGCTCGGGGTCGATCCCGAAACGCTGGTGCGCTCCGAAAAGGCCGGGCATCCGCAAATCGTCGCCACGCTCGAGGCGTCGGGGCCCGAGGCGCTCGCAAAAACGCGCGATGCGATCCTGCCGACCGATCTCGGCGGCGACGGGCCGCTGATGGTGCTGGCGATCGAGGCCGCCGCAGGCCCCTATTGCGCCGGCGACCAGCTGTGGCTGCGCCAGCTCGATCCCGGCGACGCACAACGCGCGATCAACCGCGACGTGCTCGTGCCCAGAAAGGGCGGTCGTTTCGCCTTCGGGCGGCTGATCGACCGGCAGGGCAAACTGGTCGGCATTCTGCCACCTGGCAGCGGAGAGAAACAGCAGGTGGTCGACGACCCGGCATGGATCGCGGTCGCGGAAATGCTGGTGCGCAAATTGTGAAGCGCGTCCTGTCGCTCTCGACGCTGTATCCCAACGCCTCGACGCCGCGTTTCGGCATCTTCGTCGCGCGCTCGCTCGAGGCGCTGGCGGCGCGCGGCGACTGGCACGTCACGCTGGTCAATCCGATCGGCGTCCCGCCGATCCTGTTCGGCCGCTATCGCGCCCTGGCCGAGGCCGCGGTCGACGGGGTGGAGAACGGGGTCGAGGTCCATCGGCCCAAATTCACGCTGATCCCGCGCCTCGGTGCGCGGATCAATCCCGGCGCCATCGCGCGCAAGGTGCTGCCGCTCGCCGAGCGGCTCCACGCCGAGACCCCGTTCGACCTCGTCGATGCGCAGTTCTTCTATCCCGACGGCCCGGCGGCGGCGTGGATCGCCGACAGGCTCGGCCTGCCCTTCTCGATCAAGGCGCGCGGGGCGGACATCTCCTATTGGGGAGGCAAGGACTTCGCCGAGGACCAGATGCTCGACGCGGCCGACCGCGCCGCAGGCCTGCTCGCAGTGTCCAGGCAGATCGCGAGCGACATGGCCGATCTGGGCATGGATCGGCGCAAGATCACCATCCACTATACCGGGCTCGACCGCGACCTGTTCCGGCCGATGGCCTACGAAGGCATGCGCCGAACGCTCGGCGACGCGCTCGGCATTTCATTGCCCGAGCACAAGCCGCTGCTGTGCTGCGTCGGCGCGCTGATCGAGCGCAAGGGGCAGGATTTCGCCATCGGCGCGCTCGCCTCGATTCCCGACGCCCACCTGATGCTGGTCGGCAAGGGCGAGGACGAGGCGCATCTGCGCCGGCTGGCGGAGGACCTGCGCGTCGCCGACCGGGTGCATTTCGTCGGCCTGCTCGACCACGACATGCTGCCGGTGGTGCTGTCGGCCTCCAACGCAATGGTGTTGCCCACGCGCAGCGAGGGGCTGGCCAATGCCTGGGTAGAGGCGCTCGCCTGCGGGACGCCGCTGGTCACCACCGATGTCGGCGGAGTGCGCGAACTCGTCACCTCGCCCGATGCAGGGGTGCTGGTCGAGCGCACGACCGACGCCATCGCTGCGGGCATCCGGCGCGTGCTCGACAACCCGATCCCGCAGGAGCGTGTCGCAGCCACCGTGGCTCAATTCGACTGGAAGGCGAACGGCGAGAGGCTCGCCGACTACTATGACCGGCTGATTGCCTAGCCCTCGCTCATTCGCCGGGCGGCCGCTTCCTGCTTGTCGGCGATCGTCTCTTCCGGAACGAAGCTGTCCGAATTGACGCCGAGCCAGATCAGCATCGGCGCGGCCATGTAGACCGAGCTGTAGGTGCCGACCACCAGCCCGAGGAAGATCGCCGCGGTCAGCCCGAACAGGCTCGCCGGGCCGAAGAACAGCAGCGGGATCAGCGCGACGGCGAGCGTCAGCGAGGTCATCACCGTGCGCGCGAGCGTCTCGTTGACCGACAGGTCGAGCAGTTCGGGCAGGTGCATCTTGCGGTATTTCTTCAAATTCTCGCGTATGCGGTCGTAGACGACGATCGTATCGTTGAGCGAATAGCCGATGATGGCGAGGATCGCGGCGATGATCTGGAGGCTGAATTCCATCTGGAACAGCGCGAACATGCCGAGCGTGAGCGAAACGTCGTGGAACAGCGCAAACAGCGCGCCGACCCCGAACTGCCATTCGAACCGGATCCAGATATACAGCGCCACGCCGAGCATCGCGAGCACCAGCGCCAGCACCGCATCGCTGCGGAACTCGCTCGCGACCTTGCCCGAGACGGTGTCGTTGCCGTCGCGGCGGACGGCGGGATATTCGCCCTCGATGGTCCGGATGACCTGATTGCCGATCTCGGTTGCCGCCCCCGGCACGCCCTCGGCCTCCTCGGGCAGGCGCACGCGGATCGAGACCTGGTTGGCCTCGCCGAATTCCTGCACCACCGGCGTGCCGTAGCCGAGCCCGCCGACCAGCTCGCGCAGCGCCGGAATGGGCGCTTCCTTGCGCTGCTCGAAGGTCAGCCGCACTTCCTGGCCGCCGGCGAAATCGACGCCGTAATTGAGCCCCTTGGTCAGCACCAGGCCCCAGCTCGCAGCGATCAGCAGGCAGCTGACGACGTAGAACGGCAGGCGCCATTTGAGGAACTTGATATTGGTATCGTCGGGGACGAGTTTGAGCAGTCGCATCGATCTTTCCCCTTACAGATGCAGGTCCGTCGGCCGCGCCTTGCGCAGCCAGCCCGCGACCCACATCCGGGTCAGCATGAGCGCGGTGAAGACGCTGGTGAAGAGGCCGATCACCAGCACCACCGCGAAGCCGCGCACCGGGCCCGAGCCGAACAGGAACAGCAGCACGCCGGCGATGAAATTGGTGATGTTGGCGTCGTAGATCGCGCGGCTGGCTTCCTTGTAGCCGGTCTCGACCGCGGCGATCACCCGCCGCCCGCGTTTTCGCTCTTCGCGAATACGCTCGTTGATAAGCACATTGGCATCGACCGCCGCGCCGATGGTGAGTACGAAGCCGGCTATGCCGGGCAGTGTCAACGTGGTGTTGAGCAGCGCCATCACGCCGAGGAGCATCGCCACGTTGAACACCAGAGCGGCGGTCGAATAGACGCCGAAACGGCCGTATGTCGCGATCATCAGCGCAATCACCGCGATGCTGCCGATCAGCATCGCGATCATGCCGCGCTTGATCGAATCGGCGCCGAGATCGGGACCGACGGTGCGTTCCTCGACCACGGCAAGCTCGACCGGCAAGGCGCCCGAGCGCAATGCGATGGCGAGATTGTTGGCGGTCTCGACGGAGAAGCCACCCGAAATCTGCGCGTTGCCACCCAGGATCGGTTCGTTGATGTTCGGCGCCGACAGCACTTCGCCGTCGAGAATGATCGCGAACGGCTTGTTGACGTTCTGCTGCGTGAGCGTACCGAAGCGCGCCGCACCCTGCTGGTCGAACTGGATATTGACCACCGGCGCGTTTGTCTCCTGGTCGAAGCCCTGCTGCGCGCCGATCAGGTTGTCGCCCTGGATCCCGCCGAGCCGCTTGACCGCGATCGAAGTGCCTTCGAAATCGCTCCCCGCGGCATAAGGGAATATCTGGCTGCCGGGCGGGACGATGCCCTGCTGCACGTCGGCGGGCAGCGCGTTCTGGTCGACCAGCTTGAATTCGAGCTTGGCGGTCTTGCCGACCAGTTCCTTGACCTGGTCGGGATCCTGCAGGCCGGGGACCTGCACCACGATCCGGTCCTCGCCCTGGCGGATAATGGTCGGCTCGCGCGTGCCGAGCGCGTTGATGCGGCGGTCGATCACTTCCTTGGCGCTGTCCATCGCCTGGTTGAGCGCTTCCTCGAGGCCCTGCGCGGTCGGGGTCAGGACGAAACGCGTCTCGTCGACCACCTGCAGGTCCCATTCACGCACCAGCCCCTGCCCGTTGACGAGCGGCTCGATCAGCGAGCGAGCGCGATCCACCTCGGCAGTGCTATCGACCATGAAACTGAGCTGCCCGCCCTGCGTCGAAACGTCGCCATGCTGGATACGCGGCTCGGCGTTGCGCAAAGCTGTGCGCACGCCCTCTTCCATGTTCTCGATCCGCTGCGCGGTGACTTCGGCGGGATCGGCCTCGAGCAGGATATGGCTCCCGCCGGCGAGGTCGAGGCCGAGATTGACTTCGGGATCGGGCAGCTGTTTGGGCCAGTCATAGCCCGACAGCGATACCAGCGAGGGGAGCGCGGCGGCGGCGAAGGCCAGCGTCAGCCCCCACAGCCACACCTTCTTCCAGGTCGGAAATTCGAGCATTGCCGGTGCGCCCTTCGCGTCAGTCGTTGGCCGCGGTGCCGCCCGGGGGCACGATGTCGCCGATGGTCGACTTGACCACCTTGACCTTCACGCCCTGCGCGATCTCGACGTCGGCGTAGTTGTCGTCGACCTTGGTCACCTTGCCCATGATGCCGCCCTGGGTGACGACCTGGTCGCCCTTCTTGAGCCCGGCGACCTTCTCGCGATGCTGCTTGGCCTGCTTCATCTGCGGGCGGATGATGAGGAACCAGAAGATGGCGATCATGCCGACGATCGGCAGCCATCCCATCCATGCGGGCGGCGCTTCGGCATTGGCCGCGGCGGCGAGGAATTCGAGCATGTTTCAAAAGCCTGTTCGACTTGGAGGGTTGCATCTGCCGGGGCCGGTCGCAGTGCGATTTCGCGCGCCGCTCGCCTCCCCTCGCAGTAGGTGGGCGCGCCTAGCAGCAATGCAAGGCCCCTGCAATCTAACGGCACGGCGATGCACCGTTTTCGATGCTTGCCAGCCACACCGCCCCGCCCTATAGCGCCGCCCTCCACTGGTCTCGGGAAGTAGCGCAGCCTGGTAGCGCATCACACTGGGGGTGTGGGGGTCGCAGGTTCGAATCCTGTCTTCCCGACCAGTGGCTTCGTTTCCCTCGCGATATTGCGCCTTGCTCGCGGCCTCCCTAACCGGTCGGCGAGGAGAATTTTCATGAGCGCCCGCGAGACACCGACCAAGATGCGCAGCTGGCTGTTCGCCCCCGGCGACAGCGAGCGCAAGATGGCCAAGGCCGCCGATGGCGAGGCGGACATCGTGCTGCTCGACCTCGAAGATTCGGTCATGCCCGAGAACAAGCCCGCGGCGCGCGAAATGGTGGCGCAATTCCTCGCCACGCGCGAAGACCGGGCGCGGCTGTGGGTGCGGGTCAACCCGCTGTCGAGCGGCGAAACGCGCGCCGATCTCGATGCGGTCATGCCGTCTGCGCCCGGCGGGCTGTTCCTGCCCAAGGCCGAAGGGCGCGAGGATGTCGCGGCGCTCGACGAAATGCTGATCGATCTCGAAGCGGTCAACGGCATCGGGCCGGGCGCGACCAGGGTCGCTGCGCTGGTGACGGAAACCCCCAAGGCCATGTTCCGTACCGGCGATTACGAGGGCGCACCGCGGCTGGTGGCGATGAGCTGGGGTGCGGAGGACCTGTCCTCGGCGCTCGGCGCGCGCGTCCAGCACCGGGCCGACGGCGGCTACATGCCGACCTACGAGCTCGCGCGCAGCCTGTGCCTGCTCGGCGCGGTCGCGGCGGGCGTGATGCCGGTCGAGACGGTGATGCCCGATTTCCGCGACCTCGATGGTCTGCGCGAACGCGCGGCGATGGTGCGCGGCCAGGGCTATCGCGGCATGCTCGCGATCCACCCCGCGCAGGTGCCGGTGATCAACGAAGCCTTCACCCCTGGCGAGGAGGAGATCGCCCATGCCCGCCGCGTGATCGCCGCCTTCGCGGACAATCCGGGCGCGGGCACGGTCGGGCTCGACGGGGCGATGGTAGACTTGCCGCATCTGAAGCTGGCGCAGGCGCTGCTGGCCGACGCCGGACTTTCCGAATAGGATTTTTCATTTTCCTACAATAACCATTTTGGTTATATATCTCGCGACTCGCAATCGGAGCGCGCATCATGCCCCTACTCGAATCGCTTATCGGCCCGATTTCCTCGATTATCGACAAGATCATCCCCGACAAGGAAGCGCGCGCCAAGGCCAAGCTCGAACTGCTCCGGCTCGAAGGGTCGCAGGACCTCGCGCAGATCGAAGCGCGGCTGTCGGCGATCGTGGCCGAGGCCAACAGCAACGACCCCTGGACCAGCCGCGCACGGCCGAGCTTCCTCTATGTGATGTACACGCTGCTACTGTTCGCGCTGCCGATGGGCGTGCTCGCAGCCTTCAACCCGCCGGTCGCGAAGGACATCGCCGCGGGCATGAACGCCTATCTCAACGGCCTGCCCGAACCGCTCTACGCGCTGTTCGGGACCGGCTATCTTGGCTACACCGCCGCGCGGCAATGGGGGAAGGTCAAGGGGGTGGACAAATAATGCTTTCCCGTTCGCCTCGAGCGAAGTCGAGAGGCCTATCGGCAAGGTGCCTCGACTGCGCTCGACACGAACGGGCTGCCGATGAACGGGTTTTCAGATGACCGCGCCCTCCGCTAGATAGTTCGCATGTCCGTACCGATCACCGACACCGTCTACGTCCTCAACGGGCCCAATCTCAACCTGCTCGGGCTGCGCGAGCCGGAAATCTACGGCTCCGACACGCTCGACGATATCGCCGGCATGCTCGAGGATCGCGCGCGCGAGCTCGGGTTGGAAGTCGACATGCGCCAGTCGAACCACGAGGGACACCTGATCGACTGGCTGCACGAGGCGCAGGCGGAGGGTGCGCGCGCGGTGCTGCTCAATGCGGGCGGCTACACGCATACCTCGGTCGCGCTGCACGATGCGATTCTGTCGATCCGCACGCCGGTGATCGAGGTGCACCTGTCCGATCCCAGGCAGCGCGAGGAATTTCGTCACCACTCCTATGTCGGCCTCGCCGCGGTGAAGACGGTCGAGGGGCACGGCGCGAAGAGCTATCTGATCGCGCTCGATGCCGTAGCGGAATTCTGATTTTCCGCCTTCCAACCCCTTGCCAGCCCCGCGCCAGCCGCGCATAGGCGGGCGCTTGAGGCAGACAAGGGGCATTTATGGCCGAAACAAAGGGCGCTGCCGGGCGTAAGTCCGGCATGAATGTCGATACCAAACTCGTGCGCGAGCTGGCCGAACTGCTCGGCGAGACCGGGCTGACCGAAATCGAAGTCGAAGACGGAGATCGCAAGATCAAGGTCTCGCGCGGCGGCGCGGTCGCCGCGGCCCCGGTCGCCGCGCCCGCCCCGGCGGCGGCTCCGGTCGCTCCAGCCCCGGCGCCCGCACCCGCCCCGGGCGAGCCCGCCCAGCCGGCAGAGGACCATGCCGGCGCGATCAAGTCGCCGATGGTCGGCACCGTCTATCTCGCCCCCGAACCCGGCGCGGACGATTTCGTCAAGGTCGGCGACAGCGTCAAGGAAGGCGACACGCTGCTGATCGTCGAGGCGATGAAGGTGATGAACCCGATCTCCGCCGACAAATCCGGCACGGTCAAGGCGATCCTGGTCGACAACGCCCAGCCGGTCGAGTTCGACCAGCCGCTCGTCGTTCTTTCGTAAGCCATGGCGATCACACGCATATTGATCGCCAATCGCGGCGAAATCGCGCTGCGCATCCACCGCGCGGCGCACGAAATGGGGATCGAGACGGTCGCGGTGCACTCGACCGCCGATGCCGACGCGATGCATGTCCGCCTCGCCGACCACGCGATCTGCATCGGCCCGCCGCCCGCGGGCGAGAGCTATCTCAACCACGCCGCGATCATTTCCGCGGCCGAGATATCGGGTGCCGACGCGATCCATCCGGGCTACGGCTTTCTGTCGGAAAATGCCAAGTTCGCCGAGATCGTCGAGGCGCACGATATCGCCTGGATCGGGCCCAAGCCGGAGCACATCCGCACCATGGGCGACAAGGTCGCGGCCAAGCAGACCGCGGGCGAACTCGGCCTGCCGCTGGTGCCGGGTTCCGACGGCGCGGTGTCGGACTACGACGAGGCGAAAAGGATCGCCGCCGAGATCGGCTACCCGGTCATCATCAAGGCGGCGTCGGGCGGCGGCGGCCGTGGCATGAAGGTGTGCGAGGCCGAAGACAAGCTCGAAAGCCTGATGAAGCAGGCGGGCAGCGAAGCCAAGGCCGCCTTCGGCGACGCGACCGTCTATATCGAGAAATATCTCGGCAATCCGCGCCATATCGAATTCCAGGTGTTCGGCGACGGCAACGGCAATGCGGTGCATCTCGGCGAGCGCGACTGCTCGCTCCAGCGGCGCCACCAGAAAGTGCTCGAGGAAGCGCCCTCGCCCGTGCTGACGCCCGAGGATCGTCACCGTATGGGTGAAATCTGCGCCGATGCCATGCGCGAAATGGGTTATCGCGGCGCGGGTACGATCGAGTTCCTGTGGGAAGACGGCGCGTTCTACTTCATCGAGATGAACACCCGCCTGCAGGTCGAGCACCCCGTGACCGAGGCGATCACCGGGCTCGACCTGGTGCGCGAGCAGATCCGCATCGCAGACGGCAAGCCGCTGTCGGTGACGCAGGACGAGATCGCCTTCAAGGGCCACGCGATCGAATGCCGCATCAATGCCGAGGATCCCTGGACCTTCGCCCCCTCCCCCGGCGAAGTCACCTACTACCACGCCGCGGGCGGCATGCATGTGCGCGTCGACAGCGGGCTCTACGCGAGCTACCGCATCCCGCCCTATTACGATTCGATGATCGCCAAGCTGATCGTCTACGGCCGCACCCGCGAGGGCTGCATCATGCGCCTGCGCCGCGCGCTAGAGGAAATGGTGATCGAGGGCGTCAAGACGTCGATCCCGCTGCACCAGGAACTGCTGCGCCAGCCCGACGTGCTGAGCGGCGACTATTCGATCAAATGGCTCGAGGAGTGGTTGAAGGAGCGGGAGCGATAAGTCTTGCCCGGGAATGGGCTTGATCGCGGCAGCTAAAGTGCTTGCCTGAAGTGAAGAACAGGGCCGTGAGTGCCGTCGTCGAATTGCTTGAATCCCTTAGCTTGAAGGAACTCCTGCAACCGCGGATTTGGCTCGGCACAAGTCAGTGCGTGAACACTCCAGGCGATTGCATTGTATTCGCGCTGTCTCGCGTACGTCTCGATCAGCTTCCAAAGACGCACCAGCACGCCCTCGCCGCCGCCATCTATATGAGCAAGATTGACCTGAAGCTCATCGTCTAAGCGATTGAACTCCGCCAGAATTGACGCTGTGCCCATCCGGAACGTGATCGGATCGCCGAACCGAAGCAAAGCATCGACATCCTCGAGAGGCATTTCTCGCAGCTCGGAGAACGTCGCGCCCTCGATATTCATAAGGGGCCCGATCTCTACTCCAGCGGCACACCCGGCTCGTGCTTGCTGGTCCGGATGGTCAGGCTGGTCTTCACGCTCGCCACGTTCGGCGCCGGTGTCAGCTTGCTGGTGAGGAATTCCTGGAAGCTCTGCAGGTCGCGGCTCACCACCTTGAGGATGAAGTCGATCTCGCCGTTGAGCATGTGCACTTCGCGCACTTCGGCAAGATCGTGCATCGCGTGCTCGAATTCGCGCAGCGAATCCTCGGCCTGGCTCTTGAGGCTGACCATCGCGAACACGGTGATCGCGAAGCCGAGCTTGGCCGCGTCGAGTTCGGCATGATAGCCGCGGATCACGCCGTCTTCCTCGAGCGAGCGCACCCGCCGCAGGCACGGCGGCGCGGTCAGCCCGACGCGCTGCGCGAGTTCGACATTGGTGATGCGGCCCTCCGCCTGCAATTCCGCGAGGAGCCGCCGGTCGATCTGGTCAAGGTTGGACATATGCTGGCCCCCAGAACAGTCCGTTGAGCAATATTGCCGTTATTCGGCAACGAAAGTCGCGCGCCCCACCATACGCGGCTAATATTATTGTTCTTGCCAGCAATTGTCCCGCTTTGCAACGCACTGTGCACGACGCCTCCGGCACCACTGGGCAAGTGCTAGGAACCTGTGCTGAGAAGCTGCTCCCCTCGCAGCTATTCCGCGCCGGAGATTCTGCAAGTCTCGATGCAATTCGACGACCGCCTCGCCACCGTATTGCGCCACCGTGCCTCGGGCCCGCGTGCGGCGCGCACGCAATTCCGCCAGCTGGTCGACCTGCTCGACCGGCCACGCGAAGTGCGCGACCCGAGCCTGGTGGCTGCGGCGTGGCTGCGGCTCGGGGCGCTGGGCGGGATGGTCCCTGCGGTCGAGCGCGCGGCGATGCTGCGCGATCCCTCGGTCAGGATCGGCAATGCCGAGCTCGCAGCGCATCTCGCCGAGGACGAGCCCGAGGTCGCCGCCGCAGCGCTGGCCAAGGTGCGGCTTCCCGAAGACGACTGGGAAGCGCTGATCCCGCGCCTGCCGATCCGCGCGCGCGGTTTCCTGCGCCTGCGCAAGGACCTGCCCGAACGCGCGCTGGCGGTGCTCGACCGGCTCGGGGTACACGATCGCGGATTGCCCGAACCCGCCGTCGAGCAGGAAGACGCGCACGAGCCCTCCGCTGGCGAGGTCGAGCCGGACATTCCGGAACCGCCCGACCACCCCACCTCCAGGCTCGACCCCGAAGAGCTGGAGATAGGCGCGCTGGTCAAGCGGATCGAGCAATTCCAGCGTACACGCAGCGCCGCACACACCGATCCCGCAGCACCACGGCTGCCGCTGGGCGAAGCCGATCGCCCGCCGCCCGCGCAATTCGCCTTCACCGCCGACGGAAACGGTCGGATCGACTGGGCAGAACCGGCCATCGCCGCAGCAATCGTCGGCACTTCGCTGACCGCAAACGAAGGGGATATCTCGCGGACGTTCGCACAACGCCAGCCGCTGCGGGGCGCCGCCGTCGAACTGCGCGGCGCACCCGCGGTAGCCGGGCGGTGGAATGTCGAGGCGAGCCCGCGATTCCTGCCGGCCGGGGGCCAGTTCGCAGGCTATGCCGGGCGTTTCCGGCGTGCCGGTGAAGCACAGCGAGACGGGATCGAGGATTCCGCGGCTGCGGAATCTGCGCGCATCCGCCAGCTGCTGCACGAATTGCGCACCCCGGTGAACGCGATCCAGGGTTTCGCCGAAGTCATCCAGCAGCAGCTGTTCGGCCCCGCCCCGCACGAATATCGCGCGCTCGCCGCCTCGATCGCTTCGGACAGCGCGCGCATTCTCGCCGGGTTCGACGAACTCGACCGGTTGTCGCGGCTCGAAACCGGCGCGCTAGAGCCCGAACGCGGCGAAACCGATTTTGCGGCCACGGTCGAGCGGATTGCCGGGCAGTTGCAGGGCGTGCTCGAGCCGCGCATGGCCGGGTTCGATTGCAAGCTCCCCGGCTCCCCCTGCCCGATCGGGCTGGCTCCGGCCGACAGCGAGACGCTCGTGTGGCGCGTGCTGGCGACATTTGCGGGAGCGACGGGTGCAGGCGAACAACTCGACCTGTCGCTCGACTGCACGCCGAGCGAGGCGATCCTCAAATGCGAACTGCCGGCGCGGCTGGCATCGGAGAAGGATATTTTCGCAGCCACGGCGAAAGCTCCGGGCGGCGCGCTCAGCGCGGGCGTGTTCGGCGCCGGCTTCTCGCTGCGGCTCGCCCGCGCCGAGGCGCTGGCGGCGGGCGGCTCGCTGGCGCGCGTCGACGATTGTATACTGCTCGTCCTGCCGCTCTTGACCGGCACTTCGGCGCTTCCTAGCGCTGACGGCGAACAGACAGGAGAAGGCGACGCCGGTTGACGATCCGGCAGCGCCGCTCCCCGCAACGGAGACGATGCGCGCCGTGGCTGCCTCGATGCTCACACCGCCCGACAAGACCGCCCGCGCGGGCTTCGCGGAAGGGTTCGGCCAGCGCGTGCTACTGACGGTCGACACCGAGGAGGAGTTCGACTGGGAAGGCGATTTCAGCGCAACCGGCTACGGGCTCGATCACGTGCCGCGTTTGCGCACCTTCCAGGATTTTTGCGAGGATCTCGGCGTCTCGCCGCTCTACCTCGTCGACTGGCCGATCGCGACCTCGCCCGAAGCGGCGGAGATTCTCGCCCCCGCGATCGCAGCGGGCAAGGCGGAAATCGGCGTCCAGCTCCATCCGTGGGTGAACCCGCCGCATCTCGAACAGGTGAACGTCCGCAACAGTTTCGCGGGCAATTTGCCGTTCGAACTCGAGCGCGAGAAACTGCTGCGGTTGCGCGACGCGATCGAGCGGAATTTCGGCGCCGCGCCGCGCAGCTATCGCGCCGGGCGCTACGGGCTCGGCCCCCGCACTACGGAGATTCTGCGCGAGGCGGGCATCGCGGTCGATACTTCGGTACGCAGCCATTTCGATTACAGCGCGGGGCACGGGCCCGACTACAGCCGCCACCCGCTCGAACCCTATTGGATCGACGCCGCACACGACCTGCTCGAACTGCCCGTCACGACGGTCTTCTGGGGCATGCTGCGCAAGCAGGGGCGGCTGCTGCACCCGCTTGCCGAGCGTATCCCGCACCTGCCCGGCGTGCTGTCGCGCACCGCCATGCTCGAACGGGTCGCGCTGACGCCCGAGGGAGTGGACCTGCCCGAGGCGATCCGCGGCATCGATATAGCGATCGACGACGAATTGCCGGTGATCGTGCTGTCGTTCCACAGCCCGTCGCTGGCCCCGGGCCATACCCCCTATGTCGAGGACGAGGACGACGTGGCCGAACTCTATCGCTGGCTGCGTGGGGCGATCGGCTATCTCGGCAAGCTCGGCGTCGCACCCACCACCATTGGGGAAATCCTGCACGTGGTCGAACGCTGACGCGGCGCGCGCGAAACCCCGCTTGCCCTGTGCGATGCGGCAAGCTAGTCCGCACCGCGCCGAACGGCATCCAGGGGCCTGTAGCTCAGTTGGTTAGAGCTGGCCGCTCATAACGGCTAGGTCGCGGGTTCGAGTCCTGCCGGGCCCACCGGATGTCCGAGACGCCATCATAGTCGGGGAGTAGCGCAGCCTGGTAGCGCATCTGCTTTGGGAGCAGAGGGTCGCTGGTTCGAATCCAGTCTCCCCGACCAGTTTTTCGTGACTCGGAACCATCCGGAGGATGGTTCCGGCCGAAAAACTCCCAAGCGCAAGCGCGGGAGGAGGCAAGGAGCAACGCTCATTTCAGCCCCCGCAAAACCGTCTCTCGACACACGCGCCATCTGGGCGATCGCGCTGCCTGCGATGCTGACCAATGTCGCCACCGCGCTGATCGGGATCGGCGACATGTGGATCGTCGGGCGGCTCGAGGACGCGGCGACGCAGGGCGCGGTCGATGTCGGCGCGCGGCTGTTCGCCGTGCTGTTCACGGTGATGAACTTCCTCAAGACCGGCACCACCGGGCTGGTGGCGCAGGCCGGGACGCGCGACGGACCGGCGGAACAGGCGGCAACATTGCTGCGCGGGATCGCCATCGGACTGACGATCGCACTGTTGCTGCTGCTGGCAAAGCCGCTGCTGCTGCCCGCACTACTGGGCGCGCTGGGGGCGGAAGGCGAGGTGCTCGGCGCGGCTCGCATCTATGCGGAGATCCGCTACTGGACTGCGCCGGGGGTGATGCTCAACCTTGCGCTGATCGGCTTCCTCGTCGGACGGCGGCAAATGACCGCCGTGCTGCTGTTCGAGGTCGCCTACAATCTGCTCAATGTCGGGCTCGGCCTGTGGTTCGTGCTCGGGCTCGACATGGGCATCGCCGGGGTCGGCTGGTCGAGCTTCATCGCCGAATACGCCAAGCTGGCGGCGGTCGGCCTGTTCGTGATGCGCGGGCGGGTGCGGCGCGACATCGCCGCGGGGCTGCGCAACCGGACCAATCTCGGCTGGGCCGCATTGCGCCCGTTCCTGAGCGTCAATCGCGACCTTTTCCTGCGCACGGTGGTGCTGATGGTGGCGCTCGCCGCGATCACTCGCCTCAGCGCGGAGCGCGGCGCGGTGGTGCTGGCGGCAAACGGAATCATCTACCAGCTGTTCGTCTTCACCGCGCTGCTGCTCGACGGGTTCGAGAACGCAGCGCAGGTGCTGAACGGCGAACGCTTCGGGGCGAAGGACCGCCCCGGCTTCACCGCCTATCTGCGCGCGATCATGTGGCGCGGCTTCGGCGCCGCCGCGCTGGTGGCGCTCGGCTTCCTGCTGTTCGCCGACCCGGTGCTCGCCAGCTTCGCCGCGACCGACGCGGTTGCGCGCGAGGCGCAGCGCCACGCGCTGTTCCTGTGCATCATTCCCTTTGCCGGCGTGGCGGGCTTCATCTTCGACGGCGCGTTCGTCGGGGCGAGCTGGACGCGCGCGCTGCTGCTGACGATGCTCGGCTCGGCTGCCGTGTTCGCCGCGAGCCTGTGGCTGACCTGGCCGCTCGGCAATTTCGGTTTGTGGCTGAGCTTCCTGCTGTTCCTGGTGGTGCGCGCGCTGCTGCAACTGGCGCTGCTGCCGCGGCTCACGCGGGCCAGTTTCGCACCAGTCTGAGCGCTTGCGACAAAGCGTTACGCGGTGCGACCTGACAAATGGCCGGCCGGCGTGCATTATCCTCGCCCATGAGCGAGCAGAGCATCGCCCTCAACCGGTTCGGCCTCGGCGCGAGGGGCGACGACGCCCCACCCGAAAACCCGCGCCGCTGGCTGCTCGGCCAGTTCGACCGCTACGACCCGAACCCGGCGGCCTTGCGCGACCGCCCCGGCAGCAAGGCGGCGGCGGCGGATTTCCTTCATTACCGGCTCAACCTGCGCGGCGCGCTGCGCGGCACGGACCAGGTCGATTCGCTCGAAGAGGCGGGCGAGGATCTGCAGCAGGTGCTGCGCGGCTATTTCGGCAAGGTGCGCGACAAGTATTTCGCCGACGTCGCCGCGCGCGGTCAGGTCGCGATCGACAGCGACACGCCGTTCGTCGAGCGGATGGTCCATTTCTGGTCGAACCATTTCGCCGTCTCGGTCGCCAAGCGGCAGGTCAGCGGGCTCGTCGCGCCCTACGAGTTCGAAGCGATCCGCCCGCACGTGCTGGGCAGTTTCCGCGAGCTGTTGCGCGCGGCGGCGCTGCATCCGGGAATGCTGCTCTATCTCGACCAGGACCGCTCGGTCGGTCCCAACAGCCTCGGCGCGCGCTTTCGCGCCAGCCGCGGGATGGACGAGGTCGGGCTCAACGAGAACCTCGCACGCGAGATACTCGAACTCCACACGCTCGGGGTCGACGGCGGTTACACGCAGGCCGACGTGACCGAATTCGCACGCGCTCTGACCGGCTATACTTTCGACGGTCTGCCCTACCTGCGCGATGCGCAACCGCTCGGCAACGGTGCGGCCTTTTCGCTGGTGGTGCACGAGCCGGGCAGGCGCACCATCCTCGGCAAGACCTATCGCCAGCGCGACGGCGACCAGGCGCTGGCGGTGCTCGACGACCTCGCGCGGCACCCCTCGACCGCACGCTTCGTCGCGACCAAGCTGGCGCGGCATTTCAGCGCCGACGACCCGCCCGGAACGCTGGTCGCCAGGCTCGAGACCGCGTTCCGCAACAGCGACGGCGACCTGCCGACGCTCTACCGCACGCTGATCGAAGCGCCCGAGACGTGGCGGCCCGAGCGGCACAAGTTCCGCACGCCGTGGGAATGGTCGGTCGGCGCACTGCGCGCGACCGGTGTGCGCGAGTTGCCGGCGCGCATATTCACCGGCATCCAGTCCGAGCTCGGCCAGACGACCTGGGGGCCGCCCTCCCCCGCCGGTTTCGCGGATACCGCCGCGAGCTGGGCCGCGCCCGACGCGCTGCTGCGGCGGATCGAGGTCGCAGAGCGGATCGCCACCGCGAGCCGCCGCACCGACGTCCCCGCGCTCGCCCGCCGCCTGTTCCCCGACGCGCTCAACGACACCACCGCGACCGCGATCGCGCGCGCCGAGAGCCCCAATCAGGGGCTCGCCCTGCTGCTCGCCGCGCCCGAAATGATGCGGAGATGACCATGATCGACCGCCGCAACCTGCTGCTCCGCTCCGCCGCTCTGGGCGGTGCGACGCTGCTGATGCCGACGATGGCGCTGGCGGCCGCGGCGACCGACAAGCGGCTGTTGTTCGTGCTCCAGCGCGGCGCGGCGGACGGGCTGGCGACGCTCGCCCCGGTCGGCGATCCCGATTTCCTGCGCCGGCGCGACCGGCTCGCCGACGGGGTGGAAGACCTGCCGAAGCTCGACGGGTTCTTCGCGCTCCATCCGGCGTTCGAGAACATCGGCGGGCTATACCGCGACGGCCAGGCGCTGTTCGTCCATGCGGTCGCCACATCCTATCGCGAGCGCTCGCATTTCGATGCGCAGAACCTGCTCGAGAGCGGCGGGACCGAGGCCTATGCGGTGCGCGACGGGTGGCTCAACCGGCTGCTCGGCCTGCTGCCCGATGGCGGTGCGCGTGCGCTGGCGCTGTCGCCCGCGGTGCCGCTGGCGCTGCAGGGCCAGCACAGCGTGTCGAGCTACGCCCCCTCGGCGCTGCCCGAGGCGACCGGCAACATGATGGACCGCGTGGCCCAGCTCTATCGCAGCGATCCGCAGTTGAGCGGCCTGCTCGACGAGGCGCTCAGGACGCGCGAAATGGCGGGCGATACGCAGCTCAAGAACCTGCGCGATGCGGAGAAGACCGGCGAACTCGCCGCCTCGCTGATGCGCGGGCCGGAAGGCGCGCGCATCATGATGGTCGAATCCGACGGGTGGGACAGCCATGCCGGGCAGCGCTTCCAGTTCAATCAGCAGGCGACCCGGCTCGACGCGATGCTCGGTGCCTATCGCAGCGGCATGGGGGTGGACTGGAACGATACGCTGGTGCTGGTCGCGACCGAGTTCGGCCGCACTGTGGCACGCAACGGCACCGACGGGACCGACCACGGCACCGCCGGCGCGGCGATGCTGCTCGGCGGGAGTGTGGCCGGTGGACGCGTGCTGGCAGACTGGCCCGGGCTGGCGGCGAAGGACCTCTACGAAGAGCGCGATTTGCGCCCGACGCGTTCGCTCGAGGCGGTGCTGGCGGGCGCGGTCGCGGCGCATTTCGGGATCGAACCGCCGCTCGCCATGCGCACCCTGTTCCCCGACCGCGATGCGCAGGCCGAAGAGGGTTTGTTACGCAGCCAGAGTTCGATCGTCCGCCCTCAAAACGGCCTCCGTTCGTCCTGAGCCTGTCGAAGGACGCCAGCGCTGCACCAGCGTCCTTCGACAGGCTCAGGACGAACGGGTAGAGGTAAGCAGCTTGTAGGCGGACTACTCCTTCGGCCTGATCTCGCCTTCGTAATTGGCAAGAATGCCGACCACCTGCGTCCACACCGCGACGTTCTGGCGCAATTGCACCGGGTCGATCTTGTCGAGCGTGTCGTCGGGTGTGTGGTGGAGGTCGAAATAGCGTGAGCCGTCCTGTTGCAGGTCGATGATCGCGGCATCCTGGTCGCGCGCGATGTTGATGTCCGCGCCGCCGGTGGCGACGATGGTCGAATTCGAGACACCGAAGCGCGCCACGGCGCGCGCGATCTGTGCATGCAGTTCGGGATTGGCCTCGCGGAAATTGCTCTGGAACTGCCAGATGCGGTCGGCGCCGAAATCGCTTTCGAACGCCACCCCGACCGGCTCGTCGATATGCGCGGCGCTATACGCCTTCGAGCCCCACAGTCCGGTTTCCTCCGCCCCCGCGAACAGCACGCGGATCGTCCGCAACGGTTGCTCGTGCGCGGTCGCGTTCTTCGCCGCCGCCGCGGCGATGCCGCACCCGGCCCCGTCGTCGAACGCCCCGGTGCCGTTCCACCAGCTGTCGAGATGGCAGGCGAGCAGCACCGGCGGCAGCGACGGATCGCGCCCGACGATCTCGCCCACCACGTTGCCGCTAGTGGTGGTGCCCAGATCGCGCGGCGTCAGCGTCAGCTTCATCACGATCGCCGCGCCGCCCGAGCGGTCGAACATTCGCTCGAGATTCGCCGCGTCGGGCAGCGACAGCGCGCCCGCAGGGGTCGGAGCGACACCCTCGGGGAAACCCGTCCCGCCGACATGCGGGTTGCGGTGGTAGTCGGTGCCGACCGACTTGATCACCGTCGCCACCGCGCCGTGCTGCGCCGCGATCCCCGCCCCGACCCAGCGCGCCGGGCCGGCGAAGCCGTATTGCGAGCCGTCCTGCGTCGGCGTCATGTCGTGGCTGACATAGGCGATCCTGCCTTCGAGCAGGCCCGGTACCGCCTCGCGCAGCGCGTCGACGCTCTCGAACTCGATCACCTCGGCGGTGATTCCGTCGGGCCCGGTCGAGGCGCTGCCGCCGAGCGGCTGGATCACCAGCGGCTGCGGATAGGGCGAGATTATCTCCGCCTTGTGCAGGTCGCCCGGCACCCAGGTCTCCATCTCGAACGGCTCGTCGGCGACATTGGCGAAGCCGTTGCGCTTCAGCCATCGCATCGCCCATTCGCGCCCGCGCTTCTCCGCTTCGGTGCCCGCCTGCCGCGGACCCACTTCGGTGGTGATCCCCTCGACGAAGTCCCACGCGATCGTGTCGTGCTCGGCGGCATGGTCGGCGAGCGCGCCGGCATCGGGAGCGGGATAATTCGCCAGCGCGGCGGCGGGGAGCGAAGCGGCGCCGAGCGCCAGGAGGAGTCTGTGCATGGCGCAGTCAGCTAGTGCGCCTCCGCCCCCAAGTCCAGCTTGCCCGAAACGCCCCCACCCCCTATCTGCGCGCACGAAATCCCGTTCAGCCAGATACCCGAAGGACACGCACGATGTCGGCGCAATACGCATTCGTCATGAAGAACATGACCAAGACCTTCCCCGGCGCGCCCAAGCCGGTGCTCTCGAACATCAACCTGCAATTCTACCAGGGCGCCAAGATCGGCATCGTCGGCCCCAACGGCGTCGGCAAGTCGACGCTGATCAAGATCATGGCCGGGATCGACACCGAATTTTCGGGCGAGGCGTGGCCGGGCGAGAACATCACCACCGGCTACCTGCCGCAGGAACCGACGCTCGACGAGAGCAAGACGGTGCTCGAAAACGTCAAGGACGGCGCGCGCGAAACGGCCGACATGGTCGAGCGCTTCAACGCCATCAGCGCCGAGATGGGCGATCCGCAGGACGACACCGATTTCGACGCGCTGATGGAAGAGATGGGCACGCTGCAGGAAGAGATCGACGCGGTCGACGGGTGGACGCTCGACAACCAGCTCGAGATCGCGATGGAGGCGCTGCGCTGTCCGCCGGGCGACTGGCCGGTCACCGACCTGTCGGGCGGCGAGAAGCGCCGCGTCGCGCTCACCCGCCTGCTGATCCAGAAACCGAGCATCCTGCTGCTCGACGAGCCGACCAACCACCTCGACGCCGAATCGGTCGAATGGCTCGAAAACCACCTCAAGGAATATGCCGGCGCGGTGCTGATGATCACCCACGACCGCTACTTCCTCGACAATGTGGTGGAATGGATCCTCGAGCTCGATCGCGGGTCGTATTACCCCTACGAGGGCAATTACTCGACCTATCTCGAGAAGAAGGCCAAGCGTCTCGAACAGGAAAGCCGCGAGGAAAGCGGGAGGCAGAAATCGCTCAGCCGCGAGCTCGAATGGATCCGGCAGACCCCGAGCGCGCGCCAGACCAAGTCCAAGGCGCGCATCCGCAAGTTCGAGCAGCTGCAGGAGGCGCAGGCCGACCGCAAGCCGGGCAAGGCGCAGATCGTCATCCAGGTGCCCGAGCGGCTCGGCGGCAAGGTGATCGAGGCCAAGGGCATTTCCAAGGCCTACGGCGACAAGCTGCTGTTCGAGGACCTGTCCTTCATGCTGCCCCCGGGCGGCATCGTCGGCGTGATCGGCCCCAACGGCGCGGGCAAGTCGACCCTGTTCCGCATCATCACCGGGCAGGAAACACCCGACAGCGGCGCGATCGAGATCGGCGACACGGTGCGGCTCGGCTATGTCGACCAGAGCCGCGACGACCTCACCGCATCGAACAATGTGTGGGAGGAGATTTCCGACGGGCTCGATTACATGAAGGTCAACGGCCACGACATGTCGACGCGGGCTTACGTGGGCGCGTTCAACTTCAAGGGGCCGGACCAGCAGAAGAATGTCGGCAAGCTCTCGGGCGGGGAGCGCAACCGCGTGCATATGGCCAAGATGCTCAAGGAAGGGGGCAACGTGCTGCTGCTCGACGAACCGACCAACGATCTCGACGTCGAGACCCTTGGCGCCCTCGAGGACGCGATCGAGAACTTCGCCGGCTGCGCCGTGGTGATCTCGCACGACCGCTTCTTCTTGGACCGGCTGGCGACGCATATCCTCGCGTTCGAGGGCAATTCGCACGTCGAATGGTTCGAGGGGAATTTCGAGGCGTACGAGGAAGACAAGCGGCGCCGGCTGGGCGATGCGGCGGATCGGCCTACGCGGTTGGCGTATAAGAAGCTGACTAGGTAGCCGAGTTCGTCGTTATGGGTGCCGCAGATCCCCGGCCCCATGACATTGTTGACACTTCGCCGTGTGGACGAAACATGGGCGGGGCAGATAGGACGAGCAGCATGGATTACTATGGGGAGCATTGAGAGATCAATTAGTCAGCCGATTTTGGTCGATGAAGGCTTCCTCCTGAGGCTTGACGACGTGATGCGTGAAACAATGGGCGTGCTCTGCGAGGATGTGGCAGTTAGTTACGACGTTAACGCCAAGAGACTCAAGACTTACTTAAGGAAAGGCAAGATTCCCACTAACATTAATAACAAGAGCCTCTATGAGATGGCAGTTAAAAGCTGCACACCTGTGTATTCTATAGCTTGGAAAAATGACCTTACGGAAGATTTCCATGATATTCGAAAAGCCGTGAAAGCTCTTAGATCAGAACATTCTGAGCCAATTTCTGTTACTGCTCGCGCTGGACAATATTCCTCTGGTTTTATTTCGCTACATGTAAAAAACTGGGGTGATGAAACTGCAGATTTTCGGGCCACTGGCACTCTGGAGAATGTACGTCAAATATCCAACCCAGTTTTAAATTTGCTGAGAAACAGTGCGCCAGATTTTTCTTTTTTGCATCACGCATATTTTAAGGCAGCTCTTTTAACGATAGGTACCGTCTCTGCTTTCGTGGGTGCGTTTTCCGTAGGTGCTTTTTCAAGCTCTAGGCTTGGTGCGTTGGGGTATTTTAGCACTTTTCTTGTATTTCTTGTTTCTTTAATATTTGCAGGATTCTTGATTACAAGAATGTATCTAAGGGTTTTTCCTTCTGTTGTATTCGAATTTGGCGTCGGAGCTCGGCATCGCGAGAGAAAGAAATTCTTTTTTGCCGTCTGCGGACTAGTGTTAACGATCTTAGTGGCGTTTCTAGCAACCTGATCGAGCGCCGACAGTGCTACTTTTGATCGTTCATCGCGCTATCATTGGATGCGCTTTCGACGCGGCAGTGGATTAGCGGAAGTCCGCCAACCCGCTCAAGGACGGGGTACGGGTAAACCACTCGAAGCACAGTTATCCATCATGGCGCAACCCGGACACTCGCCCCCGCCCCATTTGACTACCGCCCCCCAACTTGCGAGACTCGCGCGCGAAGCGCTCGACACGCGGGCGCGCTCCCCAGGCGGTGCATCCGCGCCGCGAACACGAAATCCAAAAGGACATTCATGACCAATCCCAAGAACGGCGACACCGTGACCATCGACTACGTGCTGCGCAGAGGCGACGGCGAAGTGGTCGGCAATACCGCGGAGGCCGGGCCGCAGGACATCCAGCTCGGCAGCGGGCAGATCTTCCCGCAGCTCGAACAGGCGCTCACCGGGATGGAAGTCGGCGACCAGCAGAGCGTCTCGATCGAGAGCGAGAACGCCTTCGGCCCGCGGCGCGAGGAGATGGTGATCGACATCCCGCGCTCCAACCTGCCGCCCGAACCGGCCCCGCAGCCCGGCATGCAATTGCAGGCGCAGGGCCAGGACGGCCAGCCGATCACGCTCCACATCGTCGAAGTGGGCGAGCAGTCGGTCAAGGCCGACGGCAACCATCCGCTCGCCGGCGAGGATCTCACCTTCGACGTCACCCTGCGCGAGATCAAGCAGGCGGCGTAACTACATGGCGGCGGGCGGCACGGACCTTCCGACCGCCCGCCGCCTACTCGCCCGCGATTGCGTCCTCGCCTACGGGGTGACGGGATCCCTTTGCGCGGATAGACCTGCCGCATGAGCTATCACGAGGAAAGCGAGCGCAAGGGCAAGGCGCGGCGTATCGTATTCCTCGCGATCGTCCTCGCGCTGTTCACGCTCGCCGTGGGCGCATTCCTGTGGGCCACCGCAACGCCCGGCGAATCCTATGACGGCCCCCCCGCCGAGCCCGGCGATCCGCAGCTCGCCGCGCGGCTCGAAAGCCACGTTCGCACGCTCGCCGAAACGCCGCGCAACCTCGAGCGGATTGCCTCGGTCACGCGGACGCTCGGCTATCTCCGGGGCGAACTCGAAGCGCTCGGTTATGCGGTCCAGCGGCAGGAGGTCCTCGCCCCAGCGGACAATCTGGTCGTGCGGATCGGGGCTGCGCGCGCCGATGCGCCGATCCTCGTGATCGGCGCGCATTACGACAGCGCGGGTTCGGCGCCGGGCGCCGACGACAATGCCAGCGGGGTCGCCGCGCTGCTCGAACTGGCGCGCGCGCTGAAGCCGCTCGACGGCCGTGCCGCGCTCGAACTGCAGCTCGTGTTCTACGCCAACGAGGAGCCGCCCCATTTCAAGACCAACGCGATGGGCAGCCTCGTCCATGCCCGCTCGCTCGACGAGCCGGAGCGTGTCGCCGGAATGATCGCACTCGAAAGCCTCGGCTATTTTTCCGACGCGCGCGGCAGCCAGCACTACCCCTTCCCGCTTTCGCTGCGCTATCCCGACACCGGCGATTTCGTCGCCTTCGCCGGCGACCTGTCGTCGCGGACCTTCCTGCGCGAGAAGATCGACGGATTCCGCGCACATGCCCGCATCCCCTCGATCGGCGGGACAGCCCCGGGCTTCGTGCAGGGGATCGACTGGTCGGACCACTGGAGTTATTCGCAGCAGGGCATCCCCGCATTCATGATCACCGACACCGCCCCCTTCCGCAATCCCAACTACCACCGCGCAACCGACACGCCCGATACGCTCGACTATCGGCGGCTGGCGCTGGTGGTCGAGGGATTGGAACGGATGCTCGCCGCGCAGGCGGGCGGCGAGACGTGAGCGACGCCCGCCGCCTCATCGTCCACGGCCGCGTCCAGGGCGTGTTCTACCGCGACTGGACGGTCGACACTGCGCGCTCGCTCGGGGTCGCGGGGTGGGTCAGAAACCTGCCCGACGGCACCGTGGAAGCGCACCTCGAAGGCGAGGCACAGGCAGTCGAGCGAATGATCTCTGCCATGTACGACGGCCCGCCCCGCGCGCAGGTGGAGCGTATCGAAGCGAGCGAAGCCGAGGCCGAGGGGTTGACAATTTTCTCCCGGCGGTAACGTTTCGGGCCTGCAGGGAGGGTGGCCGGTTCGATGCCGAAAAAGCTTGTCGGGGTGGCGATCGTCCTCGCCGTATTCGTGACGATCCACGTCGCCATCGCCCTGGTGAGGACAGGGTGGGCAATGGGCCTGTCCGGCGGTTACGTCGCGCGCGATTTCGGCACCGAGTTTTCTGTCCGCCTGCGCGACCCCAAATTGCGCAGCGGCGATTTCGACCATTATCTCGTCGCCTGTTCGGGGCGCAAGGTGACCAAGGCCAGGGCGCTCGGCATGCTCGGCCCGACGCGCGAGCTGGTCCAGGCCGCCCATCCCGGTTGCGAACTCGAACGCGGGCAGTGCTGGGCGATCGAGATCGGCAGGCGCCGCCCGCTGTGTCGGCGATACCGCGAGGGTGGAGTCACGCCTTGATGCGTGGCCCTAGCCCTGCCCCTCCCCCACGCTGCAATCCACCACCGATTCGCGCTCGACGATCTCGAACGGCACGGTGACGCTCTCGTTGGGCTTGTGCGGATTGCGGATGCACTCGATCGCCAGCCGCCCCGCGGCCTCGCCCATTTCCTCGAGCGGCTGGCGCACGGTGGTCAGCGCGGGGCGCATGGTCGCAGCAACTGCGTTGTCGTCATAGCCGACCAGCGAGATATCCCCGGGGATGGCGATCCCGACCGCCTTCGCCGCATCGGCGATTCCCGCTGCCATCTCGTCATTGCTGGCGAAGATAGCGGTCGGTTTCGCGGCGAACAGCCTGCCCGCCTCGTCGCGCCCCGATTGCCGGGTAAAATCGCCCTGCGCGACCAGTGCCGGATCGACCCGCAGCCCCTTCGCACCGAGCGCATTCGCATAGCCGTTATAGCGGCGCATGCTGACGAGGTGGATTTTCGGCCCGCGCATGATCGCGATCCGCCGGTGGCCGCGCGCAGTGAGCAGCCGGGTGATCGCGGAGGCCGCCTCGAATTCGTCCATCGCCACGATATTGCCGCGCCCGGGATCGAGCAGCGGCGCGATCCGGACATAGGGAGCCTTGCGTGCCTCGACCGCGAGCAGCGAATGCCGGTCGTCCGACACCGGCGGGGTGACGACGATCGCGGCGCAGTCGGCATCGCGCAGGACGTCCTCGACCGTCAGCTCGGTACCGTAGATGTTCACCGAGACGATGGAGAAGCCCGCCGACGTCGCGGCGCGCTCGGCGCCCGCGCGAATCCTCGCGACATAGTCGTTGCCGGAATTGTCGGACAGCAGCAGGATGTTCCCGGATGCACTCATCGACGACGCCCCTCCCATTGTTCGCGCCCCATTTTTGGTAGCGCTACCATCGATCTACTACGGTTTGGGGCTTTCATCAATTCGCATACGCGCGCTGCGGGGGCCGGTAACGAACCGCGGCACTCTCGCAATCGGCTACGGCATTGTAACGAAACCTGAATCGGCCCAGCTCGTCCAGCCCAGGTTCATTCAGCTTTTGGTAAATGAACATTAACAGAAGCCGCAACGGCCGGTTCAGTTTCCGGTCAGTCGACCCACCATAGAGCGGCATTACCGATACACGGTGATACATCGTGATCACGACAGGGGCCGCATGTGGTGGGCGCGGCGTTGACCAAACGGAGAGCCAACACATGACACTCGCACAACTCTTGAAAGGAAGCGCGCTATCGGCCCTCGCCGCCGCGATGGCCTTCGTGCTTCCGGCACCGGCAGAGGCCGCTGCTTCCGCCGCCGCCGAACAGCAGCGCGGCGATCGCGACCGCGCCCGCCAGAACCGCGGCGACCGCCGCGAGGCCCGGCAGAATCGCGGCAATCGCCGCGAGGCCAGGCAGAACCGCGGCAATCGCCGCGAAGCCCGCCAGCAGCGCCGCGGCAACCGCCAGCAGGCGAACCGCAACAATGGCAATCGGCAGCAGGCCAATGCTCAACGCCGCGCCAATCGCGTCGACCGCCGTTCGGAACGCCGTGCGGACCGGATCGAGAATCGCGGCGATCGGCGGGCCGCCGCCGCGCGCCGTGCCGGCAACACGCAACAGGCGCGGCAGATCAACCGGCGCACGAACCGCGCCGCGCGCCAGGTCGAACGGCGCGGAGACCGGCGAGCCAATCGCATCGAGCGGCGTGCCGACAACCGGTCCAACAACCGGGCCAACAACCGGGCACGCGATCAGCGCCGTTTCGGGCTCGACCCGAACCGGGTGCGCAGCAACAACCGCAACCGGACGTACCGCAACGACCGCAACCGGAGCTATCGCAACGACCGCAACTCGTATCGCAACGGCTATCGCGACGGTCGCCGGGCCGACCGGCGCGCGGATCGCCGCGACTACCGCCGCTGGAACCGCCGCTGGCGCGACAACCGGCGCTACAACTGGCACCGGTACCGCAACAGCAACCGCAGCATCTTCCGGCTCGGCGCGTACTATTCGCCCTATCGCAGCTATCGCTATCGCCGGTTGAGCATCGGGTTCTATCTCGACAGCCTGTTCTACGGCAGCCGCTACTGGATCAGCGATCCGTGGCACTATCGCCTGCCCGAGGTCTACGGCCCCTACCGGTGGGTGCGCTATTACGACGACGTGCTGCTGGTGAACACCTATACCGGCGAAGTGGTCGACGTGATCTACGACTTCTTCTGGTAAGGCGTATCTTCCCCTGCGGCCGGCACTCGGTTGGTCCGGCCGCAACAGAAAACCCCCGTCGGAGCGATCCGGCGGGGGTTTTGCTATGCATGGCGAATTGCGTTCAGGTTCACGCACTTTAATATGAACGAAAGGCATCGAACGAATTCAGGATCGGCTCACGCGGTTGGGCGGAAAAGAAGCCATTCGCTCCGCCTCGATCATCGGACGGACGAGGTCTGCAAAGGAACAAATCGATGAAAGGTAGCATGGTCTTTTCGCGCGCCGCTCTCGGTGCGCTGGCGGTGGCGCTCGCCGCGACCGCAATCCCCGTGAGCGCCGATGCGCAGTCGGGCCGGTCGGACCGGAACTGGAGCGAGCGCGATTCGCGCGATACGGCACGCGAGCGTCCGGCGCGCTCGCAGCGTGGTGCGCGCAACGGCCAGCAGAGCCAGCGTTCGCAGCCAACCCCGGAGACCCCCGTTCCGGTCGCCCGGCAGCGCCAGCAGCCTGTTGCGCAGCAGCAGCAGCAACGGCAGAGCAGCGCGCCGACGCAGCGCAACGCAAGCCAGGTTCCGGCCACGCGCTCCTCGCGCTGGGACGGCAATCGCGACCAGACGCGCGGCGGGGGTGATCGGCGCGGCAGCGATACGCGTAACGATCGCGGCGACCAGCGCCGGTTCGGGCTCGACCCGAGCCGCGTGCGCGGCAACGATCGCAACCGCGACTATCGCGACAACGACCGCAACCGGACCTATCGCGGCGACAACCGCAATGCCGACCGCCGCGACGACCGCAATGCCTATCGTAACGGCTATCGCGACGGACGCCGGGCCGACAACCATCGCCGCTGGGACCGGCGCTGGCGCGACAACAACCGCTACAACTGGTACGGCTATCGCAATACGAACCGGACGATCTTCCGGCTCGGCGCCTACTATTCGCCCTATCGCAGCTACCGCTATCGCCGACTGAGCATCGGGTTCTATCTCGACGACCTGTTCTACGGCAGCCGCTACTGGATCAGCGATCCGTGGCACTATCGCCTGCCCGAAGTCTATGGCCCCTATCGCTGGGTCCGCTATTACGACGACGTGCTGCTGGTGAACACCTATACCGGCGAAGTGGTCGACGTGATCTACGACTTCTTCTGGTAGTGCACGTCCCATTCCCCCGCCGAGCGATCGGCGGGGGTTTTTCGTACGGATCAGCCCGGCACTTTCCCGAACGGCAGCATGCGGAAGATGCCGCCGTTCCGGTCGAAGAAGGTGTGCTTGAGCGCGCCGAGGATGTGCAGCCCGATCAGGTAGATGAACGCCTTTCCCGCAAGTTCGTGCACGTCGAAGATCGACCCGCCGAGATCCCTGTTCTCGCCAACCGGCAGCGCGGGAATGGTGAACAGGCCGAAGAAATCCACTTCGCGCCCGTTGAGCGAATTGGCGAACCAGCCGCCCAGCGGCAGCGCGATCAGCAGCACGTAAAAGATCACGTGCACGGTCTTCGCCAGGATGCGCTCCCAGCTTGCGAGATCGCTCGGCAGCGGCGGCGTCGGATGCGTCCAGCGCCACAGCAACCGGCCTACGGTCAGCAACAGGATCGCGATCCCCAGCGCCTTGTGATTGGCCATCAGCGCGCCGCGATCGGGACCCGCCGCGTGTTCAGCCGCCTCGACGATCCGCCAGTTGACGATCACCGCCACGGCGATCGTCCAGTGGAAGATCATCGCTCCAGTCGAATAGCGGTTGCGCGCGGCCTCGGTCATTGTGCTCGTTCTCCCTGCCCCCGATGGTACAACAACCTAGCAGCCATCTTGCAGTGCCGCCACGCTTTGATAGAGGGGCGGCATGGCGAAGAAGACGATCATTCCCGACAAGGACGCGCTCGCGCGCGTCGGCGCATCGGTGCGCAAGCGGCTCGCGGCCGACGACCAGGCCTACAAGATCGATACCGACAAGGCGGAGATTTTCGCGATCGGCAATTTCCTCTCCCCTGCCGAATGCCAGCGGCTGGTGATGATGATCGACATGGTCGCGCAGCCGAGCACGCTGTACGATCAGGACTACTCGACCGGTTTCCGCACCTCCTACTCGGGCAATCTCGATTCGCGCGACCAGTTCGTCGCCGGGATCTCGCGGCGGATCGACGACCTGCTCGGCCTCAAGCCCGAGATCGGCGAGGCGATCCAGGGTCAGCGCTACATGCCCGGCCAGCAGTTCCGGCCGCACAACGACTGGTTCTACACCACCGAGGACTACTGGAAGAGCGAACGCAAGCGCGGCGGGCAGCGCAGCTGGACCGCGATGGCCTTCCTCAACCGGGTAGAGAAGGGCGGCGAGACGCATTTCACCAAGGTCGGAGTCAGGATCACCCCCAAGCCCGGCGTGCTGCTGGTATGGAACAACGCGCTCGAGGACGGTTCGCCCAACGAGGATACGCTGCACGCCGGCACCGCTGTCGAGCAGGGCACCAAATACGTCATCACCAAGTGGTACCGGACGCGGAAGTGGGGGTAGCGTGAGCCCCCGCGAAGGCGGGGGCCTCAGGCCGTCAAGCGGAGCGCCTGATTGCCCGAGGTCCCCGCCTTCGCGGGGACTCATGAGCGCTCCAGCGCCTCGGCGATCAGCACGCGGGTGTTGGCGATGCCGAACAACGCGATGAAGCTGCCCATGCGCGGACCCTGCGCCGAGCCGAGCAGCGTCTCGTAGAGCGCCCTGAACCAGTCGCGCAGGTTCTCGAAACCGAAGGTCTCGTCCTTGCCGATCTCGTAGACCACCGTCTGGATATCCTCCGCAGGCGTCGCCGGGTCCATGATCGACAGCGCGTGATCGAGCGTCTTCAACGCCGCCGCCTCGCGCTCGTCGGGCGCGCGCTTGTCCAGCGTCGGCGCGACGAAATCGCGATTGTAGGCGAGCGCGGTGTTCACCAGTTCGTCGAGCTCCGGGTGCTTCGCCGGGTCGGGATCGTCGATGTAATTGCCGAGATAGGACCACACCTGCGCCCGGTCCGCCCCCGCGCCGAGCACCCCGACCAGGTTGAGCAGCAATCCGTAAGTGACCGGCAGGCCGTCGCCCTCGCCCGGCGCCTCGGTACCTTCCCAGCTGCCATTGGCGCGCAGCAGGTTCCACACCGGATTGCCGAGCTTCTTCTCCAGCTTCTGCTCCGGAATGTTGCCGCGGAACTGCCAGTAATCGTCGACCGCGCGCGGGATAACCCCGGCATGGAGCTGCTTGGCGCTCTTGGGATTGGGGAAGATGTAGAAGCCGAGCGAATCCTCGCTGCCATAGGTCAGCCATTCCTCGATCGTCAGCCCGTTGCCCTTCGACTTGGATATCTTCTCGCCGTTCGCATCGAGGAACAACTCGTAGACCAGCCCTTCGGGCTTCCTCCCGCCGAGCAGCTTGACGATCCGGCCCGACTGCACCCCGCTGTCGGTCAGGTCCTTGCCGTACATCTCGTAATCGACCCCGAGCGCATACCAGCGCATCGCCCAGTCGACCTTCCATTGCAGCTTGGCCTGCCCGCCGAGCGCACTTTGCTCGACGGTACTGCCGTCCTCGTCGGCAAAGCGGATCGTGCCCGCCTCGGCATCGACCACCTCGACCGGTACCTGCAGCACCTTGCCGCTCGTGGGCGAGATCGGCAGCACCGGCGAATAGGTCTGCCGCCGCTCCTCGCGCAGCGTCGGGAGCATGATGTCGAGAATGCCCTGATTGTGCCGCAGCACCTGCCGCAGCGCGTCGTCGAATGCGCCCGAATTGTAGCGCTCGCTCGCGGCGACGAATTCGTAGTCGAACCCGAACCGGTCGAGGAATTCGCGCAGTCTGGCGTTGTTGTGATGCGCGAAGCTCTGGTGGTGCCCGCCGAAGGGATCGGGGATGCGGCTCAGCGGCTTGTGCAGATTGTGCTGCAGGATGTCCCGGTTGGGTACGTTGTCGGGCACCTTGCGCAGCCCGTCCATGTCGTCGCTGAACGCGACCAGCCGGGTCTTGCCGTCCTCGGGCCGCGCGCCGATGATCGCCTCGTAGGCGCGCCGTACCAGTGTGGTGCGCAGCACTTCCTGGAAGGTGCCGATATGCGGCAGGCCCGAGGGGCCGTAGCCGGTCTCGAACAGCATGGGCTCGCTCTTCCCGTCGGGATAGCGCTTGAGCAGCCGCTGCGCCTCCTGGAACGGCCAGGCCTTCGATACGCGCGCGGCGTCCATCAGTTCGGTCATGCTCATGGCCGCCGCCCTTCGCGCAGGCGGCGCGAGGTTGCAAGCGCGAAGGGGTGGAAGTGTGACACGCACCGGGGTGTTTCAAAAAATTCCGGAGAACCCGTAAAATTCGGGAAGATCAGGTGTTTACGACCTCTTTCAAGTGTCGCATCTGTCACCTTCCGTAGCATCGTTGTGACGCCCGCCAGCAGGGCCGGCATCGTCAGGGCAAGCAATCGGGATAGCGACTCGTGCATGGACCGGGCATAGAGCCGGGCAGCCGTGTAGGACAGAATTTCCCGGCACGGACTCGGCTTACTGAAATCCGGCTTACCGAAATCCGTTCGTCCGGAGCTGTCGATCCGTAGGAGCCTGAGCCCCTGCCGACCTCATTGTCATCCTGAACTTGTTTCAGGATCCATTTCGCCTGAGGCGCGGACGGTACGAGTGGAGGGATGGATGCTGAAACAAGTTCAGCATGACGGTTTGGGGCGGGCCCGATCGGATTCGAGACGAACGCTGCAGCAGCGCGGGCGTCCCTAGAACCACGCACGCACACCCAGCAGCAACGCGAAACCGTCCGGATCCTCGCCCGCGGCGCGCGCGATGTCCGCCGTCTCGCCCAGCTTAGCCTCGTAGCCGACGCCGATATAGGGCGCGAATTCGCGCGCGATCTCGTAGCGCAGGCGCAGCCCGGTCTCGAACGTCGTCAAGCCGCCGCCGATGCCCCGCTCGGGCACGTCCTGCACCGCCAGCTCGAGTTCGGCGCGCGGCTGGAGGATCAGGCGCTGGGTGATCTTCTGGTCGTATTCGCCCTCCAGCCGCGCGGCGATGTCGCCGCGATCGGACAGGAATACGGCACCGTCGACATGGAACATGTAGGGCGCGAGCCCCTGCACCCCGAGCACGAGATGGCTGCGCGTCTCGGGTTCGAGATCGAGCCGCGCGCCCGCCTGGAGGTCGAAGAACGGGCCGATCGCGTGGCTCCACAGGGCCTGGATCTCCGCATCCTCGACTGCGCCGCCGAATTCCCCCTCGCCCTCTGTCTTGAGCCACATTTTGTCGAGATCGCCGCCATACCAGGCCTGCGCGTCCCACACGAACGCGTCGTGGCCCTCGGCGATGCGCGCTTCGAGCCGTTCGACCATGACCATGCCGGTTTTCATTCCGCCATGCGTCGCGCGGTTGGCCTCGCGCGCCGGGGCCATCGCCTCCGCGCCCCAGACCGCGTCGGCGGCGTGCTGCGGACCTTGCAGCGCGCGCGGCGGGACGGCGCTTTCGGGCGCTGCGCCGGGTGCGGACTTGTCGGCAGGCGCATGGTCCATGGCGGAGTGGACCATTCCCGAGTGGCTATCGTCCGGCTGCTCCATCCCGGAATGATCCATCTGCGAATGGTCCATCGGTTCGGTATCGCCGCCCTCGTCGTCCTGTTCCGGCGACGGGCATTGCTCGGGTGGCAAATGGCCCATCGCGCAGTGATCCATCTCCGGCGGCGTGGCGACATCGCCGTGCCCGGCATGGCCCTGCGCTTCGGACGAATGGCCGCCATGCGCCGAATGATCCTGCGCCGCGACGGGCGCGGCACCCAGCGCGGCGGCGGCAAGCAGGGCCGCGCGCATCAGGCGCCCGTCCCCGCCGGAAACGGCCGCACGGTGACGGTCTGCATCATGCCAGCATGCATGTGGTAGAGCAGGTGGCAGTGGAAAGCCCAGTCGCCCGGCTCGTTCGCGGTCAGGTCGAACGTCGCGGTGCCGCCCGGCTGCACCACGACCGTGTGCTTGAGCGGCTGATGCATGTGGTCGGCGCCGTTGACCAGTTCGAAGAAGTGGCCGTGCAGGTGGATCGGGTGCGCCATCATCGTGTCGTTGACCAGCTTCACGCGCACCCGCTCGTCGTAGCCGAAACGGATCGGATCGTCGGTGACGGCGGAGAATTTGCGCCCGTCGAACGACCACATGTAGCGTTCCATATTGCCGGTCAGGTGGATTTCCATCTCGCGCTCGACCGTGCGGTGCGGGTTCATCCGCTTCGCCTTCAGGTCGGTGTAGCGCAGCACGCGGTGGCTCACGGCGTCGAGGCCGAGGCCAGGATAGTCCATCCGGTCGACCGGCATCGGCGCGACCATGTCGATACCGGGCCCGACCTTCACGTCCGCCGGTAAATTCGAGGTGTCGCGCATGGAGTGGTCCATATCCATTGCGCCGTGATCCATGCCCTCCATCGAGCCCATGCCCATATCCGCCATGGTCAGCGTCACCGGCTTCCGCAGCGGCGGCGGGCTGGCACGGTGGCCGGGATGCGAGGTCAGGCTGGCGATCCCCATCCCGCTGCGATCCATCGCCTCGGCGACCAGCGCGTGGCTGCCCGACGGGGGGCGGACGATCACGTCGTAGGTCTCGGCGACGCCGATCTGGAATTCGTCGACTTCCACCTCGGAGACGTCCTGCCCGTCGGCAGCGATCACGGTCATCGGCACGCCGGGGAGCCGGACGTTGAAGAACGTCATCGCCGAACCGTTGATGAAGCGCAGCCGCACGCGCTCGCCCGGCTCGAACGCGAATTCGAGATCGTCCGCCGGACCATGTCCGTTGACGAGATAGGTGTAGGTCGCGCCCGTCACATCCGAGATGTCGCGCGGGTTCATCCGCATCGCGCCCCACATGCGCCGATCCGCGCCCGACATGTCGCCCTCGGTCGCGGTCTGCATTTGGTAGTTGAAATAATGCTCGCCGACCTTGAGCTTGCGCGCGATCTGATGCGGATGCATCGGCGTGAACTCGGACAGCAGCACGACGTAGTCGCGGTCGTAGCGCGGATCGGGCTCGGCGCTCTCGATCACGATCGGGCCGTAATGGCCGGCCTGCTCCTGCAGTCCCGAATGGCTGTGCCACCAGTATGTGCCGCTCTGCCTGATCGGGAATTCGTAGGTGAAGCTCGAGTGCGGCGCGATGCCGGGGAAGCTGATGCCGGGCACGCCGTCGAACTGGAACGGCAGCAGCAGGCCGTGCCAGTGGATCGAGCTGCTTTCGTCGAGGTCGTTGGCGACGGTGATGCGCACGTCCTGCCCCTCGCGCAGCCGCAGCAGCGGGCCGGGCACGGTACCGTTGACAGCGACCGCGTGCCCCGACCGGCCGCCGGTGGCGAAGTGATGGTTGCCGATCGCGAGGCGGATATCCTCGCCCGACACCTCGCCGAAACCGCGCCCGGCATGCGTCAGCGAGGCGCCCCTCGCCCAGGCCGGAAGCGGAAGCGCGGCACTCGCACCGAGAGCCGCAAGGCTGCCGATCATGCCGCGCCGCGAAAGCCGGAGGTTGCCTGTATTCATGGCGCGGCGTATATACCCCCTACGGGTATCTGCAAGAGGGCACGGCATGAGCGGAAAAGAGACGGCGCAGAAGCTCAACCGGCTGGCGCGGATCGAGGGCCAGGTGCGCGGGATCGCGCGGATGATCGAGCAGGATCGCTATTGCATCGACGTGCTGCGGCAGATCCAGGCGGTCCGCGCGGCGCTCGGCAAGGTCGAGAGCCAGGTGCTCAAGGACCACGCCGCCTGCTGCGTCGCCGAAGCGATCGCGAGCGGCGATGTGGGCGAGCAGAAGGCGAAGTTCGAGGAACTGGTCGACCTGTTCGAGACCAACCGGCACTGAGCGCGCGCTTTACTCGCCGGCTTCCACTTCCTCGCGCAGTTCGGGCGTGACCGGTCGCTCGACCGCCTTCTCGGCCTGTTCAAGCAGTTCGGGGGTGAGATCGGCGGTGCGCGCGGGCAGCGGCGTTCCGTCGCCCATCTCGCCGTTCTGCTCGATATCTTCGAGCAGCAGCTTCATCTCGGCGATTTCCTTCACCTGCGCCTCGATGATCGCATCGGCGAGTTTGCGCACGCGCGGGTCGCTGATCTCGGCGCGCTCGCTGGTCAGCACCGCGATCGAATGGTGCGGGATCATCGCCTTCATCCACGCCTCGTCCCCGACCGTGGCCTGGCTGCGCGCGAGGAACAGGAACAGCCCGAAGCCGAGCACCGCGCCCGCCATCACCAGCACTTTCGTGAGCAGCGTACGGTACATCCCCCACATGAAGCCGAGCATGATGACGATCATCGCCATGCCCATCATCAGCGCCATCCACATCCGCGTCTGGCTGAAGAAGACGTGATCGGCCTCCCATACATTCGAGTATTTGAGCACGAACATGGTCACGATCGAGGTCGCGATCATCGCGAAGAAGGTCGGCCATTTGCCGTGCTGTCCGCCATGTTGTGCGTCGGTGGTCTGCGAAGTCATGCTGGTCCCCTTTCATGACAATAAACCCCCGGGGGGTATCGGGTTCCGGACCGCGCATGCGAATGGGGCGCCCCCGAAGGGAGCGCCCCACCCTGCGACCACGGGGTCGGATCGGTCCGGGTCAGGCCGCGACGGAGGTGTTGCGGTCCTCGGCCAGATGCGGCCAGATGTAGGAATACTGGCTCAGATCGATCCGCGGCTTGGCGTTCTCGAACTTGCGGCCGAGCGACTGGAGGATCAGCCGGGCGCGCTTGACGCGAGCCTTGGTCGAACGGAACGGATTGGCCCGGTCGGGCTTGGCCGCAACCATCCGGCGCAGCAGCGCATCGCGTTCCTCGAAGCTGTCGGGCAGCTTGCGCGGCAGGATCACCGCACCGCCCGTGGTGAGCGGAGGCTTGGGTGTGACGCGAGCGGTGGTCGGCATGGCGACCGGCTGCGCAGGGGCAGGCGTGTCGACGGGGACCGGCGGCTCGCGATCGAGCACGGGGGCCGGAGCGGGCGCAAGCTTCGCCTGGACCGGCTCCGGCTTGCGGATCGTACGTGCCGGGGCCGTCTTGGCTGCCGGAGCGTTGCGGGCAGTCGCCGAGCGGCGGCGCCACCACAGGACGGCGGCGATCGCGAAGCCGATCGGGATCAGCCCGGCCAGCGCGAGCGCGAGGATCTCGCCCCAATCGACCGGCGTGGTCTCGGTCTCGGCAGCAAGCGGCTCGGGCGCGGCAATGGGCGCGACCGGGAGTTCGGTCTCGGCTGCTGTGGGCGCCGCTTCATCGGCCGGTGCCGCATCGGTCGCAATGCCGGTCGGTTCCGGAGCGCTCACCGCAGGAGCCGGAGCAGGGCTGGTCGCGCTGCTCGCCTGGCGCGGCTGCCGCACGGGAGCAGGCTCCGGCTCGACTTCCGGCACGACCGGGGTAGTCATGACCGTGGTCGACGGCGGAACGTCCTGGACGACCGGGCGCGAGACGGTGTTCGATTGCGGCTGCGGGGCCGTCATGGTCGTCGGAGCCGTCGTGACCGTCGGCGCGACCGGTGGGGTCATCGGACCGGGCAGGACGACCACCGGATCGGCGGTCGTGCCGGTCGCGGGTGCCTCCTGAGCCAGCGCGGGGGTGGTGCCAAGCGCGAGCATCGCGGCAATCGCGATGGTGGCGCTGCGAGGGGTATGGATCGTGTGTCGCATAGTGCCCACTCAACGCGGCACATTTTCGCCATGTTCCGGTTTATCCGCGGTTCAGGAATCGCCAAACCGTTGAATCGCAACCGTTCGAATGGTAAATTTCGCGACAAAATGCACGCCGCTTGCGCCCAACGGAAAGGCGATTGTGGCAGGTTCGGCATCGAATGTTTACTTTCCGTTCCGCCTGCCGCATCCTCGCGCCGTGGCCGAACCGCTCCCCCTCCCCGCTCTCCACGCGAGCCATACCGGGACGTGGCTGCGACAGGCTAGCGGCGCCACGCGCGGCTGTTCCAAGGGCGAGGCGATCATGGCGGCGGCGGACACGCCGGTGCTGCTGCTCAACGCGCCGCTGGTGGCGACGCGGCTGGGCTATCCCGACCTGTCGGGGCTCGACCTGCTCGAACTGTTCGCCTTCGTCTATCCGGCGCGCTTCTGCGTGCCCACGCCCAAGGGACTGGCGCACGCGCTCGGGCTGGAGGAACCCGCCAGCGACGACGGCGTCCCCGCGCTGTTGCAGCGGGCGGCGGGGGCGATCCTCGCGCATTGCGAGAGCGAGGAGTGGGCCGAGCGCGAAGGCGCGTGGTCGGCGCTGCAGACGCTGACGCGGATGCGCTGGCCGTGGGCGCAGGTGCTGCTGCCGCATGTGCGCAAGCCCGAGCGCGCGGAGAAATGGCTGTTCGCGCGCCTGCCCGAATGGGAGGAAACCCCCGATCGCCCGCAACCCGCGCAGGTGCGGATCGACGAGCCGGAGATCGAGGCGCAGCTCGAACACCTCACCGGCGCGGGCGCGGAACGGCGCGAGGGGCAGCGGCTCTACGCGCGCGCGGTCGGCAAGGTGTTCGCCCCGCGCGGCGAGCGCGGGCGGCCGCACGTACTCTTGGCACAGGCGGGCACCGGGATCGGCAAGACGCTGGGCTATCTCGCCCCCGCCTCGCTTTGGGCGCATGCGGCGCAGGGGACGGTGTGGGTCAGCACCTATACCAAGAACCTCCAGCGGCAATTGCGCGGCGAGGCGAAGCGCGCCTGGCCCGAAACCCGCACCGACGGCACCCGCCCGGTGGTGGTGCGCAAGGGGCGCGAGAATTACCTGTGCCTGCTCAATCTCGAGGACGCTCTGCAGGGCGGGTTCGGCGGGCGCGCGGCGATCCTCGCGCAGCTGGTCGCGCGCTGGGCCGCCTACAGCCGCGACGGCGACCTCGTCGGCGGCGACCTGCCCGGCTGGCTCGGGACGCTGTTCCGCAAGCGCGGGATCGCGGCGCTGACCGACCAGCGCGGCGAATGCGTCTATGCCGGCTGCCCGCACTACCGCAAATGCTTCATCGAGCGCTCGGCACGCGCCTCTGCTCAGGCCGACCTCGTCATCGCCAATCACGCGCTGGTGATGGTCAATGCGGCAAGGGGGCGCGACCACGCGCAGCGCCCCACGCGGATCGTGTTCGACGAGGGCCACCACGTGTTCGACGCGGCCGATTCGACCTTCGCCGCCGCACTGACCGGCGGCGAGGCCATCGAGCTGCGCCGCTGGATCATCGGGCCCGAGCGCAAGGCCAAGGGCCGCCGCCGCGGACTCGCCGCGCGGCTCGCCGACGTCGCGAGCTACGACGAGGCGGGCGGCGAAGCGGTCGAGGCGGCGATCGAGGCGGCGCATGCCCTCCCAGCCGATGGCTGGCTCCAGCGGTTGAACGATGGCGAGGCCTATGGTCCCGTCGAAAACCTGCTCGCCGCCGTCCGCGCGGTCACTTACGCGCGCGACGAGAGCGGCGGGCAGGAAGCGGGCTACGGAATCGAGACCGAGGCCTCGGGACTGCCCGGCAACGTCATCGAACTCGCCGACGAGGCGCAATCGGCGCTCGCTGCGATCCGCCACCCGCTGGTGAAGCTCGGCGGGCGGCTCGAGGCGGTGCTCGAGGACGCCCCCGACTGGCTCGACGGCCAGGGCCGCGCGCGGATCGAGGGCGCACGCCACGCGCTCGGCTGGCGGATCGATTTGATCCAGGCGTGGGAGGCGCTGCTCGAGCGGCTCGGCGGGCCGGCCGATCCCGAATTCGTCGACTGGCTCTCGGTCGAGCGGTCCGAAGCGCGCGAATTCGATATCGGCATCCACCGGCGCTGGCTCGACCCGATGAAGCCGTTCGCCAGGATCGTGCTCGAACCCTCGCACGGGGTGATGCTGACCAGCGCGACGCTGACCGACCGCGGCGAAACTGGCGTCGACTGGGACAATGCGATCGCGCGCAGCGGCGCACCGCATATCGAGATCGACCCGCTGACCGCCTCGGCCGACAGCCCGTTCGACTACGCAAATCGCGCCGAAGTGCTGATCGTCACCGATATCAAGCGCGGTGACCTGCCCGCGCTCGCAGGCGCCTACGCCCGGCTGATCGAGGCGGCGGACGGCGGCGTGCTCGGCCTGTTCACCGCGATCCGGCGGCTGCGCGCGGTGCATGGGCGGATCGCCGACCGGCTCGCGCGCAACGGGCTGCCGCTCTACGCGCAGCATGTCGACCCGATCGACACCGGCACGCTGACCGATATCTTCCGCGACGATCCGCGCGCCAGCCTGCTCGGCAGCAACGCGCTGCGCGACGGTGTCGACGTCCCCGGCCACTCGCTGCGCTGCGTGGTGATGGAGCAGGTCCCGTGGCCGCGCCCCGATATCCTGCATCGCGCGCGCCGCGCGGCTAACGGCGGCGGCGCCTACGACGACCGCATCATCCGCGCGCGACTGGCGCAGGCGTTCGGGCGGCTGATCCGCAGCAAGGAGGACGCCGGGCACTTCATCGTCCTGTCCGCCGCTTTCCCCTCGCGCCTGCTCACCGCCTTCCCGCCGGGCACGCCTGTCACGCGGCTGACACTCGAGGATGCTCTGGAGCGTGTCGCGGGAGGGCTTGCGGATGTGCGCGAAACAGACGACGTAGGAATCAAGTGAAGACACTGGGCCTTCTCCGCCACGCCAAATCCGACTGGGACGATGTCGGCACGCGCGATTTCGACCGCGGTCTCAACGACCGCGGGCGTCGCGGCGCACGGCTGATCGGCAAGCACATCTTCGAACACGGGGTCGACTGGGACGCGATCCTCGCCAGCCCTGCGGAGAGAGTCAGGGCGACGCTCGCCGCCGCCTGCCCCGACACCGAGCCCGAATGGGACGAGCGGCTCTATCTCGCTTCGGCGGGGACAATTCTAGAAGTGGTGCGCGACCATGCCGGGTCCGCCGATGCGGTGCTGGTGGCAGGGCACAATCCGGGGCTCCAGGAAGTGCTGTTCGCGCTGGTCTCGCCCAATGCGGAGAACGAGGCTTTCGACGAGGCCAGCCGCAAGTTCCCGACCGCGACCTTCGCGGTGTTCGAACTCGACATCGACGACTGGTCCGAGCTGGCCGGGGATTGCGGACGGCTGGTCCACTTCATCCGCCCGCGCGACCTCGATCCGGAGCTGGGGCCGGAGGGGTAGAACTTGTCCCTCCCCGGAACGGGGAGGATTTGAGCTATCGCAACACCCGCGGCCCGCTACCGCTTTCGCCCCATTCGTCGCCGGGATTGAACAGCGCGCATTTCTTCAGGCTCAGGCAGCCGCAGCCGATGCAGCCGTCGAGATCCTCGCGCACCTTTTCGAGCGACGCGATCCTGGCGTCGATCCGCCGGCGGATCGCACCGCTGATCCGCTTCCAGTCGGCCGCGTTGGGGGTGCGACCGAGCGGCAGTTTCCTCAGCTCTGCCTCGATCTCCGACAGAGCGAGGCCGAGCTGCTGCGCGATCATGATGAAGCTCAGCCGCCGGATATCGCTGCGCAGGAAGCGCCGCTGGTTGCCGCCGGTGCGCAGCGCCTCGACCAGCCCCTTCTCCTCGTAGAAGCGGATCGCCGAGACGCTGAGCCCGGTGCGCCGGGCGAGATCGCCGATCGAGAGCAGGTCGTTCGCTTTCATCGATCACACTGATAGTCAATTCGGAGCTTGACCTCAAGTGAGCTTGAGGTTGCATAACGCGTGCACCCCAAACGCAGCGGGCGCTTCCGGAAGAGCCGGGCGTCCCCTTGAAGGAGTGCCAGGCAATGCCCACAGGACAGATCGAACACGCCAATCTCACCGTCACCGACCCGGAACGCAGCGCCAGCCTGTTCGAGCGACTGCTCGGCTGGCGCGAGCGGTGGCGCGGACCGTCGAAGCTGGGCGGCAACACCATCCATGTCGGCGACGAGACGACCTATCTCGCGCTCTACACCAACGACACGGCGAAAGGCGGCTATCGCAAGGGCGTGCCGCTCAACCATGTCGGCCTGCTGGTCGACGATCTCGACGGCGCCGAAGCGATCGTTGCCGAGGCCGGCCTCGAACCCTTCGGCCACGACGATTACGAGCCCGGCCGGCGGTTCTATTTCTTCGACTGGGACGGGATCGAGTTCGAAGTGGTGAGCTATACGGGAGATGCACGATGAACGAGATCATCCTGCGCGAACCGATATTCCGTCCCGCCCGCCCCGATCGGCGCAAGCCGGACCGGCGGCGCGAGGATCGTGGCGAAGTGCAACCGAGCCTTGACCTGCTCCCCCTGCCCAGCGCACACCCGGCCCGCTGAAGGGTCGGCCAGCAGGGAGAGGTTCGTCATGATTCTACCGGTCACGCTCACCGCCGCCGCGGCGGCTGCGATCATCAATATCTGGCTCGCGATCCGGGTCGGCCGGATGCGGTTGCAGCATAAGATCTCGATCGGCGACGATGCCGGAGGGCCGCTGACCGCACGCATGCGCGCGCAGCTCAATTTCGTCGAGAACACGGTGTTCGTGCTCGTACTGATCGCAGCGATCGAGATCGCCGGCAAGGGCCAGCCGTGGCTGGCATGGGTCGCCGCGATCTACATGCTCGCGCGCGTCGCGCACGGGTTCGGCATGGATGGCGGTGCGCTGGCGAAAGGCCGCACGATCGGCGTCTATGTCACGCTGCTGACCCAGCTCGGTCTGGCGGTCGTGGCGGTGCTGATCGTGCTCGGGGTGATGTAGAAAGTTTGTTTTCCGGCGGTGACGGGACCTGTCGCTGCTTGGCAAGTATCTGACCGCCGGGGCTGTTCCATCCCACGCCCCCACCCGGCCACCCATAGGCTACTATGGTCGGGGTGGCCGGGTGGGGGCGGGGGATGGAACAGCAAGGGCCAGACGGAGGTCTGGCCCGCACGCGACCACGACTCGGGGCCGGGCGGGGGAGTGGGCCGGTGCCGCATCCCGCGGATCGATGCTTGCCAAGCAGCGACAGGTCCCGTCACCGCCGGATAAACAAACGCATCAACTCAACGCAGCATCGCCCACGAACGGATTGGTCTGCCGCTCCCGACCGAACGTGCTGGTCGGCCCGTGGCCCGGGATGAAGGTGACGTCGTCGCCGAGCGGCCACAGCTTCTGCGTGATCGCGTCGATCAGGTCCTGATGGTTGCCCATCGGGAAATCGGTCCGCCCGATGCTGCCTTGGAACAACACGTCGCCGACGATGGCGAACTTGCTCGGGCGGTGGAAGAACACGACATGGCCGGGCGTGTGGCCGGGGCAGTGGATCACGTCCAGCGTCAGCTCGCCGACGGTGACGGTGTCGCCGTCATCGAGCCAGCGGTCGGGCTCGAATACCTGGCCGTTGACGCCGTATTTGCGCCCGTCCTCGTCGAGCCGGCTGATCCAGAAGCGGTCGGCCTCGTGCGGCCCCTCGATCGGCAGGCCCAGTTCCTTCGCCAGCACGCCCGCTTCGCCGCAATGGTCGATATGGCCGTGGGTGACGAGGATCTTCTCGAGCTCGACCCCGGTCTTCGCCACCGCCGCCTTGAGCTTGTCGAGATCGCCTCCGGGATCGACCAGCGCGCCCTTGTTGGTCCTGGTGCACCAGATCAGCGAGCAGTTCTGCTGCAGCGGCGTGACCGGGACGATGCCGGCTTTCATCGGGGGCTGGGCGGGAGTGTCGGTCATGCGGGGGAGATGGGTCATTCAACGAAGCGGTGCAACCCAATACCCGTCATCTGCCCGAAAGCCGTCCTTCACTTGATAGCCGTCATCCCAGCGAAAGCTGGGATCTCCCTCAGCCCAGGATGACGTCGAAGAGATCGTCCCAATCCGGGTTTTCCTTTTCGATCAACTCGACCTTCCAAGCGCGCTTCCACGCCTTGATCGCTTTCTCGCGCGCGATCGCGTCCTCGATCCTCTCGAACGGCTCGGCATGGACGAGGCGCTTGATCCCGTAGCGGCGGCAGAATGCTGAACCCTTGCCCTCCCGGTGCTGGATCATACGAGCCGCAAGGTCGGCTGTCACACCGGTGTAGAGAACACCGTGCGGCTTGTTCGTCAGGATATACACCCAACCGCCCATCAGCCGGCGTCGGGGAGCGTGGAGAGAGATCCCAGCTTTCGCTGGGATGACGGTTTGGGGAAGGAGCGGCGTATCACACCCGCCCTCCCTTCCACACCACCCTTCCGATCACCTCGACCTCCTCGCGCGCGAGTTCGATCGGCGCGTAGGCCTCATTGGCGCTGATCAGCGCGATACGGCCGGGCGCGCTCGCCTGGACCTGCTTGACGTGGAGCGCATCGCCGATACGGACGACGAAGATACCCTCGCCCGCGCGCTTGTTCCGGTCGACGAAAATCTCGTCGCCCGAGCGCAGCAGCGGCTCCATGCTGTCGCCCTCGACCCGGATCGCGCTGAGGTCGGCGCCCTCCAGTCCCATCTCGCGCAGCCAGCGGCGCGAGAAGCGGATCGTGTCGAAGGCACCTTCGTCACCGGCGAAAGCCCCCGGCCCGGCCGAAGCGCCCAGCGCAAGCCGCGATACTTCGGACCAGTCCTGCGGCGGTTTTTCTCCAGGATTGTAGGATTTTTCTTCGGGCGCACCGAGTTCGGATTCGGCGACGCCGAGGAACTCGGCAAGGATCCGGCGATCGCGCTCCTCCAGCCGACGCGGGCTGCCCTTGCGGATAAATTGCTGCAAGTAGCTCGGGTTGCGCCCGATCAGCTCGGACAGGCCGGCAAGGCTCGCCCCGCTTTCGCGCGCCAGATCGAGCAGGCGCCGGCGGGGCTCGGGGGTATCGCTTCGGTTATCCATATTTCCTATATATACGTAGGAATTTTCCTAGACAAGTAGGATTTCGCTTGCGACGACTCGCGGCACGGACAGCGACTCGACCTGCCAACAGAGGATTCCATGCTGATACGGACAATCGAGAAATTCCTGCGCGAGCACGACATGCCCGCGACCAAGTTCGGGCGCCTTGCGACCAACGATCCGCGCTTCGTCCTCGACCTGCGCAACGGCCGCATGCCGCGCCGGCGAATGGAAAAGCGAGTGGAACATTTCATGAACATATTCCGGGAGCAATGCGATGCGCGCTGATTTTCTGTCGCCCGATGCCACGAATACCGCACGCAGGCAGCCGCGATCGGTCGCCGAAAAGCTGCGCGACGCGGTGCGCGCGCTGGCCGGTGGCCATGGCGATATCGTCCACCACGTCGAGAAAGCATGGGCGAGTATCACCTTCGCGGGCACGCGGCACATCATGCGGCTGGTGTTCGATGGCGATGGCGCGGTCGAGGCGGGCGAAGGCCTGATTGCCGACCTGCCCGAGCACGAATTCGCGATACCCGGACAGTTGGTCGCCGACGCCACCGTCGCTGCGGTCGAGCACGAACTGCTGCCCCACCCGCGCCTGCTGGTCGAATGTGAAGTCCTGCTGCTCGAGGACGCGTAGGAGATTGACCGCGCCGCCGCGTGGCGTAGACATCGGCAGGTCAAGGGAAAGGAACGTCGCATGCGCAAACTGCTCCTCGCCGCACTCGCCGCCGCCCTCTGTCCGCCGCTGGCCGCGCAGGATCTCGAATCGGCCGAGATCATGGTCACCGGCTCGCGGATCGAGCAGGACGACTATTCCGACCGGATGCCTTCGGTCGGACTGCGGATGAACGCCGACTTCCTGGTCCAGCAGGTCGCGATCCGCGGCGACACCCGCGACCCGGTCGAGCGCGAGCGGGAGATCCGGGCGATGCTCGCACGGGCGGTTGAGATGGCGGCGCGCAACGGGGTCGAACTCGCTTTCGGCGACTACATCCTGACCCGGCTGACGCGCGAGAATATCGACGACCTCGAACTCGCCAACGACTACCGTCCCGACAGCCAGCGGATCAATTTTCTCGTCAAGGCACCGCTCGGCGAGCGCCCGGTGGCGCAGGCGCAGGCGGCGATCGACTCTTTCGTCGATGCGGTGCCCGAAGTCGGCCGCGCGCAGATGGACACGCTCGGCGATCCGACGCTGTCGGTGGTCGGGCCCGACAGCCATCGCGGCGCGATCATCGCCAAGGTGGCGGAGGATGCGCGCCGCACCGCGGCCACGGTCGGCGACGGCTATGCGGTCGAGCTGACCGGGCTCAACATGCCGGTGCAATGGGCGCGCTCGGGCCCGGGCGAGGTGCTGCTTTACATCCCCTACGAACTGGTGATCGTGCCACGGCCCTGAGCCGGTGCCGGGTCGCGCAAAACCCGCCGGTCAATAGCCCAGCGTCAGGTCCAGCCGCGGTTCGACCGGCTCGCCGCGATGCCAGCGGTCGAGATTCTCGATGAAGCGGTCGGCCGAGCGCTGGAACATCTTCGTCTGTGCGCGCCCCGACAGGTGCATCGTCACCTGCGCGTTGTCGAGCGACCATAGCGGGTGATCCTCGGGCAGCGGCTCGGGAGTGGTCACGTCGAGCAGCGCGGCCTCGATCGCTTTCGCCTGCAACGCCTCGACCAGCGCGTCCTGGTCGACCACGTCGCCGCGCGCGATATTGACCAGCACGGCGGTCGATTTCATCGCCGCCAACTCGTCGGCGCCGATCATGTTCACCGTTTCCGGGGTCGACGGTACGGCCAGCACCACCCAGTCGAACTCGTCCAGCCGCCCGCGCCATTCGTCAGGCCGCAACGCGCCCTCGCCACCCGAGCGACGTACCGGCACCACCTCCATGTCGAAGGCTTCGAGCCGCGCCTTGATCAACCCGCCGATCGCGCCGAGGCCGAGCAGCAGCACGCGCTCGCCCGCGAGCTCGCGCTTGCCGGGGCTGTCGAGCAGCCATTCGTGCCGGTCCTGCGCGCGCACGACGTCGCGGTAGCCCTTGGCATGCGCGAGCATCAGCATGACGACGTATTCGGCGATGGTGATCGCGTTGATCCCGGCGCCGTTGGTGACCACCGTCCCGCGCTCGCGCAGCAGGTCGAGCGGCAGGAAATCGAGCCCGGCATAGATCGAGTTGAGCCATTTGAGGTTTTCCGCCGCGCGGACGGTCTCGACCATCGGCGCCTTCTCGTTGAAGTCGAACCAGCCGATCTCGGCGGTGGGTGCGACTTCGAGCGCTTCCTCCCTGCTCATGAACCAGTGCGGCTCGACCCAGTCGGGCAGGCGCGGCTCGACCAGCGGTCGGATCAGGGCGGAGAGAGCGGCTTTGGTCATGTGCGGTCTCTATCATCCTCCCCATCGACTTGCGATGGGGAGGTGGCGGATGCGTCAGCATCCGACGGAGGGGTTTTACCGAAGGCAATCATGCGCTCCCGTGCGGCTGCGACAATCGCCTCGGCGGTGGCGGCAGGATCGGCAAAGACCTGCCGGGCCGGAATCCGCAATGTCTCGATCCGATGCTCGCGCAGCCACGCATCGCGCGCCGCGTCGCGCTCGGGCCGATCGCCCATATCGTGCGCATCGCCGTCGACTTCGATTGCCAGGTTCGCCCGGGCGCAGAAGAAGTCGAGCACGAAATCGCCCGCGGCGTGCTGCTTACGGAAACGCAGCCCGCCGGGCGAACCCTTCAGACGCTGCCACAGCAACACTTCCGCAGGCGACAGCTTACGCCGCAACCGCCTGGCGCGGCGGATCGTGCGTGCGGGCTTGGGCGGGCGTTTCACCCTGCCCCTCCACCACCCGCTGCGCGGGCGGTCCCCCTCCCCATCGCAAGACGATGGGGAGGATAGCGAAGCCGCAACCTCTTTCCTCCCCATCGACTTGCGATGGGGAGGTGGCGGATGCGCCAGCATCCGACGGAGGGGCCTAGTCCGCCGACAGCTTCCACTCCCAACCGAGCGGGTCGCCGTCCATCACTTCGACGCCCTTGGCGGCGAGGTCATCGCGGATCGAGTCGGAAGTGGCGAAATCCTTCGCCGCGCGCGCTTCCTTGCGGCGAGCAAGGGCAACTTCGATTTCGGCTTCGGTGAACTCGGCATCTTTCGGACGTATCCGCAGCGCGACGCGATCGAGTTCGTCCCTCGTGCCAGTCGGAGACAGGCTGAGTCCCAGCACGCGATCCATGTATGCGACGGCTTCGACCAACGAATCTTCTCCAACCTTCTTCAGGGCCAGAGCCTCTTCCAAGGCGGTCAGCGCGACAGGAGTATTGAGGTCGTCCGCCATAGCTGCGTCGAACTTGTCGAGAATCGGTTGGACTCGGGGATGCGAAGGTCGGACGCCGCCGGGCGGCATCTGGAAGCCCTCAGTCTTGTTGACGATCCTCTTGAGCCGTACCAGCGCCGCCTGTAGTCCCTCCCACGAAAACTCCAGCTCGCTGCGGTAGTGCGCCTGGAGGCACATCATGCGGTAGGCGAGCGGATGGTAGCCCTTGTCGATCAGCAATTGCAGCCGCAGGAACTCGCCCGAAGACTTCGACATCTTCCCCGAGCGCTCAACGAGAAAATTGTTGTGCATCCAGAGGTTCGCACCCGACTTGCTCGCTTCGTCTAGACACTTGTAGCCGCAAAACGCCTGGTTCTGCGCGATCTCGTTGGGATGGTGGATTTCGCGGTGGTCGATCCCGCCGGTATGGATATCGAACGGAAAACCGAGCAGGTCCCAACCCATGACCGAGCATTCGAGGTGCCAGCCGGGCGCTCCCTTCCCCCACGGCGAGTCCCATTCCATCTGCCGGTTTTCTCCGGCAGGTGTCTTGCGCCAGATGGCGAAATCGGCGGGATTGCGCTTGCCCTGGACGGTCTCGATCCGACCTTCGCCCTCTTCGGTCACCGCGCGGGCCAGGCGACCGTAGTCCTCGATCGTGGAAACGTCGAAATAGAGGCCGCTTTCGATCTCGTAGAGGTGTTTTTCGGGAATCGACCGCACGAAATCGATCATCTCGTCGATATAGTCGGTCGCCACCGACCACTTGGCCGGTTTGCGGATATTGAGCGCCTTTACGTCGGCCCAATAGGCCTCGGTGTAGTGCCGCGCGATCTCCCAGATCGACTGCGCTTTCTCCGCCGCCGCCTTTTCGAGCTTGTCCTCGCCCGCATCGGCATCGTCGGTCAAATGGCCGACATCGGTGATGTTGATGACGTGCGTGAGCTTGTAGCCCTTCCAACTCAGCGTGCGCCCGAGCACGTCGGCGAAGACGTAGGCGCGCATATTGCCGATATGCGGGTAGTTGTAGACCGTCGGTCCGCAGGTATAGACGCGCGCCTCGCCGGGATGGACGGGCTCGAAGCGTTCGAGGCGGCGGGTCAGGCTGTTGAACAGCTTGAGGGGCGTGTCGGACATGGCGAGGCGCTGTGCACGGGCGGCGGGCGGCGGGTCAAGCGCGAAGGCGGCGCGACGCCTGCCGGCGCTATTGCGGCTCGCCCTCGTCCGAGGGGCACAACCCGCTATCGTCGGCGGCCTCATCGCATTCGCGATCCCCGGCCCACAGATCCTCGTTGCCCGCGCCGGTCACGGGGTCGTCGATCAGCGGATCGTCGCCCGGTCCCGAACCGTCGCGGATAGCAATCAGCACGCTGTCGATCCCGCCCATCGCACCGTCACCGTCACCGTCCGCGCGGATTTCCTCCTCGATCAGGTCGCGGCTCTGGTCGGCGAAGGCGACGTTCACCACGGTGCACGAGACCGGATCGGCGATGACGCAGCCGTTGATGGTGGAGAGGGCGTCGAAATCGAGCCCGACCTGCGCCGCACCGATCGCGTCGATCCCGGTCAGCCCGCCGACGACGCCGTTGATCGCGACCGGCACGCCCGCAGCGCCCGCCGGAGCGGCGATCGTCAGCGTATCGGCGGCGAAGCCGCGGCGGTCGGCGAAATCGTCGCCCGCGCCGCTGTTCTGGATAAACACGCCTGCGCTCGCCGCGATGGTTAGCGCCGAGGCCTGGATGAAACCCTCGTCGCGGATCACGCCGTCGTTTTCCGCCAGGCGCGCGTCGATATCCTCCACAGCGGCGCCCGCGATATCGGCCAGCGCGGCGTCGCTGACCGCGAGGACCTGCTGTGCGGCAAGCGCGATCGCTCCGGTCGCTGTGCCGTTTGCATCCTCGACCCGCAGGTTGCCCGCAGCCGTGTCGATGCGGAGCGTATTGCCTGCCGTCAGCGCGAGGCCGGTATCGGCCGTCCCCCCCGCCACCGTAACACCGCCGATGACCAGCATGTCGGCACTGGCGGCGAGGTTCAATACGCCCCCGGTCGCAATCTGGCCGCCCTGCCCGGCGACGACATCGAGATCGTCGACAGTCATGTTCCCGCCGAGCGAGGAGACAGTGACGCTGCCGCCGCTGGCGATGCGCGCGGCCTCGGCATTGTCGAGCTCGAATCCGGCCCCGCTGCCGCCCGCCCCGCCGAGCAGGATATCGCCGTTGGATGCGATCGCTATCGTCCGGGTCGCGGCGCTTCCGAGCGCGCCCCCCGCAGCGAGCGCGATATCGCCGGCGAGGATATCGATATCGGCCCCCTGCGCGCCGGCCTGGATCGCAAGCACCCCCGCCGCGTCGATATCGAGCAGGTCCGCCGCATTTGCATCGTCGGCGAGCGTCACATTCGCCCCGCCGAGCAGCACGTCGCCGCTCGCATTGGCGCCGAGCACGGTGAGATTGCCGGTCGTCGCCACATCCACATCGCCGGCGGTCGCCTGCGCGCCAGCGGTCAGGTCGTTGGTCGACCGCAGCAGCACCGACCGGCCCGTCGCCGCGACCTGGCCGGCGATATCGATATCCCCGGCCACCGCGACAGCGCCTCCCGCCGCGTCGAGCGTCGCGTCGTTGCCGGTGAGGACATCGATCGCGATACCCCCAGCGGCCGCGATCGCGACTTGCCCGCTCCCCGCCTGGCTCGCGGCGACCGTCCCCGCGGTGAAGCTGCCCCCCGTCTGCGCGGCGATATCGGCGCCGCTCGCCATGCCGGTGACCGCGATATCGCCCCCACCACTCGACGCCAGGTCGACGCCGCCATCGGCTTCGATGTCTTCGCCCGTGATCGCGCCGGCCGCGTCGAAATCGATCAGCCCCGCCGCCGTCGCGCCGACGAAGGCGATCGCCCCGCCGGCATCGACGGTGAAATCGCCGCCCTGAGCATCGAGACTGCCGAAGCCGACATCGCCTGTCGCGTCGAAGTCGATCCCGCCGCCGACCGTGACGGTCCCGTTGCCGTCGATATCGCCGGCGGTCGCGTCGAGGGTGAGATCGCCGCCGATCGTGCCGTTGTCGAGCGACACCGACTGGCCGGTGATAGTCGTATCGCCGCCGCTGATCGCCTCGGCCACGCTCGGCGTCCCGACGGCGGCGATGGCGATGGCGTTCGCGGCCTCGACCGTGCCGAAGGACGCATCGCCGGCGGTCGCCTGCGCATCGACCGAACCGCCCGACAGGATATCGCCGATGGCGATCGTCTGCGCCAGCAGGGTCACGTCGCCGTCGCTGTCGATATCGCCCGCGCCGGTATTGGCGCCGATGCTGCCGTTATTGGCAACCAGCCCGATCGCATTGGGCGAGCGGAGCAGGTCGAACAGGATATCGTTGGCGCTGTCGATCGCGATCGTGTCGGCAATTCCGGCGCTGATCGCGACATCGTCCGCCGCAATGTCGAGCGTGCCGCCCGCGACGAAATCGCCTGCCCGCACAGCCCCGCCGGCGTTGACCGTATAGTCGCCGAACGCCGCGCTATCGGCCGACAGGTCGATATCGCCGCCCGCATTGAGCGTGACATCGTCGCCGGTGAGCCCGGCCCCCGACCCCAGATTGCTGATCGCGGCCCCGGCTATATCGCCGCCGACGTTGAAATTGACCGCGCCGTTCTGCGCCTCGGCGCGCACCAGCACGGCATCGTCGACCGTCTCGACTTCGATCCCCTGCCCGGCGAACAGGTCCTGCGCGATCAGCCCGCCTCCGAAACCGAGCTGGACCACATCCGCCGCAGCGATATCGCCGTCGAACGTGCCGTCGCCGCCGGCATTGACGAACACCGCTCCGGTCGCGGCATCGATCACCGTGGCGACATCGCCGGTGGCCGAGACCGAGCCACCTGCGGTCAGCGCGATATCGTTCGCACCCGTCTGCGCGGTCGCGAGACCGATATTGCCGCCCGCATCGGCGGCAATGCCGGTTGCCGCAGTGAGGTCTTCCGCCGCGATATCGGTCGCCGCGTCGAGGTCGATGGCGCCCCCCGCCTGGATATCGAGCACGCCGATGCCGAGCTGCGTCGACAGCAGCCGCACCAGACCGCCCACCGCGATATCGCCGCCGGTGATCGGTCCGGGGGCGGTCATGACCACCGCATCGGTCGCGCTCGCGCCGGTATAGGTGATCGCACTGCCCGCATTCACGGTCAGGCTGCCGCCCTGCACCGCGACCGAGCCGATACCGGCGTCGCCCGCCGCGGCGACATCGAGGCTGCCGCCGATCGTGCTGGCGCCGCCAATCGCAACCGAGCCGAAGCCCGATGTCACACTGCTGGCGCCCGGCCCGGCGGTGATCGAGGTCCCGGTGATATCCCCATTGCCACCGGTCGCGGGGTCGTTCGACGGTACCGTCTGCAATGCGACTGTCTGTCCGGCGGCGAGCGTGTCGAAATCGATCTGGCTGGCCTCGACATCGACCAGCCCGCCCGCGCTCGAATTGCCGAGCGTCGCCGGTCCCTCGACATCGATTGCGATATCGCCGCCGGTGACAATCGAGTTCGGCCCGGTCAGGAAAGCGCCCTGTCCGGTGGCGAGGAAATCGTCTCCCGCTTCGGCGTGGAGCACCGCGATATCGCCGTCCGCCGTCAGGCCGATCGTGCCGGCGGTCGACAGCAGGTCGGACCCCTGCACCGCCCCGAGCGCGTCGAGCGTGATATCGTTGGCTGCGGTCAGAGAATCGAACGATATCGTGCCGTCGCTGGTGGCGACGATCTCGCCGTTCTGCGATACCAGCGTCCCGAGCCCGATATCGCCGAGCGCGTCGAACGCGATATTGCCGCCGGCGGCGATCTCGGCATTGTTCTCGATCAGCCCGCTTTCGGCCTTGAGCGACAATTCGCCGCCGATCGCGACACCGTCCGCAGCGCTGGCCGCATCGGCGGCAATGGAAATATTGCCGTCGGTGGCGGAGAAGAACGCGTCGCCCGAGGCCTCGAACCCGCCGCCATTGCCGAGCGATACCGCGATCGAATCGCGCGCATTGACGGTCAGGTCGACCGGGCGCGCACCGGACCCGGCCTTGACCGCGCTGCCGGCGCCGTCGGCGACGAAACTGACGCTGCCGGTGGCGTCCGCCTGCACTTCGGACGTGAACGCGGCACCGGCCACGTCGATATCCGCCGCAAGGCTGCCATTGTTCGCCGTATCGCCCGCCTGCAGCACGATCACGCCGTTGACGACGCCCGCCGTGGCCGCCTCCCGGTAGCCGATATTGCCGCCCACCAGCATGTTGAGGAAGGTGTTCTTGGGCACCGCGACCATCGAGATCCCGCGCGCCTCGTCGACCGCGCCGGTCGGACCGGTGGTGGTGCCGGTGTCGCCGTGGACCACGCCGTGCGCATCGTCGGTCCCGACCGCGACGGTGATGTCGAGCAGCCCCCCGTTGAAGGTGAGGAAGCCCTGCTCGGCGCCGATATAGCCGATATTGCCCGCCGCATCGACGGTACCGTTCTGCTCCACCAGCGGCGCCCAGGCGACCACGTAATTGCCCGCATTCACCGACGCGCCGGGCTGGATCGATACCGCCCCACCGCCGACATTGCCGAGGATCAGCGCCGCATTGCCGTTTGCAAGGCCGTTGCCGGTGTCGAGATCGGTGGTGGTGAGCAGCAGGCTGCCGACATTGAACACCGCGCTCGAGCCGAGGATGATCCCGCCGGGGCTGTAGAACCAGATATTGCCGCCCTGCTGGCCCTGGACGGTGGAGACGACGTTTCCGTCGAACTGGATCGCGCGGCTCTGATCCGCCGGAATGATTCGGTTGAGGACGGTAAAATCGGCATTGCCGGTGAAAGCGAGCGTGTTGCCGCCCGGCAGGACGACGATCGGGGTGGGACCGGCGGTGGTGTCGAACGGGGCCCAGTCGATGATCGCTTCGGCGGAATTGACCGTCACGGTATCGACAGTGGCCGAGCGGCTGACGCCGACCGCTCCGGTCGCGCCGACGAAATCGGCCTGGAAGGCTTCCTGCGCCGCGGCAGGCTGAGGCGCCAGCGCGAGCACCGCCGCCGCAGCTGCGGCGGAAGTCCCGCGCATCAGCCTGCCCCTGCGGCGATCTGCCGCCGCAGCTGTCCCGGATTGTCGCGCCATCGTCCTCGTCCTGCTGCCCATGCGTCCGCCCTCCTCAGCGCCGCCACGGTGCCAGCCGCACCGTCAGGTTCATCAGCAGCCGCGCATCGCCGCGGCTGGTCTGGAGCGGTCCGCGTTCGAGCGGAACCGCGCCGAAGATGTCGACAAAGGCGCGGTCGCCGAGCCGTGCACGCACGCCTCCGCCGAGCGAAGAGATCGTGTCCGGATCGCCCGCGACGCCCTTGGTATGCACCGCCATGATATCGAAGAAGCCGTAGGGCTGCACCGCGATGCCCCCGGGCGTGCGCGGCAGCAGCGAGCCATAGGCGATCTCGACCTGCCCGCCATAGCCGCTGTCGCCGATCACCGCGCCCGGATCGTAGCCGCGCCCGGCGGTGTAATTGCCGCCCGAGACCTGTTCGTAGCCGAACAGCGCGTCGGGCGAATATTGCAGCCGAGGAGCGAGCGAGAAGGTCAACAGCGGGTCGGGCCGGTAGTCGAGCCGCCCCTCGGCGCGGACCACGAAAGCGGTCGGATCGCCGTCGAGCCGTGCCGGCGGGATTACGCCCGCCGCGGTGCAATTGGTGAAGGTGAAATCGCACTCCTCGGTCGCACCGAACAGGTCGAGACCCTGCCGCAGTTCGAGCGAACCGGCGAATGCCCAGTGCGGTTCGGCACCCGAATAGCCGCCCGCACCGCGAATGCTGTCGGCATCGAGCGCGTTGAAATCGAGCCGCACCCAGACGACGCGCAGGCGGTCTCGGCTCAGCGGCAGGCCTGAGAATTCGATATCCTGGTCGATCAGGTCGAACCCGGCGGTGCCGAACAGGTTGGATGCCTGCGAACGCACGAACGGATAGGTCGCGTGCGCGCTCGCCACCAGCGTCTCCGATTCGAACGGGTCGGGATCGGTGTCGGCGATATCGGGATGGGTCCAGGCATAGGTCACGTCGGCGCCGAGCGTCAGCCCCTCGCCGCCGATGCGGAATTCGTGGCTGCCCTGCAGAACCTGCTGCTCGTCGGGGTCTGCGGTGAGGTAGACGCTGAGCGTGGTCGCATCGCCGAGCCCGGTCAGCCCGTTGAAGGTCGCCCGCGCCAGCGCGCCGAAGCGCCCGACGCTTTTCGAGCCGAAATTCTGCACGGTGAGATCGGCGGTGACCGGCGTGCGCCGCACGTCGAACACGCCCGCGACCTCGCCCGGTGCCGCGCCTTCGCCCGCGGGCTGCAGTGTCAGCCGCACGTCGAGCCCGGGAATGTCGCGCGCCAGCAGCAGGTAGCGCTCGGCCCGGCCGGTGTTGAACACGTCCTGACGCGAGAGCTTTTCGACATAGCGCCGGAGCAGCCCGCCCGACGGCCCCGCCTCGCCGCGAATCTGGACCGTGCCGAGCCGCGCGACGACGACGTCGAGCGCGATCCGCCCGTCCTCGATCTGCTGCACCGGCACGCGCACCGCGGCCAGATAGCCCGCATTGCGCAGGATCGTCGCCGCACGATCGCGAATATCGCAGATCGCGGCGACGGGCAGTTCCTGCCCGATATATTGCCGCCATGCCGGTTCGAGCATCGCCGGGTCGATCGTATCCAAACCCGAAAAATCGACGCCCCGGAAGGTGAAGCGCAGATCGGCGAATTGCGGATTGGCGAGCGGACACGGCGCGCGTTCGATCTCGCCCTCGGGCGTCACCGCCTGCCCCTCGGTGCGTAGCCGTTGGTCGAGCTGTTCGCGGCGGATTTCCTCGCGCGTCGGGCCCGTCTGCGCCTGCGCCGGTGTCGCGAGACAAGCGGCGGCGACCAGCGGTACCAGCGAAAGGCGGAGCGTGCGCAGCATCACTGACCGATCTCCGCCTGGCTGGGCTCATCGACTTCGGCGACCCGCTCGCGGTCGGACAGCAACGGCCGTTCGGCATCGCCGATCAGCGCGAACCCGCCCCAGTAATAGGGATGCGAAGTCGCGGGATCGTCCATCAGCTGCCTCTGCGAGGCGCGCAATGCATCGCCGAGCGAGCCCTCGCGGCCGCGGCGGAACATCTCCGCCATCAGCCGCTCGGTGGCGTCGTAGGCGTCGGGCGCGGGCCAGTGGCTCGCCAGCACCGCACGCCCGCCCGCGCCAATGAAGGCGCGCACCAGCCCGTCGAGCGCGGTGCCGCCGCCGCTGCCGACCCCGGCCGCGCGGGTGGCCTCGATGCTCGCTTCGCCCGCGGTGTCGCAGGCGGACAGGATCACGATATCGGCGTCGAGATCGAGATCGAAAATCTCCTCGAACGACAGCAGCCCGTCGGAGTCTCCGCCGCCGAAGGATGTCAGCAGCGCAGGGCTGGCCGGACAGGCGGGATCGGGCGGCGTTACCAGCCCGTGGGTGGCGAAATGCAGTACGCGGAACTGGTCGAGGTCCGGTTTGGATGCGATTGCCGCGTCAGTGAAGTCCGCTCCCGTCAGCAGTTCGGACCGTCCCTCGCCGATCAGCGCGCGCGCCACGCGCAATTCGGCGTCGTCGATAGGCGCGTTCCAGATCGAGGCGTTCCAGCCGCAGCGGTTGCCGCCGCTCGCCAGCACCGCGCGCGCCTGCGGTGGCGGCGCGTCGCCGATCGGGAGGTTGCGGCCGAGCCCGAGATATTCGCGCCGTGCCGTCGAACGCGCGGCCGTGCGCGCATCGACGAAGGATTGCGCCGACACCGCGGTGCTCACTTTCCTGTCGCGCCCGAGCCATTGCACGCCGGTGAAATCGTAGGGATCGCCGTCCGCCCCGACCCGCTGCTCGTAGCGCGCGACCGACGCCGGATCGGCGATCAGGATATCGACCGGCAGCCGCAGCATCGCTCCGTCGGGCTCGAAGATCAGGTGTCGTACCCCGGCCAGCGAATCCGCCACGGGGGCGAACAGCGCGGCGAACAGATCGTGCGCCAGCGCCGCTTCGTAAGGGTAGGTGACGAAGCGCCCGCCCTCGTAGAGCGAGATCGAGGCGCGCAGCATGTCGACGCGGAAATCGAGATCGCTCTCGCTCAGCGGCACGCGCCACGCGCGCGGCCCCGCCGCGTCGGTGTAGAACATGTAGATGTCGCCGCCGACGATGGCGAGCCGGGCATAGGCCTCGTCCGGCCCGAGTGCGGCGCGGAAATCGCCCAGCGACAGCGCGCGCGGCGCGATCACGCGATATTCGGGATAGTCGTTGAGCGCGGCCTGGGTGCGCAATTGCTGGCGTTCGAGCGCTTCGATCCGCTCGCCCGTCTCGGCCAGCAAGGCGCGGGCTTCGCCCGTCTGCGGCCCGCGCTCTAGCGCCTGGTAGCGGATCCGCAGCCGCTCGATATCGCGCCCGAGATCGACCGATTGGCGGAACAGCCGCGCGCCCTCGTCCGAGCGCGCACTCAGCTCGCGCGCAAGCACCGCCTGCGTTTCGGCAACGCCGGGTCGCACCAGCACCTGCGTCGCCGCGAAGAAATCCTCCGCCATCGCCGGATCGCTCGCGACCCGGCCGGCCATCAGGCGGAAATAGGGCACCAGCTGGTTGGCATAGCCGGTCGCGGCGTCGCGCTTGCCGAGCGAGCGCGCGATCACCGCGCGATACAGCGCGGTCGCTTCCTGCTCGCGCCCCGCGCGCAGCAGCAGTGCCCCGAGCCGCGCCTGCGCCGCGTCGACCGCGCGCCGCTCGGGATATTGCGCCTCGAGCAGCGCGAGCGCGTTGCGCAGGTAGCTCTCCGCCGCGGCGAGATCGCCCCCGGCTTCGGCGATCCCAGCAAGCTCCCCGAGCACCTGCGCACGCAGCCGCACGATCGAGGTCACCCGCCCGTCGCGCACCGCGAGCGCCCGGTCGTAGGCGTCGAGCAATGCGGTGCGCGCACCGCCATGGTCGCCGCTTATCCGCATCGCGGTGCCGCGCAATTGCAGCGCCTGCGCGTCGATGATCTCGGCGCGTTCGGCCGGAGTCAGCTTGAGCTCGTCGACGAAGCCCAGCATCGGGCCTTGCGCGCCGTTGAGCCGCGCGGCGAGCGGGCGGTTGATCGACAGGCTGCCCGCCAGTTCCCCTGCATCCACCGCATCGCCGCTCACCGGCCGGTCGAGCCGCCGCAGCGCTTCGTCGTAATAGCCGCGGTTGAGCAGGTGGATCGCCTCGAAATTGCGCTGCAGCCGCTCGGCGACCGGATCGTCGGCGGTGAGCGAGGCGGCCTCGGCGAACAACCGCTCGGCCTCGCCGAATTCGCCCAGATTGCTCTTCTGCAGCGCGCGGTTGACGAGGAATTCGCCCGGATTGATGCCGCTGTCCCCGGTCCCCGCGAGCCGTTCCTGCAGCGTCGCGAAATAGGCCGCCGCCTCGGCATATTCGCCGCCGAGATTGCGGCGATAGCCCTCGGCCAGCGCCTGGTCGGGCACGAGCGTTTCTGCCTGCACCCGCGCGAAGGCGAACGGATCGGCGACCGAAGTGGTGGCGACGTCGATAGTGCCCGCGGCGATCCGGCCCTCCATAACCGAACGCAAAGCGAGATCGGCCGCACCGGCATAGGCGGCGAACCCGTCGGCAACGAAGGTGACTGCGCCTCGCCGTGCGGTCTCGGTCGACCATTCGAGCTGTGTCCCCACGATCAGGCAGCGGGAACCGCCGCATTCGACCCGCTCGCGCCTGAGCGGCGCGATCCGCGCGACCGGATCGCCGTCGAGACCGCGAAAGGCGTAGACATGCGCGACCGGTTGCGGGCTGTCGCGGCACACCACCGCCCAGCGCCGGTCGAACGGCGACTGGCGCGCGGGGTTGTCGATGCTGCGATCCTGCACCTGGCACAGGATGCCCTCGTCGCTGCCGATCGGGAAGCTGTCGCGCAACAGCACCGGGCGTTCCTGCGCCGCGAGCGGAGCCGTCGACAGCGCGGCGAAGGCACCGAAAACGAGCGCCAGTCGAGCACGAAGCCCGGTTCGAAACACTGTCGCCATCTCCCCACATGACCGCGTGCGCGAACGAGCGCGGCGGCTACCCACGGATGCGACCCCGGGAAAATCCCTCTGCTCAGCCTAGGCAGCCCGGCGAGTCGGGCCTAGGACTTTTTGGACAGTTCCACCCCGGGCCTTGCCGGAGCGTTGAACGGCATCGTTAATCGAAGCCCTGCCAGCGAATCACCTCGTCGAGCGGCGCGCGCGCGACGGGGAAATCGTTCACCGGCGCCTCGGGATCGCGATACCCGATCGCCATGCCGCAGAAGAAGGTATGGTCCTCGGGGATCTCGACCATTTCGCGCACTTGCGGCGAATAGGCCGCCCACGCCTCCTGCGCGCAGCTGTCTAGCCCCTCCTCGCGCAGCAGCAGCATGATCGTCTGCAGCCACATGCCGATATCGGACCATTGCGGCGGGCCCATATATTTCGGCGTGTGTATCAGCATCAGAACCGGCGCCCCGAAAGCGCGGAAATTGCTCGCGAACCAGGCCAGCCGTTGCGCCTTGTCCTCGCGCGCGATGCCGAGCGAGGCGTACATGTCCTCGCCCACGCCGAAACGGCGCTGCTCGTAGACCCCGTCGAGTTCGGGCGGGTAGATATGGTATTCGGGCGCGAGCGCGGCACGGCCCTTGGGAAATTCCTGCGCCACCCGGTCGAACAGCGCCTGCATCGGCTCGCCGGTGAGGAGGATCGCATGCCACGGCTGGACGTTCCCGCCCGATGGCGCACGCTGGGCTTTTTCGAGCACGCGGGTGATGGCCGCGCGGTCGACGGGTTCGTCGAGAAAAGCACGGATCGAGCGGCGGGTGGCGACAGCTTCTGATACGGTCACAGCTCGATTCCATGCGTGTTGCAGGCGGCGTGGAATACGCGCAGGATCACGGGCACCTCCTCCTCGACTTTGTAGATTATCCGATAGTTTCCGTGAACCGCAGCGCGGCAATGCGATGGCAGTTCCGAACGGTGGCCATAGGCCAGCGGATGATCGCCGATCTTCTCGAACTTCCCGGTCAGTTCATCGACGAAAGTGACCGTGCGCAGCGGATTGTCGGGAGCGATGCGATCCGCGATTTCGTCAAGGTCCGTCTGCGCGCGCGGCGAAAGCCTATAGAGCCCCACTCTGCTTCGCCTTCTCCACCATCCGCTTGCGCAATTCTGCCATCGCCGCCGGGCCGTCGAGATAGGGCCCTTCCTCGCCCTCCGCGATCAGATCGCGCAGCTTTTGCAGCTTGGCCTGCCGCAAGGTCTCCTCGTCGAGCCAGAGATAGAGCGCATCGAGCAGGATATCGCCATTGCTCTCGAACCGCCCTTCGGCGATCGCCGCATCCATCGCATCCTGCAACTCCTGCGGCAGCGCGCGCTTGATATCGGCGACGGCGTTCATGGCGCGAGCGTTATCACAAGCCGCGAAGGCTTGCCAAGGTGGCTAGCCGTGCGTGGTCAGCGGCTTCGGTGATTTTCATCAGCTAGATACCGGCGAGAAAATGGTCTGAGCGAGCGCAAGGAGATCGGCACGCTGACCCGTAAGGTAAGCTATGTGTTTTCCTGTCCGGCGTTTTATGAGCAATCCGTCACGTCTTAGCTCCACTGAGCTGATCGATGTTCTAGCAATGCGCTCATTGCGTTGCAGCCCTTCGAAAATGATGGCCTTGTTTGTGATCAGTAGACGCCCGGTCTGATCGCCCTTCCGTATATCGCTCCAAGCCCCGTGGACTATCTCGCCCCTGCTCGGATTGTAGTTCAATTCTCTTGGGTCAAGGGCGGGTAGCCGGTCGAGCGACATATCCTGCTGAAATTGGGCCGTATATCGCTCAAGCTGCGCCAAAAATTTGCGCTGCTCTCTCTTCTCCGCGCGATAAGCTATAAGCCCCAGAATCAGAAGAACGCCGATTCCAATAAACCACCACATTGACTTACTCCGCCTCGAACAGGCCCGCCAGCTGTTCGATGATCGTCCCGCCGAGCTGCTCGACGTCCATGATCGTCACCGAGCGCTTGTAATAGCGCGTCACGTCGTGGCCGATGCCGATCGCGGCGAGTTGCACCGGCGATTTGGTCTCGATCCATTCGATCACCCGGCGCAGATGCTGTTCGAGATAGCCGGCATTGTTGACGCTGAGCGTGCTGTCGTCGACCGGCGCGCCGTCGGAGATCACCATCAGGATGCGGCGGTCCTCGGGCCGCGCGAGCAGGCGCTGGTGCGCCCATAGCAGCGCCTCGCCGTCGATATTCTCCTTGAGCAGCCCCTCACGCATCATCAGGCCGAGATTGCGGCGCGCGCGGCGCCACGGCTCGTCGGCCTGCTTGTAGACGATGTGGCGCAGGTCGTTGAGGCGGCCGGGATGCGGCGGCTTGCCGTCGGCGAGCCATGCCTCACGGCTCTGCCCGCCCTTCCACGCGCGGGTGGTGAAGCCGAGGATTTCGGTCTTGACCCCGCAGCGCTCGAGCGTGCGCGCGAGGATATCGGCGCTGATCGCGGCAATGCTGATCGGGCGCCCGCGCATGCTGCCGGAATTGTCGATCAGCAGCGTCACCACCGTGTCCTTGAACTCGGTGTCGCGCTCGATCTTGTAGCTGAGCGAATGGCCCGGGCTGATCACCACGCGCGCGAGCCTCGCCGCGTCGAGCAGGCCCTCTTCCTGGTCGAAGTCCCAGCTCCGGTTCTGCTGCGCCATCAGCCGCCGCTGGAGCCGGTTGGCGAGCTTGGTCACCACCGATTGCAGGCCCGTGAGCTGGCTGTCGAGATAGGCGCGCAGCCGGTCGAGTTCCTCGGAATCGCACAGCTCGGGCGCCTCGATCACCTCGTCGAATTTGTCGGTGAAGTATTTGTATTCGAAATCGTTGGGGATGTCGGTCCACGGGCGGTTGGGGCGCACAGGCAGCATGCCCTCGTCACCCTCCTCGCCGGGTTCGCCGTCGGACATCTCGTCCGAGGCCTCGACCTCCGTCTCCTGGTCGCCGTCGGCCTCCCCCTCGGCCATCTCGCCCGCCATCTCGGTCGATTGCGGTTCGGCGCCGTCGGACTCGTCCTCGCCTTCCTGGTCCTGCTCGTCCTGCCCGTCCTCGTCGTCGCCCTCGTCGCGGTCGGACGCGCCGTCGTCGTCGGGCATGGTCAGTTCGAGGTGCTGCAACATGTCGAGCGCAAGCGACTGGAAAGCTTCCTGATTGTCGAGCGACAGTGCCAGCCCTTCGAAGTCGTCGCCGATCCGCGCCTCGATGAATTCGCGCACCATCTCGACCCCGGCGCGCGCGCGCTCGGGGATCGGCGCGCCGGTCAGGCTTTCGCGCAGCATAAGTCCGAGAGCGGACTGCAGCGGAACGTCGTTCTCGCCGTGCGCGCGCGAAATCGGATCGGACGCAGTGCGCAGCTCGGTCGCCGCATCAAGATTGCCGCGCATCCCGCTGAAATTGTTGGCTCCGAGTGCCTCGTAGCGGATCTGCTCGACCGCATCGTAACAGGCGCGCGCGACCGGCTCCGACGGCGCGTTGCGCGCGTGCAGCGCCTCGTTGTGGTGACGCAGCCGCAGCGCGAAGCTGTCGGCAAACCCGCGCGCTTCCTTCGCCTGTTCCTCGGGCAGGTTGCGACCCGGCAGCGGTACGCGGAAATTCTTGCCCGAGGCGGACGGCGCATCGGCGCTCCATGCGACCTCGACCTCCGGCTCGCGCGCCACCGCGCGCGCCGTGCCGGTCAGCGACTGCTTGAACAGGTCGAGGGGTGTCTTGTCGGCCACGCGTCGGAAAATGCCCTTACTTGAGGATCGATTGGCCGGTCTTTTCCCAGTCGGCGAGGAACCCCTCGATCCCCTTGTCGGTCAGCACGTGCTTGAACAGCGCCTTGATCACCGCCGGCGGCGCGGTCATCACGTCGGCGCCGATCAGTGCGCTTTCGAGCACGTGGTTCACATGCCGCACCGAAGCGACGAGGATTTCGGTCTCGAAGCGGTAATTGTCGTAGATCTGGCGGATGTCGCGGATCAGGTCCATGCCGTCGAAACCGTTGTCGTCATGCCGCCCGACGAAGGGCGAGACAAAAGTCGCCCCCGCTTTTGCCGCGAGCAGCGCCTGGTTGGCCGAGAAGCACAGCGTGACATTGACCATCGTCCCGTCATCGGTGAGCGCCTTGCAGGTCTTGAGCCCGTCGATCGTCAGCGGCACCTTGATGCAGACATTGTCCGCGATCCGGCGCAGCACCTCGGCTTCCTTCATCATCGTATCGTGATCGAGCGCGACCACTTCGGCACTGACCGGCCCGTCGACCAAGTCGCAGATCTCCTTGGTCACCTCCATGAAGTCGCGCCCCGACTTGGCGATCAGCGAGGGGTTGGTGGTGACGCCGTCGAGCAGGCCGGTGGCGGCCAGTTCCTCGATGGCGTCGATCTCTGCAGTGTCGACGAAGAATTGCATGGGTGCGGGCTCCGGGTTTGCGATTCCCCGCCGCTCTACCGAAGGCGCGGCGGAGCGGCTAGCCCCGCGCCGCCGCTAAATTCGCGAGCCGACCCCGAACACGCCGATCAGCACCGGGTCGTTGGTCGCTTCGGGATCGCGGCGGATGGCGGCTTCCTCGAGCCCCATCTCTTCCCAGATCGCATCGTTGATGCCGTTGGAGAAGCGCGTCGCGACGCTCGCCACGTCGACGCCCGAGAGCCGTGCGATCGCCTGGCCGATCACCGGGTCGCGCGCGATCCGGATCGCATCGCCCAGTTCGGGCACCATCGCATCGACCAGCGTGTTGCCCATCTCGCCGCGCAGGAAGCTCGTCGCCGCGGTCGGCCCGCCGCGCACCAGCGCCTCGGCAGCATCAAGCCCCACAATCCGCACCGCGTCGGCGACGATCGGCGCGGCCCGCTCGGCACCGCGGATCGCGACGTCGGCGAAGGCGTCCTCGAGCTGGTCCTTGAACAGCGTCGAGGTCAGGATCGAGGACAGGATATCGCCGCGCGTCCCCATGATATTGCTCAAGCCGATCTCGGCCACCTGCTGATCCCAGAACCCGCCGGGCGCGGTCAGCCGGGCGAAGGCGCGCTCGCTCGACAGGAACAGCAGCCGACGGATGGCGTCGGTGAAGCCGAAGCCGGGCAAGCCGGCGCAACCGGGGATGGCGAGCAAGCCGCCGGCGGCGGCGATGCCGCCCAGCAATGAACGGCGCGGCAGTGGGCGGGTCAACAAATCGGACATTTCGATACTCCTCGTCTTGCCGCGCCCACCCTGCGGCTCTCATATGAAGCGGACACATGAACCGCGTCCGCTGCCTCGTCTTCAACGCCGCGCTCGGCGTCCTCGACTATCGCGTTCCCGATGGCTTGGCGGTCGAGCACGGCTCGGTCGTGGTCGCCCCGCTCGGCCCCCGCCAGATCACCGGGATCGTGTGGGAAGAGAAACGCCTGCCGGGCGATTCGGTGCCCGAGGCAAAGCTGCGCCCGCTGCTCGATGTGCTGCCCGTTCCGCCGATCCGCGCCGAGCTGCGGCGGCTGATCGAATGGACGGCCGACTACTACTGCGCGCCGCTATCCTCGGTCGCGCGGATGGTGATCTCATCGGGCGGGGCGCTGCGAGGTCCGGCGACGGTGACCGAATATCGCCTGACCGGCACCGAGCCCGACCGGATGACACCCAAGCGCGCGCAGGCGCTCGACGCGCTGCAGGGCGAGCAGGCGACGATCCGCGAACTGGCCGAACTGGCGGGCGTGTCGGACGGGGTGGTGCGCGGGCTGCTCAACCAGGGTTGCCTCGAGCCGGTCGAGGTCGATATCGACCGGCCCTACCCGCGCGCCGATGCCGGGCACGCGACGGTCGAACTGAGCGAGGAGCAAAAGGCGGTCTCGGCGCGGCTGGTCGACGCGGTCGAAGCACGCGAATTCGCACCGTTCCTGCTCGACGGGGTGACCGGGTCGGGCAAGACCGAGACCTATTTCGAGCCGATGGCGGCGGCCTTGCGGATCGAACTGCAGGTGCTGGTGCTGCTGCCCGAAATCGCGTTGACCGAAGCCTTCCTGCGCCGCTTCGAGGATCGCTTCGGCGCGCCGCCGGTAGTGTGGCACAGCTCGCTCAAATCGACCGAGCGCCGCCGCGCCTGGCGCGCGATCGCCTCGGGCGAGGCGCAGGTGGTGGTCGGGGCGCGCTCCTCGCTGTTCCTGCCCTATCGCAATCTCGGTCTGATCGTGGTCGACGAGGCGCACGAGGTAAGCTTCAAGCAGGACGACGGAGTGCGCTACAACGCGCGCGACGTTGCGGTGATGCGCGCGCGGTTCGAGAAATTGCCGGTGGTGCTGGCCAGCGCAACCCCGGCGCTCGAAAGCCTGCAGATGGCCGAGAGCGGGGTCTACGAGAAGCTCGAGCTGCCGAGCCGCTTCGGCGCGGCCGAGCTGCCCGAGATCCAGGTCCTCGACCTGACCGAGGACAAGCCCGAGCGCGGGCGCTGGATCGCCCCGCCGCTGGCGCGCGAGCTGTTCGCGCGGCTCGAACGCGGCGAGCAGTCGCTGCTGTTCCTCAACCGCCGCGGTTATGCTCCGCTGACGCTGTGCCGCAATTGCGGCTTCCGTTTCCAGTGTTCGAACTGCACCGCGTGGCTGGTCGAGCACCGCTTCAGCCAGCGGCTGGCCTGCCATCACTGCGGGCACGAGGAGCAACCGCCCGCGACCTGTCCCGAATGCGGCGAGCCCGACTGCCTGGTCGCCTGCGGCCCCGGGGTCGAGCGCATCGCCGACGAGGTTGCCGAAATCCTGCCCGAGGCGCGCGTGGCGGTAGTGACCTCGGACACGCTCAACACGCCCGAGAAGGCAGCCGAATTCGTCGCGCAGGCGGAAGCGAAGGCGATCGACGTCATCGTCGGCACGCAGCTGGTGACCAAGGGCTTCCACTTCCCCGAGCTGACACTGGTCGGAGTAATCGACGCCGATCTGGGGCTCGAAGGCGGCGATCTGCGCGCGGCCGAACGCACCTACCAGCAGATCGCGCAGGTCGCAGGCCGCGCCGGGCGCGGGGCCAAACCGGGGACCGTCCTGATCCAGACGCGCCACCCCGAAGCCCCGGTGATCGAGGCGCTGGCGGCGGGCGATCGCGATGCCTTCTACGAAGCCGAAACCGAGGGCCGCCGCCACGCCGGCGCACCGCCCTTCGGCCGCTGGGCGGCGATCATCGTTTCCAGCGAGGACGAGGCCGAAGCGAAGCACGCGGCGAACCGCATCGGCGCCACCCGCCCGCACCACGACGAGATCCTGATCCTCGGCCCCGCCCCCGCCCCGATGGCGCTGCTGCGCGGACGATATCGCTACCGCCTGCTGCTCAACGCGCGCCGCAGCGCGCAGGTGCAGGACGTCATCCGCGACTGGCTCGGCCAGCTCGACTTTCCGCGCGGGGTGCGCGTCTCGGTCGATATCGATCCCTATAGTTTCGTGTGAAAATAACCGGTTGAATCGTCACCGGCCACAATGCACACTCGCGTCCGGAAACGGGGTTCGCAAACCATGGTTACAGGATTTTCGCGGTTCATCGCCGTAATTTTGGCGTCGCTATTGTTGGTGTCGCAGGCTCAGGCCACCGACTGGCACCGCGCCGACACGCATCATTTCACCATTTACAGCGACGGCCGCGCATCCGATCTGGAAGACTTCGCGCACGAGGTCGAGAAGTTCGATGCGCTGCTCCGGATGCTGTGGAATCGCCCCGCCAAGGACAGCCCGACCAAGCTGACCATCTACATGGTGTCCGGCGCGAGCGACGTCGAACGGCTGCTCGGCCGCGACGATGTCGCGGGATTCTACAGCGCTTCGGTCGAGGGGAGCTATGCGGTCAGCAACCGCCGCCAGACGCGCGACAAGGACCGCCTGTCGGGCAAACGCACGCTGTTCCACGAATACGCCCACCATTTCTTCTTCAACAACTTCTCGATTCCCGCGCCCGCCTGGTTCGTCGAGGGCTTCGCCGAATTCGTCGCGACGGCCGAGTTCGAAAAGAACGGCGACTGGTATTTCGGCAAGCCGGCGTTTCACCGCGCGGCGGAGATCCGGTATTTCGGTCCGATCCCGGTAGAGGTGCTGCTGACCAGCCGCCCGCACGAGATCGAAGGCTCGAAAAGCAACGCGTTCTACGGCTGGTCGTGGGCGCTGACGCACATGCTCTATTCGCAGGAACACGGACGCGGAGACAAGCTCAGCCGGTATCTCAACGCCATCAATGCGGGCGCCGAGCCGCTCGCCGCGGCCGAGGCCGCGTTCGGCGACCTCGACCGGCTCGACCGCGACCTGCGCGATTATTCGGACGGACGGATGGGCTATTCGAAGTCCGATGCTCCGCTCGAATATTACGACGAGATTTCGATAACGCCGCTGTCCGCGGCAGACTCGCGCGTCGTCGAACTGACGATGATGCGGCGCTCGGGCGGTGAATTCGACGATGCGCTGGCGGCGCTGCGCGAGCTCGGCGCAGGCGAGGCGGCGAGCGCGGAAGCCTTGTTCCAGCTCGGCCGGGCCGAATACGACCACGCCCGGGAACTCGCCCGGGACAGCGAAGAAGACGACGCCGAGCCTGACTTCTCGGCGGCCGAGGCGGCTTTCGAGCGCGCCATCGCGACCGATCCGGGCCATGCCCACGCCAATGTCTTCAAGGCGATGATCCTTATCGACCGTCTCGCCGATGCGGGCGACTACGACAGCGAGGAATGGGATGCCGCGCGCGCGCATATCCTCGCCGCAAACAAGACCGATCCCTACGATCCGCTGCCGCTGTATCACTACGCGCAGAGCTTCGCCCGGCAGGGCAGACGCGATCCGCAAACGTCGGCCGCCTACGAAACGGCCTTCTCCTTCGCCCCCGAGGCGTCCGAGGTAAGGGTCGCCCACGCGATGCAACTCGCTTCGAACGGTCGCTACGGCGAGGCGATCCGGCTGGTGCAGATCCTCGCCAACAACCCGCATGGCGGAGAGAGCTGGCAGGCGCTGATCCGGCGGTTCGAATCCATGCGGGACGGCGGGGGTGCGGTCGAAGTCCCGGATGTGCCGGCGCCGGAGGGGGACGAAGAATGATGAACCGCATCTACCGCTTGATCCTCGCAGTGGCGGGACTGTGGCTGCTCGCCGTTGCGCCCGCGCAGGCCGAAACGTGGCGCCGGGCCGATACCGACAATTTCATCCTGCTCTCGACCGGCGGCGAGGAAAACTTGCGCGAATGGGCGCTGAAATTCGAGCGCTTCGACGCACTGATGCGCTTGCGCTACCGGATCCCTCCGACGCCCTCGCCCAACCGGCTTACGATCTACATCCTCGGAGATTCGCGCGATGTCATGGAGGCGATGGCCGGGCGCAAGTACGGCGGTGTCGCAGGCTATTACTCCAACCAGCTCGACGGCAGCTACGCCGTTACCCAGCGTACCGTCGCGCGCCGGGGAGAGCTGAGCGGGCAGGAAGTGATGTTCCACGAATACGGGCATCACTTCATGTACCGTTACTTCCCCTACGCCTATCCCGGCTGGTACCGCGAGGGGTTCGCCGAATACTACGCCACGACCGAGTTCGACGAAGACGGCAACTGGACCTACGGCAAGCCGCCGCTTTATCGCGGCAGCACGCTGACGGGCATCCAGCGCCAGATTTCGGTCGAGAAGATGCTGACGCGGCCGCAAAGCGAACTGTCCGATTTCGAATCCTATCAGGTCTACACCCGAGGCTGGCTGCTGGTGCACATGCTGCACAGCGACCGCGAGCGCGGACGGCAGCTCAACGATTTCCTCCTCCGCCTCGGCAGGGGCGAAGACCGGGCCAGCGCCGCCGTGGCGGCTTTCGGCGATCTCGACGAACTGGAACGCGACCTGAAGAAATACATGGGCAAGAGCCCGACCTATATTCGCGGCCGCGAGCCGATCGCCTACGACGGACGGCTCGATATCGTCGAACTCGACGACGTGGATTCCGAGTTCGAATCGCTGCGGCTCGCCAACAGGCGGGCAACGGGTCGCGAAAAGACGTCGGAAAGGCTGCAGGACCTGGCGGAAAAAGCTCCCGATCGGGTGCACATATGGAACGAGATCGCCCATGCGCAGAAGCTGCTCGCGCGTCGCGATGCCTGGCGACTTGCCTATGAAGAGGCGCGCGAAAACGGGCTTGACAGGGACGACGCGGAACCGGGCTCGATCGAAATGGGCTACGCGCTCGCCACGATCGAAAAAGCCCTGGCGCTCGATCCGGACAATGGCCGTGCCAACGCCCTGAAAGCCGAATTCCTGATGGATGTCGCCCGATACAACGACGAAGACGGGTTCTGGCCGGTCGCGCGCGAGCACGCGGTTGTCGCCAACCGGGTCAATCCGGACAATCCGTTTCCGCTCTCGCTGTACTGGAAGAGCTACGCGCAGGCTGGCGAGGACATTCCGGATACCGCGCGCGCCGCGCTGGCGCGAGCGTTCGAACTGGCGCCCGAGTCGACAATATTGCGTGTGGACTACGCGCTCGATCTCGCCATGCAGGGCGAATTCGACCGTGCGAAGGGGATCGTCGAATTCCTCGTCGCGTCGCCGCATTCGGAGAGACGCGGCAAGCTCGCCCTGCAGCAGATCGAAGCCATCGCGGCGGGCTCGTCCTATCTCGAGGCATCGGAAATGAAACTTGACGAGGACGAGGAAGACGAGGACGACGACGACTGATCCGCGCGTCCGAAGCGCAAACCGGCAGGGGAAATCCGTCGTGCTTACCGTCCACCATCTCGGCATCTCGCAATCCGAACGCATCGTCTGGCTGTGCGAGGAACTGGAGCTAGACTACACCTTCCGCCGTTACGACCGGCGCGCCGACAACCGGCTCGCACCCGACGAGTACAAGGCGCTGCACCCAGCCGGCATGGCGCCGGTGATCGAGGATAACGGCTTGGTTCTGGCCGAAAGCGGGGCGATCTGCGAGTATATCGACCGAGTTTACGGCAAGTCGAGGCATTGCCCCGGCGCCGACCACCCCGACTTCGCGCAGCACCTGTTCTGGTTCCACTACGCCAACGGAACCTTCATGACGAACGGCATGATGCAGCTGATGCTGTCGATGGCCGATCCGCAGAACGCGATGCCGGGCGAATTCGTCGCCGACCGCACCGCGAAGGCGTGGCAGCAGATCGAGCAGCGGCTGGGCGAGGCGGAATTCTTCGGCGGATCGCAGCTGACGCTGGCCGATATCATGATGGTCTACTGCATCACTACCGGCCGGATGTTCCGCGGGATCGAACTCGACGACAAGCCCAACACCGCCGCCTATCTCCAGCGCATCGGTTCGCGCCCCGCCTACCAGCGCGCCTGGGCCAAATGCGAACCGGGCGTGGCACCCAAGCTCGATTAGCCCCGTGTCCCCGCGAAGGCGGGGACCTCGGGCCACCGGCGAAGCGCCAGATTGCCAGAGGCTCCCGCCTTCGCAGGAGCGCACGCTCACCAAAGGCGTTGGCATAGTATGCCCTCCGCAAATCCGAACCTCATTCCCATCCTGGGCGACCAGCTGACCCTCGGCCTTGCAAGCTTGCGCGGCCGCAGCAAGGACGACACCGTCGTGCTGATGATGGAGGTGTGGGACGAGGCGACCTACGTCAGACACCACAAGCAGAAGATCGTGCTGATCTTCTCCGCGATGCGCCACTTCGCAGCGGAATTGCGCGATGCCGGGTGGACGGTCGACTATGTCGAGCTGGCCGACGACGCGAATTCGGGCAGCTTTACCGGAGAAGTCGCGCGCGCGATCGAGCGGCACGATCCGCGCGCGGTGCAGGTGGTCGAGGCGGGCGAGTGGCGGGTGCAGCAGGCCATCGAGGAGTGGCCCGACAAGTTCGCCTGCGAAGTCCGGATCCTGCCCGACGACCGCTTCCTCTGCCCGATCGCCGATTTCCGCGACTGGGCGGAGGATCGGGAGGTGCTGCGCATGGAACACTTCTACCGCGAGATGCGCCGCAAGACCGGGTTGCTGATGACGAGCGACGGCAAGCCCGAGGGCGGCGAATGGAACTACGACAGCGAGAACCGCAAGCCACCGAGGGACGGCATGTCCGCGCCGGAACGCGCGAAGTTCGAACCAGACGACATCACTCTGGCCTGCATCGAATTGGTCGAGGACAGGTTTGCCGATCATTTCGGCTCGCTCGACCGCTTCGAGTGGCCGGTCACACGCGCGGAAGCGGAGGAAGCCGCCGACCGCTTCTTCGCCGAGCGGCTGGCCGATTTCGGTGCCTACCAGGACGCGATGGTCCATGGAGAAGACGACCTCTATCACTCGATGCTGTCGACCAGCCTCAATCTCGGGCTGCTCGACCCGCTCGACCTGTGCCGCCGCGCCGAGCAGGCCTATCGCGATGGCGAGGCGCCGCTCAATTCGGTCGAGGGCTTCATCCGCCAGATCATCGGCTGGCGCGAATATGTGCGCGGTTTCTACTGGTATTTCATGCCGGGGCTGGAGAGCGACAATGCCCTCAACGCACAACGCGGCCTCCCCGAATTCTACTGGACCGGCGAAACCGACATGCGCTGCCTCGCCGATTGCGTGCGTTCGACCCGCGAAAACGCGCATGCGCATCATATCCAGCGGCTGATGGTGCTCGGCAATTTCGCGCTGCTCGCGGGGGTGAAGCCGCGCGCGGTGCAGGACTGGTACCTGGTCGTCTATGCCGACGCCTACGAATGGGTCGAGCTCCCCAATGTCGCCGCGATGGTGCTCTACGCCGACGGCGGCAGGCTGGCCTCCAAACCCTATGCGGCGAGCGGCAATTACATCAACCGCATGTCCGACTACTGCAAGGACTGCGCCTACACCGTCAGCAGGAAGACCGGCGACGGCGCCTGCCCGTTCAACGCGCTGTACTGGCACTTCATGGACCGGCACCGCGACCGGCTCGAATCCAACCACCGCGTCGGGCGGGTGTACCAGAACTGGGACCGGATGGGCGCGGAACGGCAGCGCGAATATCTCGCCAGCGCGGAGGCGTTTCTCGACACGCTAACGCCCGCCGAACCGGGCTGGGCGCGCGATACTGCGTGAGTCCCCGCGAAGGCGGGGACCTCAGGCAACCTCGCGCGAAACCTCATGAGGTCCCCGCCTTCGCGGGGACGCGCGCTTTCCGCCGCACCCACCACGGCTGCATCACCTCGCCGCGGTCCTTCGCCAGCTTGACCAGCCACACCCCGAAGAAGGTCGCCACGATCAGCGCGATCAGCGACGCCTCGAGCCCGAACGCCCCGCCCGACAGCAGCGGATGGCCGGTCAGCTCGGCGTCGACGATCCCGTCGACCTCGTGCCCCGAGACCGGCACGTCCCACACCAGCCCCTGCGTCACGTTCCAGCCGAAATGCAGCCCGATCGGCGCCCAGAGCGAGCGCGTGACCATATAGGCGCCGCCGAGCAGCACCCCTGCCTCCATCGCTATGCAGAAGGAGGAAAACCAGGTCGCGTTGTCGTTGTCGAGATGCGCGAGGCCGAACAGCGCCGAGGTCAGCAACAGCGCGAACCAGCTGCCGCCGAACTCCTCCAGCCAGCGGAACAGGATACCGCGGAAGAGCACCTCCTCGACGAAACCCGCGGCTATCCCGCCTGCGAACAGCACGAACACCCAGTTCGACAGCCCGCCCCAACCCTCGATCCGGTACACGCCGAGAATGGCGGCTATCCCGACGATCATGGTCATCAGCGCGAAGGCGCCGCCGATGCCGACGGCAAGGTCTCGCAACGCGCCCGAACCGGCGAGATCGTCGTGCTTGCGCTCGCCGAGGTGACGGATGACGAGCTTGTAGACCAGGAACACGAGCACCACCGTCACGACGACGCCCACTGCCCCCATGATCTCCGGGCTGGCGAATTGGCTCAGGGTCGGAGATACGAAACGCAAGGCGCGATAGACCACATACAGGATCGCCAGCGCGACCAGCATCGCCACCAGCGGGAATTCCCATACCTTGCGCCAGGCCGGGCGGTCGTCCGGGCGGCGCGGCGGGCGGCCTGCCGGGCGGGTAGCGGCGGTTGCGGTATCGGTCATGCGGTCCCTCCCAATCGTGTACGCCAAGGGGATCGCAAACCGGCGCGCGAGTCAATCCGGCGCGTGCGGACCTGTCCCCCGCCGGTGCAGCGCGAAGGGCGGTGGAACCCGCGAAATGTGACACCGACCGGGGGTGTTTCGAAAACTTCCCGCTCACCCATGCGCCCCTCGTGCGGCGGCCCGCCGCGCGGCCGCATCCTCGCGCCGCAGCAGCCGGAAAAGCGCGGAATCGTCGGGCTTCCAGCGGATGCCCTTCATTTCTCCGCGATAGAGCACCGGCTGGACGAGCCCGCTTTCGAGCCGCTCGACCAGCGCCATTTGTGTCACCTTTCGCCAGTCGGGCCTGAACCGCGCGCGGCGGCCGCTTCCGGGCGGCGTCAGCACATGGTCCCACCCCCATGCGAAGTCCTCCGCCCCGGCGCGCCCGCGCAACCGATAGGCCGAAGCGCGCGACATCCCCACCGCCCGCGCCGCCGCCGCAACCGAGCCGCCGACATAGAGCTGAGCGAGAAACCCACACTGCCGCGCCACCGTCCACCCGTCGCGCCGCGTGCGCAGCGCGACGGGATGGAAGAACGGCGGCTTGCGCCGGACGCGGTGTACGGAGGTTTTCGCCATCGGCGAGTATGAAGCGGATTTTCGGCGTGTAGGAAAGGGTTTGGTTTCGGCAAGGTCCCGATTGTTTCGCTATCGGGTTTTGCCTAGTTTCCATCAATGGCTCCGAGCAAACCACAGCGCGTCTTTTCCCTGGTTCAACGCAGGATCCTCGAAAAATCAGCCCTCGGCGAAGAGGCGGATTTTTCCGGTTTCGACGGGGTTGCGACCGTAAGCGGAGAGTTTCTAGCCGATGTATGGCGCGGGCGGTTCGCCGAAAATTTCGGCCCGCCGCGTATGATCCACATCAAGGGATTGCGCATCGAAGGCGATTGCAGCCCCGCCGCGAAGGGCGATCCTTGGCACGATGCGGAGACATTTCCCGGACTGTATGCCGATGAATGCGAATTCGATGGCATGCTCGATATTTCCGGCTGCAGAATCAATAGCTTGGTTCTTCATTCTTGCACTGTGACCGGCTCCGAAAGTGTAGGAAAGTCCGGCGAGAGGCTTTTTCTCCAGATGGGAGCGACAACCGTTCAGGCGGACGTTGAAATCGTCAAATGCAGGATTGCCGGAACAGTCGGGATGAACAACCTGACGACCAATGGCTACCTGCTGTTCCATTCATCCACGCTTGATGGCGCTATCGCCGGGCGCAATGCAAGAATTGGAGGATTGGTCGAGATATATAAATGCGAGATCGGCGCAGACGCGAATGCTATCGATCAGTCGGTCGATTTTTCCAACGCGAAAATTGGTGGCGATCTCAATCTCATCGGTTCGAAACTCAAAGCTGCGATACTGCTTTATAATCTCGATACGGCTTCGGTTGATTTCTTAAGATGCCGTTTCGGTGCTTGTGCGGAATACAGCGGGGTCTCGGCTCGCGCCGATCACATGCAGATGAACGGGGATTTGACGATCAGGCAATGCCGGTTCGCCGGAATCGCCTTCTTCTACAATTCGGCGCTCGAGGGTATGATCGACATTGCGTCGACCCGGTTTTGTGCCAATCTCGATCTGTCGGCTGTGCGCGCTCAGGGCAGGGTGAATATCGAGCGTTGCGATGTCGGCTATGCCAACTACGTCTGCCTGGAATTGAGCGGGCTTGTCTGTCAGCAGCTGCAAATTCTCACATCGCGCTTTCACACTGCAGTGCTGTTGTTCCGGGGGAAGATCAAGCAATCAATCTATATGGCAGATTGCTTGATTGGTGGTCGATTTGACAAGAATTTGCGTGCCTACTCTTATTTTGACGGAAAGGACTTGGAGGACAGGCCCGAACTTGGCCTGTATATGCAAGGCACCGAAATCGGGGGGTACATGCAACTTCTCAGGTGCCAGATTTTTGGCGTTCTGAGAACCGATCGCGTCAAACTGCTCAACGCAGGCCAAATTGTTCGTGTGGCGATACTGAGCGCGTGCGGCGAAGAGCCGGGCTCGTTCGAGGCGCACCTCATGGATTGTGACGCAGTGTTCATGCTGAGCCAATCGAATTTTTCGGGGCAGGTTCAGGCGATCGGAAGTCGGATTTACGAGCTTTCGATCGAAGCATCCGAAATCAATGCGCACAAGCGAAGTGACAAATCCTCGCCGGCGATCGTGGCCACCGACCTCGATATCGGTCGAAAGCTGGTTCTGGAAGGCAACGCGGCGGGAATTGGCAACATTTTCCATGGCGGAGTCGATTTTAGCGGATCGAAAATCGGCAGCGATGCAATAATTCGCGCAACCCGCTTTCTTGCCGATGAAAAGACCTCCGCCTTCGGCAATGTTGCCTGTGACTTCAGCAAAGCCGTGATAAGCGGTTCGCTCGACTTCGCCCCGCCGGCAGATCCCGAAATCGCCAGCGCACCATCGTACTCCAAGGGCGCTGTCGTGCTCGATGACGCAACGGTCAACGATGATCTGCGGCTGGATTCTCTCGAGATATCACCCTGCGGCAAGGCCGAGCCCCTGCGACACACGGATGTGTCGCACGAACGGATAGACCGGTCCCGGCGCGGGGTCGCGCTGGCGATGCGATCGACGAAGATTCAGGGCGAACTGGTACTTGGAAAACCGAAGATCTTCGGGCTCGTGGATCTGCGCGATGCGTATGTCGGTCTTCTCGCCGACGGCGGAGGACGCAAATGGCGGACCGCCGGCGTCCAGCCAGGCTGGCTGATGCTCGATGGCTTTTCCTATAATGATCTCGACGATGTGTTGACCGACCAGTCCGAGGCCGAAAACGGCTCTCGGAAGGAAGGTGCCGCAATTTTGCGATTGAACTGGCTCGCCATGCAATACCCGGACGGGAAAGCTTCGGCGGAGTTTTTCCTCCCGCAGCCATACGAACAGTTGGCAAAGCTGTTTTCAGCCGAAGGCGATGAAGCTTCCCGTCGTCACGTCCATATCGCGCGACGGCGATTGCAGCGCAAACATGGCCATATGAACCGGTTCGAGCGAACGCTCGGCTGGTTGCTGGATGTTACGAGCTATTACGGCTACTCGCCAGTACGCGCAGCGCTATCCTTGCTCATACTTATCGCGATCGGCTCCGCCTTAGCATACTTGGTCAATCTGCAAGATGCGTTCGTGCTCAGCAACACCGATTCGAACCCCGACCTGCCGTTCGACCCGATACTTTATGCCCTTGATACGGCGATTCCGTTAATCGACCTGAATCAGGAAAGCGTCTGGGCGATTGATCCCAAAAAATTTCCCGCACCCATAGGCGACTTTCCCGTGGTTTGGCTGAAAGCGATTTACGAAATTATCGGACTACTTCTTGTTTCGATACTCGTTCTTACATTGACAGGAACTCTTAGAGAAAAAGAGTAGCAAATTTCGGTAATAGCACCCGGCGGGCGGGGGCAGAAAATCTGGCAGGCCGAATATCCTGTGCCGGGTGCATTGTACATTTGGCGGATATCAGCCTCGTCTCCTGCCGCCCCCCTGACCTCCGTTCGGCAGGCATACCCGCCCAACCTGCGGTCCGCCGCGATCACCCTGTGGCACGGGGTCTGCACCGCGATGTTGTTCGCGCCGCTGGCGCCGCCGACCGCGCGGCAGGCAGAACTCACCCCGCGTAAGGCACCACCTCCCCCGCAAACGCCGCCTTCGCCTGCTCGCCGAGCCAGCTCATCGTCGCCGCCCACGGGCCGTGGCCGTAGCTTATGCGGGCGACGCCCAGCGCGGCCAGTTCGGCGCGCGTGCCGCGGCCCGGGGCCCACAGCACGTTGACCGGCAGCGGGGAGCGCTCGCAGATCGCGGCGATGGTCTTGTGGTCGCCGAGGAAGGGGACGAACAGGCTGCCCGCGCCCGCCTCGGCATAGGCGCGCCCGCGTTCGATCGCCTCGGCGGCCAGCTGCGGGGTCAGCTCGTCGGCATCCTTGCCGCGATAGACGTCGGTGCGCGCGTTGACCCACAGGCCCGCGCCCGCCGCCGCGGCAACCTTGGCCGCCGCCTCGGCCACCGGCAGCAGCGCGGTTTCGCCCGGCGCGCGGTCCTCGAGGTTGATTCCGGTCGCGCCCGCCTCGACCACCGCCGCCGCCGAGCGCGCCAGTTCGTCCGCAGTCTCGCCGTAGCCCGCTTCGAGGTCCACGCTCACCGGCAGGTCGGTCACGCCCACGATCCGGCGGCAGTTCGCCAGCACGAAGTCGAACGGCACCGTCTCGCCGTCTTGCAGGCCGTTGGCCTCGGCGACGCCATGGCTGCCGGTGGCGATTGCCTTCGCCCCTGCCTCCGCCACCGCGCGCGCCGAGCCGGCATCCCAGATGTTGAACAGCACCAGCGGGTCGCCCGCAACGTGGAGCGCGCGGAACGTGTCGAGTTTGCTCATGCCTGTTCTTCCCTTCTCAGCAATTCGGCCTTGATGTCGGTGCCGTAGGCGTACCCGCCGAGCCCGCCGTCATGCGCGATCACGCGGTGGCAGGGGATCAGCACCGCGATGTGGTTCGCGCCGTTGGCGCCGCCGACCGCGCGGCTCGCTTTGGGGTTGCCGATCGCCGCCGCCTGCTCGCCGTAGCTGCGCGTCTCGCCCGGGGGGATTTCGCGCAGCGCCTGCCAGCAGCGCTGCTGGAACACGGTGCCCTTGACGTCGAGGGGGATGTCCTGCCCCGTCCCCGGCTGCTCGACCGCCGCGACGACGCGTTCGAACAGCTCGCGGAACTCCTCGCCGCCCTCGACCAGTTCGGCTTTCGGGAAGCGCGCGCGCAGTTCCGCCTCGCCCTCGTCGAAGCTGAGGCAGCACACGCCCTTCTCGGTCGCGGCGACCAGCATCGGGGCGAGCGTGGTGTCGACGATCGCGTAGTGTATCGTGCGGCCCGCGCCGCCATTGGTCCAGTCGCTGGCAGCCATGCCCAGCCTCCCTTCCATCGCGGCGTAGAAGCGGCTCGGCGCCTCGTAGCCCGCATCGTAGATCGCATCGGTGACTTTCTCCGCGCCCGCCAGCGCGCCCTTGGCGCGTTCCTCGCGCAGAGCGCGGCTGTAGGCGGCGGGCGAGAGGCCGACCGCGCGCTTGAACACGCGCTGGAAATGCGTCGGCGAATAGCCGGTCAGCGCCGCCAGCCTGGCGAGCGGGACCGGCTGTTCGCTCCGCTGGAGCAGCGCGAGCGCGTCCTTCACCGCGCCTTCCTCGCGCGAGAGCTGGTCGGGGGCGCAGCGCTTGCACGCGCGCAGGCCCGCCGCTTCGGCATCCTCGGGGGTGGCGTAGAAGCGCACGTTCTCGCGCTTGGGCGCGCGCGCCGGGCACGAGGGGCGGCAGTAAATGCCGGTCGAATGCACTCCGGTGACGAACACGCCGTCGAAGCGGCGATCCTTGGCGAGCGCGATGCGCCAGCGCTGGTCGTCGTCGAGTCGGTCGGTCGGTTGCATATCGGGCCTTTCATGCCATGCGGTCGTTCGCAGCTCCAGATAGCCCCGCCATATCCTCGCCGCGTCCCGAAGCTTGCGGTCAATGTCCGCCCGGCTGTAGAGGCGGCGCGATGACACGGCTGTTCGTCCTCTTCGCCGCGCTGCTTGCGCTCGCCCTGCCGCAGACCGCCGGCGCCGACCCCGCCGATATCGACGCCGCCGCGCGCGGCGTGGTGCGAGTGGTGATCATCGGCAAGGAAGGCGACGAGGTCTTCCCGCTCAGCCACGGCACCGGCTTCGCGGTCACCCCGACGCAGATCGTCACCAACGCGCATGTGGTGCGCGAGGCGTTGCAGGACGACACCTTGCGGATCGGCATCGTCCCGAGCGACGGGGCGGAGGCGGTCTATGCCAGGCCGGTCTCGGTCAGCCCGCGCAACGATCTCGCTTTGGTCGAGCTGACCGGCGGGCTGCGGCTGCCGCCGCTGACGATCGCGGGCAGCCCGCCGCGCGACAGCGGCGATGTGACCAGCGTCGGCTATCCGATGAATGTCGACCGCGCGCAGGGGCTCGATCTCGACGACATCTTCAAGCCGCAGCCGCCGGTGAAGAGCCGCGGCTTCATCTCGGGCGCGCGGCCGAGCCGGCAGTTCGACACCATCCTCCACACCGCGCCGATCGCGCGCGGCAATTCGGGCGGACCGCTGCTCGACGGCTGCGGGCGCGTGATCGGGGTCAACAGCTTCGGCGCCGATTCGGGCGGGTCGGACGCGGAATTCTTCTTCGCGGTCTCGACGCGCGAACTGGTGCCGTTCCTCGAGGCGAACGAGGTGACGGCGAGAGTCAACGCGCTGCCGTGCCGCAGCCTCGCCGATCTCGACGAGGCCGAGAGAGTGCGGATCGAGCGCGAGCGCGAGGCGTCGCGGGTGGCGCTGGCGGCGCAGCGCGAGGAAGCGCGGCAGAAGCGCGAACGCGCGCGGCTGGTTGCGGCGGAGGAGGTCCAGTCCGAGCGCGAGAATGCGATGGCGCTCGCTTTCCTGCTGACGCTGGTCGCGCTGGGCGCCGGGTTCGTCGCGTGGCGGGCATGGCAGGCGAAGCGCGCCGAGGAGGCCGCCCCGCTCGACGAGGAGGCCGAAGACGACGGCGCGCGCACCGCCGCCGAGCGGCGGCTGATGATCGCGGGTACGATCGCCGCGGTGGCGGCGATCGCCGCGCTGGCGCTGTGGTTCACCCGCCCCGGCCTCGACGAGATCGACCGCCGAGTCGAGGCCGCCTTGCAGGCGAGCGAGGGCGAGGATCCCGATGCGCCCCCGCAATCCGCCGCGAACGGCGCAGGCACGCTGATCTGCACGCTCGACATCACGCGCAGCCGCATCACCGGCGCGCCCGACAAGCAGATCGAGTTCGACTGGGCGGAGGACGGCTGCGTCAATTCCCGCACGCAATACGGCCTCGCCGCGGGCGACTGGTCGCGCGTGTTCGTGCCCAACGAGGAGGACGCGGTCTCGGTCAACACCTACGACCCCGACAGCGGCACCTTCCGCACCGACCGCTATTTGCTGTCGCTCAGCGCGATGGCCGAGGCGCGCGAAGCCCGCGGCCGCTACACCCCGCCCGCTTGCGAGACCGAAGGCGCGGCGGCGAAGCTCGGCGATTTGCAGGGCGCGGTGATCGCCGGCCTGCCCGAGGCGCCGAACGAACGGCTGGTCTATTCGTGCGAGGCGAAGAATTGACTGCACCGAGCCCCTGCAGGTGATCGGAGCTGTCTGCATTCGATGCGGCGCCGACAAGGTGCAGCCTTGGTTTCGCTGTGAAGCATGCGGTTTCGAACCCAGTGCCGGAAGCGACGATCTATTCGTCAGCGCCTATTTTTCGCAGATGCGCATGAGCCTGGGGGTCCCCGAGGACAAGCTGCAGACCGAGTTGGCCCAAGCTCAGCGGCAAATCCGGGCCGGCGTAGAGCCACCCTGCGATCCGGAGCAGCTCCACCAGGTGCGCGAACTCGCCAGCGACGACAATTTTCCCGGCTGGCCGCGATTCATCGGCGGGCTCTTCTACTTGATGGGTTACGTGGTCTGGAAGGCACTGCCGGTCACGATCGGGCTGGCTCTAGTCGTATTCCTCGTTCGCTGGCTCATTTAGGCCGCCAGCGCCTCCCCGCTCAGGGTGATGCGGTGCATTTCGCGGGCGTGGCCGTGATAGTCGTTGAGCGCATTGTGCCAGGTGGTGCGGTTATCCCAGATCGCGACCGTGCCCGGCTCCCATTGCACCCGGCACTGGTTGTCCGCAGATAATGCCGCGTCGTAGAGCCGGTTCAGCAGCGGCAGGCTTTCCTCGCGCGTCCGGCCGACGAAGTGGATCGTGAAGGCGCGGTTGACGTAGAGCAGCTTGCGGCCGGTCTGCGGGTGGCGGATCGCCACCGGGTGGACCGCACCGGTCTTCAGGTCCTGCCCGCGCAGCTCGCCGCCGATATCGGTCTGCGCGTAGAGGCCGCCTTCCCGGTAGACATGGTCGGCGGTGTGGAACGCCTCCAGCCCCTCGATCTCGTCCTTGAGATCGTCCGGCAGCGAATCGTAGGCCGCGCCCATATGCGCGAACAGCGTGTCCCCGCCCCTCGGGGGCAGCATGCGCGCGACCAGGATCGAACCCATCGCCGGCACCTGGTCGTAGGAATGGTCGGTATGCCACGCGCCGCCGATATTGGTCTGCTGCCCGGCGCTCTTGCGCACCAGCGCGATTTCGGGCCAGGCGTCGTTCAGCGGGAAGTAGTTGTTGATATCGATCCCGCCCCAGCGCCGGGCGAAGGCGATATGGTCCTCGGGCGTCAGGTCCTGCGAGCGAAACACCGCCACGCCGTGCCGGTAGATCGCCTGCCTGACGGCTTCGAGTTCGTCGCCGTCGGTGTCAGCGAGCTGGATCCCGGCGATTTCGATCCCGCATGCGGGGGCCAGCGGGGTGATGCGCATCGATTCTCTCCTTTGCACCACATTACTCCTTCCCTCTCGAGGGGGAAGGATAGCGTAGCTTGGCGCGTCAGCGCCTAGCGAAGCTTGGATGAGGGGACGGGTGCAGCGCCTGCCGAGCCAAACCCATAAGCGTTTCGCCCTTCCCCCTCACCCAAGCTGCGGTAGCTCGCAAGCGAGCAACCTCCGCTATCCCTCCCCCGTCGAGGGGGAGGGATTTCATCACCCGGTTGCATTGCACAAGACCCGGTGCTAGGCGCGCGCCAACCTTGCCGGGGAGCCCTCGTGCACCCGGAACGGCGAGGCCGCAGCATCGTTATTTTCCGGACCTTCAAAGGACGAGAGACGCGTGGAGATTTCCGCCGGTATTCAGGCTAGCCTGGCAGGGCGTTACGCCTCGGCCTTGTTCGATCTTGCATCCGAAGCAGGGTCGGTGACCGCAGTCGAATCGGATCTCGACAAGCTCGCCGCCGCGCTTGGCGAATCGGCCGAGCTGAAAACGCTGACCACCAATCCCAAGGTCTCGCGCAGCGAAGCCGAAAAGGCGCTGTGGGGCGTTTCCGCGCTGCTCGGCCTGACCGAGCTGACCCAGAATTTCCTCGGCACGCTGGCGCAGAACCGCCGGCTCGCCGCCCTCCCCGACGTGATCCGCGCCTTCCGCATGATCGCCGCCGCGCAGCGCGGTGAAGTAACCGCCGAAGTCACCAGCGCGCATGCGCTGAGCGACGAGCAGCTCGACCAGCTCAAGGCCAAGCTCACCGCGCGCGAAGGCCGCACCGTCAAACTCTCTTCCAGCGTCGATCCCGACCTCCTCGGCGGGCTCGTCGTCACCATCGGTTCGAAACGCATCGACGGTTCGATCCGTACCCGCCTCAATTCTCTAGCCAACGCCATGAAGGGCTAAGCACATGGAAATCCGCGCCGCAGAAATCTCCAAGGTCATCAAGGACCAGATCGCCAATTTCGGCACCGAAGCCGAAGTCAGCGAAGTCGGCTCCGTCCTCTCGGTCGGCGACGGCATCGCCCGCATCCACGGCCTCGACAAGGTCCAGGCCGGCGAGATGGTCGAATTCGCCAACGGCGTTCAGGGCATGGCGCTGAACCTCGAAGCCGACAATGTCGGCGTCGTGATCTTCGGCTCGGACGCCGAGATCAGGGAAGGCGACAGCGTCAAGCGCACCGAGACCATCGTCGACGTGCCCGTCGGCAAGGCGCTGCTCGGCCGCGTGGTCGACGCGCTCGGCAACCCGATCGACGGCAAGGGCCCGATCGAGACCACCGAGCGCAGCCGCGTCGAAGTCAAGGCGCCGGGCATCATCCCGCGCCAGTCGGTCAACGAGCCGGTCCAGTCGGGCCTCAAGGCGATCGACGCGCTCGTCCCCGTCGGCCGCGGCCAGCGCGAGCTGATCATCGGTGACCGCCAGACCGGCAAGTCCGCCGTCGCGATCGACACCTTCATCAACCAGAAGGGCGTCAATGCGGGCGACGACGAGAGCAAGAAGCTCTACTGCATCTACGTCGCGGTCGGCCAGAAGCGTTCGACCGTCGCGCAGATCGTGCGCCAGCTCGAAGAGAACGGCGCGATGGAATATTCCATCGTCGTCGCCGCGACCGCGTCGGAGCCCGCTCCGCTGCAATATCTCGCGCCCTATACCGGCTGCGCGATGGGCGAATTCTTCCGCGACAACGGCATGCACGCCGTGATCGTCTATGACGACCTGTCCAAGCAGGCCGTCGCCTATCGCCAGATGTCGCTGCTGCTGCGTCGCCCGCCGGGCCGCGAAGCCTATCCGGGCGACGTGTTCTATCTCCACAGCCGCCTGCTCGAACGCGCGGCGAAAATGAACGACGACAATGGCGGCGGCTCGCTCACCGCGCTTCCGATCATCGAGACGCAGGCGGGCGACGTGTCGGCCTATATCCCGACCAATGTGATCTCGATCACCGACGGCCAGATCTTCCTCGAGACCGACCTGTTCTTCCAGGGTATCCGCCCTGCCATTAACGTGGGTCTCTCGGTGAGCCGTGTGGGCGGCGCCGCGCAGACCAAGGCGATGAAGAAGGTCGCCGGCTCGATCAAGCTCGAGCTCGCGCAGTACCGCGAGATGGCGGCCTTCGCGCAGTTCGGCTCGGACCTCGACGCTTCGACGCAAAAGCTGCTCAACCGCGGCGCGCGGCTGACCGAGCTGCTCAAGCAGCCGCAGTTCTCGCCGATGCCGTTCGAAGAGCAGACCGTGTCGATCTTCTCCGGCACCAACGGCTATCTCGACGCGGTGCCGGTCGACCAGGTGACCAGGTACGAAGCGCAGATGCTCGCCTTCATGCGCAGCGAACACGCCGACGTGCTCAAGGAAATCCGCGACAGCGGCAAGTTCGAGGACGACACCAAGGCTAAGGTCGTCGGCGCGCTCGACGCGTTCGCGAAGCAGTTCGCATAACGGTCCGACGATGCTGAACCTGATCTTCTATCTCGGCTGCGTGCTGGTGCTGCTGAAGGGCGTGGAGCTCTTCATCGCCGCGCTGCGCGATCCGCCGGGCTCGGGGGTCAAGAAGCTCGGCATCTTCGCCGGGCTGGTCGGGATCGCCGGCGCAATCCTGCTGCTGATGGCGGGCGAGCGCGTAGCGGATCTGGAACGCGAGCCGGCACTGCCCGCCGCTTCCGAAGGATAGTAAAGTGGCTTCACTCAAGGAACTCAAGGGCCGGATCAACTCGGTCAAGTCGACCCAGAAGATCACCAAGGCCAAGCAGATGGTCGCGGCGGCGAAGCTGCGCCGTGCGCAGGCGGCGGCCGAAGCCGGGCGCCCCTATGCCGAGCGGCTCTCCGCGGTGATGGCCTCGCTCGCGGGCAAGGTCTCGGGCGAAGGCGCGCCCAAGCTCCTCGCCGGGACCGGCAGCGACCAGCGCAACCTCATCGTGCTAGTCAACACCGACAAGGGGTTGTGCGGCGGTCTCAACGCCAACCTCGTCAAGGCGGCCAAGGTCAAGGCCAAGGCGCTGATCGCCGAGGGCAAGAGCGTCGAGTTCTACCTCGTCGGCAAGAAGGGCCGCGCGCCGATCAGGCGCGACTACGCCGACTCCATCGCCAGGCATTTCGACACTTCCGACGTGCGCACGCCGGGCTTCGAGGAAGCCGAGGCGATCGCCGCCGAGCTGATCGAGATGTTCGATGCGGGCAAGTTCGACGTCGCACACCTGGTCTACCCGATCTTCAAGTCGGCGCTGGCGCAGGACCCGACCACGGTCCAGCTGATCCCCGTCCCCGCTCCCGAACAGGCCGATACCAGCGGCGCGGCGGTCGAATACGAGCCCGACGAGGAGGAAATCCTCGCCGAACTGCTGCCGCGCTACGTCAAGACGCAGCTGTTCGGCGCGCTGCTCGAACGCGAAGCGTCGGAACAGGGCGCGTCGATGACCGCGATGGACAACGCCACGCGCAATGCCGGCGACCTGATCAACAAGCTCACCATCCAGTACAATCGCAGCCGCCAGGCCGCGATCACCACCGAACTCATCGAAATTATCGCGGGCGCGGAAGCGCTCTAGGCAGGAATTCCCTACGTGAAAAAGATCGCATTTCTTTTCCCCCTGATCGCTCTGGCCGCGTGCGGCGAGGAACCGGCTCCCGAGCCGGCGCCGACCGAAGTTGCGACGCCCGAGCCGATCAATACGCTCCCGGCGCCCAACCAGGAACTGTTCTCGGCGCTGCTGGCAGAGGCTTGCCCCAACGCCGAGCCGGTCAACACGGCCGTCTGCAAGCGTGCCGGCATGGGCTCGGAAGACGTCCTGTGCGAATACGGCCTGGGCGACGACGAATACCTCCGCAACAAGGCGACCCTTACAGCCGGCGAAGACGCGTGGACGCTCGCCGATCCCGAAACCGTTTGCGCCGCGTAAGGCGCACCAACCGCTAGGCAGGACTAGATCATGGCCACCGCACCCGTACTGAACCAGACCACAAACGGCACGATCGCGCAGGTGATCGGCGCCGTCGTCGACGTCGCCTTCGAAGGCGAGCTGCCGCCGATCCTCACCGCGCTCGAAACCAAGAATGGCGAGCAGACGCTGGTGCTCGAAGTCGCGCAACATCTCGGCGAGAACACCGTCCGCACGATCGCGATGGACGCGACCGAAGGCCTCACCCGCGGCGGCGAGGTGGTCAACACGGGTGCGCAGATCAGCGTGCCCGTCGGCCCCAAGACGCTCGGGCGGATCATGAACGTCATCGGCCAGCCGATCGACGAGCGCGGCCCGGTCGGCGCCGAGCAGACCGCCCCGATCCACGCCGAGGCCCCGCTGTTCGTCGACCAGTCGACCGAAGCGGCGATCCTCGTCACCGGCATCAAGGTGATCGACCTGCTCGCCCCCTACGCCAAGGGCGGCAAGATCGGCCTGTTCGGCGGCGCGGGCGTCGGCAAGACCGTGCTGATCCAGGAACTGATCAACAACATCGCCAAGGGCCATGGCGGCGTGTCGGTGTTCGCCGGCGTCGGCGAGCGCACCCGCGAGGGCAACGACCTCTACCACGAATTCCTCGACGCGGGCGTCATCGCCAAGAACGAGGACGGCGAGGCGATCTCCGAGGGCTCCAAGGTGGCGCTGGTCTTCGGCCAGATGAACGAGCCTCCGGGCGCGCGCGCGCGCGTCGCGCTGTCGGGCCTGACCATGGCGGAATATTTCCGCGACCAGGAAGGGCAGGACGTGCTGTTCTTCGTCGACAACATCTTCCGCTTCACGCAAGCGGGTTCGGAAGTGTCGGCGCTGCTCGGGCGTATCCCCTCGGCGGTGGGCTACCAGCCGACGCTGTCGACCGACATGGGCAATCTGCAGGAACGCATCACCTCGACCACCAAGGGCTCGATTACCTCGGTGCAGGCGATCTACGTCCCCGCGGACGACCTTACCGACCCGGCGCCCGCCACCAGCTTCGCGCACCTCGACGCCACCACCACGCTGAGCCGTGCGATTTCGGAGCTGGGCATCTACCCGGCGGTCGACCCGCTCGACTCGACCAGCCGCGTGCTCGAACCGCGCGTGGTCGGCCAGGAGCACTACGAGACCGCGCGCAAGGTTCAGGAAACGTTGCAGAAATACAAGAGCCTGCAGGACATCATCGCCATTCTCGGCATGGACGAGCTGTCCGAAGAGGACAAGCTGACCGTCGCCCGCGCGCGCAAGATCCAGCGCTTCCTTTCGCAGCCGTTCCACGTCGCCGAGGTGTTCACCAACATTCCGGGCGAATTCGTCCAGCTCGAAGACACGATCGCCTCGTTCAAGGCGGTGGTCGAAGGCGAATACGACCACCTCCCCGAAGCGGCCTTCTACATGGTCGGCGGCATCGACCAGGCGATCGAAAAGGCCAAGAAGCTGGCCGAGGACGCGTAAGCCGATGGCACTGCATTTCGAACTCGTCACCCCGGCCAAGCTGGTCCGTTCGGAAGACGTCCACATGGTGGTCGTCCCCGGCACCGAAGGCGATTTCGGCGTGCTCGAAGGCCATGCACCGGTGATGAGCACGATCCGCGACGGCGCGCTGCAGGTCTATGCCAGCGACGGCGCGACGCCCGAGGAGATCGAAGTCCGCGGCGGCTTCGCCGAAGTCGGCGCGAACGGTCTCACCGTGCTCGCGGAGCACGTCGAAGGCGAGTGATCGTCTGCCTCGTACAATTCGAAAGGGCGGCCCGCGGGTCGCCCTTTTGCGTTTCGGAGGGGGCTTGCCAAGCGCGATGCCATCGCCGACAACCGCGCGCAGGAATGTGTCTGCAAGGGGGTCGTAACATCATGAAAACCGTATCGCATCGCGCCATCGCCGCGGGGCTGGCCGCAGTTATCCTGCCGGCCGCGCCGCTCGCCGCGCAGGACACAGGAGACAATGTGGCCGAAACCGTATTCGAGGCCGAGAACGACCCCTATATCTGGCTCGAGGAAGCGCGCGATCCGGAGGCGCTCGGCTGGGTCGAGGACGAAAACAACCGCACGCTGGCGCATTTCGCGATGGATCCGCGGTTCGACGAATTGCAGGCCGAGGCGCTGGCGATCTACGATAGCGACGACCGCATCCCGTTCGTCTCTATCCGCCCCGACGGGTTGTACAATTTCTGGCAGGACAAGGACAATCCGAAGGGCCTGCTGCGCCGCACGACGCTCGAAAGCTATCGCACCGACGATCCCGAGTGGGAAACGGTGCTCGATGTCGACGCGCTCGCCGCGGCCGAAGGTCGCGAATGGGTCTATTCGGGCTCCTCCTGCCTGCCGCCCGACCTGCGCTATTGCCTGATCGCGCTGAGCGACGGCGGCGAGGACGCGACGGTCCTGCGCGAATTCGACATGGAGACGAAGAGCTTCGTCGAGGACGGGTTCGTGATCGAGGAGAAGAGCCAGGGCGGCGCGAGCTGGCTCGACCGCGACACGCTGCTGGTCGGGCGCGATTTCGGCGACGGCACCATCACCGAAAGCGAATACCCCTTCACCACCCGCCTGTGGAAACGCGGCACGCCGCTCGCCGAGGCGGAGGAGATCTATCGCGGCGATCCCAGGGACGTCTCCGCCGGCGCCTACCTGCTGCGCGACAACGAAGCGACCGTGCACGGCCGCGTCGCCTATCGCGGCCTCTCCTTCCACGAACGTGCCTATTACGTGTGGAAGGACGGCGACTGGCTCCAGCTCGACATGCCCAAGAAGGCCAACCCCTACGGCATCGTCGACGGGCACATCCTGTTCAGCACCGATGTCGACTGGGAGACGCAGGGCCAGACCTTCCCCGCCGACGCGCTGATCGCGGTCGACCTGGAAGAATGGAAGGCCGATCCCAACGGTGCGGCGAAGACGCTCGTCTGGGCACCCGAGGAACGCCAGACCAAGCGTGGCGGCTCGATCACCGGCAACAGCCTGTTCGTCGGCCTGCTCGACAACGTCGTCGGCAAGGTGATCCGGTTCGATTTCGAGGACGGCGAATGGGTCCGCACGCCGGTCGCGCTGCCCGACAATTCGACGCTCGGCATCGCCGCCTCCTCGGACGAGAACGACGAGATCATGTACACCGTCTCGGGCTTCCTCGAACCGACCACGCTCTATTACACCGACGGCAGCGCCGACCCGGTCCAGATCAAGAGCGCCCCGGTCAATTTCGAGGCCGCCGGCATGGAAGTCGAGCAGCACGAGGCGACCAGCAGGGACGGCGCGAAAATCCCCTATTTCATCGTCAAGCCCAAGGGCATGGAGATGAACGGCGAAACCCCCACCCTGCTCTACGGCTATGGCGGTTTCCAGGTCTCGCAGCTGCCGAGCTATCTCGGCACCACCGGCAAGATGTGGCTCGAGCGCGGCGGCGCCTACGTGCTCGCGAACATGCGCGGCGGCGGCGAGTTCGGCCCCGGCTGGCACCAGAGCGCGATCCGCGAGAACAAGCAGCGCACCTGGGACGATTTCATCGCCGTGGCGGAGGACGTGCAGCAGCGCGGCTTCACCAGCGCGCGGCGGCTCGGCATCCAGGGCGGCAGCCAGGGCGGCCTGCTGGTCGGCACCGCCTTTACCCAGCGCCCCGACCTGTTCAACGCCGCGATCGTGCAGATCCCGCTGTTCGACATGCTGCGCTATCACGAGATCGGCCGCGGCGCCTCGTGGATCGGCGAATACGGCGATCCGCGCATCGCCGAACAGAAGGCGTGGATCGACGGCTATTCGCCCTATCAGGCGTTGCTCAACGGCAAGGATTTTCCCGCGCCGCTGTTCGTCACCTCGACCGCCGACGACCGCACCCATCCGGCGCATGGCCGCAAGGCCGCCGCGCGGCTGGCCGAGCTGGGGCAGGACTATTGGTATTTCGAGGATACCAAGGGCGGCCATTCGGGCGGCGTCGACAACGAGCAGCGCGCCAAGCTGCGCGCGCTGCAGATCACCTACCTGATGCAGCGGCTGATGGACGACAAACCCGCGGGCGAGTGACCGGCCGGCGCCTGCAGGTGCCGTTCGTCGCAAGCGCGGCACCGCCCGGATGGTAAACCGGGCGGCGACCACGCGGGGATAGGCCGCGTAAACCTTCTCCCCCGATCCTGCACTCGGACGGGGGCGAAGGAGAGATCGCAAATGCCATACGCCCGCCATGAAACCATAGCCGATCGTATCAAGCGCGCCGGCCTGCCGCAGAGCCACGACATCCACTGGTCCCAAGACCGCAAGGCCGATGTCGTCCATGCAGTGCGCGACCATGTGATCGAGTTCGAGGAAGCGCGCGGCCGCTACCTGCTCAGCCGCAAGGAATATCGTGCTTGGGAGGAGCAGGTCGACGAAGCCGAGGCGAAGCAGCCGGAAACCGAGCCTGCCTGAACGGTCACTCGGCCAGCGTCAGGCTCCAGCCGATCGCGTTCGAGCCGTCGATCGCCGAAATTTCGGCGAACAGCCGGTCGCCCTCGCGCCAGTAGCGGATGCGCTGCGGGAAATCGTGTGCGGGGTTTTCGAACACCGCCGAGGCGGCGCCGGCTTCGACCAGCCGGAACGGCGTCGCCTCGCCCCCGCCCGGCGCAGCGAGATAGACCGGCGTGCCGTCCTCGCCCGGCTCGATGCGCAGGAATTCGAAACTGGTCGGCTTGCCCGCGGCACCGCTCCGCCCGACGCCGAGCATGAGCCGGCCCCGCTCGGCGGTCCAGTGCTCCTCGACCCAGCTGCCCTCGTGCTCGCTGGCCCAGCTGCCGCTGAGCCATCCGAGTTCGCCCATCGGGTCGCCCTCGTGCGCCCGCGCGGCCCCCACGCATGCCATCAGCAACGGTGCGGCCAGTATTGCGACTCCCGACTTCATCGTACTACCCCTTCCTCTGGTTCCGCCGACCTGCCTACCGCTCCGCATCGGGCAAGGCTTGAACCGAAGCGACACGAGGGATGCTGTCGATGCGCTATTCCGAAGAGGCCGTTCCGGACACGCTGGAGCCGTTCGTACGCGCAATCTGGCGCATGGAAGCGGGCGGGTTGCCCACCGAGACGCTCCAGCGGACCGCCGCACCCGACGGCTGCATCGAGCTGATAATGCGGCTCGAAGGCCGCTCCTCATGGCGCACATCCCAACCCGCGCGGTTCGTCGCAGGACTGTGCACCGGCCCGGCCAGGCTCGAGCTCAGCGGCGATGCCGCCTTTGCCGGAGCAAGGCTGTGGCCATGGGCGTGGAACCTGCTCGGAGACCTCCCCTGCCCGGGCTTCCACAATCGCTGGATAGCGCCCGACCCCACCTCCAGGGCGGGCCGCCTGCTCGGCGGCGGGACGATCACTGCGAGCTGCCTCGCCGCACTCTTCGCCGGGCTCCCCGCTTCGGATATCGGGCGACATGTGGTCGCCAGCGCTTCCACCGGCGAGCTCGCCGAGAGGAGCGGGCAAGGCCACCGCACGCTGCAGCGCTGGTTCAAGCGGGAGATCGGCCTCTCGCCGAGGCAATACTTCCGCCTGCTGCGCTTCCAGAACGCGGTCGGCGACGATGCACGGCCGGCGACGCGGCTGGCCGACAAGGCGGCCGATGCAGGCTATGCCGACCAGGCGCACATGACGCGCGACTACCGCCGCTTCGCCGGCGAAACGCCCGCCCGTATGCGGCGGGCCTCCGCCGGTCCCTTCGTGAAAGGGCGCGAGACCTGACGCTCAGGCTGCGCGGTCGGCGGGCAGGTGCGCCCGGACCCTGGACGAGCGTTTCTGCTTGATCAGATTGCCCGCGATCCTGGTCGCCGCCTGCGTGTCGTCGGCGAGCTTCTTCACCTCGCCTGCGACCACTGCGAAACCGCGCCCCGCATCGCCCGCGCGCGCCGCCTCGATGGTGGCGTTGAGCGCGAGGATCGTGGTCTGCGAGGCGATATCCTCGATCGCATCGACGATCGAGACGATCCTGCCCATGGTTTCCTCGAGCTCGCCCTGCCGGGTCGACAGCCTGTCCTGCAATTCCTCGCCTTCGGACAGGCGCCGCGCCGCTTCCTGCTCGAGCCGCACTTCGTTGGTGATGTCGGTGGCGATTTTCAGAATCCGCCGCGGCCGCCCCGATTCGTCGAGGATCGGATTGTAGGTCGCCTGGATCCAAACCTCCTCGCCGTTGCGGTCGATCCGCCGATAACGCCCGGAATCGAATTCGCCCGCGCCCAGATTTTCCCAGAACATCCTGTACTTGCCCGAGGCGGCGTATTCGGCATCGACCAGCAGGCGGTGGTGCTGCCCCGCGAGTTCGCGCTCGGAATAGCCGAAAATGTCGCAGAAATTGCCGTTGGCCTCGAGGATGATGCCGGAAAGGTCGAATTCCACCACCGCCAGCGAGCGGTCGATCGCGCGCATATTGGCTTCGTGTTCCGCGTTGCGCCGCCGCTGGGCGGTGACGTCGGTGGCGAACTTGACGATCCTGTGCGGCTTGCCGTCTTCGTCGAGCACCGGGTTGTAGGTCGCCTGAAGCCAGACCTCCTCGCCCGTCTTGGTCAGCCGGCGATAGGTGCCTTCGTCGAAATCGCCGCGTCCCAGCTTGCGCCAGAACCGTTCGTATTCGTTCGACGCGGCGACTTCGGGCTCGCAGAACATGCGGTGGTGTTGGCCGACGATCTCGTCGAGTTGGTAGCCCATCGCCCGGAGGAAGAGATCGTTGGCCCACAGGACATGGCCCGAGAGGTCGAATTCGATCACGATCTGCGATCGGCATATCGCCCGCCAGGCGGCTTCGTGTCGGTTGTCCTGCCCCAAATTCGCCTCGTATCGGTTGCCGTTGGCCAACGAGTAGGAAGCAAGCGGCAAAAATTCGGTTAACGGCGAAGTAACCGAATTCCGCATCCGGTGGCCGCGTCAGGCTTTCGAGCGCGTAGGTGCATGGAAATCGGGCGGCTTGTCCTTCACCCAGGCGACGAATTTCGCGATGGCGTCGTTCTCCAACAGGACCGCACGATCCGCACCGACGCGCGCGAGTTCGGCATTGGTGAAATTGGCGTGGATCGTCTTGTGACAGATCGGATGAACCGGGACGGTGTTGCGGCCCTTCTTCGCTTTCGGCACCGGATGATGCTGCTGCACGCGCCGTCCGAGCGGGCGGTGGCAGAGCCAGCAGGTGAGCGGGTCATCCAACATTGCAGTCATCCAACCCTTCCCCCTCGATGGGGGAAGGATAGCACAGCTTGGCGCGGCAGCGCCTAGCGAAGCTTGGATGAGGGTGACGGCGTTCCACCAATCACCCCCTCTCAAGCTGCGCTAACGAGGGGGAGAGGTATCAGTCTTTCCTCTCCGCCGCCTTCTTCCTTTTCATCGTGTCGTGGAAGCGGTCGGCCCAGCCGGGTTTGACCATTTGGTCGGCGCGGACCATGCGCAGTTCGCCGTCGCCGACGTCGCGGCTGACCGCGCTGCCAGCGGCAACGATCGCGTCGGCGCCGATCTTGACCGGCGCGATCAGCGCGCTGTTCGAGCCGATGAAGGCGCGCGGGCCGATCACCGTCCGGTACTTGAAATAGCCGTCGTAATTGCAGGTGATGGTGCCAGCGCCGATATTGGCGCCCGCACCCACTTCGGCATCGCCGAGATAGGTCAGGTGGTTGGCCTTGGCCCCCTCGCCCAGCACCGCCTTCTTCATCTCGACGAAATTGCCGACCTTGGCGCCCTTCTCGAGCACCGCGCCGGGGCGCAGCCGGGCATAGGGGCCGACCTCGCAGCCCTCGCCCACGCTGGCGCCCTCGAGATGGCTGAAGGCGCGGATCGTCGCCCCGTCGGCGACGCTGACGCCGGGACCGAACACGACATTGGGCTCGACGGTGACGTCGCGGCCGAGTGCGGTGTCCCAGCTGAAGAACACCGTCTCGGGCGCCTTGAGCGTCGCGCCCTCGGCCATCGCCTCCTCGCGGCGGTAGTCCTGCCATTGCCGCTCGGCGGCGGCGAGCTCGGCGCGCGAATTGATGCCGGTCACTTCCCCGGGCGTATCGGCGGAGATCACCGCGCAGCCGTCGCCGTCCGCATTGGCGATGTTGACGATATCGACGAGGTAGTATTCACCCTGCGCGTTGTCGTTGCCGACCCTGCGCAGCAGCTCGAACATGTCGGCACTGCGCGCCGCCATCACCCCCGAATTGCACAGCCGGCAGGCGCGCTCGACCTCGCTCGCATCCTTGAACTCGACCATCTTCTCGATCCGCCCATCGGGCTTGGCGATCACGCGCCCGTAATGGCCCGGCTCGTCGGGCTCGAAGCCGAGCACCACGACCTTCGGCTTGTCCTCGGCATGCAGCCGGTCGAGCATCGCCTGCATCGTCTCGCCCTTCACGAAAGGGACGTCGCCGTAGAGCACCAGCACGTCGCCGGTGTAGCCCGACAGGCTCTCCTCGGCCTGCTGCACCGCATGGCCGGTGCCGTGCTGCGGTTCCTGCAGCGCGGTCTCGGCCCCGTCGCCGAGCGCTTCCTCAAGCTGCTCGCGGCCCGCGCCGACCACCACCACCTTCTTCGCCGGCCCGAGCGCATCGACCGTCGCCAGTAAATGGTCGAGCATCGGGCGGCCCGCGATCGGGTGCAGCACCTTGTGCAGCCCGCTCTTCATGCGGGTGCCCTTCCCCGCGGCGAGGATCACGGCGGCGAAATCTCTGGATGTGCTCATGGTTACTCCGGCTTTTGGGCGCAATGCCACCAAACGCTTGCGGTTTGAAGAACCATCCGCCACGCAGCCGCAAGCATGACAAAGCAAATGGCGGATTTTCCTTTCGATATCGTCGGCTTCGATCTCGACGGCACGCTGGTCGAATCGCATCGCGATCTCGGCACCGCGGTCAACCATGCGCTGACGCTGGGCGGCTTCGCCGAAGTGCCGATCGAGAGCGCGACCGATCTGATCGGCGGCGGCGCGAAGGTGATGCTCAAGCGCGCGATCGACGAGCAGGGCGGGCTCGAGGATGGAGCCTTCCGCAAGCTCTACAAGGCGATGCTGGCCTATTACGGCGAGAATTACGCAGTACACACGAGACCCTATCCGGGCGCACTCGAAACGCTCGATGCGCTGGCAGAACGCGGCGTGCGGCTGGGCGTGATCACCAACAAGTTCGAGGATTTCGCGCGCGGCATCCTCGACACTCTCGAAATCGCCGACCGGTTCGATTGCATCGTCGGCGGCGACAGCCTGGGCAAGGACGCCGATGGCAATTTCCGCGCCAAGCCGCTGCCCGATCCCATCCTCCACGCGCACAAGTCCTGCGGCGGCGGGCGGATGGCCTATATCGGCGACAGCAGCTACGACATGAAGGCGGCGCGCGCGGCAGGGGTCCCGGTGGTCGCGGCGTGCTACGGCTACTGCGACAAGTCGGCGGACGAGCTCGGTGCGGACGCGGTAATCGATTCGTTCGACGAATTGATCGCGGTGCTGGAGCAATTGTGAGTTCCCGCGAAGGCGGGAACCTCAGGTCAGTAGCGAATCGCCATCGGCCTGAGGCCCCCGCCTTCGCGGGGGCTCGCGCCATGCCATTACCGCTACGGCATGGCGGCGCACCCGGCGCCCTGTTGCAAGTGCGAAGGGAACCTGCCAACCCGTCCGCCGATTGACCTTAACGTAAACCCATTCGGAGAGACCCCATGAGCATCGATTTCAAGGACAAGGTAGCGATCGTCACCGGCGCCGGCGGCGGGCTGGGCCGCGAATACGCGCTCGAACTGGCGCGGCGCGGAGCGAAGGTGGTGGTCAACGATCTCGGCGGGTCGCGCGACGGCACCGGCCATTCGGACATGGCGCTGCAGGTGGTCGAGGAAATCGAGAAGGCCGGCGGCGAGGCGATCTCCAACGGCGCCAGCGTGACCGAATTCGACCAGATGGAGAAGATGGTCGCCGACGCGAAGCAGAAATGGGGCGGCGTCCACATCCTGATCAACAATGCCGGGGTGCTGCGCGACAAGACCTTCGCCAAGATGGAACCGGCCGATTTCGAATTCGTGCTCAAGGTCCACCTGACCGGCTCGGCCTTCGCCACCAAGGCGTGCTGGGAGACCTTCCGCGAGCAGGCCTATGGCCGCGTGCTGATGACCGCCAGCTCGACCGGGCTGTTCGGCAATTTCGGCCAGGCCAATTACGGCGCCGCCAAGCTCGGCCTCGCCGGGCTGACCAAGACGCTCCAGCTCGAAGGCGCGAAATACAACATCAAGGTCAACACGCTCAGCCCCGTCGCGGGCACGCGCATGACCGAAGACCTGTTTCCGGAAGAGGCTTTCAAGCTGTTCGACCCGGTCAATGTCGTCCCCGCGGCACTGTTCCTCGTCAGCGAGGACGCGCCGACCAACGCCATCGTCGGCGCGGGCGCGGGCGGGTTCCACTCCTCCTGGACCGTCATGAACGATGCGGTCTGGCTGACCGAGGGCGAGCGCACGGTCGAGGGTTTCGCCGCCAACTGGGACAGGATCGGCGCGTTCTCCAACCTCACCGCCCCGCAATCGGGCAGCGAGCAGTCGGGCAACATTCTCAAGGCGATGCAGAAGGTTACCGGCCAGGGGCCCGATTCGGCACGCGGCTGATCGGCGGGCTGTATTGACACTATAACACACCACGCGTATCTCCGCCCCTTCACAGGGGAGGAGACCGCTCGATGTACAGCGAAGAAGACCTCAATTCCGCCGTCGCCGCGGGCGCGCTGAGCGCCGAATCCGCGGCCGCGTTTCGCGCGCACATGTCGCAGGTCCGCGACATGCCGCGCGGCGACGAGGAAAATTTCCGGCTGATCAACAGCTTCAACGACATATTCGTCGCCATCGGCGTGGTCATCATGCTGCTCGCCGCCGGGGCGATCGGGCAGGCGATCGGAGGAGCTATCGTGCCGCCGCTGCCGTGGCCCGGCGAGGATGCCTCGGAGGCTGCGTGGAAGGCGTTCTACGCCCATGACGGCGTGCGCGACGGGGTCCAGACCATGCTTGCCGGCCTGCTGGTCGCGCTCACCGCGTGGCCGCTGGCCGAATTCTTCACCCGCAGGCGCCGGATGGCGCTGCCGAGCATCATCATGCTGCTCGCTTTCGTCGGCGGTCTGTTCGCAACCGTGCTCGGCGTCGGTCTGGCGCTGGTGGAGGGCGGCAACGACAGGCTCGGTGCGATCGTGGTGTCTATCGCCGCGCTGCTCGCCGCGGGTGGCGCGTGGGTCCACTGGAAGCGATTCATGGTGCCGATCACCATCGCCGCCGGGTCCGCCGCCCTGGCGGGCACCGCGATCGCGCTGGTGGTCGCCGCCATCGGCCCCGATACGGTCGAGGATCCCGAGACGCTGCTGTTGAGCCTCGTCTTCGTCGCCGGCCTCGGCATATTCGCCTTTGCCATGCGCTGGGACATCAGCGACCGCGAACGGACCACCAGGCGCAGCGACGTCGCCTTCTGGCTCCATTTGCTCGCCGCACCGATGATCGCACACCCGATCTTCGCGCTGCTCGGCGTGACCGACGGCGGTGAGATCGGCGTCGGCGCGGCGGTCGGAGTGCTGGCGGTCTATGTCGCCTTCGGCCTGCTCGCGCTGGCGATCGACCGGCGCGCGCTGCTGGTCTCCGCGCTCGCCTATGTGCTGATCGCGCTGACCTTCCTGTTCGACCGCTTCGGCGCGGTCGAGCTGACCTTCGCGCTCACCGCGCTGGTAATCGGTTCGGCGCTGCTGACTTTGTCGGCCTTCTGGACGCCGATCCGCCACACGGTGGTGCGCGGACTGCCGGACGGCTGGCGGGAGCGGCTGCCGGTGACCGGGCCCGTGACGGGGAGCCCGGCAACCGCCTGAAGTTCCTGTTGATTGCAAAGGAAACCCCGCGCACAATCGCGCGGGGTTTTCGTTTTGCAGGGGGCTAATCACATGGCGGCCGATTCTTCGCATTCCAGGCTGGTGCTGCGCGCGCGGCTGGTGAAGATCTTTGCGTGGGCGTTCATCGCGGTCACGATGCTGGAAGTGGTGCTGGCCGGCTATCTGGTCTTTCGTCCGCGCGAGATCGTGGTCACTGCGCCGGGCAAGGATCCGGGCACTCCGCCCGAAGTGATCGCAAGCGCGATCTCGGGGATCGCCCTGATCGTACTGGTGCTCGTCATGCTCGCGCTGATGGTTTTCTCTCTCGTCTGGATATACCGCGCGCATGTGAGCCTCCGCGAGCGAGGGATCGAGCTCACCTATTCGCCCGGCTGGGCGGTCGCGAGCTATTTCGTGCCGCTGGTCAATCTCGTCGTACCGTTTCGCGCCATGCGCGAGCTGTACAATCGCAGCCATGGCGAGATCGACGAACTGGCGCATTCCGCGGTCGACGACGTGTTCGCGTGGTGGACCGCCTATCTGATCGGCTTGTCGCTGTGGATGGTGCTGATTTTCAAGACGCTGTTCGACGTGCTGACCAATATCGTCTTTCTGACTCCCGCCTGGGCCGAATTCGCGATCTGGACGCTCGCGGCCCTGCTGCTTGCGCTGTCGTGTTACCTGCTGGCGAGGCTGGTCGGTGTCATCACCGACGCGCAGGCCGGCGAGGGGCACGTCGCTTCGACCTTTGCGTAGCGGTAGGTAGAGTCCTTAGTTGCGTGCGGTCGGGGCGTCCGCCCCTCCCTTGCTGTTCCATCCCACGCCCCCACCCGGCCACCCCGACAATAGTAACCTATGGGTGGCCGGGTGGGGGCGTGGGATGGAACAGCCCCGGCGGACCGACGTCTGCCACGTCGTGACAGGTCGCGTCACCGCCGGAAAACATATAGCCCTGACCGTATCGGTACTGCCGCAGCAGCCCTCTAATCCCCGACCGCCTTCACCAGCCGTCTCTCCAGCGGCGCGAGCACGCCGGCGAGGTCGTGGCCGCGCTTGAGCGTCTGGCCGTGTTCGCCGAACAGCGTCCACATCCCTTGCCGGTTGCGTAGCGCGGGCCGTTTCTCGAGCCGCGCATGCGGACGTTCGGCGGCGCGGCGGAAGGCGGCGAAGACCGCGCAATCGCGGGTGAAATCCATCGCGTAGTCGCGCCATTCGCCCGCCGCGACCATCCGGCCGTAGAGATCGAGGATACGTTGCAATTCGTCGCGCGCGAAACCCACCTGCGAGGGGACACGACCGGGAAATGCGACGATTGTTCCGGGCACGCCCGCACCGAGGGCGCCCGCCATCAGCTATCGGTCCCGCTGCGCCGGGTCGGCTCGGTTCCGGCCCGTTCGCGCAATTCGGCGATTTCGGCGCGCAGCTTCTCGAGTTCGCTTTCGATCTTTTCGACGCAATCCCTACTCGGCTCGCCCAATTCGCCACATTTGGGATCGTCGCACGGCGTGCCGTAAGGGATGAACTCCTTCATCCAGTCCTCGGCCGGCACCAGCGTGGAACGCGCCTTGAGCCCGATCATCGTCGCACCCTCGGGCACGTCGTCGGTGACCACCGCATTGGCACCGATGCGCGCGCGCCTGCCGACCGTGATCGGGCCGATCACCTGCGCTCCCGAACCGATGATGACGTCGTCCTCCACGGTCGGATGGCGCTTGCCGCCCTGCCCGTTGGTCGGGTTGGTCCCGCCCAGCGTGACGCATTGGTAGATGGTGACGTTGTCGCCTATCTCCGCCGTCTCGCCGATCACGGTAAAGCCGTGGTCGATGAAGAAATTCTTCCCGATAATGGCACCGGGATGGATGTCGATCGCGGTCAGGAAGCGGCCGAAATGGTTGACGAAACGCGCGGGGAAATAGAGCCCGGCCTCGAACAGCCAGTGCGCGAGCCGGTGGAAGCCGAGCGCCAGCACGCCCGGATAGAGCAGGATTTCCCAGCGCGAACGCGGCGCGGGATCGCGCGCGCGCACCGAGTCCAGATAGTCGATCAGCCCTGCGAACATGGTCCGATCCTCCCATTTTCGCGGGGTCAAAGCAAGCTTGCCTGCTCCGGCCCCCGGATCGCTTCCAGCGCGTCGCGCCAGACCGATTGTGTCGCCGCGACCTTGCGCTCCATGCTCAGCCGGTCGATTTCGGCGACGAGCCGCTCGATCCCGGCGAAGCTGCGCTCGGCGCGCGGCACCAGATAGGTAAGCGCGCCTTCGCCCAGCGCAAGACCGCGCTGCGCCGCATGCGCTTCGATCAGCGCCGCCAGCATGGTGTCGTCGGGAACCCCGATTTCGAGCTGCAGCGCCGCGCCCATGCGCGATTTGAGGTCGGGCAGCGCGATCTCCCACCCTTCGCCGTCGATCACCAGCAGCAGCGGGCGTCCGTCCTCCTGCGCGCGATTCCAGCGGTGGAACAGCTCGGCCTCGTCGAGCGCATTGGCGCCGTCGATCGCATCGCCGCGCTCTTGCGCATCGAACCAGCACGCCAGCAGCGACTTGCCCGAGCGCGGGGGGCCGGCGAGCACAGCGGTGCGGAACGGCCAGCTGTCGGGCGTGCCGAGCGCTTCCACCGCGTCCTCGTTGGCGTTGCCGACGACGATGCGGTCGGCGCCGCCGTCCTGACGGTGCGAAAGGGGGAGAACGATCTGCGACGGCATCGCGCCAACCTAGGAACGCTAGCGGCTGATCGAAAGCGAATTGCCGCTCTGCGTCACGGAAAGGCCCCGTGCGCGCAGCGCCGCGGCGAGCTGGTCGATGCTGCCGCCGTAGCTGACGCTCATCACCGAGGTCCCGCCGATCGCGGTGCTCGGAACCGTCGCGCCGCGCACGCCGGGTGTCGCACGCACGGCGCCGAGTGTGGCGTCGTAGGCCGCGGCATCGGGCGTGGCGAACTGCACCGCATAGCTCGACACGACCTGCGGCGTCGGCGTGGCTGTCGGGGTGGGGGACGGCGTCTCGCCCGCGGTGGGTTCCTCGCTCTCCGCCTCTTGCGCGGCGCGCTCCTGCGCCTCGACCGCGCGCCCGATCTCCATCAGGCGGCGCAGCGCCGGGTCGAGATCGGGGGTGCCGAGATTGAGCGTCGGGTCGGGGCTGAGCTTGCCGTCGGCGAGCGCGCGCTCGAAGATGGCGTCGAACCGCGCGACCGCGCGCGACAGCATCGCGGGCAGCTGCTCCGGATTCTCGGCGCGCATGGTGAAGCCGTCGAGATAGGTGCTCGACGGGCCGTAGCGCGCGGAGAACGTGCCCTCGATCGGGCCGCCGGGCCACGAATAGTCGAGCCGCGCGATCGGCACGAGCACGTCGGCGGCCTCGAACTGGTCGAGGATGTTGCGCCACCAGGTGCGGCTGCGGCGGGTGGTCTGGCCGTAGGTCAGCAGCAGCGAATCGCCGCCCGCGCCGGAGGGGCGGACGTAATTGATACTGCTCGCCCCGGCCTGATATTCGGCCCAGGCGCGCTGCCACGGATTGCGCGTCTCGTAGACGAGGTTGCCGCCGCCCGACATCGTCACCGGCACCAGCAGCATCGGTGCCGAACCGCGCGCCTTGACTCCTGAGCCGAGCAGCCGTCCGGCGCGCGCGCGGTCGAAGATGACGCCGAGCGTGGCGATATAGCGGCGCGGGCCGATCCGTTCCTGCTCGATCACCACCGCCGAAACGAGGCCCTGCAGCTGGCCGTCGGAAATGGAGGGGCCGTCGAGCTTTTCCCACGCCTTGCGCTGCGCCTCGGCCCAACCCCTGGCGCGCGCATCCTCGGGATTGTCGCCGCGCACGTCGACCTCGATGCCGCCGACATCGATATCGCTGCTCGAAACGACCGCCGCGATGCCGCGCTCGCCCTCGACCTGCGCCCATGCGGCGTAGGCCAGCACCGCCAGCGCAAGCACGGCGACAACCGGAAGCATGGCGGTGCGGGGCGAACGCGAAAGGGAGGGAGCGAGATGGGCCATCGGGGAAAACAGGCGGCCTTTTGCCCAATCGGGCATGGAAATCCAAGCGCTATTGCTTATGGCGGAGCCATGCGCGGCAAGAACTCCCCCTACACCTACGAAGAGGCCGGAGTCTCGATCGAGGCGGGCAATGCGCTGGTCAGGGCGATCGGCCCGCTGGTCAAGGCTACCGCGCGGCCCGGGGCCGACAGCGAACTGGGCGGATTCGGCGGCTTCTTCGATCCGAAGGCGGCCGGCTATACCGATCCGCTGCTGGTCGCCGCGAATGACGGGGTCGGCACCAAGCTCAAGCTCGCAATCGACCACGACCGGCACGACACGGTCGGGATCGACCTCGTCGCGATGTGCGTCAACGATTTGATCGTGCAGGGTGCGGAGCCCTTGTTCTTCCTCGACTATTTCGCCACCGGCAAGCTCGAGAACGGCGTCGCCGAGCGGGTGGTGGCGGGCATTGCGGAGGGCTGCAAGCAGGCCGGCTGCGCGCTGATCGGCGGCGAGACCGCGGAAATGCCCGGCATGTATGCCGAGGGCGATTACGACCTCGCCGGTTTCTGCGTCGGCGCGGTCGAGCGCGGCGAGCAATTGACCGGCGAGCGCGTGCGCCCGGGGCAAGTGCTGCTCGGCCTTGCCAGTTCGGGGGTGCATTCGAACGGCTATTCGCTCGTCAGGCGGCTGGCGTCGGACAAGGGCTGGAAGCTCGACCGGCCCGCCCCGTTCGAGCCGGAGCGCACGCTGGTCGAGGCGCTGATCGAACCGACCCGAATCTATGTAAAGAGCCTGCTGGAGCCGATCCGTGCGGGGCGGATCGCCGCGCTCGCGCATATCACCGGCGGCGGCTTGCTAGAGAATATCCCGCGCGTGCTGCCCGAGGGTGCGCATGCGGTCGTGGATGCCGATGCGTGGGAGCAGCCCGCTTTGATGCGCTTCCTGCAGACCGAGGGGCATATCGAACCGGCGGAAATGGCGCGCACTTTCAATTGCGGAATCGGCATGGTGCTCGCGGTCGAGCCGGATGAAGCCGATGCACTGGCGCGCGATTTCGCAGCGGCGGGCGAGACGGTGCACCGCGTCGGCACGATCGGCGAAGGCGAACGCGGCTGCACGGTGCATGGATCGCGAGGCGCATGGGGCGCGGAGGAAGGCTGGGAGGCCGTCCATCATGCATAGTATCCTCCCCGTTTTCGCCCGAATGGGCGCAAATGGGGAGGTGGCAGACGCCGTCAGGCGGCTGACGGAGGGGCTATGGCGGGATAGTGCCCCTCCGTCACGCGCCTGCGGCGCGCGCCACCTCCCCATTGCTTCGCAACGGGGAGGATATGGTGCCCGCTAAAGCCAAACTCGCCGTCTTCATCTCGGGCAAGGGCACCAATATGGCGGCGCTGCTCTATGCCAGCCGCCTGCCCGGCGCGGGTTACGAGATCGTGCTCGTGCTCGCCAACGATCCCGATGCCGCGGGGCTGAAACTGGCCGAGGCGGAGGGGATCGCGACCTTCGCGCTGCCGCACAAGGGCATGCCGCGCGCCGAACACGACGCAGCGATGGAAGCCGAGGTCGTGAAGGCCGGTGCCGAATATATCGCGCTCGCGGGCTATATGCGCATCCTCGGCGACGATTTCGTAAAGCGCTGGGAAGGAAGAATGCTCAATATCCACCCCTCGCTGCTGCCCAAGTACAAGGGGCTGGATACGCACGCCAAGGCGATCGCGGCGGGCGATGCCAAGGCGGGGGCATCGGTCCATCTCGTCACCGGCGAACTCGATAGCGGCGAGGTGCTGGGACAGGCCGAGGTCGCGATCCTGCCCGGCGATACGCCCGAGCATCTCGCCAACCGGGTGCGCGTGGCCGAGCACCAGCTCTACGCCCGCGTGCTGGGCGACTACGTCTCGCGCCCCTACGATCCCGACTGGCTGGTCGCGCAGGTGCGCGAACGGGCGATGGCGATGCCGCAGGCGGAGGAGACGCTGAGCCACGGCATGCCCTGCTTCGGTATCGTCAAGGGCAAGAAGTTCGCCTGGGTCAGCGTCGACCATCACGGCGACGGCATCACCGCGCTGCTCGCCAAGATCAGCGGCGCGGACGAGCAGGCGCAGCTGATCGAAATGGACGGCGAACGCTATTACCGCCCGCCCTATTTCGGCGACGGGTGGATCGGTATAAGGCTCGATCTGGGCGATACCGACTGGGCATCGATCGAGGACTGGCTGAGCCGCAGCTGGCGTGCGGTCGCACCGAAGAAACTGACCGCGCTGATGGACGCCGCCGACGAGTTCTGATGCCCCCGCCCCGCCCCCACCCGCTCGCGCGCGCGCCGCTGGTCGACCGGCTCGACCGGTTCCTCGCGGCGAGCTGGGACCGGGGCTGGATGCCGCCGCCGCCGCTCGAAGCGGAAACGCTGCTCGAGCGCGGGGCGAAGGGCTTCGAGGCGGAGGATGAAGCCGGGGGCCGCGATCCCGGAGACATCGCCGATTTCCGCACCCGCCTCGACCGCCTCCTGGCGTCGCTGACGGACGAGGCGCAGCTCAATGCGGTCGGCGAGGCCTTCGCCTACGGCCAGCTGATCCGCGCGATCCGCCAGCGTTTCGCGCTCGGCCGGCTATGGCGCGAACAGCCCGAATTGCTCGAAACCGAACTCGCCGCACCGATCATAGTCGTTGGGCAGATGCGCAGCGGGACGACGCGCATCCACCGCCTGCTCGCCGCCGATCCGGCGCATAGCGCGACGCGTTTCTGCGACAGCTGGCACCCGGTGCCCGAAACGCCCGACCTGCGCCCGCTGCGCGGCGGATTCAAGCTGTTCATGGCGCGCCGGCTCGACCCGTGGCTCGACACCATCCACCCCTTCGGCGCGGCGCGCGCGGACGAGGAACTGGGCTGGCTTGCCGGCGCGCTCGACCATTCGGCCTACGAGGCGCAATGGCATATCCCGGCCTACTCCGCGTGGAGCGAGGCCCGCGATCCGGCGCCGGTCTATCGCGAATTCGCGCGCCTGCTGCGGACCGACGCCGCCGAGCACGGCAATGCGGCGCGGCCGCGCGTGCTCAAGACCCCGCAATTCGCCGAGGACCTGCCCGCGCTGCTGGCGCAGTTTCCCGATGCGCGCGTGGTCGTTTCGCGCCGCTGCGGGGAGGAGACGCTGCGCAGCTCGGTCTCGCTGGTGGCGAACCAGATGACGATCCAGTCCGACGCGGTCGATCTGGACCGGATCGAGACCGAATGGCGGCGCAAGATCGCACTTCGGCAGGAGCGGCTCGATGCGGCGCTGGCGGATTTCGACGGGCCGGTCGCCGAGATCGACTTCGACCGCCTCGGAGCCGACTGGGAGGCCGAAATCGCCGCGCTCTATGACGCGCTCGGCCTCGACCTAACCGATGCGGCACTCGCCGCGATGCAGGCCGAGCAGGCCCGCGCGGGGAAATCCCCCCACCGCGCCCATGCGGGCCAGCTTCAGGCCTTCCTGCCGATCCCCGGAATGAAGGCCCCCACGCGCCGGCTGTAATCGCGGTACTGATCGCCGTAGAGCGCCAGCAGGTCGCGCTCCTCGTAGGCGATGCCGATCACGATATAGACCGTGAAACCGACCGCGAGCAGCAAATGGCCGTAAGTCATGTCGGGGGTCGCCCAGAAGGCGACGAAGAAGCCGGTATAGATCGGGTGGCGGACGGCCTTGTAGAACAAGGGTGTGCGCATCTGCATCGGCTGCGGCTCGACCCCGCGCATGTGGTGCCAGGCCTGCTGCAGCCCGAACAGCTCGAAATGGTTGAGCAGCCAGGTCGAAACGAACAGGATCGCCCAGCCGATCCAGAACAGGCCCCACAGCACCATCCGGCCGGTCTCGTTCCCGACCGACCATACGGTGCCTTCGATCGGGTGCCAGAAGGCGAACAGCAGGGCCAGCACAACCACCGTCGCGAGGCAGTAGAGGCTGCGCTCGACCGCGGGGGAGACGATGCCGGTCCAGGCGCGCTTGAAGCCCTGCCGCGCCATCACCGAATGCTGCACGCCGAACAGCGCGATCAGCGCGATATCGATCAGGCCCGCGGCCAGCGGCGGCGCCGACAGCCCCTTGTCGACATGAGTCGGCATGAAACCGAACGCGCCGACGAAACCGACGAGATAGAGAAAGGCGGCGAAAAATGCGGCGTAGCAGGCGAGCGCCACCGCCATGACGAGTACACGAGACATGGTTTCCCTCCGAACCGTGCGACCCCGCGACATCCATTGTCGGCGCAGGATTAGCACGATTCGGGATTTTCGGGAAACCGGGCGGTCGGCGCCGGGCTCAGGACGCCGGCGTGACGCTCAGCGTATAGCGTCCGCCTTCGCCGGTTTCGAGCGTGACGCTACCCTCCGCGGATGTCGCGGTGAAGCCCGCCATGCCGCCGTTCTGCATCCTGAAATCGAAACCGCGCGCGTCGAGCTTGCGGAAATACCAGTCGATCACCTGCATCGACGCTTCGGGGGAGGTGAAAACCAGCCTCTGCGTGCCGTCTTCCTCCGCCCGTTCGACGATTGCGCCTCCCGGGAAGATGCGGATGTCGAGCGGCAGCCCGGCGTCCTCGCCGGCCTGCGGATTGAACTCGTTGCCGTCCGCGGTCGCCTGCGCGGCGGGTTCTTCACCCGCGGCGGTCTCCGGCTCGGTGACGGCATCGCCTTCGCCGGATTGCGAGCACGCAGCAGCGGCCAGCCCCACAACGAGCAGCGGCAAAATCGGCTTCATCGATATCCTCCCACGGTTTGCACTTCGATACCGGGAGGGAGCGTAACAAACCCGCCGCCCCGCGTCCAACGCGGCGGCCGGCCAAATCACTGATCAGCCGACGATTTCGTCCTCATCGAAAAAGAACTCGATCTCGATCTTCGCGTTCTCGTCGCTGTCCGAGCCGTGGACCGAATTGGCTTCGATGCCCTCGGCATAGGTCTTGCGGATCGTGCCCTCTGCGGCGTCGGCGGGGTTGGTCGCGCCCATCGCGTCGCGGTTGCGCTTGACCGCGTCTTCGCCTTCGAGGACCTGCACCACCACCGGGCCGCTGGTCATGAAATCGCACAATTCGCCGAAGAAGGGGCGCTCCTTGTGCACCGCGTAGAAGCCTTCGGCCTGCTCGCGGGTCATCCGGATGCGCTTCGAAGCGACGACGCGCAGGCCGGCATCCTCCAGCATCCTGGTGACGGCGCCGGTCAGGTTTCGGCGCGTGGCATCGGGCTTGATGATCGAAAAGGTGCGGGTGACCGCCATCGGGTATTCCTTCGGATTGGGGGTATGCGGTAAAGTCCGCGCGCCCCTATCGCCCATGGCGGCCCGCTTCAAGGCCTAGAGTCGTTTTCAGCCTTGCTGAAACAGAGTCGTGCGCAAGCGCGCTCAGGCCTCCGGGCCGATGGTCAGCACCACCTCGGTCGCTCCCATCATGTCGCTCGCGAGCATGTCGAAGCTGCGCGCGCCCTCCTTGGTGCTGGTCAGCTGGGCCATCGTGCCGTCGTCCGAATCCATCCCGATCGTGTATCCCGCCGCTTCGGCTTCGGCGCGGTAGTGCGCGATTACTGCGCTCGGGCTGTCGCCGGATTTGAGCGTGACCATCCGAACCTCGGTGCCGTCCGCCGCGGTGATCTCCGCATCGTTGGTCACTTCCATGCCGGGCATTGCGGAGAATCCCTCCGGCAGGCCCAGATCGGCGGCTTCGGCCGTTCCTTCGGCGACGTCGCGTCCCTCCGAGCCGCCACCCGAACAGGCGGCCAGCGCCAGGGCGATCGGCAGAAAAATCGAATATTTCATGGCACTCTCCAGGCGATAGTTCGGTTTCCCGTTCTATCGCCCGGCCCTGCGGGCGGAATGCCATATACCGGGCACAGCGCAGCCCGGAGTGGTCGCTGTCCTATTCCTCGAGGCCGGAGGAAACGGTCAGCTGGGCGTTGGTCTTGCCCTCCTGGCGGTTGGCATTGAGCACGAAATTGGTGCCGTCGTCCGACTCGCCGCCGATCATCGTGCCCTGCGCCGTCTTGAGTTCCATTTCGATCGCGACGCCGGCAGCTTCGGCCTGCTTGCGATAGAACGTCACCATTTCGGTCGGCGTGTCGTCGCTCTGCATGATCAGCATCGTGCCCTTGCCCTCGCCGCGCCCGACCGAAGTGTTGGATACCACCGTGGCGCCGGGATAGACCGTGAAGCCCGCGGGGAGATCGACCGCGGTCCCCGGGCCGGACTCGAATTCGACCGTGCCGTCCTCGGTTTCGATGCTGCCGCGCGACTGCCCGGTGGTGGGATCGACGGTGTAGCTGCCGTCGCCCTCGTCGGTCTCGAACTCGGTGGTGCGTTCGCCGCCGCAGGCGGCAAGCGCGAGCGCGGCGGTACAGGCAAGCAGTGTTCTCATCGATAGTCCCCCACTGGAAAGGCGCGGGGATAGCGCAACGCTGCGCGCCTGCCAAATTACAAGCCTGCCAAATTACAACCTGCGTTCCCACTTCCCGTCGACCAGTTCGTGGAATTCGCGGGTCACGTCCTCGCGCTCGTCGAACTGCCGCCACGCCGCGCGCGCCGCCTCGCGACCGGCATCGTCGAAGAACAGGAAGGCGCGTTCGAACCGCTCGCCCTCGTCGCGCCACTTGCCGTCGGCGAAAGCGACGAGCGTGGCCCCGTTCGGCGCATCGCACCCTTCGGACAGCAGGATCGGCTGGCGCTCCGCATGCGGCGCGTCGGCAGCGCCATGCGCGAGGAACTCCGCCGGTGCGTAGTCCCACAGCGCCTTGTCGAGCCGCGCGCGCAGCTCCGCATCCCCGGCCACCACCAGCATGCGCTGGTCCGCCTTCATCGCAGCGCGCGCGATCAGCGGCAGCACCCGCTCGACCGGCTGCGACGGCGCGAGGTAGAAGCCGATCCGCATGCCGCGCGGCCCTGCGTCAGCCTTCGAGGTTGTCGCGCACGAAGCGGTCGATCAGCCGCGCGCCGTAGCCGGTCGCGCCCTTGTCCCAGGTCGCGCCGGGCTTGTCCGACCACACCGTCCCCGCAATGTCGCAATGCGCCCACGGCGTTCCGTCCTTTATGAAACGCTGGAGGAATTGCGCCGCGGTGATCGAGCCTGCTTCGCGCGGGCCGATATTCTTCATGTCGCAGATCGGGCTGTCGAGCAGCTTGTCGTAGGCCGGGGCGAGCGGCATGCGCCACAGCTTGTCGCCCGAGGCCTTGCCCGCGGCAAGCAGCTGTTCGGCGAGATCGTCGTCGTTCGAGAACACCCCGGCATGCTCGTGCCCGAGCGCGATCAGCATCGCGCCGGTGAGCGTCGCGAAATCGACGATCCGCGCCGGCTTGTGCTCCTCCTGCACCCAGTGCAGCGCGTCGCACAGCACCAGCCGCCCCTCGGCGTCGGTGTTGAGCACCTCGATCGTCTGGCCCGACATCGAGGTGACGATGTCGCCCGGGCGCTGCGCCTTGCCGTCGGGCATGTTCTCGACCAGCCCGAGCACGGCGACGAGATTGGCCTTCGCCTTGCGCTTGACCAGCGCCAGCATCGCACCCGCGACCGCGCCCGCGCCGCCCATGTCCCATTTCATGTCCCACATGCCGGGGCCGGGCTTGAGCGAAATGCCGCCGGTATCGAAGGTCACGCCCTTGCCGACGAAAGCGGTCGGCTTCCCGTCGCCGCCGCCGTTCCACGTGATCGCGAGCAGCCGCGAGGGTTGCTCCGAACCGAGCCCGACGCCGAGCAGCGCGTGCATGCCGAGCTCTTCCATCTGCTCCTCGTCGAGCACGGTCAGTTCGGCGCCGGTGCCTTCGAACGCCGCGCGGCATTTCTCGACGAAGCTGACCGGGTAGAGCTTGTTGGCGGGTTCGGCGATCAGCGTGCGGGTGAACTCGACCCCTTCCGCCACCGCGGCCTGAGTCGACCACTCCGCTTCCGCGCCTTCGGGCGCGCCGACTACGGTGACCGCCTCGAGCGTCTTCTTCTGCTCCTCTTTCAGCTTGGTGCGATAGGCGTCGTGGCGCCAGCCGCGCAGCCGCAGGCCGAGCAGCACCGAGGCAAGCTCGTCGCCCGACAGGTTCGATCCGCGCATGTCGAGCGCGATCTGCTTCTCCCCCGAGGTGAGGTATTTGGCGGTCAGCGCGGCACCGGCCTTTTCCAGCCTGGCCGAACGGTCCTCTGCATCGGCGGCGCCCGCTCCGGCGATCGCCACGCGCACGACCTTGCCGTCGCGTTCGACGAAGCCTTCGAACAGCTGGCCGGCATTGCCCTTGAAGCGCGCCGCCCCGGCCCCGTCGGCAAGCGGCTTTTCGAGACCGTCGGGCAAGGCGCCCTTGTCCACGACATAAGCGACCAGCCGTGCATCGGCCGGGAGATTTTCGCTGAATATGACTTGCATTCGAACTCCGGATTCTGGAACGCGGGAGGATGGACGCGGCCGATCGAATCCCCGCAAGGATGGCGATTGCGATTAGGCGGAGGGAGTGCGATAGGCAAGGGATGCTCCCCGCCTCGCAGACCGCGCTGCAAGCACCGTTTCGCCGCTTGCTCCTGTCGAGCACGCCGCTGGTGCTGCTTGCGTCGGGGCTGTTCGCCCCGGCGATGGCGCAGGAAGGCGCCGCGCCGGGGATGGAAACCGCGCAGGAACCGCTCGACGAACCGGACCTGTCCGCGCGTCCGGCGGAAGGCGATCCGGCCCCCGCCCCGCAGGCCCCGCCCTCGACCGCTCCGGCCGGCGAACGCGCGATCGATTTCGAGGCGGATTCGCTCGAATACGAATCGGGCAGCGACGTGGTCCGCGCCAGCGGCAACGTCGTGCTGCGCAGCGAGGATCGCTCGGTCCGCGCCGATACCGTCGAATGGAACCGCGCAACGGGTACCATCCTCGCCACCGGCAACGTCCGCTTCGTCGACGAGGGCGGCAACCAGCTCTACACCGAGCGCGTCGAACTGACCGACGAGTTCGAAGCCGGTGCGATGGAGGACCTGCTGCTGGCGCTGCGCGAAGGCGGACGGCTCGCCGCGCGCAGCGGCGAACGCGGCGCGGACGGCACGGTGATCCTGACCGATGCCGCCTACAGCGCCTGCGCGGTGGTCGATCCCGAAGGCTGCGCCAAGAATCCGAGCTGGCGCATCACCGCCAGCCGCGTGGTCTACGATCCGCAAGAGAAGCGGGTGCGCTTCAGCGGTGCCTTTCTCGAACTGTTCGGCGCCCGCCTGTTGCCGCTGCCGGGCCTCGCGGTGCGCACCGACGGCGGCGCGGTTTCAGGCTTCCTGGTCCCGGACCTGCGCTTTTCCGAATCGAACGGGGTCGAGGTCAGCGGCAGCTATTACTGGCGCCTCGCCGACAACAGGGACCTGACGCTGGGTGCCTACGTCTTCACCGAAGCGCCGCCGATGGCCTCGGCCAACTGGCGCCACCTGACCGACAAGGGTGCCTACCAGATCACCGGCTACCTCACCCACAGCCGCCGCATTTCCGATTTCACCGGCGTCCCGACCAGCGAAAGCGACCCGCGCGGCTACCTCTATGCCAACGGTCGCTTCCAGTTCGATCCCAACTGGAGCTTCACCGGCTCGCTTCGCCTGGTCAGCGACCGCACCTTCCTGCGCCGCTACGACATCAGCCGCGACGACCGGCTGCGCTCGACCTTCGCAGTGGAACGGATCGACGACGATTCCTTCCTCTCGATCGAAGGCTGGGCGACGCAGACGCTGCGCCTCGGCGCGCCGCAGGGGCAGGTGCCCGTCGCTCTGCCGGTGATCGACTATCGCCGCCGCTTCGCCGACCCGGCGGGCCTCGGCGGCAAGCTCGAACTGCAGCTCAACTCGCTCAATATCGTGCGCGACGACGGGCAGGACACGCAGCGCGCCTTCGCCGGGGCGAAGTGGAACCTGCAGCGGATCACCGGCTTCGGCCAGCTCGTGACGGTGACGGGCCTCGTGCGCGGCGATGTCTACCACAGCGACGAAAACGCGCTCACCGCGACCGCGGTCTATCGCGGCAATCCGGGCTGGGAAGCGCGCGGCGTCGCGCTGGCGGCGCTCGATATCGAATGGCCGTTCGTCGGCGAGGCGTTCGGGGGCACGCAGATCTTCACCCCGCGGGTGCAGATCGTCGCCTCGCCCGAAATCGAGAATCTCGCCATACCCAACGAAGACTCGCGCGCGATCGACCTCGAGGATTCGAACCTGTTCGCGCTCAACCGTTTCCCCGGCTACGACCGGATCGAGGACGGGGTGCGGATCACCTACGGCTTCGACTGGGAACTCCAGCGTCCGAACTGGCGGATCAAGACCAATATCGGCCAGTCCTACCGCCTCGACAAGGACCCGCTGGTGCTGGTCGACGGCACCGGCCTGTCCGAACGGGTGTCCGATTTCGTCGGCCGGACCGAAGTGCGCTATCGCGATTTCCTCAAGCTGACGCACCGATTCCGGCTCGACAAGGACAGCCTCGCGGTCCGCCGCAACGAGTTCGACGCGACGGTCGGCTCGCGCCGGACCTATGCCGAGATCGGCTATATCCGGCTCGACCGCGACATCGCGCCGGGTTTCGAGGACCTGCAGGACCGCGAGGAACTGCGCCTCGCCACCCGCGTCGCCTTCGCGCGCTACTGGTCGATGTTCGGCTCGGGCGTGTTCAACCTGACCGACCGCGAGGAAGACCCGACGCTGACCTCGGACGGGTTCGAACCGATCCGCACCCGCCTCGGCATCGCCTACCAGGACGACTGCCTCGAAATGGGCGTGACCTGGCGGCGCGACTACGTGACCGCCGGCGACGCGCAGCGCGGCAACACGTTCCAGCTGTATTTCTCGCTGCGGAATCTTGGGTTTAGGTAGGCTCCGGGGTCGTGACGGCGCAGGTATGAGTCCTTGTTGCGTGCGGGAAGCACCTCCGTGCTTCCCTTGGCTGTTCCATCCCACGCCCCCATCCGGGTTTGTTTGCTGGCGGTGACGCAACCTGTCGCATTGCGGCAAGCATCGGACCGCCAGAAGCGGCACCGGCCCGCTCCCCCTCCCGGCCACCCATAGGCTACTATGTTCGGGGTGGCCGGGGGGGGGAGCGGGCCGGTGCCGAGCGCAGGGCAGCGCGAAGCGATGCCCGAATAGACGCCATAAAACGCGCCGGGTGGGGGCGCGGGCCGGTGCCGCTCCCGGCGGTCCAACATTTGCCAAGCAGCGACAGGTCTAGTCACCGCCGGAAAACAAGCAAACCCAGTCCCGAATTTCGGCCGGGCCGAGAGGGATTCGCACCCGGTCCACAGGGTGATTGTCGCCGCCGTGCAAACAGGCTATCCGGCCTCGCACACCGCCCGGCACTCAGCTTGGGTTAAGCCTCTCGCCAGCAGGGGCGACGGCATGAATTTGATGACGCGCTGGTGCGCGTAACGGACGGAAATTGCAGTGATCAAGACGATATCGACCCGAATTCTCGCCGGGCTGGCCGGGCTCAGCCTGACCGCCGGACCCGTGCTCGCCCAGGCTCAGGCACAATCGCAGGCCCAGCCGCAGACGCAGCCTTCGGCGCGCAACCCGCTCGGCATTCCCGACAATGTGACGCTGCTGACCCGGAACGACCCCAACGTCCGTACCGCCACCGCAGTGGTCAACGGGTCGGTCATCACCGGCACCGACATCGATCACCGCGTGGCGCTGGTCACGGCGGCCTCGGAGGGGGAGATTTCGGACGAGGAAATGGCGCGGCTGCGGATGCAGGTGCTGCGCAACCTGATCGACGAAACGCTCCAGATCCAGGAAGCGCAGGCGCAGGAAATCGAAATCCAGCAGGCCGAGATCGACGCCCAGTACGCCGACGTGGCGGCGCGCAATTTCGGTCCCGAGGCCGAGAAGATGGATGCCTATCTGATCGCGGCCGGCTCCAGCCCGGCGGCGCTCAAGCGGCAGATCTACGGCGAGATCGCGTGGCGCCGGCTGCTCGGGCGGATGGTCGTCCCGTTCATCAACGTCTCGGTCGAAGAGGCCGAGGAGATCATGCAGCGGCTCGAGGAATCGCGCGGCACCGACGAATACCGGGTCGGCGAAATCTTCCTCTCGGCAACGCCCGAAACCAGCGAAGCCGTCCGCCAGAACGCCGTGCGCATCGTCGAGCAGCTGCGCCAGGGCGGCAGTTTCGTCGCCTATGCACGGCAGTTCTCCGAAGCGACCACCGCGGTGGTCGGCGGCGATCTCGGCTGGATCCAGCTGCCGCAGCTGCGATCGCCGCAGCTCGAGGCCATCGTGGCCGAAATGCAGCCCGGCCAGCTGGTCGGGCCGGTCGAGATCCCCGGCGGTTTCTGGATCGTCTACCTGATCGAGAAGCGCCAGGTGCTGATGGCCAATCCGCGCGATGCCGTCCTGAGCCTGAAGCAGGTCGCGATCACCTTCCCCGAAGACGTCACCGAGGTCGAGGCCGCGGCCAAGGTCGATGCCTTCGCGCTCGCGGTCGAATCGATCCGCGGATGCGGCGACGTCGATCGCGTCGCGCAATCGGTCGGCGCGGAAGTGGTGACCAACGACCAGATCAAGGCCGCGCAGCTGCCCGCCCAGCTGCAATCGTCGATCCTGCAGATGCAGGTCGGCCAGGCCACCGCGCTGTTCGGCTCGATCGAGGACGGCGTGCGCACGCTGGTGCTGTGCGGACGCGACGATCCGCAGGTCGCCGCGGGGCCCGACCTCGAGACGATCATCGACGATATCAAGGAACAGCGCATCACCAAGCGCGCGCAGCGCTACCTGCGCGACCTGCGCAACGACGCCTATATCGAGTATAATTGAAGACCCCGGCGCTCGCCCTTTCGCTCGGCGACCCCGCCGGGATCGGGCCGGAGCTGATCGCCGAGGCATGGGTGCGGCGCGAGCGGGAGGCTTTGCCTCCCTTCTTCGTCGTCGGCGGGGCCGGCGTGCTTGCGCGAGCCGCCGGGATGCGCGGCCTCGATATCGCCGTCAGGACCTTTCGCCCGGCGGAGCAACCGGCGGAGATTTTCGCCGACGCACTGCCGGTATTTACCAAGGACGACGGCCCTTACACGCCGGGAAACCCCACCACCGAGGGCGCCAATCTGGCGGCCTATTCGCTCGAACACGCGACCGGGCTGGCGATGGGGCAATTCGTCGCCGGCCTGGTGACCGCCCCCGTTTCCAAGAGTGCGCTCGCCGAAATCGGCTACACATATCCCGGCCAGACCGAATTCCTCGCCGAAGCCTGCCGCCTCCGACCCGAAGATGCGGTGATGATGCTCGCCGGGCCGCAGCTGCGCACCGTGCCGCTGACGGTCCATGTTGCGCTGTCCGCGGTACCCGGGATGCTGACCCAGGAGCTGATCGTCCGGCGCGCGACCATCGTCGCTGCGGCGCTGCGGAGCGATTTCGGCATCGAGGCTCCGCGGCTCGCGATCACCGGTCTCAATCCGCATGCGGGCGAATCGGGCCGGTTCGGCGACGAGGAAGCGCGCATCATCGCCCCGGCGATCGCCGAACTGCGCGCCGCCGGGATCGACGCGACCGGCCCGCACCCGGCCGACGCGCTGTTCACCCCGCGCGCCCGCGCCGGCTACGATGCGGCCCTGTGCATGTATCACGACCAGGCGCTGGTCCCGCTCAAGGCGCTCGATTTCGACCAGGGGGTCAATGTCACCCTCGGCCTGCCGATCGTGCGCACCAGCCCCGACCACGGCACCGCGTTCGATATCGCGGGCAAGGGAATTGCCGATCCGGGCGCGATGATCGCCGCGATCCGGATGGCGGGCGAATGCGCGGCGCGAAGAGCTGCGAAGGTCCGTTCGTCCTGAGCCCTTCGGCTCCGCTCAGGACACGCTTGTCGAAGGACCGCTTTTTCTTCTAGCGCAGCATTCAAAGCGCAGAACGGCCCTTCGACAGGCTCAGGGCGAACGGAGTTTCTTTTTTGAACAGCGCATCGCCCGACCTCCCGCCCCTGCGCGAAGTGATCGCGAAACATGGTCTGTCGCCCAGCAAGGCGCTGGGGCAGAACTTCCTGTTCGACGCACAATTGCTCGACCGGATCGCCGCCATACCCGGCGATCTGCAGGGCCGTGCGGTGCTCGAAATCGGTCCCGGCCCCGGCGGGCTGACGCGCGCGCTGCTCGCGGCGGGCGCGCGCGTGACCGCGATCGAGATGGACCGCCGCTGCCTGCCCGCTCTCGCCGAGCTGGGCGAAGCCTGTCCGGGCAGGCTGCGCGTGGTCGAGGGCGACGCGCTGGCGATCGACCATGCCGAATTGATGGACGAACCCTTCGCGGTCGTCGCCAACCTGCCCTACAATGTCGGCACCGCGCTGTTCGTGCGCTGGCTCGGCGGCGAGCAGTGGCCGCCCGCATGGACTTCGCTGACGCTGATGTTCCAGCAGGAGGTGGCGCAGCGGATCGTCGCGCCGCCCGGCACCGGCGCCTATGGCCGCCTCGCGGTGCTGGCGCAGTGGCGCAGCGCGGCGCGGCTGGCGATGAAGGTCCACCGCAGCGCCTTCACCCCGCCGCCCAAAGTGATGAGCGCGATCGTCCATGTGACCCCTGCAGACGCGCCTGGGGGCGTCTCCGCGCGGATGCTCGAAAGGTTGACCGAAGCGGCTTTCGGCCAGCGCCGCAAAATGCTGCGACAAAGCCTCAAGGGCGTGCCCGGCGCGGTCGAGGCGCTGGAGCCATGCGGGATCGACCCGCAACGTCGGGCGGAAACGCTATCGGTCGCAGAATTCATCGCGCTCGCCCGCGCGCTTAGTTGAAAGAGCGGCAGGGACTGCTCGCCCTCGTGTAGCCCCTGCCCCAACTGCGATAGCCCGTGGCATCGATATGGAACCGGCCCCCGCCGAAGCGCGGTTCGGCCGGATCGAAATAGGCGCCGAGGCCCATCCGGCTGGGCGGCCCAGCCTCGGCATGTATCGCGCAAAGCCGACGATAGAGGTTCTCTCCGCGCTGCCGGTCCCGCGTGACCAGATCAAGCGCGGCGAATTGCAGGTGCTTGCTGGCCGCTGCGCCGCGCGCGCAGGCGTTCAGTTCGGGCGTGCGCCACGACGATCGGACTTCGACCGGCCCTATCGTGGGCTCGACCCGGTCGCGTACCAGCGCGAGCGCAGGAACGATGTTGGGCCACAATTCGCGCGGCGGGATACCGAAGGGGGGGATATCGCACTGGGTGGCATAGCGCGCATCGACCCGCATCAATTGCCATGCGGGAACCACTTCGCCGACCCCTTCGCCGGCCAGGAATGTCTCGAATTCGCCGAATTCGACGCGGCGTCCGGGCTGTTCTTCGAGCCAGCTATCGAATGCCGCGCGCGAATCGGCCGGCGGGCCGAATACAGGCGATCCCGGCAGATCGGGTAGCCCGCGTTCGGCGACGATCAGGATCACTCCAATCAGGAAGCCGCCCCACAACAGCGGAGCGACAAACCGGCGTAGCACCTAGTTCCGGCGCGCGCAGGGAAAGCTTTCGGCAAGCGCGTTGTAGGCGGTCGAGGCCGCGGTCCAGTCGATCTTGTCGGGATTGCGGCGGATATATTCGACGTAGAGCGGCCCCAGCTGCGCGACCTGGAGATTGTCCGCCCCGCACAGCGATTGCGGCGCCCAGCCATTGTCCTTGTGCATCGCCATGCTGTCGGCAACCGCCATCATGTAGGACCGGCAGGCGAGCTGCTCGTTCGCTTCCTGCGAGATGCACGAGGTGTAGAGTCCGCGCCCGAGCAGGAACCCGCCGCTCGAGACGACCTCGGGCGTTTGCTGTTGCTGTGCGGCCACCGGCGCGGTGGCGAGAGCGGCTAGCGCAGCCGCGGCGAACCATTTCGTCATTCGACCCTCCTCTTCGCGGCAAGTCTAGATCGATTCGCAGCCGACGCAAGCCGGTTAACCCTGTCGTTTCTTCTCCAGCCGCCAGGCGTGCAGCAGCGGTTCGGTATAGCCGCTCGGCTGCTCCGCGCCCTTGAACACGAGGTCTCGCGCAGCGCGGAAAGCAAGGCTGGTGTCCCAATTGCCAGCCATCGGCTCGTAGGACGGATCGCCCGCATTCTGCCCGTCGACCTTGGCCGCCATGCGCCTGAGGCTGTCCATCACCTGCTCCTGCGTGCAGACGCCGTGCGCGAGCCAGTTGGCCATGTGCTGCGAGGAAATGCGCAAGGTCGCGCGGTCCTCCATCAGGCCTACATCGTTTATGTCTGGCACCTTGGAACAGCCGACGCCGTGGTCGATCCAGCGCACCACGTAGCCGAGCAGCCCTTGCGCGTTGTTGTCGAGTTCCTCGCGCACTTCGCCCTCGGACCAGTTGGCGCCGTCGGCCAACGGGATGGCGAGCAGCGGTTCGAGCCCCGGTACTTCGCCGAGGCCCTGCTGATGCTCGAACACATCCTCCTGGTGGTAATGCAGCGCGTGCAAGGTCGCGGCGGTCGGCGACGGCACCCATGCGGTGTTCGCCCCGGCGCGCAAGTGACCGACCTTCTCGAGCATCATCCGGCCCATCAGGTCGGGCGCGGGCCACATGCCCTTGCCGATCTGCGCCCGGCGCGACAGGCCGCAGGCCATGCCGATGCCGACATTGCGCTTCTCGTAGGCGTCGAGCCAGATGCTTGTCTTGATGTCGCCCTTGCGCATCATGGGCCCCAATTGCATCGAGGTGTGGATCTCGTCGCCGGTGCGGTCGAGGAAACCCGTGTTGATGAACACGATGCGGTCCTTCACCGCATGGATGCAGGCGGCGAGGTTGGCGCTGGTGCGGCGCTCCTCGTCCATCACCCCGACCTTGATCGTATGGCGTTGCAGACCGAGCAGGTCTTCCACCGCATCGAACAGGTCGTTGGTGAAGGCGCATTCCTCGGGCCCGTGCATCTTCGGCTTGACGATGTAGATGCTGCCGCATTTCGAATTGCCGAACTTGACGTGCCGCTCGACATCGAGTGCACCGATGGCGGAAGTGAACACCGCGTCCATGATGCCTTCGGGGATCTCGCTGCCGTCGTCGAGCAGGATCGCCGGATTGGTCATCAGGTGCCCGACATTGCGCACGAACAGCAGGCTGCGTCCGGGCAGGCTGTGCTGTTGCCCGTTGCCGTCGGTATAGGTCCTGTCGCCCGCGAGCCGCCGGGTCACCGTCGAGCCGCCCTTGTCGAACGTGTCCTCCAGGTCGCCGCGGATCAGCCCGAGCCAGTTGGCGTAGGCGAGCGTCTTGTCCTCGCCGTCGACCGCCGCGACCGAATCCTCGCAATCGCAGATCGTCGTCAGCGCGGCTTCGATGACGATATCGGCAATGCCCGCTTTGTCGGTGCGGCCGACCGGGTGTTCGCGATCGAATCGAACTTCGATATGCAAACCGTTGTTTCGGAACAGCAATCCCTTTTCGGTATGTCCGACCCACTGGCTCTCGTCCTGGAGCTTTCCGTCATGCTCGTCGGCAAGATCGGCCCAGCTCTGGTCGACCAGCGGCAGCGCCTCGTCGAGGAACTGCCGCCCGCGCGCGATCACCGCCGCGCCGCGCTGCTCGTCGTAGCCGCCCGGCCGCGCGGGCGGCGCGTCGAGCGCGTCGGTGCCGTAGAGCGCGTCGTAGAGGCTGCCCCAGCGCGCATTGGCGGCGTTCAGGAGGAAGCGCGCGTTGAGGATCGGCACCACCAGCTGCGGCCCGGCCATGGTCGCAATCTCGGGATCGACGTTTCGGGTGCCGATCTCGAAGCGATCGGGCTCGGGCACGAGATAGCCGATCCGCTCGAGGAAACCGCGATACTCCTCGGGCGGGAGCGGATCGCCGCGCCGTTCGCGCATGCAATCGTCGATCTGCCATTGCAGCTGGTCGCGCTTGTCGAGCAGCGCGCGGTTCCGAGGCGCAAAGTCGGCGAGCAGCGCGGCGAAGCCCTGCCAGAATGCCGCCGGATCGCGTCCGAGCGTGTTCAGCACCTGCGTTTCGAAAAGGTCGGCCAGCCCCGGATAGACCTGCAATCCGGCGCGTGTCACGTAGTCGGTCATTGGTCCTCGCACTCGTTCGGGTCGTGCTCCGAAGTGGCGCACAACTTATTCCAATAGCAATTCCCGGGGAGGACGCGCGCGCTATGACGCCCGGCCTCCCGATTGGCAACCCCTTCCCGTCCCCGTATCGGACAATGGGTGGAAACCCGCCCGTGCGCCCGCTAGAGGCCGTTGCAGATGAAACTGGATACCACCCAAGCCGCCCTCATCGAACCGATCGACCAGGACGCCATGCTCGCCCACGCGCAAGCATGGAGCGCGGTCAATACCGGCACCGCCAATCTCGACGGCCTGGCGACGATGGCGGGCATGCTCGCCGAGGCGTTTTCCGACCTGCCCGGCGAAATCGAGCTGGTCGATCCGGCCCCGGTCACCGCGATCGATCCCGACGGACGCGAGGTCGGCCGGCAGTTCGGACAGCATATCGTGCTGCGCGTGCGGCCCGAGGCCGAGCGCCGGCTGCTGTTTACCGGTCACATGGATACCGTCTTCCCGAAGGATCACCCCTTCCAGCAGCAGGAGTGGCTCGAGGACGACATCCTCAACGGCCCCGGCCTCGCCGATATGAAGGGCGGGCTCGCGGTGATCCTGCACGCGCTCAAGGCGTTCGAGCGAAGCGAATTCGCCGACCGCCTCGGCTACGACGTGCTGATCAATTCGGACGAGGAGACCGGCTCGCTCGCCTCCGCGCCGCTGATCGAGCGGCTGGCGCAGGGCAAATACGCCGCGCTCACCTACGAACCCTCCGCGCTGCCCGACGGCACGCTCGCGCATGCGCGCGGCGGGAGCGGCAATTATTCGCTGACGATAACCGGCAAGTCCGCGCATGCCGGGCGCAATCCGCAGGACGGACGCAACGCGATCGTCGCCGCCGCCGCGCTGACGCTGAGGCTCAAGGAGCTGCAAAACGAGGAGTGTCCCGTCAATCCGGCGAAGATAGAGGGCGGCGCGGCGAACAACGTCGTGCCCGACCATGCGGTGCTGCGCTTCAATATCCGCCCCAAGAGCCCCGACGCCGCCGAGGCGTTCGAGGCCGGGCTGGCATCGCTGATCGGCGACGTCCAGCAGGCGCACGAGGTTTCGATCCACCGCCACGGCGGCATCACCCGCCCGCCCAAGCCGGTCGACCGCCGCGCGCAGAAGCTGTTCGACCTCGTGCGGACATGCGGCGCCTCGCTCGGGCAGGAAATCGGCTGGCAGGCCACGGGAGGCGTGTGCGACGGCAACAATATCGCCGCCACCGGCGTGCCGGTGGTCGACACGATGGGCGTGCGCGGCGGCGCGATCCATTCGCCCGACGAGTTCATGATCGTATCCTCGCTGTCCGAACGCGCCGCGCTGTCGGCGCTGGTACTGCAAAAGATCGCTTCCGGAGATCCGCTTTGACCTTCCGCCTGCGCGCCGCGCACACCGACGATCTCGAACCGCTTTATGAGATGGCCAAGCTCACCGGCGGCGGCTTCACCAACCTGCCCGCCGATCGCGATGCGCTGGCGGGCAAGCTCGAACGCGCCGACGCCGCGTTCGCGCGCGAGGAGGACGAACTCGGCGACGACCAGTTCGTGCTGGTGCTCGAAAACACCGAGACGGGTGCGGTGCGCGGGACCTGCCAGCTGTTCACCCAGGTCGGCCAGCGCTGGCCGTTCTATTCCTACCGCCTGACAACGCACACGCAGCATTCGCAGGAACTCGACCGCACCGTGCGCGCCGAGCTGCTCAGCCTCGTCACCGATCTCGAAGGCTGCAGCGAGGTCGGCGGGCTGTTCCTCCACCCCAGCGAACGCGCCGGCGGGCTCGGCCTGCTGCTTGCGCGCAGCCGCTATCTGTTCATCGCCATGCACCGCCGCCGCTTCGCCGACCGCGTGCTCGCCGAACTGCGCGGGATCATCGACGATCGCGGCGGCTCGCCCTTCTGGGACGGGGTGGCGGGCCGCTTCTTCGGGATGAGCTTTCAGGAAGCGGACAATTTCAACGCGCTCAACGGCAACCAGTTCATCGCCGACCTGATGCCCAAGCACCCGGTCTATGTCGCGATGCTCGACGAGGAGGCGAAGAAGGTCATCGGCCTGCCCCACCCGACCGGCCGCGCAGCGATGCGGATGCTCGAGAAGGAAGGCTTCGCCTATGAAGGCTATGTCGACATCTTCGACGGCGGCCCGACCATGCTGGCGCGCACCGACAACGTCAAAAGCGTCGCCGAAGCGCGTCCGGCCGAGATTTCCAACGCCGACCTCGATCTCGGCGAGCGCGCGATCCTGGCGACGGGCGAGCTGACCAGCTTCCGCTCCGCCTACGGCATGCGCGATTTCCAGGACGACGGCACGGTCCATATCTGCCGCAAGGCCGCCGCGGCGCTGGGGGTGAGCGAAGGCGACGAAGTGTGGAGCGTGGCGCGGTGAGCATATGGATACTCCGTCATCCCAGCGAAAGCTGGGATCTTCCTCGTAACCGTCCGACCGGGCGGCACGAGATCCCAGCTTTTGCTGGGATGACGAGGTATGCCGCATGACCCTCGTCGAGATCAATTTCGACGGCATCGTCGGCCCCAGCCACAACTACGCCGGCCTCAGCCTCGGCAACCTCGCCGCGACCGCGCACAAGGGCGATACCTCGCACCCCCGCGCCGCCGCGCTGCAGGGCGTGGCAAAGATGCGCGCCAACATGGCGCTGGGCCTTGGACAAGGCTTCCTCCTGCCGTTGCCGCGCCCGAATTCGGAACTGGAAGCCGCCCTCTTTCTAGACGAGACCGCGCCGGCCCAGCTTCACGCCGCGGTCTGGTCGGCCAGTTCGATGTGGACCGCCAACGCCGCCACCGTCAGCCCCGCCCCCGATTGCGAGGACGGGCGCTGCCATCTCACGCCCGCCAACCTCGTCTCCATGGTCCACCGTGCGCAGGAATGGCCCGACACGCAAAGGCAGCTGGCTCTCGTCTTCGCCGACAAGCGCACTTTCGCCGTCCACGGCCCCGTCCCGCCTACCTTCGGCGACGAAGGTGCCGCCAACCACATGCGATTCTGCGAGAGCCACGATGCGCCGGGTGTCGAGGTGTTCGTCTATGGCAGGCCGGGCGGTATATTCCCGGCGCGCCAGCACGAACAGGCCAGCCACACGGTCGCGCGCAAGCACAGCCTCGATCCTGAACGTTGTGTGTTTATCGAACAGAATCCCGAAGCTATCGCTGCGGGCGCATTCCACAACGACGTGGTTTCGGTCGCCAACGAGCGGGTACTGTTCGCACACGAACAAGCCTTCGCGGACCGCAAGGGTGCATACGAGGCAATCCGCGCCGCCTTCCCCGCGCTGGAAGTGGTCGAGGTACCGGCCAACGCGGTGAGCCTGGAAGAGGCGATCCGCACCTATCTGTTCAACGCGCAGCTGGTCACCCTGCCCTCGGGCGAGATGGCGCTGGTGGTGCCCGAGGAATGCCGCGAGAGCGAAGCGGTCTGGAACTGGTGCGAGGGTATGCTCGCATCGAACGGTCCGATCCGAAAGGTCATCCCGGTCGACGTCCGCCAGTCGATGGCCAATGGCGGCGGCCCGGCCTGCCTGCGGCTGCGCGTGGTCGCCGACCCGGCGACGGTCGATCCGCGCTTCCTGCTCGACGAGGCGAAGGCGGACCTGCTCGAAACGGTGATCGGCAAGCACTGGCCCGACGCCATCGCGCCCGCAGATATCGGCAATGCTGCGCTCGCCCGCGACGTGCGCGCGGCGCGGCAGGCGCTGCTCGAAGCGCTCGATCTCGCCGAACTGGGTTAACGCGCTTGCCGATGCGTCGGCAGCGTTTACACTCCTCCCCGCGTTAACCACCGTCCCGCGCGGCAATCGGCCCCTGGCACGCCGCTTGCAGTGCGAGACGTTAACGAAAGGGAGTGCGCGTGCTGCGGAAGATCGGACGGCTGTTCGTGATCAAGAACAAGTGGGAGGCCTATCTGGTCATCTACGCGCTCGCGGTGGGCGCGATGAGCCGCGGCAGCCACTATCTCGAACAATATCCGGGCGTTTTCGGCTGGCTGCTGTTCGCGGCCTGCAGCGGCGCGGTGTTCCTGGCGGGCGCGAAGATTTTAGATTGCCTGCGCTACGAGCAGGAGCGGAAGGCGGCAGAGGCGGTCGGAACTTCGCAACCCTGACGTCGTCCCGGACTTGATCCGGGATCTGTCTCCGCACTGTCGGACATATCTGCACGAGATCCCGGATCAGGTCCGGGATGACGTATCGGGAAAGGTGGGGGTTTCTGTTGCTAGCTACCCCCGGAGCCCCGGAATCCGCTTCTGTTGCCCGGTGGGTCCAACCGCGCTTTGGCTTTGTAAGTTCGGGCCGTTAGGCCGTCAGATTACGCAGCGAGAGCGAGTGCTTCATTGTCATTGGCACTTGTGTGTTTGAACAGTTTTACGGGGTACTCAGCCCGGGCGAAAACGATGCTTTTCAACACACGTCGATCCTGGTTCGGCCCCGTCAGGAACGGCGGAAAACCGCCGTTTTTGGTGGAGCCGCCGGGTACTGCCCCCGGGTCCGTTGCGTCTATTGCACACCGCAATTTATCGCCATAGCCCGCCGAAACGAGCAGGCCCTATATAGCGACGATCGGCTTAATGGGAAGTGAGCGTGTTGTTTTCCGGCGGTTGGCCGCGAGTCGTTGCTTGGCAATTGTCGGACCGCCGGTAGCGGCACCAGCCCACTCCCCCACCCGGCCACCCATAGGATACTATGGTCGGGGTGGCCGGGTGGGGGAGTGGGCTGGTGCCGCAAGGGCCAGACGGACGTCTGGCCCGCACGTGACAAGGACTCCGGGTGAGGGAGCGGGCCGGTGCCGCAAGGGCCGGACGGAGGTCCTGACCGCACGCAACAAAAAATCCTCTCTCCCTTACCCCTTCTTCAACTCGTCCCGGATTTCCTTGAGCAAATCCAGCTCGGTCGGGCCGGCGGGTTTTTCCTCGGGCGGTCTGGCTTCGAATTCGGCCACCACCTTCTTGGTGTAGCGCACCAGCAGGAAGATGATGAAGGCCAGGATCACGAAATTGATCACCGCGGTCAGGAACGCGCCGTAGCCGATCATCGCCGCCCCCGCTTCCTTGAGCGCGGCATAGTCGCCGGCCGCGCCTTCGTAGCCCTCGGGCACGCTCAGCAGGATGAAATGGTTGGAAAAATCCGCCCCGCCGAACAGCCAGCCGACGAACGGCATGATGACATCGTCGGTCAGCGACTTGACGATGGTCGCGAACGCGCCCGCGATGATCACCGCGACCGCCAGTTCCATCACATTGCCCTTGGCGATGAACGCCTTGAAATCCGCCAGCATGATCGTCTCCCGAAACTCCGCTCCGCCCTGCTTGTGCCAGCCCCGCATTCGCCTGCCAAGCCCGGCGAAAATGCATGCGCGATCCTTGAAAACCGGCCGCGGTGTGCTATCTAGGCAACACAGATCGCACGCGCATTCCCCGCGTGCTCTTGGGGAGCCTGCCAAATGAACTTCAAGACCGTCCGCAACGCCGCGCTGGCGCTGGTCGCCAGCATCGGCCTCGCCGCCTGCGGCATCAATTCGGTGCCCGCCGCGGAAGAAAACGCCAAGGCCAAATGGGCCGATGTCGAAGCCGCGTTCCAGGAACGTGCCAACCTCGTGCCCAACCTCGAACAGATCGTGATGTCCTCGGCCGAGCAGGAGCGGCAGACGCTCGACGCGGTGATTTCCGCGCGCGCCTCGGCCACGAGGCCCGAAATCCGGCTCGACGGCGAGGATCTCGGCGATCCCGAAAAGATGGCGCAGTACCAGGAAGCGCAGAATACATTCGGCGGCGCGCTGTCGCGGCTGATGGCGAATGTAGAGGCCTATCCCGAGCTCAAGAGCCAGGACAATTTCGGCCGCTTCATGACCCAGATCGAGGGGCAGGAGAACCGCATCCGCGTCGCCATCCGAGACTACAACGAGGCGGTGCGCGACTATAACACCACCATCCGCACCTTCCCCGACACGATCGGCGCCAACCTGATCCACGGCGCCGAGCCGATGGTGCCCTACGAGGCGGTGAGCGAAGGCGCCGAAGTGGCACCACAGCTCGACATGACCTCGAACTGAGCGAAGTGGTTCGCAGCATGCCATGCGCCGCAGCAGCACTCCATTCGCTGCTCGCCATTGGCCCGGTGCCGCTGCTGGCTGCGGAAAAACCGGTAGCGGATGCACCCGAGCGCGGACTCCCGCTAGATCTGTCGAACCGGATACTCGATCAGGCCGATGTGCTTGCATCGACAGCGGAATCCAGACTGAACGACGAGCTGGCCGAGATCGAGGACAAGACCTCGGTGCATATGGTCATCATGACTGTCGATGGCTTCGATGGTGTCGTCCCCGCGGATTTCGCCGACGCCATGCTCGACCGCTGGAGCAGTTCGGTCGGCGAACGTCGCCACAGCGCAATCCTGCTGCTCTCCCCGACCGAAAGAACGTTCGTATTTCAGCTTCGTATGGCGATCGACGAAAGCGCGTATGCCGGGCGTCCGGACGCCTACTGGTTCGAAAAGGGGAAAGTTCCGCCATCCTTTGCCGCACAGCTCAAGAAGATCATCGAACCGGCAGTCGTTCCGTCATTCAGAAAGGGTGACTGGGAAGCCGGGCTTCGCGCCGGGCTGACCGCAGTGACGCAGGGTATTCGCGATGTCGAAGGTGAGTGGGCGATAGAAGAGAGCCAGTCGGCCACATGACATTCCGGGCAATTTTCGCGGCGGTGGCTGCACCGCTGTTGCTGATCGGTGCGGCGGGCTGTTCGGACGGTGCGGGGGAGACGACATCCGCCGCCAGTTTCGATCTGTCCCCATCGGCGGAAAACTATCCGGGCCGCATCCGCGATGCGGCGCAGGTGCTCGACCCGCCGAGCGAAGCTCGGCTGACCGCGCTGCTCGACGGCGCGGAAGAGCGATACGGCCAGCAGGTTGGTATCGTCACGGTGCAATCGTTGGAGGGTTATGCGATCGAGGACTATTCGCTCTATTATGCTCGCAGGTGGGGCCTTGGCGATGCCGAGCGCAATGACGGGCTGATGATCCTGCTCGCCCCGAACGAGCGGAAGGTCCGGATCGAAGTCGGCAAGGGAATCGAGAGCACCTTCACCGACCTTTTTTGCAAAAACCTGATCGACGAGGTGATGATACCGCGTTTCAAAGAGGGCGACTTCGAAGCTGGCGTCGAAGCCGGCGCGCAGGCGCTGGTCGAGCGGATGAAGCGCTATCCGTCGCAGCCCGCCAACGACAACGAAACTATTGCCGGGGAGAACGCCGCATGAGGCTGTGGATCGCCTTGCTCGGGATGCTGGCGATGTTCGCCGCGCTTCCCGCCGCCGCGCAGGATTTCCCCGAGCGGGGGACCGCGCCGGTGGTGGATGCGGCGAATATCATCGACGAGGCAACCGAAGCCGAACTGACGCAGAAGCTCGACGCGTTCGAGGAGCGGAGCCAGCGCCAATTCGTTATCGCCACCATTCCCGACCTCGATGGCTACGACATCGCCGATTACGGCTACCGGCTCGGGCGCGAATGGGGGCTGGGCGATTCGGAAAACAACGACGGCATCATCCTGATCGTCGCACCCAACGACAGGAAAATGCGGGTCGAAGTCGGCTATGGGCTCGAGGGCACCATCCCCGACGGACTCGCCTTCGAATATATTGAGGGCATGAAGCCCTATTTCCGCGACGGCGATTTTTCCGGCGGCATAGCGTGGGGTGCGGACCAGATCATTACCCAGCTCGAACTGCCGCCCGAAGAGGCCGCGCTGATCGCCGAACAGGCCACCCAGGAGCGCGAGAGCGATGGCGGGTTCCCGATCGGCACGCTGATCTGGTTCGCCTTCATCTTCTTCTTTTTCATCCTGCCGATGTTCCGCGGCGGCAAGCGGCGGCGCTATCGCCGCGGCGGGGTCGGCGGGGTGGTCGGCGACATCATCCTGTGGGAGGCCGGCAAGGCGATCGCGCGCGGGATCGACGGCGATTCGGGCGGCTGGGGCGGTTTCGGTGGCGGAGGCGGATTCGGCGGGGGCGGAGGCTTTTCCGGCGGCGGCGGAAGTTTCGGAGGCGGCGGCGCCTCGGGAGGCTGGTAGATGGCGTATCTCTCACCCGAACAGCACACGATCGTCTCCGACGCAGTGGGCGAGGCCGAACTCGTCACCAGCGGCGAGATCGTCACCGTGCTCGCCGACCGCTCGGACGGCTACAGCGACGTCGTGCTGGTGTGGGCGGCGGCGCTGTCCTTCACCGCGATGAGCCTGTTCGCCGCCTTCCCCGCCCCGTTCATGGATTTGTGGGACGCGCTGGTCGGAGGTTGGGGGCACGAATGGACCACCGGCGAGCTAGCCAGCATGACGATCGCGCTCGGGCTGATCGCCTTCGCACTCGGCTGGCTGCTGCTGTCGTGGGACGTGCTGCGCTTCGCGCTCACGCCCGGCCCGGTCAAGACCGCGCGCGTGCATGCCTGCGCGATCAAGCATTTCAAGGTCGGCGCCGAGCGCCGCACGCATGGCCGTACGGGGGTGCTGCTGTACCTCTCGATGCGCGAGCACCGCGCCGAAATCGTCGCCGACGAGCCGATTGCGGCGATCGTCCCCGCCGAAGTGTGGGGCGAGGCGATGGCCGACATGCTGGTCGAAATCAGGCAGGGCCGCATCGCCGAGGGGCTGGCGGCGGGCGTGCGCGACGTCGGGCAGGTGCTGTCCGAACACTTCCCCCGCGCCGAGGACGACCAGAACGAACTGCCCGACCGGCTGATCGAGGTCTGACAGGCCGTTCGGCGCATCGACTCTTGACCCGTTCGCCCTGAGCCTGTCGAAGGGCCGGGCGAAGCGCGTGCCAATCGTGCTTCGACAAGCTCAGCACGAACGGATTTCGATGGACAGCGACGAACCCGAAGAAATCGTCTGGCAGGGCAAATTCATCACTGCCAAACGCCGCGGCAAATGGGAATATGCCGGTCGCGCGCGCGGCATCCGCGCCGCCGCGATCGTCGCGATCGAGGACGGGCACGTGCTGCTGGTCGAGCAACACCGTGTGCCGCTGGGCAAGGTGTGCCTCGAACTCCCCGCCGGGCTGATCGGGGACGACGACGGTGCCGAGGACGAAAGCGCCGAAACCGCCGCGATCCGCGAGCTGGAAGAGGAAACCGGCTACCGCGCCGAGCGGATGGAAAACCTCGGCGAATTCTATTCGAGCCCCGGCATGGTCAGCGAAAGCTTCACGCTGCTTCGCGCGCATGGCTTGACCAAAGTGGGCGAAGGCGGCGGGACCGAGAGCGAGGACATCACCGTGCACCGGGCAAGGCTGGCCGAATTGCCGCAATTCGTTGCGCAGCGGCGCGCGCTGGGCCACGGTATCGACGTGCGCATCGCCATGCTGATGGCGGCGGGATTCATCGGAGAGGACTAGGATTATGGCAGGCAGATGTGCGGGCAAGCTGGCGCTGGTGACGGGCGCGGCGCAGGGTCTGGGCGCGGCGCATGCGCGGCGGCTGGCGGAGGAAGGCGCGCGTGTGCTGTGCACCGACATCAATTCGAACGGCGCGGCGGGCACCGCGGAGGACATCAATCGCGCGCTCGGCGCCGGCACCGCCTATGCGATCGGCCACGACGTCACCAATGCCGGCGAATGGGATGCGGCGGTAGAGGCCGCGCGCGAGCATCTCGGCGGGCTCAACGTGCTGGTCAACAATGCCGGGATCGGCGTCGGCGGCAATATCGAGACCTGCAAGTTCGAGGACTGGAAGCGTTGCTACGCGGTCAATGTCGATTCGATCTTCCACGGCTGCCAGAAGGCGCTGCCGCTGATGCGCGAGCACGCACCCGGCTCGATCGTCAACATTTCGAGCATCGCCGGGCTGATCGCGAGCGACACCATGCCGGCTTACAATTCGTCCAAGGCGGCGGTGTGGATGCTGACCAAGTCGATCGCGCTGCATTGCGCCAAGAACAACATGCAGATCCGCTGCAATTCGGTGCATCCGACCTTCGTCGACACGCCGATCCTCGACGGCACGGCGAAGAACCACAATCTCGACAAGGATGTGCTGCTGGAGAAGCTGGCGCGGCAGATCCCGCTCAAATTCGTCGGCGAGCCGAACGATATCGCCAATGCGGTGGTCTATCTGGCCAGCGACGAGAGCCGCTTCATGACCGGGGCCGAGCTGAAGCTCGACGGCGGTATTTCGGCGATGTGAGGATTGGTCGTCATCCCGGACCTGATCCGGGATCTTTCTCGGTACCGTCCGACCAGGCGGCACGAGATCCCGGATCAAGTCCGGGATGACGGGTTCTCCGGAGAGAACCCGTCAGTCCGCGATCAGCGCGATCGCGAGGTAGATCAGGATGAACGATCCGAAACCGATCAGCGTGCCGAGGACGAAGCCGAGGCGGACGATCAGCGGGTCGATCCCGAAGTAGTTGGCGATCCCGCCGCAGACGCCCCAGAGCTTGGCATCGGTCTTGTCGAGCCGGAAGCTCTTGCCCGGGACGCCGACGGCGGGTTTGCGGTCGAGCTGGCTCATGCGAACACTCCGCCACCGACGACACCGGGGCTGGCCGGCACGATCGCGGCGGCGAGAAAGAAGGCCGAGAAGGCCAGCGAAGAGACGGCGGCAACGACACGGCCGCTGAGATTGTCGAAGAACTGCATTGGTATTCCCCTTTTCAAGTTTCCGTCCGTCCGGGCCGATCCCGTGGACACAAACAACATTGCAGGAGGCGTGCCAGTTTTGAAAAATGGCGGAATTCCGCGATTTTTCGACATTCGCTCCCTGAATGATCCGTTCATCGATCCGAAAGGTTGGGAAATTCCACCATCTGTTGGGATCGCCGTTTTCGGGTGGTGAATCGCGTGGCGCCATCCTATCGCTCCGCGACCGATGGCGCTCGACCGGATCACCCTTTCCCGCTTCCGCAACCATGCCGACACCGCGCTCGACGATACGCGGCGCTTCAACCTGCTGGTGGGCGAGAACGGCGCGGGCAAGACCAACGTGCTCGAGGCGATCTCGCTGCTCGCCCCCGGGCGCGGCTTGCGGCGCGCGGCGCTGGCCGACCTGCCTTCGCAGTCGGGTGGCGGCGGCTTTACGGTCGGCGCGTCGCTGGCGCAGGCGGAGGGCGAACCGGTGCGATTGGGCACTTTCGTCCGCGCCGATCTGCCGGGGCGGCGAAAGGTTCGCGTCAACGGCGCGGAAGCGAGCGCGGCGAGCCTCGGCGAATGGCTCGCGATAGGCTGGCTGACTCCGGCGATGGACCGGCTGTTCGCCGACAGCGCGGGGGCGCGGCGGCGCTTTGTCGACCGGATGACGCTCGCGCTCGAACCCGGCCATGCGCGCCATGCCGCGCGCTACGAAGGCGCCTTGCGCGAGCGCAACCGGCTGCTCGGCGACGAGCGCGAACCCGACCCCGCCTGGCTCGACGGGATCGAGGTGCAGCTGGCCGAACACGGCGCCGAGCTCGCGCAGGCGCGGCTGCGGACGATCGCGCGGCTGTCCGACGCGCTTGCCGCTGTGCCCGACGAGCCGTTCGCCCGGCCGCTGCTGGCGATCGAACCGGGCGGACCGGCCGACGAGGCAGCGCTGGCTACAGCGCTGCGCGAAGGCCGCCGCGCCGACCGCCGCGCGGGCCGCACGCTGACCGGCCCGCATCGCGACGAATTGCTGGTGACGATGGCGGGCAAGAGCATGCCCGCGGCCGAATGCTCGACCGGCGAACAGAAGGCGATGCTGATCGCGATCACCCTCGCCCATGCCGAACTGGCCGCGCAGGGGCGTCCGGGGCTACTGCTGCTCGACGAAGTCGCCGCGCATCTCGACCCTGTCCGCCGCGCGGCGCTGTTCGAGCGGCTGCGCGAAGGTGCGGCGCAGGTGTGGCTGACCGGGACCGAGATGACGCCGTTCGCGGAGATTGCCGAAGAGGCGGCGGTATGGCGGGTGCGCGAGGGTGCGGTGGAAAGGGTGTGAGTCCCCGCGAAGGCGGGGACCTCGTGCCGCAGGCGAGCCGCCCGATTGCCTGAGGCCCCCGCCTTCGCAGGGGCTCGCCCTATTCCTCCGGCAGCGCCTTCGCCACATCCTCGACCGTCGCCCCGACGAGCCGCTCTATCCCCTCCTCGGTCGGATGGACCCGGTCGGACTGGAACAGGCTCTGGTCCCGGTAGATGCTCTCGAGCCAGAACGGGACCAGCGCGGCGCCGTATTCCTGCGCCAGCGAAGCATAGAGCGCGTCGAATTCGCGCTGGTATTCGGGCCCGTAATTGGGCGGCGCGCGCATGCCCATCAGCAGCACCGGGATCTCGCGCTCCTTCAGGATATCGAGCATCGCCTCGAAATTGGCGCGCGTTTCGGCGGGCGAGAGGCCGCGCAGCAGGTCGTTGCCGCCCAGTTCGAGGATGACGAGGTCGGGCTTCTGCTCCTGCGCGTCGAGCGTGAAGGCGAGCCGCTGCAGGCCGGCCGCGCTGGTATCGCCCGAAATGCCGGCATTGGCGACAGCCGCGTTGATGCCGCGCTCGCGCAACGCTGCCTGCAATTCGGCCGGATAGCTGTCCGCCTGCGCGACGTTGTAGCCCGCGAACAGGCTGTCGCCGAAAGCGAGGATGCGGCGTTCGGGCCCTTCGACCGCCTGCTCGCTCGCGTCGGGTACGGCGGTCTCGACAGGCTCGCTCGGCGGCGCTTCGGTCCCGCAAGCGGCCAGAAGCAGCGCGGGCGCTATCGACAAACGGGCGAGATGCATCGGCGAGTCTCCTTGTTCGCCCTGCCCACCTATGCCATCGGCGGGGCGTGACAAGTCCTACTCCGGCGATTTCCGCCCGCAACCTGACCCTGACACTCGGCAGCGACGACGCGCCGGTCGATATCCTGCGCGGGATCGACCTCGACGTCGCCGAAGGCGAAGTGCTCGCGCTGCTCGGCCCGTCGGGCTCGGGCAAGAGCTCGCTGATGGCAGTGCTGTCGGGCCTCGAACGCGCGAGCGGGGGCGCGGTGCAGGTCGCAGGCGCCGATTTCGCCGCAATGGACGAGGACGCGCTGGCGCAGGCCCGGCGCGGGCGGATCGGGATCGTGCTGCAGGCCTTCCACCTGCTCCCGACCATGACCGCGCTCGAAAACGTCGCCACTCCGATGGAGCTGGCGGGCGAGCCCGACGCGATGCCGCGCGCGCAGGCCGAACTCGAAGCGGTCGGGCTCGGCCACCGGCTCGATCATTACCCGACCCAGCTTTCGGGCGGCGAGCAGCAGCGCGTCGCCATCGCCCGCGCGATCGCGCCGCGCCCGCGGCTGATCTTCGCCGACGAGCCGACCGGCAATCTCGACGTCGCGACCGGGCACGAGATCATCGACCTGCTGTTCGCACGCCGCGAGGAAACCGGCGCGACCTTGCTGGTCATCACCCACGATCCCGAACTCGCCGAACGCTGCGGCCGCGTGCTGACCATGGCCGACGGGCGGATCGAGAGCGACAGCCGTGAGTGATCCGCGCAAGCCCCCCCTCCCGCAAGCGGGAGGGGAGCGAGACTTGGCAGCTTGTCTGCCTAGTCGCAGCGGGGTGGGCCTGTCGGCCCCTCCGATGTCGCGCCGGGCCCACCCCCAACCCCTCCCGCAAGCGGGAGGGGAGAAATGAGCGCGACCCTCCCCCTGTCCACCGCCTGGAAAATCGCCCGGCGCGATCTCAATGCGCGGTTCAAGGGGCTGCGGCTGCTGCTGGTGTGCCTGTTCCTCGGTACCGGCGCGTTGGCAGCGATCGGCACGCTGACCGCGGCGATCGAGCGCGAACTCGAAAACCGCGGGCAGGAACTGCTCGGCGGCGATCTCGAAGTCGAGGTGTGGCAGCGCGATCTCAACCCCGAGGAAAAGGCCGCGCTGGCGGAATACGGCACGCTCTCGGGCGGGACGCGGATGCAGGCGATGGCGGTCGCGGGCGACAATGCCGCGCCGGTCGGGCTGAAGGCGGTCGACGAGCGCTGGCCGCTCTATGGCGAAATGACGCTGAAGGACGGCCGCAGCGCGGGCGCGCCCTCCCCCGGCGAAGCGTGGCTCGGCCAGGGCGCGATCGACCGGCTCGGCATAGCGGTCGGCGAGCGCTTCCGCATCGGCACCGCCGAGCTGATCGCAGCGGGGGTGATCGAGAACGAACCCGACAAGCTTTCCGAAGGCTTCCAGCTCGGTCCGACCGTGATCGTGGCCGAAGATCTGCCCGCCGAGGCCGGGCTGGTCGCGCCGGGCGCTCTCTACCAGAGCAAGTACCGCGTCGCCTTCTCGGGCAGTCAGGAGCCGGAGGCGGTCGAGGAGGCGCTGGAAGAGGCCTTTCCCGAAGCGGGCTTCGACTTTCGCACCCGCGACCGCGCCTCGCCCGGGGCCGACCGCTTCGTCGGACGAATGGGCGAGTTCCTGACGCTGGTCGGGCTCGCCGCGCTGGTGATCGCGGGGATCGGGATCGGCGGCGGGGTGACGTCCTATCTCGAGGCGCGGCGGACCAGCATCGCGACGCTCAAGGTGCTCGGCGCGTCGAGCCGCGATATCGCGCGCATCTACGCGCTCCAGATCGGCGCCGCGGCATTGGCGGGCGCGCTGGCGGGGCTGGTGGTGGGCGTGGCGGTCACCCCGCTGCTCGGCCTCGCGCTGCAGGGGCTGCTGCCGGTCGAGGCGGGGCTGGTGATCGAGCCCTCCGCGCTGCTGCTCGCTGCGGGTTTCGGGCTGCTGGTGGCGCTGGTGTTCGCCGCGACCCCGCTGGTGCGCGCGCGCAATTTCCCCGCCATGGCGCTGATGCGCGCGCGCGTGACTCCGCTCGCGCGCGACCGGCAGGCGCTGCCGTGGGTGCTCGGCGGGCTGGTGGCGATCGTCGCGCTGGTGCTGCTCGCCTCGAACTATCCCGAGCTCGCGGCGGGCTTCCTCGCCGGCGCGGCGCTGGTGCTCGGCCTGCTCGCGCTGCTCGGCGCGGGCATCCGTACCCTCGCGCGCCGCCTGCCGCGACCGCGCAACCCGCTGGTCCGCAACGCGCTCGCCAATCTCCACCGGCCGGGCAGCTCGACCGGCTCGCTGGTCACCGCGCTCGGCTTCGGCCTCGCCGCATTCGTGCTGCTGGCGGCGATGCAGAGCGCAATCGATGGCAATATCGAGCGCAGCGTGCCGCAGCAGGCGCCCGACTATTTCGTGCTCGACATCCCCAAGGACGGGGTCGCCGAATTCGCCGGGATCGTCGAGGAGCAGGACCCGGGCGCGACGACCCGTATCGTGCCGACCCTGCGCGGCGCGATCCTCGCTTACGGGCCCGAGGGCGACATGGTGCGCGTGTCCGAGCTCGAGGAAATCCCCGACGGCGCCTGGCCGCTGCGCGGCGAGCGCGGGCTGACCTATTCGGACACGCTTCCCTACGGCAACGCGCTGACCGACGGGATGTGGTGGGATCCGATGTATGACGGCGAGCCGCTGGTCTCGGTCGACGAGGAATTCGCCGCGGCGATCGACCTGGAGATCGGCGACTACCTCACCGTCGGCATCCTCGGGGTCGAACGCACCGCGCGGGTGGCCAACCTGCGGCGGCTCGACTGGGAGAACATGGGCTTCAATTTCGTGCTCGTGTTCAGCCGCAACGCGCTCGAGGACGCGCCGCACAACATGACCGCGACGATCGAGCTGACCGAGGGCACGCCGACCGCGGGGCTGTTGCAGCGATTGGTCCGCGCCTTCCCGTCGAGCTCGGTGATCGAGGTCGGCGGCGTGCTGCAGCAGGCGCGCACGATATTGAGCCAGGTCGGCCTCGCGACGTTCGCCGCCGCCTCTGTCGCGGTGCTGGCAGGGCTGGCGGTGCTGATCGGCGCCATCGCCGCGGCGCGCGCCGCGCGGACCTACGACACCGTGGTGCTGCGCGTGCTCGGCGCGAGCCGGCGGCAGGTGCTGGCGATGCAGCTGGCCGAATACGGCATTCTCGCCGCGGTGCTGGCGGGCGTGTCGCTGGCGCTCGGCAGCGCGCTGGCATGGCTGGTGGTCACGCAGCTGTTCGAGTTCGACTGGCTGCCCGACTGGGGCGAGATCCTCGCCGTGCTGGCGGGCGGGCTGGCCTTCGTGCTGGTCTTCGCGCTTGCCGGATCTCTCCCACTGCTGCGCGCGAAACCGGCGCAGGCCCTAAGGGCGCTCTAGCGCCCGTCGGAACCGGAACGCGGGCGCTCTAGCCCGCAGTCAGTCGAACAGCTCGGCATCCGCGAGCCGCTCCGGCGGTCTGTCGCGCGGATCGTCTCCGAACGAATTCAGGCCATGCGAACCCGGCAGCGCAAGTATCCAGAGCATCGCCAGCCATCCGCCATAGGGAATGAGCACGATCCACAGCGACGTCCCCCTCCGGTCGGTATCGTGCAGGCGGCGGACGGTCGCCGCCAGCAGCGGGACCAGGCTGGCGAGCAGCAAGATGCCGACCGCATTGCTGCCGACCTGTCCGGCGGCGCCCGACGGGATCGCGTCCTCGAGCCCGGCAAGGCCGGCCCACTCCGGCAGCGCCCGATCGAGCGGGAAGAGCAGCATCATGGCGATATTCAGGTTGAATATGAACGACCAGTAGTCGCTGCGCCGCTCGCGCCCCTCGAAGTCGGCGTAGCGCCGATAGGGCCGTGTCACGTGCCTTGCGAGTTCGTAGAGCCACGTTATCGGCGGCTGCGCGGTTCCTCTCGCTCCGGCAGTCGAATTCCGGTGCCATCCGTCCGCCAGCGACATCGCTCTACCCTATTCGAACGTCTCGCTCAGCGTCCCCCCGGGCAGTTCGGCCAACCCGGCATGGATCGCCGAGGCCAGCGCCGCGCCGAGGATCGTGACCACGATCGTCGCCACGATCGCGCCGATGAACACAAACGCCATCGTCGCGATGCCCGCAGCGGGATCGCCGAACGAACTCCCCCCGAGCAGCAACGGCGCGAAGACCAGCCCGAGCAATACGACGACGATGACGATATAGGCTATCATCGCGCCGAGGATGCTGAGCACGCTGCCCCCGGTCAGCGACCACGAACGCCCGATCGCGGTGATCGGGTTGCGGATATTCTCGACCGCGACCAGCGGGAAGACGATCGACAGCCGGCAGCCGAGATAGATCAGCACCGGCACGAACACGATCGCCATGACGATCGAACCCGCATTGCCGGCCGATGCCAGCGGTATCGCCAGCAGGCTCAGCGCGAATGCAAGGGCGATATAGGCGACTATCAGCAGCACCATCACCCCCAGCAGCGTCAGCGCGCTGCGGATCCCCGCATTGAAGGAATCGCCGAAGCGCGGCTGGAGCAGCGGCGACGCCATATGCGCCATCGAGGCGTAGGAGGCAGCGTAGATGAGCAGGTAGAGAACGTAGAAGACGATCAACGACACGATCATCCCGACACCGAAAGCCCCGAACGCGTTCGGATCGCTCATCGCTCCGCTGGCAAACACCGACGCGCCCGCGACCATGACGAACAGGAAGCTGAAGACGATTTGCGCGACGAAATAGATAATCCACAAGCCGAGCAGAGCGCCGAAGCGGTTCTTCGTCATTTCAAACATCCGCGACAGGATGCCCGAAGCACTGATTTCCATGATCCCACCCCCCGATAAACGCAAATCCCGCCAGGTCCCTGTGGCGAGCCGATGTCGCATGCGACCACATTCCCGGTGATTCTACAAACGAAAAGGGGCCCCGCTACCGAGGCCCCTCGTCGATGTCGGGTCTGGCCTTTCGTCGGTCAGAACTTGAACCGTACCGTACCGCCATAGGTACGCGGCGCGCTCGGATAGCCCGATACGGTGCCGGCCTGCGCCACCCCGTCGAACACGGTCAGGATATACTGATCGTCGAGCAGGTTGCGCGCCCACACGCCGACTTCGAGACCCATGTCGAGTGCCAGCGTCATCGACGCGTTGACCAGGTTCACCTCGCGCCGGAAATTGTTCGGCCCGAAGGTCGGCAACCCGTTGTTGATCTTCGTGTTGCTCTCGTGGCTGTAGTCGATGCGGCTGATCAGGCGATTGCCGCTGGCGCCGAAGTCGTGCGTATAGGTCGCCGAGGTGGCGATATTCCATTCGGGGGTCGGCGGGCTCTCGCCCGACAGGTCGCCGACCGGGCTGCTGACGAAGCTGTCGTAGACCGCATCGAGATAGGTCGTGGCGAAGGTGAACACCAGTTCGGGAACCGGGGTGATGGTCGAGCTGAACTCGAACCCCTTGACCGACTGTTCGCCCGCATTGTTGAGCTGGAAGCCGGTGCCGGTGAACAGGAAGCTCTGGAAGCCCTCGATCGTCTGGTCGAACAGCGCGATGTTGAAGCTCAGCCCCGGAAAGTTCGCCTTGAGGCCGATCTCGTAGACCTCGGCCTCTTCCGGCCCGGCAAAGCGCGAACCGGTGGTGAGGTTGGTGATCGGCAGGCCTGCATCGTTGATCGGCGAGGACGGCGCGAGGAAATTGCTGCCGCCGATGATCGCCGGTACACCCGCTGGAAGGCTTGCCGGGATGAAGTCCCCGAACACCGGACGGCTGTCGCGCGACAGGTTGACCGAGCTCGCCTTGAAGCCCGTCGCGTAGCTGATGTAGACGTTGATTTCGGGCGACACTTCATAAGCCGCGCGCAGCAGGAAGCTCCAGTCGTCGTCGCGCGTCCGGCCGTCCTCGACCGCATTGGGCGTGGCCAGGAACGGCGGCTGGAACTGAAACGCCGCGAGCCCGATCAGCGGGTTGCACGCGGGCGGCGGGGCGGCCGCGGAACACGGGGTCACCGCCAGCTGCTGGAACTGCGCGAAGGCGCCCTGCCCCTGCGGCGTGGCGAGAACCGCGCCGAGCTGCGCCGGGTCGGTCGCGTCGATGCCGAAATTCTGCGCGAAGGCGCCGACGATGAACGCATCGGCGAGGTTGATGTTCGACAGCGGGTCGAACGCCTGCCCGCTCAGTGCGAAATCCTTCTTGTCGTCGGTGTAGTTGAAGCCGCCGGTCAGCGTCAGGCCGTCGAACGGCTCGAAATCGACCGTGCCGAAGATCGACCACGCGCGGTTGTCGAGCGAATAGGCTTCGGCGGTCAGCGGACCGGCAGCGAAGATGCCGCCGGCCGGGATGCCGAGCGAATTCGCGCCGCCCACTTCGAGCTGCGAGAAGCTGAAGGTCGGGTCGCCGGTCGCAGCCTGACCCAGCAGGGTGAAGAACGGCCGCGCGGCGGCGCCGGTCCTGAGCGAGCTGTCCTGGGTCACCGTCTCGTCGAAATAGAACCCGCCGAGCAGGAAGTTGAACGGGCCGTCGAAATCCGAGGTGATCCGCAGTTCCTGGGTGAAGGTGTCGACCCGCTGGTCGCGCGTTTCGCGCACGATGTCCGCGCTGGTGAAATCGACATCCTGGTCGACGAAGTTCTCGAGCTCGCGATAGGCGGTGATCGAGGTCACCGCGATCGGGCCGGCATCCCAGTCGACCTGCAGCGAGCCGCCGTAATTGTCGACCCGGTTGATCGGCACCTGGTTCAGGAAGATGTCGTAGCTGAAGAAGTCGGTGTTGAGCGCACCGCCGACTGCGAAAACCGCCGGGGCGGTCGGGCCCGCGACCAGCGTGCTGACCACACAGCAGCTTTCGTCGATCGACTGGTAGTCGGCGATCGCGCGGATGGTGATGTCGGGGGTCGGTTCGACCAGCAGCTGGCCGCGCGCGGTCCAGCGGTCGCGGTCGTTCACGTCCTCGTTGAGGTTTACGATCGTGCCGTAACCGTCGCGCTTGTTGTAGCTGCCGTCGAGCGAGAAGGCGATCGCCTCGGTGATCGGGCCGGTGACGTCGCCTTTCAAAAATATGTTGTTGTAATTGCCGTAGCTCGCCTCGACCGAACCGCCGAATTCGAACTGCGGCGCGCGGGTGATGACCGAGATCACGCCGGCGCTGGCGTTCTTGCCGAACAGCGTCGATTGCGGGCCGTTCAGGACCTCGATCCGCTGGACGTTGGCGAGGTCGTTGAGCGAGGAGGCCGAGCGCGAGCGGAACACGCCGTCGATGAACACGCCGACCGACGGCTCAATACCGAAATTGTTGTCGCCATTGCCGAAGCCGCGAATGATGAAGGTCGAGGACGACGAGTTCTGCAGCTGGCTGACGCGCAGCGAGGGGGTGACCGTCTGCAGATCGAGCACGTCGCGGATCTGCGCCTTTTCGAGCGTGTCGCCGGTGGTCACGCTGACCGCGACCGGGGTCTGCTGCAGCGTCTGTTCGCGCTTGGTCGCGGTGACGACGATGAAATTGCCCTCGTCGGCATCCTGTTCCGGGACCGTGTCCGCGGTGTCGGGCTCGGCATCGTCCTGCGCGAAGGCGGCGGCGGGCATGGCGAAGGCGATCGAGGCGGCGCCGGCAAGAAGGATGCGGCGCGCACCGGCGGAACCGGTCGGGGTGGTAATCATGGAAACTCCTCTCCTTGCGGCGGCGTCCGGTTGCTGGGGTTGCTGGGGAGAAGGTCGCCACCGCTCCGGCCTGTGCGAATAGAGGGACGGCAGGCGACGCTCAAGCGCGATTTTCGGCGGATTCGGGGGGCTTGGCGGAGTGTTGCGCGAAGGGCACAGGGGTGTGTGGGGGGCAGGTGTCGAGGGCACCGAGCTTTTCGCGGACGCGCGAGACTATACCTAACCAGCAAAACCTAACCAGCAAATCGTTCTGAAATTTTACGCATGCGTGGCTCGTCGGCATGGAACCGGCAAGCAAGCAAAAATTTGCCTGATTCAGCGCCGATGGTGGTCAGTCCGCAGCGATTAACCGCTCCGCCCGGGCGCGTTCTGTAGCGGTCACAGGTTCGTCGCGCCGCGAACTGGGTCGCATCGCGATAACGACCCGAGCCACCACGTCGACATTCTGCTCAAGCGCATTAAGCCGTTCTCGCGCATAGGCGTTCGTGCCCGCAGAATACATAGCCGACATGGTCAGACCCCCCCGATAGCGTGACACATCGATGGCATGATAATGTTAATATTGAGTAAATCCAACATCTTATCTCTCAACGATCTGGCTGATCGTACGTGAGCGTATGCTGAATGGGCTTAGTGTCACGGACGACCGGGTATTACATGTGGGACGTACGCGCAAGATGGCAATCGGTTTCCGTGTAGGAAAACAAATTTCGACAGAGCGCACCTATGACCCGTCAAAATACGCTTATCAACCTGCATTGCATCATACGGAAAGAACCTTGCGACAATAAGGTTGCCTGTATTTCGTCATCTGGCATATGGCAGCCCGGAAATAACAATACTGGGGGAAATGTGCTTAGAGAAGAGGAACTGCAGGTACGGGGGGTCATAGAAAAAGTATTTCCATTGGGTACCCGGATACTAACGGAGGCGGACGATGCCTCCGGAACGAAGGCTGAAGCGCAGGGGGTTTCGTCCGGTCCAGTCGAACCGGAAAGTGATACGGGCACGCAAAGTGGAGATATCTGGTCCGAACCACCGACCTTTGCCGCCGATTTATTCGCAATTGGCGCCTACCTGATCAAAACTGCAGGCCTCATGGGATATCTCGATGTCGAAATTGGCCCGCAGAAAAAATTCAAGCGGCAAGAGATTCCGCACGTAGCGCTCGATGACGACGAGAGAACCGCCTGCCGAGGAGCCAGCGATGAATGGCGCAAGACCGGCAACGTACCGGCGCTAGTCGAAGACTTGTGGCACGAACTGCGATGTGCCGACTCCGATCCGGTTCGACCGCGAACATTTCGCAAGATGCTGAAGAAAAAGAACCACCTTTATGACGTTCCAAAATGGTGGCGAGCCGTCTTCATGATGACCATCATCTCGGATGAAGCTTGCGACGGGCTAGGCCACTTTTTTTTCGATGATGACGGTTCGATCACTCGCATTCGCGACGGGAAAACAGAGAAAATCGAACTCAATCTGGTCGATAATCTAGCCGCGCAACGAGATGTGTTGAAGAGGAAAACCACCAAAACCGAATTGCCGGACGAGCCCGTCAGGCGGCCAGCCAAGGGCGTTGGCAATTGGGCTCGTGCCGCCTCCAACCAAGTCGCCACGGTTTTCCCCAAAGCACGCGTGACGCAGCTAGGATGTTCAGTACGCAACCTTTCCCGCAATTTGGCACTGACCGGGCCATCGGGTGCGGTGCGCTGCAACTGGGAGCAGTTGTTCGGCAACACGCCGGATAGGGTGATGCGGGATTCACTCAACATCGTGATGATCCCGTGGCCTGTGAAAATGTCGGCAAGAAATTTCAAGCCGGATGGAGCGGCCAACTTTACTCTTGACCAAACCTGGCTCCACCGGTCGGCCGATTTCGCTGCCCGCAATGGAGCAGATAGCGACCCGGTAGATACAGATGACCAAGCAGAACCTATCGTCGATGAGTTGATTGAAATTGTACGCAAGGCTGCGGAGGAGACCAGCAGGATCGACGCAGTCGTGTTTCCCGAGCTTGCTCTCAGTTGGCCAGTTTTCAAGAGACTTTTTGACAGGCTTCGCAAAGACGAGTCAATCGGGCCAAATTTCAAGTTCATGGTCGCCGGGTCGTCAGGTAATTGCGAAGGCCAGTCGGGCAATTTCGTGCTCACGGGTTTAAGCGAAAGCAACCTTGTCGAAGGGGTCGGACCTAAAATAGCGACGAACCTGTATACGATATATAGCCAAGCAAAGCACCACCGCTGGCGCCTCGATCGCGGACAGCTTGAGATGTACGCGCTCGGAGCCGAACTCTGCCCAACGAGAAATTGGTGGGAGAAGCACGAAATCGGTTCTCGCGAACTCAACTTCTTTCAACTTCGAAACGACACCATATTCGCGAGCCTCATATGCGAGGATTTGGCGCGTAACGATCCGTGCCACGACATCATGCGGTCGATTGGGCCCAACTTGATTTTCGCGTTGCTGATGGATGGACCACAGTTACCAAGCCGTTGGCCTGCACGTTATGCTGGTTCGCTTGCCGACGATCCGGGTTCGACAGTGGTGACGTTTACCTCTTACGCTCTTGTTGAGCGAGCCAACTCGCAATTCAGTGGAGAAACAACTAATAGCGTTGGCTTGGTGCGGGACTGCCGCGGCAATACGGTAATGTTGAAGTTCCATCCGAACGCATCGGCGATCCTGCTAACCCTTGGCTCAACGCCCGTCACCGAATTCACAATCGACAATCGGCACACAACCCATGCGTCGGAGTGGTTTTATATGTCCCATCGCCTGATCGAGTAACGTTCAGATCGATATTCTTGCCGTGTGCCGCGCGGTCCGCTATCGGCGCGGCGATATTGCGCTGCACAATTGCCGCGCTCCGATACCCAAAGGCAAATCCGTATGTCCACCGCCCTCCGCAACGTGGCGATCATCGCGCACGTCGACCATGGCAAGACCACGCTGGTCGACCAGCTGTTCCGCCAGTCCGGCACCTTCCGCGACAACCAGCGCGTCGAGGAGCGCGCGATGGATTCGAACGACCTCGAGAAGGAGCGCGGGATCACCATCCTCGCCAAGTGCACCTCGGTCGAGTGGCCAGGAAAAGACGGGACTCCCACCCGCATCAACATCGTCGACACTCCCGGCCACGCCGATTTCGGCGCCGAGGTGGAGCGGATCCTGAGCATGGTCGACGGGGTCATCCTGCTGGTCGACAGTGCCGAAGGCGCGATGCCGCAGACCAAGTTCGTCACCGGCAAGGCGCTCGCGCTCGGCTTGCGCCCCATCGTCGTGGTCAACAAGATCGACCGGCCCGACGGGCGCCCGCAGGAAGTGCTCGACGAGGTGTTCGACCTGTTCGTCAGCCTCGACGCCGACGACGAGCAGCTCGACTTCCCGGTGCTCTACGCCTCGGGCCGCGACGGCTATGCCAGCGACGACCAGGAAGCACGCTCGGGCAGCCTCGAGCCGCTGTTCGAAAAGATCGTCGACCACGTCCCCGCCCCGGGCCTCGACGCATCGGGCCCCTTCACCTTCCTCGCCACCCTGCTCGACCGCGACAATTTCATGGGCCGCGTGCTGACCGGCCGGGTCCAGTCGGGCACGATCAATGTCAACGACCCGATCCACGCGATCGACATGGACGGCAAGGTCATCGAGACCGGCCGCGCGACCAAGCTGATGAGCTTCGACGGGCTCGAACGCGTGCCGGTCGAGAGCGCGCGCGCCGGCGACATCATCGCACTGGCGGGCCTCGAAAAGGCGACCGTCGCCAACACCATCGCCGACCCGGCGGTGAGCGAACCGATCGCCGCTCAGCCGATCGACCCGCCGACGCTGGCGATGCGTTTCTCGGTCAACGACAGCCCGCTCGCCGGGCGCGAGGGGAGCAAGGTCACCAGCCGCATGATCCGCGACCGGCTCTACCGCGAGGCCGAAACCAATGTCGCGATCCGCATCACCGAGGCCGACGACAAGGACAGCTTCGAAGTCGCCGGGCGCGGCGAACTCCAGCTCGGCGTGCTGATCGAGACGATGCGGCGCGAAGGCTTCGAGCTCGGCATTTCCCGCCCGCGCGTGCTGTTCCGCGAGGAGGACGGGCAGCGGCAGGAGCCCTACGAGACGGTCGTCATCGACGTCGACGACGAGCATTCGGGCACCGTTGTCGAGAAGATGCAGCGCCGCAAGGCCGAGCTGGTCGAGATGCGCCCCTCGGGCTCGGGCAAGACCCGCATCACCTTCAGCGCGCCGAGCCGCGGGCTGATCGGCTATCACGGCGAGTTCCTGTCCGACACGCGCGGGACGGGGATCATGAACCGGCTGTTCGAGAAATACGGCCCCTACAAGGGCGCGATCGAGGGCCGCAACAACGGCGTCCTCATCTCCAATTGCGCCGGCGAGGCGGTGCCCTACGCGCTCAACGCGCTGGAGGAGCGCGGCGAACTGTTCATCGGCGGCGGGGCGAAGATCTACGAGGGCATGGTGATCGGCGAGAACGCCAAGCCGGAGGATCTCGAAGTCAACCCGATGAAGTCCAAGCAGCTGACCAATTTCCGCTCGACCGGCAAGGACGACGCCATCCGCCTGACCCCGCCGCGGGTGATGACTTTGGAGCAGGCCATTGCTTACATCGACGACGATGAGATGGTGGAGGTGACGCCGGCGAGTATCCGGTTGCGGAAGGCGATTTTGGACCCGCACGAGCGGAAGAAAGCGAAGCGGAAGGCGGAATAGGGCGACAAGCTCGCCAGAGTTTTGTACGCTGGCGTAGCGGAACTTGCCGGGCGCCGCGATGTTCCTACGGTCCCGGGTTTTTCAATTTCGGGAGAGGCCGGACGTGACACGCAAAGATTCGGGCGTTCGACAGGATTCCGTTGAAAACCTGCTTCTTCGGTCGCTGCCGGAAGAAGACTTCGCCCGCCTCGCCCCGCATCTGGCGCGAGTCGATTTCGGGATGGGCTCCGTTCTCGCCGATATCGGCAAGCCGATCGAATGGGCCCATTTCCCCGAATCGGGCATCGTCACCTTTTCGGAGGTGTTGGAGAACGGCACGCGCATCGGCATCGCGCATGCCGGGTATGACGGATTTGCCGGCTGGCCGATCCTGCTCGACTGCCGGAAGTCCACGCACGAGGCGCGCATCACCTCCGACGGCGGGAGCGGACTGCGCATCTCCGCCGCAGATCTGGTCGCCGCCTGCGACGCAGCAACTTCGCTGCGCAAGCATCTGCTGCGGTTCGTGCACGCGATCACCGTTCAGCTCGGCTGTACGGTCATTTCGAGCCTCACTCAGTCGGCCGAAACGAGACTCTGCCGGTGGACTCTGATGGCGCACGATCGCGTCCACGGCGACCAGATTTTCGTCACCCACGAGGAAATCGCTGTGATGCTCGCGGTCCGGCGCGCGACCATTACCGACGTGCTGCATACGCTCGAGAGCGAGGGTTTCATCCGCAGCGAGCGAGGCAAGGTCATGGTGCTCGACCGGGCCGGCCTGCGGCAGCGTGCGGGCGGTACCTACGGCGCCTATGAAGCCCTGTACAGCCGGCTGATCGCGCCGTTTCCACGCGCCGAATAGAGTCGTTTTCAGTTCGCTGAAATCGGCACCGACCCGCGCCCTCACCAGGCCACCCGTTTCAATTCGCCGCAGCCATCGGGCCGTTTTCGACTGCCGCCGGCTTGCCGAAGGGTCCGATCGCGCTGCGATAGGCGGCCTCGGTCAATCCGTAGGCCGATCCCGCCAGCGATTGCAGCAGGGCCCGGTTGCGTATCACGATCCGTCCGCGCGTGCAGTGCAGCGCGCGCTCGCCCTCGATCAGGTGCAAGGCGTCGGTCACGCTCGCGCGGCGGACATTGAGCAGCGCGGCGAGCGAGCGATGCGTGATGCGGACTTCGTCGCCTTCGATCCGGTCGTGCAGCATCAGCAGCCAGCCGCTGATCCGCGCTTCCATGCTGTCGTTGAGGTTGGACACGATCGTGCGCCCCATCTGGATCGTCAGCGTCTGTGTGAAGCGGACCAGCGAGGCGGCCAGCGTCGGGCTCGCGGCGGTCGCCGCGCGCAGCCGATCGCAGGACATCGCCAGCGCGCTGCCGCCCATCTCAACCTTCGCGCGTTGACCGCATAACGAGGCACCGAACAGGCTCTCCCAGCACACCGCGCCTTCGAGCCCGACGAGGCCGATACAGGAATCGCTGCCGGTACCGGCGAGGCGGACGACGAGCGTTTCGGGAAAATAGACCCGTCCCGCCGTCGCCGCCTCGCCTACCGAAAGCGTGTCGCCCCTGCGATGGACCACCCGCTTCAGGCATTTGCGCATCACCACAGCATCCTGTGGCGCGAGCGAACGGAGCAGCAGATTGCCGCGGATGCCGCGCCACGGATCGCCGACTCGCCCGTGCATTGCCTGCTCCCATCCTGTTCCGATTCGATCGGTAAGTTGTTGATGCCGTTGCGTCTCCGCTGCGTACGCTACCGTACCAACCAAGGCAGATATCGGAACGCCGCCCGCAAACCGGCCTTTTCTCCCGCGCATGCTCAGCGAGTTCTCACGCATGCTCAGGGAGAACGAAATGGCCGAACAAGACGAAATACTCGAATCGCTCGAAGCGCGCGCCACGCGGCGCGAGCAGCGACGCAACTTTTTCCGCACCTTCGCCGGTGCCTCCGCCATGGCGGGCGGCTTCGCGCTGGCCGCCAACGGCACCTCGGCGGCGGCGCAAGGGACGCCGAGCGACGGCGACATTCTCAACTTCGCGCTCAATCTCGAATATCTCGAAGCGCAGTTCTATCTCTACGCGGTGACCGGATCGGGTCTGTCGAGAAACCAGACCAGCGGCACCGGCATGCAGGGCCAGGTGATCGGCGGGCGGCAGGTCGCTTTCAGCGATCCGGCGGTGGCCCAATATGCGCGCGAAATCGCCGGCGACGAGCGCCTCCATGTGCGCTTCCTGCGCAACGCTCTGGGCGCCTCTGCGGTCGCTCAACCGACGATCGACATTTCCGCCGATCCCGACGGCGCCTTTTCCGCCGCCGCGCGGGCAGCCGGTCTGATCGGGCCCGGAGAGAGCTTCGATCCCTATGCCAGCGACGAGAACTTCCTCCTCGCCGCCTTCATCTTCGAAGATGTCGGGGTGACCGCCTACAAGGGCGCTTCGCCGCTGATCTCGAACGACACATTCCTCGAAGCGGCGGCGGGCATCCTCGCGGTCGAAGCGTATCACGCCTCGCTGGTACGTACGACGCTCTACGCCAAGGGCATGGAGACGCCGTCGCTGATCGATGCGACCGAGGCGATCTCGGACGCTCGCGACAGCCTCGACGGCCCGAGCGACCTCGACCAGGGCGTGGCGCCGATGGGCAGCGGCAACTCGCGAAGGAGCAATATCGCGCCGCTCGACCCGGACGGGCTCGCTTACAGCCGGTCGGCCGAGCAGGTGCTCAACATCGTCTACCTCAACAACATGGCGGTCACCGGGGGCGGCTTCTTCCCCAACGGCGTCAACGGCGCGCTCCGCATGAGCGCGTCCAACTAGTTCAGGGAAAAGAGGATCACGATCATGAGCAATCACGACATCTTTCAGCAGATCATGGCAGCGCGCGAAGAACGGCGCGCCGACCGCCGGCGCTTCATCAAGATCGCCGGCACCACCACCGCCGCCGCATCGAGCGTCGCCTTGCTCGGCGGCTGTTTCGGCGACGGCGACGACCCCGATCCGGTGCCCAGCCCCACGCCGACACCCACGCCGCCTCCCCCTACGGGCGACATCGACGACGGCGACATTCTCAATTTCGCGCTCAACCTCGAATATCTCGAGGCGCAGTTCTATGCCTTTGCCGCGACCGGCGCCGGGCTGCCGAACAGTTCGCTGGACGGCACCGGCACACAGGGCAGCGTAACCGGCGGACGCCAGGTGAACTTCACCGATCCGCTGGTGGCGCAATATGCGCGCGAGATCGCGGCCGACGAAAAGGCGCATGTCGATTTTCTCCGTTCCGCGCTCGGCGATGCCAAGGTCGCGCAGCCGGCAATCGACATCTCTGCCGACCCCAACGGCGCCTTCTCGGCCGCCGCTCGCGCCGCCGGGCTGATCGGCGCCGGCCAGAGCTTCGATCCCTATGCCAGCGACGAGAACTTCCTCCTCGGAGCGTTCATTTTCGAGGATGTCGGGGTGACCGCCTACAAGGGCGCGTCTCCGCTGATCGAGAATGCGACGTTCCTCGAAGCGGCCGCAGGCATTCTCGCTGCGGAAGCCTATCACGCGGGGCTGGTACGCACCGTGCTCTATCGCAAGGGCATCGATACCCCGTCGCTGGTCGATGCGACCGAAGCGATTTCGGATGCGCGCGACAGCCTCGACGGGCGGACGGACCTCGACCAGGGCATTGCCATGCGCAGCGGCGGGTCGAACATCGTTCCGACCAACGACGACGCGATCGCCTACAGCCGCTCTGCCGGACAGGTACTGAACATCGTCTATCTCAATCGCATGGCCGTTTCGCAGGGCGGGTTTTTCCCCAACGGGGTGAACGGCGACATCATGCTGAGCGCAGCCAGCTGATCGGAAACCCGGGGGAGACGGACATGTCACATTCGCACGCGAACTGCTTCAAGATCACCTGCATGAAGACCGGCAGCTATGCCGTGATGCACTTCATGGTCGCCATTGCGGTAGCCTATCTGCTGACCTGGGACTGGCGCGCGTCGCTGGCGATCGGAATGATCGAGCCGCTGGTCCAGACCGTCGCATTCTACTTCCACGACAAGGCTTGGAGCAGGAATGACGGCGGCCTGGCGAAAGCAGCCGAGGCCTTCGAGCTGCGCTAGGCGGATGCTCAGGAGACTGGCCCGCCCCGTGCCCGCGTCCGCCGCAGACCCCTTGCGCGCGGCGGCCGGGCACGGAACCGTTCGCGGCCTCCGCGCACGAGGCGATCCCGAGCGCGACGACGCAGCGTCACCGGGCTCCCGCCAGCCGCCGATCTGCCCCAATTGCGGCTGCGACCTCAAACGGTTCGAGCCGTTTTCCTACGGCAATGTCGCGATCGACGAACGGCAGAACATCGTGTTCGGCGGTATCGAGCTTGCCCTGGGGCCGGTCCAGCACGAGATCGTCGCATCGCTCATCCGGGCTCGCGGACGCCCGTTGACGCGCGATGTCCTGGCCAACCGCGTGGACGGCGAAATCGACGAGTTGAGCGTGCGCAAGTATATCCAGCGCGCCCGCGCCGTGTTTCTCGAGATCGACCGTTCGTTCGACCAGATCGTCGCGCTACGCGGGCTGGGGGCCTATCGCTGGCGGGTCGAATGGTCCGATCGGCGACTGCCGGCCGGCTGACCTTCGCCGAACGCACGGCGCGCCTTTCCTCCGACTGCCTCTCGACCTATTCGATGTGAGCATGTAGCCAGCCCGTTGCGGCACCATTGCCGACGCCCAATCCATGGTCTTCCCGCCGCCGCCGGTCCGTCCTATCCTGCGCACCATGAGCTTCGCCCGCCTCCTCGCCCCGCTTGCAGCCGCCGCGCTGATCTTCGCCATTCCCGCCCTCGCCAACGACAGCGAGGCCGAGTGGGCGCTGGGCGGGATCGCGCTCAAGTCCAACGGCGATATCAGCATGGACAGCGAGGACCTGTTCATCTCCTCCGCCATCGTTGCGGTGAACTATCGCTACACCAACCATTCCGACGAGGACCGCGAGGTGGTGATCGCCTTCCCGCTGCCCGCGCTGCCGGGCGCGGAAGGCTATCCCGACTGGGACGATCTCGAATTCGTCACCACCGTCGACGGCGCGCCGGTCGAATACGAGGTGCACGACCGCGCGATGGTCGGCACGCGCGACGTCACCGCGCTGGTCGAGGCCGAGGGGTGGCCGGTGCACTGGTACCGCGACTACACCTTCGCCGAGCAGGTCCAGCAGCTGCCTGAGGCGGACAAGGCGCGGCTGGTCGAGCGCGGGCTGCTGGCGGGCGAACTCGACGGCGAGGTGTGGCGCGTCGCGCCGGCCTGGCAGGGGCAGCGGCACTATTTGCGCGTGCAGACCTTCCCCGCGGGGCAGACCGTGCGCGTCAGCCACCGCTACAAGCCGATCGTCGGCGGCAGCGTGGGCGGGATGCTTTATCCCAATGTCCGCGAAACGGTGCCCGAAGCGCTGGCGGAGTATCGCGACAAGTGGTGCATCGACGACAGCTTCCTGCACGGCATCGACCGCAAGCTCGCCGCCGCGCCCGCGGGCACCATGCCGGTCCAGAGCGAGACCTGGCTCGGCTACGTCCTGTCGAGCGGGGCCAACTGGCGGGGCCCGATCAAACGCTTCCGGCTGGTGGTGGACAAGGGCCGGCCCGACAATCTCGTCAGCTTCTGCATGGACGGCGTGCGCAAGATCTCGCCGACGCAGTTCGAAGTGGTGAAGACCGATTTCGAGCCGGAGCGCGATCTCGACATCCTGATCGTCAACACCGAAATGGTGCCCGACTAGGCGCCTAGCCCACTGCGCTTTCGGGCGCGTCCCACGGAATGTGCCGCTCCTCGACCAGCACCAGATTGTTCGGCCGGATCAGCTCCGCCTTGCTGTGATAGCCGAGCAGCTGGTCGGCCGGAAGGTCCGGATTGTTCACCAGAATGCGCGTTTCCTCGGAGCTGAAATCGCTCAGTCCGCGCGCGCGTTCGGTACCGCCGGTATCGTAGATATGCAGCACGTCACCGCGGGTGAAATCGCCGTCCAGCGAGATCACGTCGCTGCGGCGGATCGGCTCGTCGGTGCCGAGCCGGTCGGCGGCCTCGTCGGACAGCACCAGCGCGCCTGCCATCTGCAGCCGGTCGGCGAGCCAGGTGCGCCAGCCCGAGGCCGGGGTCTCGTGCGCAAGGCACTTGGTGCAACGCCGCTCGCCGCGCACCACCGAGGACAGCGGCCGGTCCGCCTCGCCATTGGCGATATAGGTGGTGCAGCCGGAATTCTGCGCCATGTTCGCCGCCTGCAGCTTGGTCAGCATGCCGCCGGTGCCGAGCGTGCTCTTGCCCCTGGTCGCGTCGAGGTAGCCGGTCACGTCGGCCACTTCCTCGACCAGCTGCGCACCGTCTTCGGACGGGTCGCGGTCGTAGAGCCCGTCGACGCCGGTGAGGATGATGAACTCCTCCGCCTCGACCATCTGCGCGATCTTCGCCGCCAGCCGGTCGTTGTCGCCGACGCGGATTTCCTCGGTGGTGATGGTGTCGTTCTCGTTGACGATCGGCACCACCGCGGATTCGAGCAGGCGGTGCATGGTGTTCTTGGTGTTGAGGAAGCGCCGGTGATCCTCGAAATCGCCCAGCGTCAGCAGGATCTGCGCGATCTCGAGCCCGTATTCGTGCCCGACCTGCTTGTAGGCGTTGAGCAGCAGCGGCATGCCGCAGGCGGCGGCGGCCTGCTTGTCGCTCAGCCCCGCGCTCTCCGGCGTTTCGCCGACCGTCCTCAGGCCCAGCGCGACCGCGCCCGACGAGCACAGGATGACGTCGTAGCCGTCTCCCTTGAGCCGCGCGATATCCTCGAGCAGCCGCTGCATGAAGCCGAACCGCGGGGTCAGCAGGTCGGTGTTGGCGAGCAGGCTGGAGCCGATCTTGACGACGAGTTTCTTTCTTTCCGTCACGATAATTCCTGTAATTCGCTTGAATTTGCTGCGACGCCATCTAGGTAGCCGTTGTGCAGTGCACAACCGGTAAATTCACTTTTGTGTAGTTTCCGGCCTTCGCTGCCATTGCGCGCAAATATTGTATTTGCTGGTGCGGCAATATTTCTTCACGATTTCCAGTAATCCCTATTTTGTAAGAGATTTCACTTGAAAATACTTCTAATTGGCTGCGGCAAAATGGGCGGTGCACTTCTCTCTTATTGGAGGAAGGGTAACGAGGATTTCACGATCGTCGATCCCTTTCTGGATTCCGCGCCCGACGGCGTGGAGCTGGTGCATGACCGCGCGGCCCTGTGCCACCGGACCTTCGATGCCGTGGTCGTCGCGATCAAGCCGCAGCAGGTCGACGAGATCGTGCCGCAATATCGCGATGCGTTCGCCGAGGACGGATATATCCTCTCCATCGCTGCCGGCTGCTCGATCGAGCGGCTCGAGCGCGCATGCGGCGGCCGTCCGGTCGTACGCGTCATGCCGAATCTGCCCGCCGCGATCGGAGCCGGGGTCAGCGGCTTGTGCACCGACGGGGACGTATCGGCGGCGCAGCGCGACCACGCGCTGGCGATGATGGAGCGCGCGGGCGCGGTAATCGAGGTCGATGGCGAAGACGCGCTCGACCGCTTCACCGCCGTCGCCGGATCGGGCCCGGGCTACGTCTTCGAGATGGCGCGCGCCTATATCGAGGCCGCGATGGAACTCGGCTTCAGCGAAACGGATGCGCGAAAGATGGTGCTCGGCACGATGGCCGGCACCGTCGCGATGGCCGAGCAGACCGGCTACCGGCTCGAAAACCTGCGCAATTCGGTCACCAGCAAGGGCGGCACCACCGCCGCCGGGCTCGATGCGCTCAACGGCGACGGAACCTTCTCGCGTCTCATCCACTCGACTCTCGACGCCGCCTATGCGCGCGCGGTAGACCTGCGCTGACGCAAGAGCGGCTCCCACGAACACCAGACTGTACGGGTACAACCATGAACGACCAATCGCTCGACCCCTCGATCCATATCGCCCAGCTCGGCGAACGCGCCCGCGCGGCTGCGCGCCAATTGCTCGGCGCCTCCACCGAGGCCAAGAACCGCGCGCTGACCGAAGCGGCCGATGCGCTGCGCAAGGCAACGCCGCAGCTGATCGAGGCCAATGGCAAGGACGTCGACAGCGTCCGCGGCACGAAACCCGATTCCTTCATCGACCGGCTGATGCTGGACGATGACCGGATCGAGGGCATGGCCTCCGCGCTCGAAGCGATTGCCGAACTGCCCGACCCGGTCGGGCGTGTGCTGGCCGAGTTCGACCGCCCCAACGGGTTGAAGATCGAGCGCGTCGCGGTACCGATCGGGGTGATCGGGATGATCTACGAATCGCGCCCCAATGTCGGCGCCGACGCCAGCGCGCTGTGCCTCAAGTCCGGCAATGCGGTGATCCTGCGCGGCGGCTCGGAAAGCCGGCATTCGACGCGCGAGATCGTCGCCTGCATGCGCGCCGGGCTGAAGGCCGCGGGCCTGCCCGAGGACGCGGTACAGACCGTCCAGACCACCAATCGCGAGGCGGTCGCCGAATTGCTGCGCGCGGTCGACTATGTCGACCTCGTCATCCCGCGCGGCGGGCGCGGCCTCGTCGAGCTGGTGCGCGACCAGGCCAAGGTGCCGACGCTGCTCCACCTCGACGGCAATTGCCATAGCTACATCCACGCCGAGGCCGATCTCGCCAAGGCGGTCGAGATCGTCCGTAACGCCAAGCTGCGCCGCACCGGCATTTGCGGCGCGACCGAGAGCATTGTGGTCGACCGTGCGGTGGCCGGACAGGTCGTGCCGCAGCTCGCCGAAACGATGGGCGCGGATTGCGAACTGCGCGGCGACGCCGAAGCGGTCGCGCTCGACGACCGGATCAAGCCCGCCGGCGACGAGGACTGGGACACCGAATATCTCGGCCCGGTCGCCAGCGTGAAGGTGGTCGACGGTCTCGACGAAGGCATTGCCTGGGTCGACGAGCATTCGAGCCATCACACCGACGCGATCGTCACCGAGGATGCCGACGCTGCGCGCCGTTTCATGACCGCGATCGACAGCGCGGTGGTGATGCACAACGCCTCGACGCAGTTCTCCGACGGCGGCGAATTCGGCATGGGCGCGGAAATCGGCATCGCGACGGGCAAGATGCACGCGCGCGGGCCGGTCGGGCTCGAGCAACTGTGCAGCTTCAAATACCTGGTCTACGGTTCGGGCCAGACGCGGCCCTGACCGCACCCTGACCCCGCCTCGGGCGGCGGCTAGTCGCCATCGCCATCCGGATCGAACGGATCGGGGATGTCGTCGGGCATCTTGAACGCGTTTCCGGACAGGTCGAATTTTGCCGCCCCATCGCGACGCACGGTCGGGCGGCTGTAGCGGCGGAACAGCTTCCACCGGTCGCGTTCGGCCTGCGCGGCGGGGTCGGCTTCGGCGTAGAAGCTGTTCTCGTCGAACTGGCCCTCGAAGGCCGGGTCGAACAGGTAGTTTGGCTTGCGCGCGATCACCGGCTGGTCGCCCGCGATCGCCAGCACCATCTCTTCCGCCTCGAGATCCTGCAGCACGCGCCAGTCGTGATAGCCGGTAAGCTCGGCACCGTCGCGCGCGACCGAGGCGTTGGCGAAGCCGAACGCCTGCATCACCTCGCAATTGTTGACCATCGTCTGCCAGTCCTGCGGGTAGAGCATCTTGAGCTGGCTCAGGTCCTGCCAGAAGCTCCACGTCCTGAGGCCGTAGCCGCGCAGCAGCGTGATCGCCTGCCGCAGCTGCGCGAGCGGGCCGAGTTGCGCCGCTTCGTCGAGGATGAACAGCGTCGGCAGTTCGGGCCGGTGCCGCCGCCTGGTGATCGCGGCGATCATCACCCCGACCCACAGCCGCAGCAGCTTGCCGTGGCTTTCCAGCTTTTCGGGCGGAATGACGATGTAGATCGACATCGGATCGCCGCGGGTGATCGCGTCGAGTTCGATGGTCGAGCGCCCGAGCGTCTCCTTCCCTCCGGCGCTGCGCAGGAAATCGCTGTGCGATTGCGCGGTCGACAGGATCGAGGCGAACACCTTGGCCTCGGCGGTCTCGCGAATCGCGCAGCCGTGCCGCACCGCCGCCAGCCCGCTTTTCGCCATTTCCTTGAAGGTAAAGCCGAGATCCTCGTGCGACTGGTTGAGCAGGTAATGCATCTCGGTCAGGTTGCGCAGCACCGGCGGTCTCGCGCTCGCAACGAACAGCATCATCGTGGTGATCAGCGACAGCGCGCGATTGTCCCAGAACGGATCGCGCTGGCTGGTTTCGGTGACCAGCAGTTCAGCCAGCGCGGCGGCCTGGTCGATCGCCTCGGGCGAGACCGGATCGATGAGGTCGAGCGGGTTGAGCGAGCCGGTCTGGTCGCCGACCACCCCGAACGGGTCGATGACGTGGACCTCCTGCCCCAGCTCGCGGCGGCGGCGCGCGGTGACCTGGTAGTTCTCGCCCTTGGGATCGATCACGATCACCGGCCCGCGATAGCGCAGCAGCGCCGGGATGATGCAGCCCACCCCCTTGCCCGCCCCGGTCCGCGCGAGCGTGATCAGGTGGCCGTCGCCGGTGTGCAGGATCGGTTCGAGCAGGTCGTCGCCGGGCTCCTCGTCCTCGACCGCGTCACCGAAGCGGAAGCCCATCACCGGCTTGTGTTCCTCTTCCTCGAGCGAATAGCCGATCAGCAGGCCGTCGGGGGAGAGTTTGGCGGGCAGGCGGGGCGCGGTACCGCCCGATTGCGTTTCTCGGCTCACTGGGTATCCTCGTGAAACTTGCGGACCTGCGCCAATGTCGCCGCCTTCTTCGGGTCCAACGGCACCGGCCATTTTTCCATCATTTCGATGGCGTTTGCGAAAGCGCTGCGTGCCTCTTCGCGCTTGCCGCGCATCATCTCGTCCTGGCCGATCCTCACCAGCAGCGCGATGATGCCGTTTTCGGTGGTCGCGCTCGGTTCGTCGCGGTGGAGCTCGGAGGCATAATAGAGCGCCTCGTCCCACAGCTCGATCGGCCGGTCGATCGCGCGCGGATTTTTCGCCCGTTCGAAATCCGCGAGATCGACGAGCGTCTGGAACAGGTTGAGCTGGACCTCGGGCGTTTGCGCATCGTGGGCCAGCTCGCGCCACAGTTCCAGCGCGCGCTTCCGGCTGGCGGCATAGGGTTCGATCTGGCCGAGCTCCCTCTGGGTCTGGGCCAGGACGCCGATCGCCTGCGCAAGCGCCGCGCGGTTCGCGTAGTCGGGCTGTGCCTCGGCGACCGTTTCGAAATCGCGGACCTTCTCTTCGCGGAACATCATGGCGAGCTGCCGTTTGCCCTCCGCCTCCGCGTAGATGGCCAACTTCCCGGCAGCGCTGCCGCGACCCCTGACCATCCGTATCCTGAGGTCCTCGCGACCCTCGCATTCCTGCGCCAGCGCCTGGCAGGCTCGCAGCGATTCGCCCGCCATGTCACGGGCCGCCGCGATGTCGCCGAAGCGAAACAGGCCCCACGAAAATTCGCCGTCCATCGTCGCTCGCGCCATGCGCCACTGGATGTCGTCGTCCCATGCGTCGTTGCGCATCAGGGCATGACCTTCCTCGATCCACCGGCGAACGACCTGCACCGGTGCGGCATCGTGTTTCAGCGCGACGAGAGTGCGGTTCAACAGGGCATCGGCGAGCCGGAAGGAGGGGCCGCTTTCGTCCTCCGAAAAATCCCCCCGCGCGAGTGCCACCAGCCTCTCGGTCATCTCCTGTTCGTAGGCGGGAAACAGGCCCAGCGAGGCGATCGCCGCGAAGCGGACCCGCAGGTTCTCGTCCGTCTCCGCGGTTTTTTCGAGCTGCTCGCGGACGAGCGGTGCGAACGCGGCGACGAGCTCGGGAAGCGACATCCGCCGTGCGAAGCGCATCATGTATTCGAGCTCCGCGAGCAGGCCGCCGGGGAGCGCGGCGGATGCCGCTTCGGCGACGTCGGCCGCCTGGGCGAGGCACGCGACCGCGGGTTCGTAGAGATGCTGCGCCTCGAACAAACCCATCGCCTTGTGCCAGCAGGCGAATGCAAGCCTGTAGTCGGCGGCGTCGGCGGCCTGGACGAGGAATTGCGGAGCGAGGACCATGGCCACGCCCTGGCTGGATGGCTTCAGCGCCGCGAAGTCGATCTTGTCCCCGGCAAGCTCGTGAACCGCGTCTTTCAGGTGGCGGAAGGCGCTGTCCGCATCGACGAACTCTCCGAGCTGCTCGTGGGCGACCTCGCGATAGACGCGCTGGGAGAACTCGGTGACCGAGTCGAGCGTCCGGACGATCATGGAATGCGGGTTCCGGGCCAGTTCGAGGCCGTCGGCGACCGTGGCTTCGGCCAACCCCTTCGCGGTGAGGTCGACCAGTTCGTCGAGGAACCAGTCGCCCTGCAGGCTGGCCAGCCCGAGCGCCCATCGTACCGGTTCGGGTGCCTCGGCAAGACGCTCCTCGACGAGTTCGTGCAATCCGAAATTCCTGCCCGCGATCTCCTCCTCGCCAGCAGGCGAAAGCGGGCCGGATCGGTCCCTCCCTTCGAACAGGCGCGCGCGGCGCATGAGGTGGCGCAGGATTTCGTCGAGCAGCAGCGGGTTGCCGTCGGCCTTGTCGAGAAGCAACTGGACCTGCGACCCGGTCAGTCCCGCAAAGCCGGCATCGATCATCCCGGAAAGGTCGGGTTCCTTGCGCAGTTCGAGCGGTTGCCATGCTTCGCAGGAAACTTCGCGCACCAGTGCGGCGAAGTTCGGCGCCCCGGTGTCGTGTTCGGTTTCGCGCCACTCGCGTTCCCAATGCGTTGCCAGGACCAGCAGCGGCCAGTTTTCCTCGCTGGCCCGATGCAGCAGTTCGGAGACGAACATCGTGGTGGCCGGATCGGTATCGAGCCATTGCGCATCGTCGATTACGATCACCGCGGGCAGCCGCTCGCCCTTCTCCTCGCCCGCCTCGAACAGGGTCGCGAAATCGGCCAGCACGATGTCGATCAGGCTTTCCTGCTGGCGCTCCGCTTCCTCGGCGGACGACACCGTCGGCAGCAACCGCCTCTCTTCGTGGATCGATTTCCATTCGCTGGCGTGATCGAGTCCCAGCTTGCCGAGCCCGACAAGCCCGAAGGTGAAGAGATTGCCGATTTCGATCGCGACGTCGATCGCGGCCGATCTGGCGGCTGCACCGATGCGCGCCGACAGCAATTTCGCGCGCGCGAACGGTTCGAGATGCGCGCGCAGCTCGGGTATCGTGGCGGAAATGCCCCCGATCCCGGCATTGTGCCGGCTCCCCTTGAGCAGCCGGATGCCCCACTACAGGAACCGCATGTTCGCCGCTCCGCCCGGGTTGCATTCCCGCGGATCGGGGTTGATCTTCAGGTTGTTCCCGTCGCGCACCAGCCGGTCGGGCCAGTAGCCGCCCTCGCCCGCCGCATCGACGCCGCTGCTCAGCCGGGCGAAGAATTCCTGCACCAGCCGCGTCTTGCCGAGCCCCGATTCGCCCAGCACGACCGCCACTTCCGGCCCCTCCCCCGCCTCGACGCGGCGGTAGGCGGCCAGCAGTGTTTCGAGTTCCGCTTCGCGGCCGCAGAACAATCCCGCCCACGGCACGGCGTCATTCACATCGTTTCCCGTCATTGCGCAGGACATTGATAAATGATGGTTTTGGCGTCAAAGCATTTCTGCCCCGGATCGGCGGATTCCCGCTTCGGTAGCCAACCCCCGCCCCACCTGCTACCCGCCCGCGCCATGCAGACCGGAACCCTGATCAGCCTCGCGCTCTACTTCGTCCTCATGCTCGCGATCGGGCTCTACGCGTGGCGCAAATCGACCGCCGACAGCGAGGGCTACCTGCTCGCCGGGCGTAATCTCCACCCCGCGGTAGCGGCGCTCTCCGCGGGTGCGAGCGACATGTCGGGCTGGCTGCTGCTCGGCCTGCCGGGCGCGCTCTATGCGGCGGGGCTGGTCGAGGCGTGGATCGGGATCGGGCTGTTCGTCGGCGCGCTGGTCAACTGGGTGGTGGTCGCGCCGCGTCTGCGCGCGCAGACCGAAAAGCTCGGCAACGCGCTCACCATCCCCGAATTCCTCGCCAACCGCTTCCCCGACAAGGCGGTCGCGCTGCGAGTGATTTCGGCGATCGTCATCGTGGTGTTCTTCGCGGTCTACACCGCCGCCGGGCTGGTCGGCGGGGGCAAGCTGTTCGAGACCAGCTTCGCCGGGATGCTCGGCGGCGTCCCCTTCCTTGGGGGCATGTCCGACTACATGCTCGGCATCTGGATCACCGCGGGCGTGGTGCTGGCCTATACGATGGTCGGCGGCTTCCTCGCGGTCAGCCTGACCGATTTCGTGCAGGGCTGCATCATGGTGGTCGCGCTGGTGGTGATGCCGCTGGTGGTGATGTTCGGCGAAGGCGGATCGGCGGGCGCCTCGCTCGCCGAGGTCCAGCCGGGCTTCCTCAGCCTGTTCGGCGGGCTGACCGTGATCGGGTTCTTCTCCGCAGTGACCTGGGGCCTCGGCTATTTCGGCCAGCCGCATATCATCGTCCGCTTCATGGCGGTCAGGTCGGTCGAGGCGGTCAAGACCGCGCGCAATATCGGCATGACCTGGATGGGCGTCGCGCTGATCGGTGCAATCGGGGTCGGCATCGCGGGCCGCGCCTATGTCGAACGCAACGGCCTGGCGGTCGACGATCCCGAAACCATCTTCATCGTGCTCGCCAACCTGCTGTTCCACCCGCTGGTGACGGGCTTCCTGCTCGCCGCGCTGCTTGCCGCGATCATGTCGACGATCAGTTCGCAGCTGCTCGTCGCCTCCTCCTCGCTCACGGAAGATTTCTACCGCCTGTTCCTGCGCAAACACTGCTCGGAGCGCGAGGCGGTCAATGTCGGGCGCGTCTGCGTGCTGCTGGTGGCGCTCGCCGCGATCGTCATCGCCGCCGATCCCGACAGCCAGGTGCTCGGGCTCGTCTCCAACGCCTGGGCCGGCTTCGGGGCCGCATTCGGCCCGCTGATCATCCTGTCGCTGACCTGGGACAGGATGACAGGTGCAGGCGCCGTCGCAGGGCTGGTGACCGGCGCGGCGGTGGTGATGGCGTGGATCGCGCTCGGCTGGAACGCGGCCTTCCTCGGCGGTCCGGGCGTCTACGAGATCATCCCCGGCTTCATCGCCGCATGGCTGGCCATCGTGCTGGTCAGCAAGGCGACTCGCGGCAGCGTGGCGGCCCAGCCCGCAGGCGAATAAAACCGCGCAAATCTTGCCGCTTACGGCGCTGTGTGTTAGATGACTAACACGCACCGACAACGGAGGCCGGATTGCCGCGCTCGATCGCATTTGCCGCCGCGCTGCTCGCCACCTTCGCAGGCGCGGCGACCTCGGCGGAAGAACCGCGCAGCTCCGCCGATGCCGCAGACGGATGCCGCGATCCCGCCATCGCCGCCACTCTCGAAAGGGCCGATGCCAATGTCCGCCTCGACCTCGTCGAGCGAGAAGGCGGCGTGACGCTGCAGGCGGTCAATCTCCGGCCCGCCCCTTCCGAACTGGTCGTTTCCCCGCGCGACGACGAGGCGGCTGCAACCCGGACCATCGTCCTGCCCCCGCTCGCGACGGTGACGGCGATGGAACTCGAGGATATCGACAAGGAGGCCGCGCGCGAACGGCTGGGCGCCGATTGGCAGTTTAGGTCCTACATGGGCGTGTCGGGAGAAATCGCGCCGGACGACGACCATCTCTACCGGTTGCCGTTCCGCGAGAGGAAGACCTATCGCCTGGCGCAGGGCTTCAACGGGCGCCAGTCGCACCGGTCGGACCAGTCGCGCCACGCGCTCGACTTCCAGCTCGAGGTCGGGGACGCGGTGCACGCCGCGCGGGGCGGCACCGTGGTGCGCGCGGTCGACTGGTTCTGCCGCGCGGGCGGGCGCGAATTGCTGAGCCAGGTCAACATGATCGTGATCCTCCACGACGACGGGACGATGGCGCATTACGTCCACCTCGCGCACAAGGGCGTGCTGGTCGGGGAAGGCGAACGGGTCGAGCGCGGCCAGCATATCGCCTACACCGGGATGACCGGATTTACCGGCGGCCCGCACCTCCATTTCGTCGTCCGGCGCGAACGCGACCTGTCGATCCCGATCGCGTTCGAAGGCTATGCCGACCGCGACCTGTCGCAGCGCGGCAAGTTTAGAGTTCCCTGAGTATCCTGCGCGCTTGCCAGCGCCGCTCCGCACGCGCAGGATAGGGAAACCTTTCCGGGGAGACATCGATGCGGATTCCGATTGCGGCGCTGGCGGCGCTGGCACTGACGACGACACTGACCACGACACTGGCCACGACACCGGCCATGGCACAGGATGGCGAGTCCGACCCGAGCGTCGGCGCCAGCGAGACCATCGGAGCGGGCGGCCGCCCGATCGGCAAGGACTGGAGCCGCAGCCCGGTCCATGCCCAGCACGGCATGGCAGCGACCGCGCATCCGCTCGCGACGCAGATCGCGCTCGATATCCTCAAGCAGGGCGGCAGCGCGGTCGACGCGGCGATCGCCGCCAATGCCGCGCTCGGGCTGATGGAACCGACGGGCAACGGCATCGGCGGCGACCTGTTCGCGATCGTCTACGATCCCGCCACCGACCAGCTCTACGGCATCAACGGCTCGGGCCGCAGCCCCAAGGGCCAGACGCTTGACCAGCTCAGGGAAAAGCTCGACGGCGCCGACGCGCTCCCCGCGGTCGGCCCGCTGCCGATCACGATTCCCGGCACGGTCGACGCCTGGTTCGAGATGCACAATCGCTTCGGCCAGCTGCCGATGGAAGACGTGCTCGCCCCGACCATCAGATACGCCCGCGAGGGGCATCCGGTCGCGCCGATCATCGCGATGTATCTCGACCGTTCGCTGCGCGCCTACGAGGCGCGGCAGGAGGTCACGCCGTTCGACTTTTCCAATGCGCGCAAGACCTGGTTCGCCGACGGCGCTCCGAAGGCCGGCGAAATCTTCCGCAATCCCAACCTCGCGCTGACGCTCGAGACGATCGGCAAGCAGGGGCGCGACGCGTTCTACGACGGCGTGCTGACCGAGATCATGGTCTCCTACCTCCAGAGACAGGGCTCGGCCTTCACCCGCGAGGATTTCGCCACCCATCGCAGCCAGTGGGCCGAACCGACCTGCGTCGCCTACAAAAAGGGCTACGAGCTGTGCGAGATGCCGCCCAACGGGCAGGGGTTCGCGGCGCTGCAGATGGTCAACATCCTCAAGAACGTGGACCTCGCGCAGTGGGACCGCGGCAGCGCCGAAGTGCTGCACACCATCACCGAGGCCAAGCGGCTCGCCTATGCCGACGTCGCGCGCTTCTACGCCGATCCGGATTTCGCGCCCTTCCCGGTCGAACTGCTGTCGGACGAGTACGGACGGGCCCGCTTCGCGCTGATCGATCCGGAGCGGGCCACCCCCGAATTCGCGCCCGGAGACCCGGCGGCCGAACCGAAACTGGAGGGCGAAGGCGACACCACCTACCTCACCGTGGCGGACAGGGACGGGATGATGGTCAGCCTGATCCAGTCCAACTATCGCGGCATGGGCGGCGGACTGACTCCGGACGGGCTCGGCTTCATGTTCCAGGACCGCGGCGAGCTGTTCAGCCTCGATCCGGCGCATCCCAACGCCTACGCGCCCGGCAAGCGCCCGTTCCACACCATCATCCCCGCTTTCGTGAAGAAGGACGGCAAGCCGTTCATGACATTGGGCCTGATGGGCGGCGGAATGCAGCCGCAGGGGCACGTCCAGATCCTGATCAACATCGTCGATTACGGCATGAACCTGCAGGAAGCGGGCGACGCCGCGCGGCTCAACCACGACGGCGGCCGCCAGCCGACCGAGCCGCTGGAGGGTCCGGCGGCGGACCCGCTCGGCACTCTGTATGTGGAGCCGGGCATTTCGGACAACACCATCGCGCGGCTGCTGCAGATGGGCCACAAGGTCGAAGTGGTCGATAACGGCATCATGTTCGGCGGCTACCAGGCCATCGCACGCGACCCGCAAACCGGCGTCTATACCGGCGCGACCGAGATGCGGAAGGACGGGCAGGCGCAGGGGTATTGAGTTCCCTTCCCCTGGACGGGGGAAGGATAGGGGAGCTTGGCACGAAGCGTCTTAGCGAAGCTTGGATGAGGGTGACCCGGCGCAGCGCACGCGGTTTCGCGCCAGTAGCGTTCCGCCCTTCCCCCTCACCCAAGCTGCGGTAGCTCGCAGGCGAGCAACCTCCGCTATCCCTCTCCCGTCAAGGGAGTGGGCCGGTGCCGATTCAGCGAAGCTGAAAACAACTCTAGAAATCCGCCGAAACCGACGCCTTCACCGTGCGCGGGCGGCCTTGCAGCAGCGCGGCGGAAAAAGCGTCGAAGGCCGAGGCCCAGTAGCGCTCGTTGGCCACGTTATCGACCGTCAGCCGCAGCGTGACCGGCGTCTCGCCCGCCGCGAAGACGTAGCGCGCGCCGAGGTCGAACCGCGTCCAGCTGTCGATCTCGAGCGTGTTGGCGGCATCGACCCATTGCTCGCCGGTATGCACCGCGCGCGCGGTCAGCGTCGCGCCGGGGGCGAAGGGCAGGTCCCATTCGAGATCGGCATTGGCGGTGAAATCGGGCACGCCCGCCACCTCGCCGCCGCCGATCAGCTCGGCATCGGTCAGTGCCGCGCCCCCGATCAGCCGCAGGCCGGGCGCGAGTTCGCCGTTGACGGTGAATTCGAGCCCTTCGTGCCGCTGGTCGCCGAGATAGCCGAAGCTGCCGTCGGCGAGCACGCCCTCGCCCGGCCGCTCGATGCGGTAGGCGGCGAGCGTCACGAACACCGGCCCCGCCGCGAGTTTCCCGCCGATCTCGTATTGGACCGATTTGCGCGGCGACAGCGTTTCGCCCGGATTGGTCACCAGCGCCGGGTCGAGCGGCGCGGTCGGGCCCGCCTGCAGCGCCTCGATCCGGTTGGCGTAGAGCGACAGCCCCGCGACCGGCTTGACCACCAGCCCGACCACCGGCGTCACCGCATCCTCGTCGTAGACCGTGTCGAGGCCGCCGCCGAAATAGCTGTAATTCTCCTGGTGGATCTCCTGGATCCGCAGCCCGCCGGTGAGCAGGATGCGCTCGTCCCACAGCCCGATCGTGTCCGAGGCGAAGGCGCTGAGCTGGCGCACCTTGGCGATCGGGAACGGATCGTCGAGATCGCCGCCGACCAGCGTCGAGCTCGGCAGATTGACCTGCGGCGTGTCGTAGAGATTGGTCGCGAAGCCCGCGAAGCCCGGGCCGTAGCGGAAATCGTAGGCATTGCGGTTGGTCTGCCACAGCAGGTTGCCGCCGAAATTGAACTCGTGCGTCACCGCCTCGCCCAGCGTCACCCGCAGGCCGGCCTCGATCGCCTCGTTATTGTCGGTGCGCGGCACGAACAGCGCGTTGCCGTTGGCATCGCCGGTGACCGCATCGAGCACGGTGATGCCGCCGTAGATGCCGTCCTCGCGCCCGTCTCGCGCGCCGGCGCGGGCGTAGAGCAGCGCGTTGTCGGCGAGGTCGAATTCGAGGCTCAGCGTGCCGAAGAAATCGCGCATCTCGGTGAAGGTGAAGTCCTGCGCGTAATTGGCGTCGGCCTCGGGCACTGCGGGGATCGCCGCGCTGCCGATCGTCACCTTGGGGCGGAGATTGTCGACCCGCACCTCCTGGTAGGCGAGGTCGAGCGCGGCGCGGAACGCACCGCCGTCGTAATCGAGCGCGCCGCCGAGCACCTGCGTGCGGCGGTATTCCTCGTCCACGGAAGACTCGCCGTCGCGATAAGCGCCGTTGACCCGAACGCCCCATTCGCCGCCCTCGCCGAAGCGCCGCGCCACGTCGAAGCTGCCGCCGAAGCGCGAATTGCCCGTAAAGCCCGCCGTCGCGCGCGTCAGCGCTTCGCCGCCCGCGCGCTTGAGCTTGAGGTTGACGCTGCCCCCCAGCCCCGAGCCGCCCGGAGCCGCGCCGTTGAGGAAGGCGCTCGCCCCGTTGAGCACCTGCACGCTGTCGAACAGCTCGGGCGCGATCAGCTGGCGCGGGGCGATGCCGTAGAGCCCGTTGAGCCCGACATCGTCGCCGAACAGCGTGAACCCGCGGATCACGAACTGCTCCTGCGCATTGCCGAAGCCGTAAGTGGTGCGGATGGTCGGATCGTTGTCGAGCACCTCGCCCAGCGTCAGCGGCTGCTGGTTGAGGATCAGGCTCTCGTCGTAGGAGCGGATCGCGAAGGGCAGGTCCTCGGCGGGCTTGTCGCCGAGCACGCCCGCATCGCCGCCATTGACGACGAGGGTGGCGTTCTCGCGCTGCGCGGAGACGACGATCTCCGCCTCATCAGTGCTCTCCTCCTGCGCCTGCACCGGCTGCGCGAGCAGCGCGGCAAGGACGAGCGTGGAAGCGGCAGTGGTACGAAACGGCATGTCAGAGTCTTTCATTCTGGGGGAAACGTCAGGTTCGGTCGATCAGGAACGCCACGCCGAGCGCGGCGGGGAGGAAGCCGAGCATGATCCACGCCGCGGCGTCCCACGCCCCGTCGCCGACCAGCCCGAGGAACAGGCCCGCGCAGGCGGTCAGGCCGAGCAGCACGGGCACCGCGAAGATCGCGCCCGGGCTCTGGGGTCGGCGCAGGCGGCGCATCAGGTGCTCGCCCCAGCCGCGGCGCCGGTGCGGATTTCCTCGACCCGCCGCTCGACATGGCCGGGGCCGCGGCGCAGCCACAGCGCGATGCCGGTCCACAGCACCCAGATCGTCGCCAGCGTCAGCAGCGCCCAGAGTATCTTCAGCGGCAGCCGCCCGTAATCGCCGAAATGGAGCGGCTTCGACAGCATCAGCGCCTGGTTGAGCGCGGGCATGTCGCGCGTATCGGTCAGCTCGCCGGTCGCGGCGTCGACCAGCGCGGGGGTCAGCAGGTAGCGCGTCAGCGGGCGGTCGCCCTGGAAGAAGATCGCGTAATGGTGCCCCGAGCTCCACGCCCCGCCTGGAAAGCCGATGAATTGCGGGCTGCGGCCGGGCAGCGCGGTGCGCGCGGCATGCATCGCCGCATCGACCGACCCGTATTGCGCGGGCGGCAGCGGCGTCTCGCCGGCATAGGCCGCGGTCATCGCCGCCACCTCGCGTGTCCGCCAGGCGTCGGTCAGCGGGTCGGCGAAGGCGTTGATCGCCCCGGTTGCGCCGACCACCGCCATCCAGGCGAGCGCGACGATGCCGAACAGATTGTGCTGGTCGAGCCGCCGCACCCGCGGGCTGCGCGCGCGCCGCAGCGTGCCGAAGCGCAGCCGCCGCATGAACGGCGCGTAGAGCACCGTGCCCGAGACCAGCGCGACGAGGAAGCTCAGCCCCATGACCCCGAGGAACAGCATGCCCGGCAGGCCGAGGAACATGTCGGTGTGCAGTTCGAGCAGGAAATCGAGCAGCGGATTGGCCGGCGCGGGGCCGAGCGAGACGCCGGTTGCGCGGTCGAAGAACAGCAGCGTCATCTCGCTCGCGGGCGCATCGGGCGCGGGGCCCATGGTGACGGTGAGCAGCGGGCTGTCCTGGCTGAACGCCATGAACAGCGGCACCTCGCCGGGCCGCTCGAACCGTGCGTGTTCGAGCATGGCGTCGAGCGGCAGCCCCGTCTCCGCCGAGGGCGGCCCGGCCAGCGCGGCCTCGGCATCGAGCCCCATCGAGGCATCGATCTCGTCATGGAAGATCAGCGGCAGCCCGGTGACGCACAGCATCAGCAGGAACGCCGTCGGGACGAGGCTGCTCCATTTGTGGACCAGGTACCAGAAGCGGATCGTGCGGCGGGTCACGCCGGGCGGTTAGGCGGCGCGGGGTTAAGCGTCAATGATAATCATTTGCAATATCATTGGGGCAGAGACGGAGCGGGTGATAAGCGGTTGCGGGCGAGACAGGGAAGGACGGCGTGGCTACGGGGTATCAGACCCCGACCGAGTTCGCCGTCACCAGCGGGCCGTCCTCGATCCGTTCGAGCAGATCGGCCTGCGCGGGTTCGAGCTCGGTCAGCAGCGCCAGCACGTTGAGCACGTTGATCAGTTCGCTGGTATATTCGGGCAGCCAGTGGTCGGGCCGGGTTTTCATCAATTCGGACGGCGCGCGCTTCTCGGCACCGATGATCGGTTTGGTGCGGTCTTTCCTGCGATAGCCGAACCACTGGCGCAGCACGTTTTTGCCCGAGACCTCGTATTCCCACACTTCGGGCGGGACGTTTTCGATCCGACCCGTGCCGACCTTCAGCGTGCGGGTCGCCGCATCGTAGTCGAGCGTGTCGGGAAAGGCGTCGGGTCCGGTCGGGATCGGATGCGCGGGCGGAATAGCGGGCTGGCGATCCTTGGGCAGGCGCGGTTCGCCCGCCGGTTTCCCCTCGTTCATGCGTTCGCCGAACGTGTGCAGCCAGATGACCTCGCGCCCCAGCTTCGCCCCGCGGGCGAAGAGCTTTGGATCGGCGGTCAGCGGCACACGCAGGCCGGGGCGAACCAGATCGTCGCGGTGGGTGGCGGTGAAGGCGGGATGCGCGAGGACGCCGGCGACATAGGCGAACACATCCACCGGATCGACGAACCATGCGCGGCGGAGAGCGCCTTGACCACGGCGGACGAGATGTTGGGTTCGGTGGCGGCTGCGTCTTTGTAGAGGGAGAAGACATGCCCTCCAAAAGAACCTTTGTAATGATCTTGATCGGGCAGCAGACTTGTCGCGGTCAATGATGGCCCTGCTACCGGGCTATGGACCATCAGTGCAGACAAGTGGATTTGGTGGTCGCTAAGGGTTTTCCAAAGAGTAGGCCGGTGCCGGTCAATCACTCGGCTATCGGGAATGATCCACTGGCGATCGAATGACCGGAAGCCGTAGCGGACCGGGGGGCGAATTTTCAGCGCAGCTTCCGCTTCCTTCTCGCTGCTTTCATAATTCAGATCGTCGAGCAGGCTTTCAAGAGACTTCAGGTCGCCATGCACGGAGCCGAGCTTCTTCGCTCCCTTGGTCATGTTCCGGTCGCTCGGCTTGTTCTCGAACAGTTCTCCGCGCCGCTCGGCGGACGGTTCCTTGAGCAATCGATTCCAACGCCGGCGCAGGGTCTGCGCGTCCGGCGCTATCACCCAGGTACGTCCGGCCTTCACGCCCGGACCGGCATAACCGACGACATCCTCCAACGGCCAGAAATCGGCCCAGCTTCCGCCCCGCGCGGGCAGGAAGGGAGCGCGCCAGTTCGGCGAACAGTCCGCCCAGCCTTTCCCATCCAGCGCCAGCTTCGCGAGTTCTGCAAACTTCGCTGTGCGATGTCCCTTTGCCAGCGCGCGAAACCGCACCGTCGCGGGCGAACCCTCGTCGGTCTCGGGGGAGCGCGAGGCGATCACGATGCAGACCGGTTGCTGCACGTCCTGAAAGATGCGCGTCGCGACCTCGGGCTGGTGGCCTTCGGGCGAGCAGTCGATTACCCAGATCTCATCGCATTTGGCGCGCAGGTCGGCCCGCATTTTCTGGAAACCCGGCCCGTTCAGAAAACCGGCCACGGTGATATAGCAGACGATACCATCTTGCTCCCCCGCACCGGCGCCCACTTGTTCGAATACTTTCCATGCCGCCCAGCGCCAGAAATAGACATACAGATTGCGAAGGTGGCCGGAATGCGTTCCGATTCCCCATTCCGTCGGCGGCTTCCAATCGTCGAACAGGGCGGGATCGTTGCCGCTGCCGCTCTCGATCCATGCGCCCTTTCCCTTGGCTTCGTTCTTGTAGGGCGGGTTGCCGATAACGACCGTGATCGGCGCCTCGCGGGTCACTTGCGCAGCGGCCAGGCGCGATTTGCTGATTTCCTTGTAGATACCCTGTCCCGTCTCCTTGTCGGCGAAGGGGTCAGCCAGCGTATCGGCGACGAACAGGCGCGGCACCATGCTCGAAGCCTGCTTCAGCATGGCCTTGTCGGGCTTCAGATCGGCGACCTCTTCCCCGGCCGCGCCCTCGGCCAGCATTTCCGCTTTCTTCTGCCGCAGCAGCAAATCGGTTGCCTCGCCGGTGAGCCGCAGCTGCGCGACGGCGTAGGGTCCGAATTGCAGTTCGAAACCATAGAGCCGCTTGGCCGCCTCCGTCACCGCCCCGCCGACGGCGCCCGCCGTGTCGAAATGCTCCACCGTTTCGGCGATCCTGCGCAGTATGGCGAGCGGGAACGTGCCCGAACCGACCGCAGGATCGGCGATATGCACCTTCGGATCGGCCAGACCCCGCGCCAGACCGTATCGCCCGGGCGCTCGCAACGCCTCGTCGGTCAGCCGCACCATCGCCCGCACGACCTCGGGCGGCGTGTAGTAGGAGCCGGTCTTGCGCCGCAGCGCATTGTCGTAAACGCTGAGGAAGTTTTCGTAGAAATTGATCCACGCTTCCGGATCGCCTTTCGATACTTGCGCCCACGAGACCTTGTCGAGCACACGGGCGAGAGTCTTCAGGGCCGGGCTGTTGCGCAGCGTCTGCTCGGTCAGCAGGCGCAGCGCGGTACCGATCAGCGTCGCGGTCTCGCTCAGTTCCTTCGCCGCTTCGTCCAGATCGGGCGTGAGTTCGATATTTCTGGAACGCGCCATCAGCAGCCCGAACGTGACCGCCTGCGCGTAGCCATCGGCGAAGGTCGGATCGTCCGCGTCGGGGAACAGCAGCGCGCGCCAGTCCTCCTTGAGGCTGGCGAGCGCTTCATTTTCGTTGCCGAGCTGCTCCAGAACTTCGTCGCGCAGGAAGCGGCATAACCGGGCGGACGTTTCGGCGAGCTGCTCCGGATTCTTCGGTGCGATCGGTTCCCAGGTCAGGAAATCGGCGATCAGCGGGAGCAGGCCTGGCGGCGCGGCGAGCTTGCCGCCGGACGTCTCGATATCGCCTTCCAGCCGCACGATGTCGCCTTCGCGCTCGCCATCGCGCCACAGGCCGAACGCGTTGCCGTCGGTGTAGAGCAGATTGGGCAGCGATTTGAGCTTCTTCCATTGCTCCTGATCGTGTGCATCGGTGAATTGGCGCGGATCGGCCCCCTTGCCGGGCCGCTTCACTTCGATAAAGCCGGTCAGCGCCTTGTTCGTTTCCACGGCGTAATCGGGTCGGGTCCGCAATTCCGCCAGCGAATGTTCGTCCGAAAGCGCAAGCGTATCTTCCGGAAGTCCGGCTTCCAGTGCCAGCCCGTGCAGCAGGTTCTCCAGCGGGGTGCGCAACTTGTCTTCGGCTTGACCGCCGGGCACGGCCAGCTTCTGCTTGGCCGCTTTCCCGAATTCGCCCACAAGTTTCTGCACCGACATGGCTTGAACCGCCCGCACTCTCTCCGATAACCCGTTGGTATAGGGCTTCGTCGCCAATGCAATGGTGGTTTCGGGGCCGATGTCGGGAGACAGTGAAAAAGTGAACGATCCGGCTCAACTCGGCTTCGGCTTCGCGGATGAAAAGCCGCAACAGGATTGGTTGCCCGATCCCGACGAGGTGCGCGAGGATGCGCAGGCGATCCTCGCCTCGGCGCGCGCGGTGACCGCCGAGAACATGTGGGACACGCGCACCTATCGCTACAACAAGGTCGTGTTTCCGCAGATGACCCGCTGGCTGCCCGACGACGAGCGCGACCAGCTGTGCTTCGAATTCTTCCGCGAGCTGGAGCGGATCGAAACGCTGATGGCCGCCTGACCGCCGCTCCCCGCAACCAAACAATTTTCCTACACGCCCCGCGCCTGCTAGCCTGCGCCGGTCATGCACCGCATCCCGCCCCCTGCCGCGATCGCATCGCTCCGCCCGAAGGCCACGCCGGGTGTGGCTTCCGGATTCGCGAAAGTCACACAGGGTTTGCGGAAAAGACATTCGAATCAGATAGTTGCGCCTGAAAGTCACACGCCCGCAACCCCGGCGAGTGTCGACACCCGGCGGCGGACGGCAAAACCGGGGGGATGTGTCACATGTGTCAACACCCCGTCCATTTGAGGAGGCAGGCAGGATGGCCAGGATTACCGGACTCGGCGGCGTGTTCTACGTCGTTAAGGACCCCGCGGCGACGCGGGCGTGGTATCGCGATACGCTCGGGATCGACGGCGAATACGGACCGCAGCTGAACTGGTCGGAGGAAACCGGCGACAAGCCCTATTCGCTGATCAGCCACTTCACCGACGACACATACATCAAGCCCGGCCGCGGCGGATTCATGATCAATTTGCGGGTCGACGATCTCGACGGCTTCGTCGCGCAATTGAAGGACAAGGGCGTCGATGTGCTCGACAGCGTCGACGAGGGCTACGGCAAGTTCGCCTGGCTGCTCGATCCCGACGGGGTCAAGATCGAGCTGTGGGAACAGGTGCAGGCGCCAGAGTAATGCGGGCCGGGTAATGCTGGCGGCATGACGCGGGCGGCGCGATAACCCGGCGTTAACCACGCGGCGGCAGAATAGGCCGCATGGTCCGCGGTTTCGCCATTTCTCTCGCCTGCCTCGCGCTCGCCGGGTGCGGCGACCTGGTGCCCGATTGGCGCGGCGGCGGGCCCGCGCCGCGCAGCGCCAGCGCGCCGGTGTCGGTGTCGAACAGCCCCAAGGCGCGGCAATGTCTCGCCGAACTGGGCGCGGCGCAGGCCGATTTCACCGCGCTGCCCGACAAGTACGCCGGCGAAGGATGCGCGCTGCTCAACACCGTGTCGCTCAATGCGGTGGCGGGCGATTTTTCGGGGCTCGGCGTGACCAATCTCGGCCCCGTCGCCTGCCCGACCGCCAATGCCTTCGCCGGCTGGGCACGCTACGGCGTCGACCGCGCCGCGCGGCAGATCCTCGGCAGCCCGCTGGTGCGGATCGAGACGATGGGCAGCTATGCCTGCCGCAACGTCGCCGGCACCGGGCGGCTCTCGGCGCACGCGACCGCGCAGGCGATCGACGTGGCGGGCTTCGTGCTCGAGGACGGACGGCGGATCAGCGTGCTCGGCGACTGGGACGAAGGGACGGCCAAGGAACGCGAATTCCTGCGCGTGGTCCAGCGCAGCGCGTGCAAGCGCTTCGGCACGGTGCTTGGGCCGCAATACAACGCCGCGCATCGCGACCACTTCCACCTCGAACGCGGCGGCAGCGGCGGGTTCTGCCGCTAGGACACGCCCGGAGCCGCGCGTTCGTCCAGCCTGGCATCGAGCCGCATCCGCACCGCATCGGCGGGATGCCTCGCGCCGAGCTTGTGCATCATGTTGGCGCGGTGGATCTCGACCGTCCGCGGGCTTATCTCGAGCGCGCGCGCGATCGCCTTGTTGCTGTTGCCCTCGACCAGCCAGTCGAGCACTTCGCGCTCGCGGCCCGACAGCGTCTCGATCCGCTCGCGCGCCTCGATCATACGGCGCCGCGCCTCGGCCTGCTCCGCCGCTTCCCCCTGCGCGCGCTCGAGCGCCTCGCCGAGCCGTTCGGGATCGAGCGGCAGGCGCAGATAATCGAGCGCCCCGGCCTTCATCGCGGCGACCACCGAGCGGACCTGCCGCCCCTCCCCGGTGGCGATCAGCGGCAGCCAGATTCCCGCATCGGTCAGCCGCCGCCGGAGGGTCTCGACCGGCATGTCCGCGACGCCGTCGCGCAACAACAGCACGCCGCGTTCGGGCTTGTAGCGAAGCAGCTCCTCGAGGTTGCCGTAGACTTCGGCATGATAGCCGAGCCGGAAGGCCTTGCGCGACTGATCGGCGCGCGAGCCCGGTTCCCAGTCGACGATGTGAAGAAGTTTCGCAGTCGGCGTCATGACTACGGACGGTGGTGCAAAAACCGACCAAGTAAATCCGCACAAACCGCCGTTTCGAAACATTAAGGCCCGCAGAATTACTTTGCCGTTCCCGAAACGGGCGAAGCCGCGCGGGCGAAGCACGATACATCCGAAATGGATTATTCCCGTAGGTAATTCAGCGATCGGTAGAATGGCCTAGCCGAACAAGCGGTGTCACCGATCGTAGAAACTGTAGTCGGGCAGCGAATGAAACGCGTTTTTCAGCGCGTCGCCCCAACTCGACGAAATCGCCTGGAAATAGTCGTCGTCATGGGCGATCCGGCGCTCGTGGACGATCGCGAATTCGTCGCGCGCGATCACCGCCAGGTCGAGCGGCAACCCGACAGAGAGGTTGGCCTTGAGCGTCGAATCGAACGACACCATCAGCAGTTTGACCGCATCCTCGAAGCTCATCGTACGGTCGTAGCCGCGGATAATGATCGGACGGCCGTATTTGGTCTCGCCGATCTGGAAGAACGGGGTATCGTAGCTCGCCTCGATGAAATTGCCTTCGGGATAGACCATGAACAGACGCGGCTCCATGCCGTCGATCTGCCCCGCGACGATGATCGAGGCGGTAAAGCGCCCCTTGCCGCGATCGCCATTGGCCTTCTGCCGCTCGGCCACCGTTTCGCGCAAGAGCTTGCCGATCTCGGTCGCTACCTGGAACATCGTCGGCGCCTTGAGCAACGAGTTGTCGCGGTCGTCGGGCGCCTTGGTCCGTTCCTCGAGCTGGCTGATGACCGCCTGCGTCGTCGCCAGGTTGCCCGCCGTCATGACCGCGATCAGTCGGTCTCCGGGCACCTGCCAGTGGAACATCTTGCGGAACACCGAGATATTGTCGACGCCAGAATTGGTGCGGGTGTCGCTCATCAGCACCAGCCCCTTGTCGAGCATCATTCCCACGCAATAGGTCATCTTTTTCTCCGGCGGTGACGAGATCTGTCGCTACTTGGCAAATATCGGCCCGCCGGAAGCGGCACCGGCCCGCACGCAACAAAGACTCCGGGTGGGGGCGTGGGCCGGTGCCGCAAGGA